>JAEEGL010984012.1_pt1 | contig 14827 bp, 14 predicted proteins | sample 9134231 | NCBI WGS metagenome assembly JAEEGL01 (sample SAMN16246548, study PRJNA631951) | gut metagenome | biome: gut microbiome; feature: rumen; material: fiber-attached | host: Bos | place: Iran: Karaj | collected 2018-10 | reverse complement strand
GCTGTTGTAATTGCTTTACCTATAACCCCTTCGTTTTTTGTTAATGTGGCAGGAGGATTAAGTGATATTTCTGCAAAAAAATATATGACTGCTCTTTTAGTAGGTAAGCCAGCAATGCTTTTGTTTTATGGATATGTTGCAGTATCTCTTGTAGATAGTATAAAAGATCCTCGCAATTTAATAAGAGTTGTAATTTTAGTAACTATAACTTATGTAATAAGTAAAGTAATAGAAAAAGTAGTAAAGGTGGAAGGTTAGATGGAATTTAATTATATAATAATAGGACTTTTAGTAGTTATAATTGTTTTAGTAGTTATTGGTATTACCAAGAATATTAACGAAGCCAGAATAACTGAAAGATTAGGAAAACTTGAATTAGAACTTACTAAATCTCTAGGAGAACTTAGAGCATCTCTTACAAAAGATTTTAGTGAACTTTCTGAAAAACAAGATAAGAGATTAATTGCAATGAATGATAGGGTAAATGAAAGACTTGATCAGAATTTTGAAAAAACTAATAAAACTTTTACAAGTGTACTCGAAAGATTATCTAAAATTGATGAAGCTCAAAAGAAGATTGATTCATTGTCTACTGATATAGTTTCTCTTCAAGGAATACTTACTGATAAAAAAACTCGTGGTATTTTTGGAGAAGTTAATTTAAAACATGTCTTGTCTTCAGTATTTGGTGAAAAAAATGACAGCATTTATAAACTTCAATGTTCTTTACCTAATGGAACTATTGTTGATAGTATACTTTTTGCACCCGCGCCACTTGGAACTATTTGTATCGATTCAAAGTTTCCTCTTGAAAATTATAGAAATATGGTTGATAAAAGATTTAGTGCTTCTGAGCGTGAAAAATATGAAAAATTGTTTAAAGCTGATGTAAAGAAGCACATAGATGCAATAAGTGAAAAATATATTATTCCTGGTGTTACTACTGATCAAGCTATTATGTTTTTACCAGCTGAGGCTATTTTTGCAGAAATAAATGCTTATCATGGTGATATAATTGATTATGCTTATAAAAAGAGAGTATGGATAACTAGTCCTACAACTTTGATATCTACTCTTACTGTTATTCAAATGATTATAAAGAATATGGAAAGAGATAAGTATACTAGCATAATTCATGAAGAATTGAATAAACTTGGAGTAGAATTTAATAGATATAAAGATAGATGGGATAAATTATCAAGAAGTATAGAAACAGTATCAAAAGATGTAAATGATATTCATACTACTACTGAAAAGATTACTAAGAGATTTGATTCTATAAGTAGGGTAGATATTGAAAAGAAAGAAATAGAACATTTAGATTAAATAAAATAGTTAAATATATTGATTTTTATCATAATAAGTGGTAAATTATTAATGTATTTAATTTTTGCGGATGTGGTTTAATGGTTAGAACATGGCCTTGCCAAGGCTAGGATGGGAGTTCGATTCTCCTCGTCCGCTCCATATTGAAATATACTCGAACTATTCGAGTTTTTTTATAAAGAAAAGTAAATAAAAAGACGATGATTTGTCATATTAAATTATCGTCTTTTTATTATTGGTGGATTCTTTATTTCTTCAAAATTAACAGGTGTTTTATCTAGATATATATTGTCTTTATTGTTTGGTTCTTTATCCAAAAATATATTTTTTTTATCAATAAGTGCTGTATCTAAATATATATCTTTTTTTTCTATTTTAGGAAAATAATAATTATTATATTCTTCACTACCTATTACGAATCCAGTTTTAGAATCGGTTTCTGGCATTGAATTGTTAAATTTATCCATTTGATTCCTCCTAATGGTTTAATTATACACTATTTTTAGAATTATTGATAACATTTCTATGGAAGATGTTCTAGTGTGTTTAGAAGTTTAATTGTGCTAAATTACATAGTGATAGTTCATATTATCTTATAATTACTAGGTATAATTTAAAGTATGGTAATTGTCACAAGTTTCTTAACTGCGAATATAGTTGCGTATAGACATAGCTTTTGTTTCGCCAAACATCTCTGCCAAACTATTATCGGTTATAAAATCAATGAATCTGAATTCTTCTAAATTGATGATTTGTCCTTCCGTGATTATTCCAAAATTAATCATCATTTCAATCCATGTTGTTGATGCATTTTCGTTTACATAATTGTATGGAACACGGTAAGAATTCTCTAATTCTTTTTTATACTTCTTTTTTAAAAGACTAATTTCTCTCATTGTTGGTACTAAGTATTCACTGTTTTTTCTATCTATAAAGGTTCTCTTTATATCATCATCAATTGTTGCTCCCCAGAACATTAAAGTTTTAAGAGTAGTGTTATTTATATCTATATCTTCAACATTGTTGCTACGGCATGATAGATCTAATAAAACCATTACAGCAATTAAATCTTTTATGTGTTCATTGTTGTTGTTTGATATTTCTCCTTTATATTTAGTAAGTAATTCTTTTAATTTCTTTTTTGTTATAGCACTATTTCCTTCTTCTTTTTTATTCTTAGAAAATAGTAGCTTTAATTCATCTTTTATCATAAAGTATATTTCTCCTTCTTTGTTTAGTGATGACGTATAGTATAGTATAAAAAGGGATATATGTCAAAAGGTTTTCTTTGTTTTTATTTTATGATAAGATGTAATTGGTGATGGTTATGGATATTAATTTAGATAATAAGTATGAAAGGTTATTAGAAATTTTTGAAGAGATTTCTAAAATACCTCGTAATTCTTGTAATGAAAAAGAAATTGCATTATATGTATGTGATTTTGCAGAAAAACTTGGTTTTGAACATACTATGGATTCTTATTATAATGTTATTGTTAAAAGACCCGCAGATGAGGGAATGGAAGATAAGAAAAAGTTAATGTTTCAATCTCATTTAGATATGGTTTGCGAGAAAACAGAGGATAGTAATCACAACTTTGATACTGATCCTATCGAAATCATAAAATCTGATAATGTTTATTCTGCTAAGGATACTACTCTTGGAGCAGATGATGGAGTGGGAGTTAGTATTTCACTTTTACTAATGGAATCAAAGGATGTAAAACTTCCTTTTACTTATTTTGTGTTTACTACTCAAGAAGAAATTGGTATGGATGGTGCTAAAAATATTGATTTAAATGATATCGATGTGGATTATTTAATAAATCTTGATAGCGAAGAAGAAAACTCGGTTATTGTCGGGTGTGCTGGAGGAGTTACACTTTGGTTTGAAAAAGAAAATCATTTATTTGATATAAATGATCTGGTGTATCAGATTGAGATATCTGGGTTAAAAGGTGGACATTCTGGTGTTGATATTGGTAAAGGCAGGAGAAATGCTATCTATTTGAGTGCTAAAATACTATCTTCTTTGTCAAGTGTTCATTTAATATCTTTTGATGGTGGTACTAAAACAAATGTTATACCTAGTAATTCTACGGTTGTTTTTTCTACTAAAACCGAGAATATTAAAGATGTTATTAATACAGTTGTTGAAAATACTAATTTTTGTCCTGAAGATAGAGATGCTAAAATAAATGTTAAAAAACTAGATGGTCAATTTCAAGGACTATCTGAACTTGATTCAAAAGAAATTATATCTTTATTATTAGAATTACAACAAAATGTTATTTCGATGGCTGATACTGTTGAAACTTCAGGTAATGTAGCACTTATTAAACTTAACAACGGATTAGTTAAACTTTGTGAATCTATGAGATCAAATGTTAGTGAGCAATTAGTTTATTATAGAGATATGAATATTAATCTTGCAGATAGTTTGGGATTTGTTATTAAGGCTGACGAAGAGTATCCTGGATGGGATTATAACCCTAAATCAAAATTGATTGATATGTATACTGCTGCATATCAAACTGTTCATGGTGGTGAAAAACCTATTGTTTCTTCAATACATGCAGGACTTGAATGTGGTCTTTTAAAGGATAAACTTCCTGATATTGATGCTATTTCAATAGGTCCAAATGTGAAAGATGCTCACACCCCGGATGAAAGGCTATATTTAAATTCATGTAAGGATCTTATATCTACAATAATAGAATTTCTTTCTAAAATAGATTAGCGAACTATATAAAAGTTCGTTTTTCTGTGGTAAAATATTATTGGTGGTTTTATGAATTATTATGAGTTATTAGGAGTAAAAACTACTGCTACAGAAGAAGAAATAAAAAAGGCATATAAAGTTCAGATGAAGAAATGGCATCCTGATATAAACAAAGATTCTGAAGCTGTTTCTATGTCTATGAAAATTAATGAAGCAAAAGATGTTTTACTAGATAAGACTAAAAGGGTAGAATATGATAGATATTTGAACGCAAAAGATGATATCACTTATAAAAAATATTCTGGTGTTAAAACTGATTCTTATAATGATTCCGTATACGAAAATCAAATGGTTACGAAATGGGAATATTTTAAAGAATACTTGTCTAGTCAGAATGTCAAAACACTTAATAAAATTATTTCAACAATATTAGTATCTTTTGAGACAATTTTGTGTTTTTGCTTAAAGTGGTTAATTATAATAGTCTCTTTTATTTGTTTTGTGCTTAGTGATGCCATCATTTATCTGTTTTATTATGCTTTACCAATTATAGGACTTTTACTATTGGTAGTTATATATAAATTAGTTGTTGGTGTTAATACTAGTAATTTTGTAGAATTACGTGGATTAATAGTTTGTATAGGCATTTATCTATCTAGTTATTTGCTTATATTTATTGGGAAGAAGCTTATTTCTCAGAAAGTATTTAACTTTTTATATAATAAATTAGATGTTTATTTGTTTAAAAAAGCAGTATTTTATAAATAGTTTTGGAGGTAATTATGAAAAAAGGAAAGCTAATTGTTATTGAAGGGGCTTGTGATGGAATAGGTAAAACTACTCAGTTTGAACTTTTAAAGAAGAAATTGGGGGAGACAAATGATATAATTAGCCATCATTTTCCTACTTATAATACTGATCAAGGATTATTGGTAGAAAACTATTTAAAAGGTAAGTATGGAAATATTAGTGAAATCTCACCATATTTTGTTAATAGTCTATATGCAGTAGATAGGGCAGTAACTTGGCTAACTAAACTTAAGAAGTCTTATGATGTAGGAGGCATTGTATTATTAGATAGATATACTACTTCTAGTTTGATATATCAGGCTGCTATGATTGATGATTTAGAGGAAAGAAAAGACTTTATCGATTATGTAGTTGATTTTGAATATAACAAAATGGGAATACAAAAACCTGATAGTGTTATATTCTTATATGCTTCTTTTGATTTAGTTACTGATATGAGGAGAAACAGGTCTACTAATGAAGGCGTTCAAAATGATATTCATGAAAAAGATATTAGTTTTATGAAGAAGGTTTATGATAATGCTATGTTTGTAGCTGATTATCTCGGTTGGAATATGATAAAATGTGATAAAGATGGAAAAATGCGAAGTATTGATGATATTCACGAAGAAATATATGAGTTATTAAGATAAGGAATGTTAAATATAACAGTCCTTTTTTTCTTGTCATATATAGGTTTTCCTTGACATTTTAAGGAAAAAGTTGTATAATCTTACTTATTAAAAAGAGGGGGTATGGCATCATGAATTATAATATTGTGAATATGATTCAAGATTTATTAAAAGATAAGTCTTTATCTCCATATGATATTATAAATGATTATATCGTACGTAAAGAGCTGGATGAAGCATTTAAAGATAGAACCAGTTTTACTACTAGTGAATTAAAATACTTTACTAGTGATAAAAAAGTTCAAAATGTAATAGCATTATACTTGTATGAAGAAGGTATAGAATTACTTGGGAATAACTCTTATGTTACTGGAATAGGTAAATCAGATTTGGATATACTTGCACTTTATTTTGGAGATATAAAGCACATTCCTTTATTAACTCCTGAGGAGGAAAAAGAGTTATTTATTAGATTAAATAATGCTGCTAATCAGGAAGAATATGATTCAGTTAAAGAAAAAATTATAGATTCTAATCTGAGGTTGGTTGCTAAATTTGCTGCTATTCATCAAGGTATGGGTTTATCTTTACCAGATTTAATACAAGAAGGTAATTTTGGTTTAATGAAAGCTATCGATAAATTTGATGTTTCAAAAGGTTATAAGTTTTCGACATATGCTACCAATTGGATAAGACAATCTATAAATAATGCTATAGCTGAGCAATCTAGAGAAATTAAATATCCAAAGCATGTTCATTATAATTTACAGAAACTAAGTAAGTTAAGATCAGAATATTATAAAGAAACAGGTAATTTTTTTCTTATAAATGATGAAAAAATAAAAGAAGAATTTGCTGAAAAAATGGGTATGAAAAAAGAAGCTTTAGAAAAATTACTTAAACTTCCTACTACTATTAGTCTTGAGACTCCAGTTAATATACATGATGATTCTATGATTCATGAATTGCAAGACTTGATACCTGATGACTCTAATAGTGGTGAAAAAGAAGTAATGGATAAAAAAGAACAAGAAGAAATAAGAGAACTGTTGAACGATAAAACATTTTCTGAAAGGGAAAGAATAGTTTTAATAAAACGTTATGGTTTATATGATAGTGAAGAATTTACATTGGAAAGTATAGGGCAAGAATTAAATCTATCATGTGAAGGAATAAGACAAATTCAAAGAAGAGCTGAGAGCAAGTTAAAAGATTGTGCTGTTAAAAAAGGCTTTTCATATGTGAGAAGGTGATTGAAATGTTAGAAAAAATAATAAAACAGATGGAAAAAGAATTAAAAAAAGAAGGCTATAGTGAAACTGATAGTGTAAAGGATAATGTTAAACGTGATATACTTGATAGACCTGATTTAAAAAAAGCTTTAAATTATCGTTTTGCAAACCGTAGTGAAGTTAATATCGAAGAAATACATAGTTTATCAAAATATAGCGAAATTAGAGATGTAATAGAACAACATCTTGAAGCGAATAATATAATGATAATTACTCCTGATTACAATGTGCAAGAAGAAGATCAAGATGAACAAGAAAGTCAGGATGAAATAGGTGTTGATAGTAAGGTAAAGGGTTATAGTAGGAAATCATCAACTAGTATAACTCAGTATTTTAATGAAATTACTAAAATACCATTATTAACTGCTGAAGAAGAAACAGAATTATTTATGGAGAAAGAAGAAGTTGAAAAATCTATGAATTCTGTTGCTTTAATGGCTTGGAATACAATTGTTAAGGAATTGAAAGTAGATATGAACAGTATTCCTAAGTCATGTTTAAAAGATATTAAGGAACTTTATAAAAGTCAAGCAGAAGCAGTAGATAGAATGAAGACAATTAATGATGATTTACAAACTTTTGATATCTATGAAAGAAAAAGTGTACAATATAAGTATTTAAAAGAAGAAAAAAATAAATTGCATATGCAATATAAAAATAAAGAACTTGCAACTGCTAATAAAATTTGTAGTGATTTAGTCAAAGAAAAAAGTAGTAGTAATGCAAAGATACCAACTTCATGTGTAGAGCTTATAAATAAGTATGAACCTTTAGAAGAGCAATATCAAAAAATCAAAAAGGCAATTGTTGATGCTAATCTTAGATTAGTAGTTTCTATAGCAGTTAATTATGTTGGAAAAGATGAAAGGGCATTATCACTTCTTGATTTAATACAAGAAGGTAACTTAGGTTTAATGAAAGCAGTTGATCGATTTGATGTAAGTAAAGGATTTAGATTTTCAACTTATGCAACTTGGTGGATAAGACAATCAGTTGCTCGTTCAAAAGCTGATAATGATCGTACTATTAGAATACCTGTACATACAGTAGAATCAATTCACAAATTAAATAGAGTAAAACATATGTTAATTCAAGAATTAAATAGAGAACCAAGCAAGCAAGAATTAGCTGATGCATTAAATGTTAGTTTAGAAAAGGTAGAAGATATTATAAAGATTAGTCAAGATCCAATATCTTTATATGCACCTGTTGGAGAAGATGAAGAAAGTTATTTACTAGACTTTATACCAGATGAAGTTAACGTTACAGAAGATGTTGCTGATGGGCAAGAATTACATAAAGTTCTTTTGGATGTGCTAGATACTTTATCTGAGAGGGAAAAACGTGTCTTGATTCTTAGATTTGGTGTAGATGGAAAAGATCCTAGAACTCTAAGAGAAGTAGGAGCAGTGTTCCATGTAACCCGTGAAAGAATAAGACAAATTGAAGCTAAGGCCTTAAGGAGAATGAGACACCCTTCTAGAAGTGATAAACTTAGAGATTATGTAAAATAAAAAACCAATAATGGTTTTTTATTTTTTTTTGTTATATAATTAATAGTAGGTGGTAATATGTTGAGAGAAATAAAAAAATTAGAAGAAAGAAAGAAACTATCATATAAGGAATTAGATAATATTTTTACTGGTTATTTGACTAATAAAATAGATGATGATGAGATGACTAAAGTTTTACGATTAATATGCAAAAATGGTCTTTCTGAAGAAGAGACAATTAGTCTTACTGATATTTTTATTAATAGCGGTAAAAAATTACCTGTAAATATATCTTTTATTGATAAACACTCTACTGGTGGTGTTGGAGACAAAACGACTTTAGTAGTTCTTCCTATATTAGCTAGTTTAGGTATTAGAATTTCTAAGATGAGCGGTAAAGCTTTGGGATATACTGGCGGTACTATTGATAAACTTAGTAGTATTGGTGTGAAAACTGATCTTACTAAAAAAGAGTTTTACAATGCAATTGATAAAACTAATATGGTTATATCTAGTCAAACTGCTGATCTTTGTCCTATGGATAAAAAAGTATATGCTCTTCGCGATGTTACAGGTACTACAAAATCTGTCCCTCTTATTGCTGCAAGTATTATGAGTAAAAAAATAGCAAGTGGGGCTGGTAAGATTCTTATTGATATTAAAGTTGGAAAAGGTGCATTAATCGAAAATAAAAAACAGGCAATGGAACTTGCCGCTTTAATGATAAAAATAGGTAAGAAATATGATAGGAAAGTAATATGTATGTTAACTAGAATGGATAATCCACTTGGAGATAATATAGGTAATAAATTAGAAGTACAAGAAGTAGTTGATATTTTAAAAAATAAAAAGAAAGGTAATTTAACAAACCTTTGTGTGGAGATGGCCACACTTATGTATACATTAGCTAAAAATGTTTCAAAGGAAAAGGCAAGAAGTTTGGTAAAAGAAGTACTTAATAATGGTGAAGCCTATAAAAAATTTGAATCATATGTAAAATTACAAGGTGGATCTTTAGATGACATAGATTCAGAATGTGCAGAACTTGTCAGTTTAAAAAATGGTTACATAAAAAGTATAAATAGTAGAATAATAGGTGAGACTTCTATGTCATTAGGAGCAGGAAGAATTAAGAAAACAGATAGTATTAATTATGATGCTGGAGTAGTTTTAGTTAAAAATGTAGGAAATAAAGTAAAAAAAGGAGAAGTTCTTTGCAAATTATATGGTACGAGTATCGATTATGATTCGGTATATAAAGCGTTTAGTTTTTCGAAATTTAGACCTTCTGTCAAGGGTATTATAATTAATGTAATTGAATAATTGTAAATAATGTTTAAATATGTTATAATTAGCCAAAGAGGAGTTGATAATATGAAATATTGTACAAATTGTGGTGCTGAAATCAAAGAAGGTGTAGCATTTTGTCCAAAATGTGGAACAAAAGTGGGTGCTAAAAAAGCTGCAGAAGGCACAGTTGTTAACAGTGCTGGTGCTCAACCAAAATCAAAAATAGCTGCTGGTCTACTTGGAATACTTCTAGGATGTTTTGGAGTTCATAATTTTTATTTAGGTTATACCGGAAAAGCAGTTGCGCAACTTTTAATTTCTGTTTTATCTTGCTTTATTTTATCACCGGTTTCTGCAATTTGGGGACTTGTTGAAGGAATATGCATTTTAACAGGTTCTATAAATGTAGATGCAGAAGGTAATCCATTAGGTGAATAATAGACGTTTAACTGTTTTAATAAGCATTATACTACTTGTATTTGGAATACTAGTAGTTTTTGTTTTTGATGTTGACTGTGTTTTTAAAAGTACAATAGGTGTTCCTTGCCCTGGATGCGGTTTAACCCGAGGTTTTAGGGAATTATTATCTGGACATTTATTAAAGGCTGAAGGATATAATGTTTTAACAATTCCAATATTTTTGTTTTTATTAATATTCTTTGTGTTATTAGTATATGATTTGTGTTTTAAGGAAGAAATGGTTAGTCTTTTCTTTACAAAGATTGTTAATACTTATAAAGTAATACTTTTTATAGTATTAATTTCTTGGATTGTAAATATTATAAGAGGCATTTAGTTTTACTAAATGTTTTTTTATAAATAGTACTATAATGATTATTGTAATACTTCCTATTATATAGGGGTATTTTTTTAATATGGTGATTAAATTATAATTTTTGAATATATAGATGCTTGTTAATGGAATTATTAATGATGTTGAATAAGTAATTAGTTTATTAATTGATTTACTACTATTTTTAGATTTTAAAAGATTTTCTTTTATATAATATATAAGATAAGTAGCTTGTATATAAAATACTACAATAATTTGTATTGCTGCAAAGTTTTCTATTCTTTCTATAAATCCAAGAATTTGTATTTTTTTAAATAGGGCATATATAGGATATGTTAAAACTGTTGATAATTCTATTCCATATACTGCAAGTATAAGAAAAATAAATATTAAAATAATTGTGGATGATATAATGTATCCTTTGATTATTGCTTTTTCAAAATTTTCTTTATCATTTGTTATATGTTTTAAGTCTAATAAATAAATAATTGGTATGCTGAAATAAATTGCATTAAATATAGAACTTTTCATTATTCTAGTGCTTGTTACATCTATATATGGTTTTAAATTATTAAGGTTGACATAAGGTATTAAGCATATCCACAGAGCAATCATGATAATTGATACTAAAATTGTTAAAACAAATATTGTTCTTGATGTTGTTTCAACACCTTTGTTTAGGGTATATCCTATTATAGTAAAGAAAACTACTACTATAAAATAATAAGATGTTCTAGTTAGAAATTGACTAATAATGAAATCTATGATTAGCCATGAATTTAAAAATAAAATGAAAATAGCAATTGCTATTAAGATGATATTTAAAATTTTTCCTAATAGTCCTAAATTGTTAATCATGTAATCTTTTAATGATTCTGTTGTTATGCTCTTACTAATTGTTAATATTATAAATAATGGTATTATTCCTAAAAACATAGATATTAATAGTGATATAATTGAAGCGTTTTTAGATATGGTTAATAATAATGGATTTATAATTCCAGGAAATAGAGCAGTAATTAACCCAACTTCAATTGCTAATGTTTCGCTACTACTTATTTTTTCATTCATTAAAATTCTCCTTTATTTATACTTCCCGATCTATATATTTTTGTTTTAATATTAATATTTATATTTGAAATATGATATATGTTTTTATCCTTGTACTTATTATATTGCTTATAATGGTTTTTATAAATGTTATTCTTTAATCCTAGTATGTCACTATTAGTTTCTTTGCAGTAATCAATAAGGCTTTTAATATAGCTTTCTATTTCTTTTGCTATTATTTTTTCTAATTCTTTTTGTGTTTTTTTGTTATTTGGATTTATTTTTTGTGTTAATTCATTTGGCTTAGCTTCAACTGTTATATTAATATTAGTAGTTATTCGTCCTTTTTTAATCTTAGTTTCTATTTTTGATTTTGGATTGAAGAGTATAACTCCAATAGTCCTGTTATTATATGTTGTAGTTATAACTATATCTTCATAGTTTCTGTTTATAGTGTTATATGCAATAGATTGTTTTTCATCTAATTCCTTTTGTATTTTATTATCTTTTAAAGGCGCTAAATTGGCTATAATAGTATTGCTTGTATTGCTATTATTATTATTATTTATCTTAATCAATGGTATTACTGGATCAATTCCTTTTTGTAAGTATTCTTGCAATAATTCTTCAAAAGTTATCATTTTGACTGTTCCAGTTCTTTTAGTAGCATTTTCCAAAGAACTTTTAATCTGTTCTGTTGCAAAACTATTATCTTTTTCATTTTTTGGATTTAGAGTTTCTTTTGCAGACTGATATTTATTAACTAGTATATTTCCTGTTGATCTTACTTCTGGAGATCTAATTAAAAAATCAAAAGTGTCATCTGTTTTTTCTTCAGTAACTTCTTTTCCTAGAATTATTATTTCTAAGTGCCCTAAATATATAGTTTTTGGATACTTTTCTGACAGATTTCTTATTGCTTTACCAATAGTTTTTCCACTTGCCTCATAGATTAATGATTCTTGTTTTGTACTATTTCCTTCAGTTTTTTGAATATCCATTACTTGAGCAGTAACCTCATATTGATTATTTTTATAATCTATTCCTAATGCAGATACAATTGCTAATTTGTTCAATTCTATATAATTACATCCTGTTAAGGTGAATACTATTAATATTATTAATGCTATTATTCTTTTCATAGATTGCTCCTTGTATAGTTTTTATCAGTTAGTATAGGTATTCTTTTATTTTCGCTTTTTATGTTTCTTTTTGTTATTACTTCTTTTAAAAAAGCTTTATTTAAGGGTACTAAAGGGTATAAGTATGGTTTTTCTCCACTTTTTAAATTGCATAAGTGCCCTATTAAAATAAATGAGGCAAAGAATATACCGATTATTCCTGCAATACCTGCAAAAATTATGAAAAGTATTCTCCAAAATCTTATAGCATTTACCATTCCAATATTGGAGAACATCAGTGATGATATTGCAGATAGAGCAATGATAATAACCATAATTGGTGATACGATTCCAGCAGCTACTGCGGCATCTCCTAAGACGATTGCACCAAGTATTGATATTGCTGTCCCTGATAAGTGTGGCATTCTGATATCACTTTCTCTTAATAATTCGAACACTAGTGTTAATCCCAGCGCCTCTGCAATTAAAGGAAATGGTACTCCTTCACGTTGAGCTGCAAAATTTATTAACAAAGTTACTGGTATTGCTTCGTGATCATAAGTTGTTATTGCTACATGCAAAGCTGGTAAGATGATAGCTATCAAAAAGGCTGCGTATCTAATTATTCTAGTAAAAGTAACATTGATAGAATTTTGATAATTATCTTCAACAGCGTGAAATAAATCACTGAAAAAAGTAGGGATGATTAAGACATAAGGTGAGTTTTCTGCTACGATGCATATTTTTCCTTCCAAAAGGCTAATAGATGCAGTGTCAGGTCGTTCAGTAGTAATTATTGTGGGAAAGGGGCTTTGATTGTTTTCTAATATTTCTTTAATATATGTACTATCTAATATAGCATCTATATCTATTTTATTTAGTTTGTCCTCAATTGTTTTTAATAAATTTGGTTCTATAATGTTGTTCATATAGATTATTGCTACTTTTGTTTTTGATTGCTTTCCTATTGTTTTTTCTTTAATTCCTAATTTGTTTGTTTTAATTCTCTTTCTAATTAATCCAATGTTTGTTTGATAATTTTCAGTAAAGGCATCTTTTGGACCACTTATTGATTGCTCTGTTAAAGGTTCAGAAATTCCTCTTGATAGATCTTGTTTGGTTTCAATAGCAAAGGGCTTTTGTCCTTCTATGATTATTATGGTAAAACCTGATCCTATTTTTGTGTATAAATCGTTTTTATTTTTGATTTCTTGTATTACATTTTCTGGTATTATATCTGCAAAATGATTATATATGTTTTTTTTAGTTATTCCTTTTTTTAATGTAGTTAGTTTTTCTAAAATAAACTCGTTTATATTACTACTATTAGTTAAGGTCACATTATATATTAAAAGTATTTTTTTTCTCTTTATTTTTATTTTTTTAAATATAATATCTGGAGAGTTTTGAAAATCTTTTTTAATCATTTTTTCAATGTTTTCAATCATATAATCACCTTTGTTTATAGTGTGGTTAAAAATGATTTTATAATACTGTAAAGTAATTTATTTCTAGTGTAAACTTGCTATAAATATGAATTAAATCATGCTATAATTGTTTAAGGTGAAGTATATGTTAGAGAACTTAAATAATATGCAGATTAAAGCAGTTAAACATAAAGATGGACCTTTATTGATTTTAGCAGGAGCAGGTTCTGGTAAGACTAAAGTACTTACTACTAGAATTGCTTATTTAATTGATCAAGGCGTTTCATCTTCAAATATACTGGCAATTACTTTTACTAATAAAGCTGCAAAAGAAATGAAAGAGAGAATTGAAAAGCTTGTTGGAAAAACATCTTTGTGGACTTCTACATTTCATTCTTTTGGAGTTAGAATACTTCGTGAAAACTATGACAAGCTTGGATATAAGAATAATTTTGTAATTATGGACAGTGATGATAGTTTAACATTAGTAAAAAAGATATTAAAAGATTTGGGATATGATCCTAAGAGATTTAGCCCTTATATGATTAGAAATAAAATATCTAGTAATAAAAGTGAATTTGTAATGCCTGAAGAATATAAAAAATTTGTTCATGGTGAGGAAGATGATGTAGTTTATAAAGTATATAAGAAATATCAAGAACTTTTATTTAAAAATAATTCTGTTGATTTCGATGATTTGCTTATATTACCAGTTCGTCTATTTAAAGAAAATCCTGATGTTCTTGATTTTTACCAAGAAAAGTTTAAATACATTTTAGTAGATGAGTATCAAGATACCAATGAAGCACAATACATTCTTGTTAAAATGTTAAGTGCTAAAAATAAAAATGTATGTGTTGTTGGCGATGAATCTCAATCTATATATTCTTTT
>JAEEGL016382919.1_pt1 | contig 14828 bp, 10 predicted proteins | sample 9134231 | NCBI WGS metagenome assembly JAEEGL01 (sample SAMN16246548, study PRJNA631951) | gut metagenome | biome: gut microbiome; feature: rumen; material: fiber-attached | host: Bos | place: Iran: Karaj | collected 2018-10 | reverse complement strand
TTTAAGGTCGGCGCGTGCATGACAGGGATTGGCGCACTGGCGTTTTTAGCCATCGTGTTTTTGGACAGCATAAAAGCGAAAAGAATTAATAAACTAAGCACGAAAAAACAATAATTGAATCTCTTTTCATTGCGGTATAGAAGACAAACGGCACTGATATTCGGCTGTCTTTTTGAAATGATATTTCATATAATATTAAAGATATGATGTATTTTTTGATTGGCATCTTTTTAGTGCTTTACCTTGAATTCCTTGGACAGTCATTTCTTTCTTTGATAGGTAAAAAGAGAAGTGGTTTTTCTTTTGGAACAGGGTTCTGCCTGCTTTTATCTATTGCATATATCCTTACTTCCATTTTGACAGCATTGAACTGTTCGTTTTATGTGGTATATGCCATTTATGTGGCAGTCTTCGTGTCGGGTTTGGTTCTTATTGGCAAAGAACGAAAAAGTCTAACACTGAGATTTGGCATTCTTGAAGTGCTGTTTCTGGTTTTAACAGTATCGGTTCTCTCATATTATAGTTTGAACACCACATTTGGCGATTTAGATGGATTTGACAGCACATTCTATCTTAATTTAATTACGAATAATGTCGGACTCAAAGAACTGAATAGCAGAAATGTCTTTTTTGGCGATACTAGTTTTTCGTTTAGAATGGAGGTCTATTCATTCCAGTCATATCATTATCTCGCAAGTGCTCTGATCTTCACTGTGGAGAAGCTTTGCGAGATTTTCCGTCTGCCATTTTACAGAACACCGTGTTTTGTCTGGCCGAATCAGATTTTGTTTTTTGCATTAACCGCATCGCTCGTGATTGACGGAATCAAGCGGGTAAAAGAAAAAACTGTTGGACTGATCGTGCTGAGCATTGTGATGGTTGTGTTTTATTATGGGCGGTTTTACTTTAATAACGTTTTCGGCTTTTACGGAAATTCATTGAGAACTTTGCTGTATGGCCAGGCATGTTGCTATATTGTGGATTTTGAAGCGGATGGGAATAAACATAATAGATACCTTTTCTATATGGCGTTGTTGGCAGCTTGTGCCAGCTCCTCTACAGGTATCTTTTCGATGTATTTCTTCTTGTTCGCACTTTATTTTTTATGGATAGAGAAGAACCGGAACCTTGTAAAAGAATTCGCGGTTGTTCTTCTTCTGCCTAATATTGATGTAATGGCGCTTCTGTTTGGATCAATTCCAAAAGGCATTGCGTTAGGCATCGCTATTTCTGCGGTGATATGGCTGCTTAATAGCCCGTTGAATCGCCTGGGCAGCGACAGACAGATTAGAATTGCCACGATATGTCTTTTTACCATAATAATGTTTGCTATGTCTTACTGGGTAGATGGGAATATATTTCATTACAGTGCCTTTGTTGAGAATAATTCTCAGATAAATGACATGACCATAAACTACTTCTACTATCCGCCTGAAGCAATCTTGGGAATCAAACCATATAAGTACATTGTGCTTTGTATTATACTTCTGTCTGTTGTAACACTTAGAAACACTTTAACGAATGCTGATTTGATCCTTATTGTAACTTTGTTCAATCCGTTCTGCTGCGCTTACTTAAATCGCATAGTTTCTGTTTATTACCGCTCTTACGATATCCTGATTAATCCGTTTACGATTACATATCTGTTGAATATGTTAACTCAGTTATCGTCTGCCAAATATGCTAAGGAATTTGGAACGATTCTGCTATCTGTTTATCTTTTGGGGCTTGCCGGATTAGAAAGACCGATTTATTATCACAAGTCATTTGTTCCTCAGGACGGCTACAATTCGATTTATCGTATGTCGCAGGAAGAACTTGACGTAATCGATACTCTAAAAAACGAAATGTCTTTCTACGGCGATTCAAACCCGATAATAATAACGCACAATAAACTTACGCAGTCCATGCTGAAAGAGGGCGAGTTCCTTTACGGCAGAGAAAACGTCAAAAACGAAACATGGAGCAAAGCGGAAGAGGAGCTGTACAGCATCTTCTATCCGGTAATTTTCTATGGCGATCCTGCCCAGCCAGAGGCTGATTATGATCACATGTGTGATTATTTAAAAGAAGCAGACGTTCGTTATGTAGTTCAAGATAAGAAGATTGAGTACTATGACAAAGAGCAAGGTATATGGTATTCCTTGACTTATGTAATCGACCACTGCGGAGAGTATCCGGTATTTGAAAACGATCGTTACACCGTTTACAGATTCGGAGGAGAGAAATGAAAAACAAAGGATTTACGATAATCAGATATTTTCTGATCGAGATAGCTTTTACTCTGTCGATGCTGGTTTACTTCATCAAGCTGCATAATATGCACTCTATCTCAGGACCTTTTGAGGTGGAGTTTTTAAAAATTGTCTGTTTATCAGTAATCATGCTTATTTGGATTGTTGGCCCGATGCTGAATAGATTCGTGATGTTTTTCTTTGGAACAGCATACACTCTTTATTTAGTTTCGCAAAATGTATATAAACGAGCATTCCAGCAGTATTATCATTTTTCGACCGCAAAAGACCTGTTCGGGGAAGTGTGGGGTGAGCGCGCCAGTGCGTTTGAGTTTATTGCTTTCAAGGATTTGTCCCCCTTTATTATTTTATTTGCTGTTTGTGCTGTCTTTTTTGTAATGTATCTTCTTCTGCAGAGGAACTGTTTTGACTTAAAATGGAGAATACCTTATAAGCTCGCCGTCTTATTGCTGCTTATTCCCATGCACGCATGCCTGAACAATTACAATGCGCTTGTAGAAGAACTAAAGAGTCAAGCTGATAATTTTCAGCTATATCACAGTGAGTATTATTCTTTTGATATGATGCAGAATACAAACGATTTTGTAGAAAAGTATGGACTTCTGACTTATGCATATCGTGATGGTCAGATCTATTTGAATAAGGGCGTTTTGGGAAATGAGACCCGTCAGGAAATAAAGCTTTTTTTGGAGGAACAGCCTCTGCAGCAACGTTCCCAGTACAACGGATTGTTTAAAGGAAAGAACGCATTTTTTATCCAGGCTGAGTCATTTATGAATGTTGCTCTGGACCCCGATTTAACACCTACCTTATACAAAATGTTTAATGAAGGTATAGTTTTTGATGGTTTCAATACTCCTCTATTAGCGGGATCAACCAGCGATACAGAGTTTATGGCAAATACGTCGATTATTCCGATCACAATGGGGAAATCTGTTTGTTACAACTACTATGCAAATACCTATCCAACAACCTTGGCAGGTCTTTTTGATCAAAACGGCTTTAATCCGGTTGCTTACCACAACAATTATGGGGAGTATTATAACCGGACAGGAATGATGCCGAACCTCGGTTATAAGAGTTTTTATGACTGCACTGGTCTTGGAAGAGATGACCAAGCAGCCGATTCAGATATCCTAAATGAAATTAAGTGGATCTATTCGGGAACAAATAATCCGTATATGGGTTATTGGATCACTTACTCCGGCCATCAGCCCTATGTCAAAGACAGTGTAGGTGTTACCGATGAAGAATGGGATGCAATCTACGCAAAATATCCCAACATTGATGAGCAATATGCTTCCTTCCTTGCGAAAAACATGGACTTAGATCGTGGATTGTCTGAGTTTATGAGCCTAATGGAGGATAATGACAAGCTGGATGACGTTGTATTCGTTCTCTTTGGGGATCACGCAGCAAAGGGAATTGATTTCACCGGAGGAAGCGATTATTATACACAATCTGGAATTGATTTCTCAAACGAATACGCGATGACAGGACTGGTTTTCTACAATACTGCCACGGAAGGATTCCATTATTACAAGGAAGGTACAATCCTTGATCTGATTCCGACGGTATGTGATTTGTGGGATTTTGAATATGATGCAAATACTGTGTTTGGCAGGAACTTATTCGATGAAGAATATGATGGATTCTATTTTTCTGATTATGGTAACTGGCTGGCGAACGACTATGAGTTTAATCCGTCAAGCGGTGAGTTTGTAGTTAAAAACGAGTCATCATTCAATGCCGAGAAAGCCAGCCAGGAAATGCAGAGAAGAACAAAAGAAAGAGAGATCTGTAATCAGATCCTCGAATTAGATTATTTCAATACACCGGATGAAACGAATAATTAGTCCAGAATGTAACGGAATTCGTCTGCTTTATCTGGATAATACCGTAAGATCTCGTTATAAAAATATTCTTTAACAGCCGGAGAATAATCTCCGGTTTTTTCATAGATGACTACACGAACATCATCGATATACTGGGAGTAAACCTCAGTATAGATTTCCCTCACGACAGATTCGTTCCATAATGCATTTGAGATGATGTCATAAATATGCTGATATGGTTTGTTGTAATACTGGATCGGATCAAAGGTCACAATGTAACGGATGTACTGAAGATCTCTTGGAAAGCCATCCCGTAAATCAAGGATCGCACTGTCAATCGTGGGTATTGTTTCCAAATCCGGAAGATTGGCATTTCTCAGTAGATCGTCATTAATGAAAGATGACCCGGATGCCAGATATGCGCTAATTCCATCTCCATCTGTTAATTCGAATAGTTTTAGAGATAATTGACGTATATCCTCTACACCGTAAGTTTTTGGCTGTCTTCTTGCGGTGCTAACATAATTAATAGCCGGAACATTTGAGAAGACGACAAGCGTATTGATGGCCAGAATAATTGAAATCGAAGCTGCTGCGAATTTTTCTGTACGTCGGTAATATCCCAAAAGGCCGCTTATGCCCTTTATAAACAGGAAGAATAGAGGGAGGACAATCATAGAGTAATGGTGCTGTTCCTGAATCTGGATCTGCCAAATCAACAGAAGCGGGACAGCAAATTGAGTCAGATCAATGGCTATTGATTCAAAATCTCTTTCTTTATAAAGATAATAGATTCCAAACGAAGAGAGCGCAAGAATTGGTAGCGAGAAGAATCCGATGGTAGCAGATAACTTGCCGGTATGATTGTAAGCTTCGTATGCTTCATCAAAACGGTTGTTGATCACCATAAAGAAATAAGGACGGAAGAAAAGCAGGATCACGATCAGCATCAGCAAACCGGAACAAATCATAAACCAAAGGTTGCGCATAAGATTCTTATTGCGTATGAAATGGATTTCAAAAAGATACTTTAGCACATAATTAAAATAGAAAACGACTAAGATATATAAACTGTACCTTCTGAAGAAAACCAGCAAGAAGGCATACATATTGATGCTGAGATTATCAACCCAATCGATTTCGTTAAAAGACTGATGAAGCGAAAGAAGATAAATCATCATGAAGAAAAACGAAATCCCCACATCAACTTCTCCGTTAAACAGCACGAACCAAAGAGGATAGAAAGCTAGTCCGGCAATAAGAATCAGGCGAGGATGATCGGTGTAAAGTGAATAATAATAAACTTGCAGCAGCACGAACAGGGGAACAACGAAGGAAATGAAAATACTGATGCAAAACCATCCATATCCGGGCGAAACGAGGCTTATTCCCAACATCGTGAGAGCAGGCAGATAAGAGTAATCTGCATAGTTCATTGAATCGTAAACATTGCGAAGTAGGGAATATGGGTCTTCAAAAAACCATTTTTTCAGGTATAAAGAACGAATCCAATGGCCGGAATAATCGTAAGAGTAGATTGTGTTTTCAATCTTAAAAAAAACAAAAAGCACTGCAGTGCCGATCGCGGCAAAAAGAATTGTGTTTGTAACGATCTCTCCCAGTCTTGTTTTGAATATGTAATGATATCTTTTCTTACGATTCAGCAGAAAAAAAGAAACCAGCAGTATGACTGGATAAAAAGATACACAGATCAATCTATACAAATTCACCAGTAACCAGTTCATGTTTTCATTATACATGATGTTTTGTTCATAAAAGACAATCCGTTATAATAATAATCAAGATGATAATTGGCGATTTCTTTTTTGAGATACCTCAATCATTTCCTGTATTGGAGGTCTTATCTCCGTACTACATTACATTTGTTTTTGCTTGTTTTCTGCTTTCAAGATTCTTTAAGGCAAGATTCCGTCCTGTAGTGCTCTTGCTGGCAAATCTTCTCTTTTTATATTCTTTTTCTCTATATCATCTGGTGTGTATGTGCGAACTCGCCTTGATCGGGTATCTTCTTTCGCTGTTAATGCTACAGAAAAGTAACAGGATAACACTGGCTTTCTCGGTCTTTTGCTGTATTCTGGTGCTTTGTCTCTATAAATATCAGGGCTATTTGAATTATTCGCTGACGATTCCGTTCGGATTATCTTACGTGACGTTTAAACTTATCTCGTATTATGCAGATCTATATAGCGGGAAAACAACAGGAACCAGGAATCTTGTTTATTTTTTGGATTACTCATTGTTTTTTCCAGTGCTGACTGCCGGGCCGATCAATCGTTTTCAGTCGTTCTTTGATGTGATATCCGGCAACCAGGAAATAGACTACAGAAATGCTAAAAACGGTGGTTTTCAGTTAATGCTTGGTATTTTCGAGAAGAGGGTGTTTTGTGATTATCTGGCGGACATCTCAAACCGAGCTATAAGCAGCGGTATCGGGGGATTAAATACTCTTTTGGGTGTAGTGCTGTATTCATTTGTGATTTATCTCGACTTCGACGCTTGCTCGAATATTGCGATCGGAACAGCGAGATTGCTCGGTTTCTCCCTTCCTAAGAATTTCAACAGCCCATATTTGTCAGCAACGATAAAAGAATTCTGGACACGCTGGCATATTTCTTTGAGCTCCTGGTTCAGAGATTATGTATATATTCCTTTGGGTGGGAATAGAAAAGGAAAAGCAAAGAAATACATATTTATACTCCTTGTTTTTGCGTTATCAGGAATATGGCATGGCCAAACTTTAAACTTTCTAATATGGGGTGTATTGCATGGCATTCTTAGAATCTTTGAAGACGTTATCTTAGCTCCTTTCAAAAAAACCAATTCATTGCTGAAAACAATCGCCAAGCCGTTTGGCATTATTCTGAACTTTTCATTTGTAACGTTCTTATGGCTGTTTTTCCGTTTTACATCCTTCGAACAAATAGCGAATATACTGTCATCTATTGCAGTTCCTCATCATTTATCTCTGTCAGAAGTAGGGCTTACAATGAACGAACAATACTGGCTTTGTGTTGTCCTTTTGTCCGTGTTTGTTACAGACGTTCTTCGCAATCGTTTCGACATGTTAGAGTGTTATGCAAAACTATGGATGCCGATACGCTGGGCTGGGTATTTATTACTGATCGTTGTTTTCCTTGTTTTTGGAGTTTACGGCGGGAGTTTCTCTGCTTCTGATTTCATTTATCAGTATTTTTAGGGATTTTTATGTGGAAAGAAATCAAAGCTTTATCGCAGATCGTTATTAAATCCTGTTTGATTATCGGATTGCTTTTTGGCAGCTATGAATACTTAAACAGGGTTTTCATAAATCGAGATGTCTACCATGGAGAAACATTCCATTCTCTCCCTCAAAACAGTATGGATGTTTTGGTCTTGGGCAGTTCTCATGCTCAATATTCGTTCATTCCTTCTTTCTTTTATCAAGAGACCGGCCTGTATTCATTTGTTTTGGGATCTGCGTGTCAACCATTGGAAGTGTCATACGAAATGTTGAAGGAAGCACTAAAGACACAGAAACCTTCGCTTTTGCTCCTGGAAGTTTTTACTGCAATGCCTTTGCATCAACAATGTATGGGAAATTCGTGTTATGTGCTCGCAGAGTATCAGATGACCGGCGAAGAGAAATACAACACTATCAATTATCTTCCTGAAGAAGAAAGAAAAGAGTATTTGAACGATTTCATAAATTACCATAACGACTGGAAGACGATTACGGATTTTTCAGTTCTGCTCCCTAAAAACGTACTGTATAAAGATCGAGTTTTAAAAGACAATAATTTTGGTTATATATTTCAGGCTGCGGTTTTACCAGTAGAAAACTGGTGGTATCCTTTGCAACACGACGAGCAAGAGGTTCAAGACACAGAATTGGAAAAACGCGATTTGGAGTCCTTGAACAAGATTTATGCCTTATGTAAAGAAAACGGCATCGAACTGTATCTGTATAAAACCCCGATAGACAGTTATACAGAAGAAAACTATTATCATTTGCACGCCGTTTGGAAATGGGCAGAAGAAAACGGTATAGAATACACGGATTTCTGCGAAGAAGCGGAAGATTTGGATTATTCATTATGGATTATGGGCGATTCTAATCACGCATACATTAATGGTGCAGGTCTAATAACGCATGTTTTAGCAGACCGGCTGAAAGAGTACCCGACAAAACATGTCAGCAATTCTGACCTTGACCAAAGATATGATTCTAACGGAAATGGGTATACGACCGAATATCTGCGATACGAATTTAACCCGTCTCGCATACTCGAAAGGCTGTCTCGTGCTGGTGGTGTTATTGTGGTACGCTATAATGCACAGCGCTATACCAATGAGTCCGTCATAAATGGAATGATAAAAATACTAAATAAAGAATTCGATGAAACACAGGATTATTATGCATATTTAATTGATGGCAGAATAATAAAGGAAGCGAACGAACCGTTTGCTTTTGAAGCAAATGGACATAATTATGATCTTAGTGAAGATGATTTACAATATGATGGAGAATCGACAGGCAATAAAGGCCCGCTATCTCTTTCCTACAGTTTCAATGACAGTTTTCCGGTGGTTCATAACATTTCACTCGGCGAGCAAAGCTGGGAAATAGGATATGATTATTACACAAAAAAGCAATAACGGCTAAAACATGTATAATTCACTTTCAAAATCAAAAACAGTATAATAATGAATATGCTAAGTATTATCGTGCCTTGTTATAACGAAGAAAAGACAGTCGCTCTTTTTCATGAGGAGTTGGAAAAATACACAACTCATATCGGAGAATATGAACTCCTTTTTGTTAATGATGGTTCCAAAGATAACACAATAGACGAGTGCTTAAAAGTAAAAGAAAAGGAAAAAAACTGCAGAATCATTAATTTTTCCAGAAATTTTGGTAAGGAAGCAGCGATGCTTGCAGGAATGAAAGAAGCGCAAGGGGATTATGTCGTAATCATGGATGCTGATCTTCAGGATCCGCCAAAACTTCTTCCAGAAATGCTTAAAACACTTAAAGAGGATGAAAAACTGGATTCCGTTGCTACTTATAGAGTAAATAGAAAAGGCGAGCCAATCATCCGCTCTTTCTTTGCAAGGCAGTTTTATAAGCTGATCAACAAGATGATTGATATCAATATCGTTGACGGAGCGAGAGATTATCGCATGATGAGCCGCAGGATGGTGGATGCGATTCTTTCAATGAACGAAGTCAACCGTTTTTCAAAAGGAATCTTTGCTTGGGTCGGATTCGAAACGAAGTATCTAGAATACGAAAATGTTGAGCGCGTAGCTGGGGAGACAAAGTGGTCTTTTTGGAAATTGTTCCGTTATGCGATCGATGGAATCATTGGATTTACTACGGTTCCCTTGCGGCTGGCAACGATTGCCGGTACTGTCATCTCGGCATTTGGATTTATTTATATGCTTTATATCGTTATAAAAGCTTTGGTATTTGGCGATCCTGTTGCCGGATTTCCCAGTTTGATCGTAATCATAACACTTCTGGGAGGAATTCAACTTATTGTTCTCGGCATTATCGGTGAGTATTTGGGCAAAACGTATATGGAAACAAAACGACGTCCAGTGTATATAATAAAGAACATTCTATAAGAGCATGAAAATGCTCTTTTTGTATGGGTGGAAGTCGGCTCTCTTTTCAATTCATATCATTGACCATCTTGTGCAGAAGAAACATAGTTTTAATCAAATGCAGACATCTGTCGAATCCGATTGAGATTAAACAAGATTTAGAACTTAAACAGTGCCGTTAATTGGACAAACATTAAATAAAATTGTAGTATTGAGAAATGAAAGGAAGGGTACTATGGGAGATTTATTTAATAAACTGTTCAAATCCAAAAAGAATCGTTACCTTAATCTTCTTTTAGTAATACTGCCGTTTTTGGTTTTAATCGGCGTATTTGGCTATAAAACAGTTGACTCAGTAAAGAATCTTGTTCCTGGCGAAAAAGGCAGCACGGTTCGTAAAGATACTGAAGATATAGAAGAATATGACTATCACTTAAGGCATAACGCAACTGCTCTGCAGAAAGATCTGTTTAAGGAGCTTGATGGACTTCTTGCACAGGATCCTCAGGATGATCTGGCAATTGCAGAATCTGTTGCAAAAAACTATGTTGCAGATTTTTATACTTGGACGAACAAAGAAGGTCAGTATGATGTTGGGGGAATGTACTATGTATTTTCCGATTCTAGATACAACATCTATATGCAGGCAAGAGATACTTATTATCACTATCTCTCGACATTTATAAATGAATATGGAGCGGAGAATCTTCTTGAAGTGACTTCTGTAAATGTTGAGAGTTCATCAAGCGGTGAGAACTTTCAAGACGTGTTTGGTAGGTCTTATCCCGCCTGGTATGTCAGAGTGTCCTTTGATTATGCAGACCATCCGAAGTTCCCGTTTAACTATTTCTTTAAAGTCGTAAACATTCTTGTTGTAAAACGAGATAACGGCCGTTTTGAGATTGCTCAGGCATATGGAGATGAATAATGAACAAGCGTGAAATCATTCAAAAAAGAGAGCCTGAAACAAACGCTCCAAAACATGTTGTTAAAAAGGAAAATGAGTTTTTGCTGCCAATTGCAGCTGTTCTGACAATTTTATCCCACGTCGGACTGATTGTCATGATCCTTTGGTCTTATCGCTACTTCAATCTCAGCAAACAGACATTTATCAGTATCATAATGATTCTTATCTGTTTGATTATTATTACGGACATTATTTTTCTGGTTGCCTTTAGGTATAAGGACGCAATGCTAAAAATAGTCAATATCGTTTTAGCACTTATGCTGATGGTCGGTACAGGAACCGGCTCCTATTATTTAAATTCTCTTAACAAAGCTGTTGACGAGATTACGGATAATAGCGGAACTGAGCAATATCAAACGATCGGCGTCGTTTTCGCAACTCACGCAGATAACGCGAGCATTAAAACGCTTGATGACCTTAAGGGCAAGACGGTCGGTGTTCTAAAATCTTTTTCTGCTGAAAAGATAACAGCATCGTCACTTGGCAGATCTGAACTTGAAAAAAAGGGCATCGATGTCCAGTACGCAGAATTCAACAGCACAAACGACTTGTTCCTTGCTTTAGCCGCCAAAGAGGTCGACGCCGCTGTCTTCCAGCAGGGTTATCGTACACAGTTCAATAACGAAGACGGTTATGACGAATATGTCGAAAAGATTGTTGATATCGACTCTTTTGAAGAAAAAGTCCAAGTTAATGATAATAAAAGTGCAAGTCTGAACTTAGCAGACAATCCCTTTAATATCCTTTTGATCGGCCTTGCTCCTGAACCGGGCGGCGGTGGCTTGCCGGATGCAATTATCCTTGCATCTGTAAACCCGCAGACGATGACTGTTTCAATGGTTTCGATCGCCCGCGATTCCTATGTCTCGATCCCCTGCTACGGCGGGTCCAAGAATAAGATCAACGATACAGGTGCAGACCGTGCCTGTCTCATGGAGTCTGTATCAAACCTGCTGGATAAAGACATTGACCTTTACATGGAAGTCAATTTCAAAGGTTTGGTAGACATTATCGACGCATTGGGCAGTATCTGGATCGAATCTCCTGTTGAATTCGTCGGTCAGAACTCTTCTACCGAGCGTGGCAACTATACCAACAAGATCTATTACGGCGGACAGTGGGTAGATGGTGAACATGCGCTGACTTTCGCGAGAGAAAGAAAGAGAATGCCGAATGGCGACTTTGACCGTCAGAAGCATCAGAAGGAAGTCATTATCGAAATCGTTAAAGGTCTTCTCAACCTCAGAGATGCAAACAAAGCATTAGAGGTAATGAAGATCGCTGGTGAAAACTTCTCCACTAATCTTTCACTAAAACAGCTCACTGATGTTTTCAACTTAATCCTAAACGCAACAAACTACACCGGCAACTCGACGTTTGGAATGATCGATATTCAACAGCTGAGAATAACCGGATATCCGTCATGGTTCTACAATTACTCCATGCGTTTACCGCTGTGGATCTACAGACTCTATAACGGTTCTATTGCAGAAACGCAGGCAAGAATTGAGGACGTCTTAGGCGAATATGATCTCAACACGATCGAAACAGTTCCGATTTTCAACTTCTTTGCAGAATATAACTACGTTCGTGCTCCTCTGTATTCTGAAACATTCAATGAACAGCAGGTTCATGAACCAATGCCGGCGTTTGTCGCAAAACTCACGAATATGTCCTATGCTGAAGCTCAGTCTTGGGCAGCCGCAAACGGAGTAACCCTGAATGTTACTTTCATTACAAACGACAGTCCTGGTTATGATGCTTCACAGGAAGGCTGGGTCATGTCCCAGAGCGTCAGATATGGTGCTTTAGTATCAGAAAATCCGGTGATCTCCATCACTGTAATGGGTTCTCCGATGACAGAAGAAGACATGGTTCCGAATTTTGTCGGCGGCAAAGTTTCCGATGCACAGTCTTGGGCGAATGCTAACGGAATTCCGCTGACTGTGAACTACGAGGATACGGATGATGCGTCGAAAGCAAATATCATCATCGAGCAGAGCGTTGCTGCCGGTTCCGATAAGCGGAACGTCAAGTCGCTGGAAATCAAAGCGTATAACGGTCCGATTTCGGTCGATTCCTTAGTTGGGGGAATGAACAAGGACAATGCGGTCGCTACTCTTGAATCTCAGGGTATTGCCGTTAAAGACATTGTTTATGTTGATATCGCAGAGGGATCTGGCCTTGCACCGAATATGTATTATTCTTCAAATCCGAATTCTGTATATCCTGGTAAATCGAGCGTAACATTAACGATCACGAAGTGCCCGGATAACACAAAGTGGAATTCTTCTACAAAAGTTTGTGAAGTACCCGGACCAAATCCAACCCCGACTCCAACCCCGACTTCGACACCTACAGCTGCTCCACATGTCCATGATTTCTCTAAAGTTAATACACAGATGGATCCGACATGCGACACAGACGGATATATTATTTATGAATGTACGGGATGTGGAGCGTTGTCTGATCCGACTCCTTTGAGCAAACTTGGCCATGATTTTAGCATTCCAATTGAGTCACAAGACCCGACTTGTGATGAGGAAGGATGGGTAAAATACAAATGCTCGCGTTGTGGTGCAGAATCTGAACCATATGTGATTTCTAAAATAGATTGCACGGTAGAAGAACCTTCGGTGACTCCCGGAGAAAACGAAGGGGGCGACACGGGCGGTGAAGGAAATTAGTTCGCCTGTTAGGAATTAAGACAAGTCTTTTTGGATGATTTCCAAATAATGTCTGTATTTCGAAAGCATTAGTTATCTAGTAAAAGAGCAGTTCAAATTGATATAGTCCCTGTCAAGTAGACAGTCGAAATATCCAAAACGAATGCCATAACTAAGCCAGTGTAAATGAACTGCCCCACAAAAGTGGGACAGTTATAAAAAAGCCTGGGCCAGACTATTAAGGTATGCACACCTGTATTCCATAGGTGTCATACCTTTTAGTTTTCTCTGTGGTCTGGCATTGTTGTAGAAATCAATATATTCATCGACCTTCCGAATAAGCTCTTCGTTTGTTTTCGGCACTTCATGCAGCTCAAGACATTCACTTTTCAGATGACCGAAGAAATTCTCGCAGCACGCATTGTCATAGCAGTTGGCTTTGCGGGAATGGGAGACAGTGATCCCTCTTTCATCCAGATAGCGGATATAGACAATGTTGGTATACTGATATCCCCGATCGGAATGAAGGACACATTCTCTTGTCGGATCCCAATTGTCACCTGTAGCTTTATATACATTGTCCATCACAAGCTTCAAGTCATTAAACTTTGATATCTGATAGGCTATAATGGAATTGTCATAAAGGTCCTTGATCACGCTAAGATACATACGACCTTGCTGGCAGTATATGTAACTTACATCCGTCACGAGCTTTTTCAGGGGCCGCGAAGCGGTGAAGTTACGGGCGAGGACGTTGTCGCAGACGATCCTCGCTTTTTCATTTGGTTCTTCCTTCGTGCAGCACTGGTACCGTTTCTTCCGGATTGGAGAAGACAGTCCCAGTAGTTTCATGTATTTATATACCGTTTTATCGTTATATATCACTCCATATCTGCGGATGATCTCGTCTCTGATGAACCGGTATCCCTTATATGTTTCATAGAAGATCTCTTCGATCATATCTGCCAGCACCTCATCGAATGAATACCTGATCGGTCTTCCCAGTTTCAGCCACCGGTAATATCCGCTGGCTGATACATTGAGATATTTGCACAACCTGGTTATCTTGTATTCTTCCTTCAGATCATAAACGATCATATACCTTAGCGCTCTCCGTAGTTTTTGCGGAGAGCCTTCGCTTTTTTTAGGATCGCATTCTCCATTTTCAGGTATTCGATCTGTTCATCTTTGGATAATTCATCCAGTTTGACCTGCTTTGGCCTTCCTTTACGTATGCCATCCTTCTTTCCGAGCTTCCTTCCATCTCTCTTTAATAATTCCGGATCCTGTCTATAGAGTTTAATCCATCTGCGTAACTGTGTTTTTGAGCGTAGTCCTAGTTTTTGAGCCGCGATTATTACTCCTCCGATTTCACCACTTAGGTATTGTTCGACAGCTTTTAACTTGAACTCAGCGGAATATAAATTGTTTTTTCTTCCTGTCTTTCCCATAGAAAAACACCTCCTATATCCCAATTGTATAGAAGGTGCTTTTTTAG
>JAEEGL014603032.1_pt1 | contig 14828 bp, 14 predicted proteins | sample 9134231 | NCBI WGS metagenome assembly JAEEGL01 (sample SAMN16246548, study PRJNA631951) | gut metagenome | biome: gut microbiome; feature: rumen; material: fiber-attached | host: Bos | place: Iran: Karaj | collected 2018-10 | reverse complement strand
CTCGACAGCGTGTCATCTGTGAGGGCGGAAAAGACCACATCCCCCACCGAATAATCCTCTTCACACTCTGCGGTTGCATTCACTATCCACTCATAGGTGTTGACAAGAGCGGATGCCACATACTTATTTGCTACGCAATCTTTCTTGTACATACTCAATAATTTCAATTACCTCAATGATTAAGTAGATTATCCCGCAGACGACCGCTCCAATTAAACATATCATCATATTCCTGTTGATTTTAAAATAAATAGTGTGGATTTTTAAAAAAATATCCGAAAAGCGGTGAATTGTAAATAATTTTTCAAAATGTCGGCTGAAATACCTCCTTATCAAATAAAGTTTCAACATGGCGAATTTTATAACAAGGATATTCAGCAGAAAAGGTCCCGAAGAGCCTGTACAGGAGGAGAGGTCGCTCTTCAGCGGTCTCGGTCTCGGGTACAACACCATCAGCACTTATCAGACAAACCAATCGATGAGGTTATCCGCGGTCTACGCCGCGACCAACATGATTAGCAATTCCTGCGCATTGTTGCCAATCAAGATAGTGAGGTACAATGGTGACAGGAAGGAGGAGATAAAGCATAATCTTTATGACATCCTAAATCTTCATCCTGACGCGAAGCACAATCACTTCAATTGGATGAAGTTACTCATTGAGAGTGTGATACTGAGGGGTAATGGCTATGCCTATATCCAAAGGGACGACAAACTCAATGTGGTGTCTTTGGAACTAATCAATCCTGACTATGTCACGCCTATTCTTCAGGCTGACGGGACTGTGAAGTATCTCGTCGCCGGAATGCCATCGGCGGTGGACGCGATTAACATGATACACTTGTTCCAACATGTGGATGAGACATTCAATGGCATCTCGACCATCAAGTTCGCTGACATGGCCTTGAGGGCCGCATATGATGCCGAGGCGCATTCGGACAATTTCTTCAAGTCAGGAGCGGGTCTCATGGGTGTGCTTAAGGCAAGCGCCCCCCTCACCGACGCGCAGAAGAAGCAAATAGCGGAATCATGGGAGAAGTCAATCAGCCACACAAAGGGAGGCGGTGTCGCCATCCTTCCGCAGGGCTTGGACTTCCAATCCATATCCATATCCCCCGAGGACAGCCAACTCCTCGAGACAAGGCAGTATAACATAGTGGAGATAGCGAGGTTCTTCAACATCTCCCCGGTCAAACTCTTTGACCTGTCGCATGTGTCTTATTCCACTTTGGAGCAGACATCCCTTTCTTACCTGCAAGACACTATCCTGCCTTTCACTCAGCTCATGGAGGACGAGTTTAACAAGAAATTGTTCAAACCGAGTCAGGTTGGTAACATCGGGGTAGATTTCGATTTCAGTGTCCTCATTCAGACCGATAAGAAGAGTGAGGCTGAATACTATCGCACACTTATAACCAATGGTGTCATCTCTATCAATGAGGCAAGAAACAAACTTGGTCTCACGCCGGTAATCGGCGAGGAATATGACGCCCACTTCCTACAACTTTCTTATGGTACTGTCAAGAACATCAATGACGGAGCCTACATCAAGAACAATCAGCAGGACGCTTCGGGTGAGGTTAAGGTCGATAATCAGGTGAAGGAAAATAATGACAACAACACGGAAGAATAATGAGCTGCGGAGGAAAAATATACAAAGGCGGATTGACGACGGTATCAGTCCCATTCAGTGTGGAGGGTTATGAGAACCTATCCATAAGTTATTACACCACGGGTGATTATAAGGTTACCAAATCAGAGAGTGATTTGGAGATTGAGGATGATTTTATCACCTACACTTTCACCAAGGAGGAACTTGATGCCATGCCTGATGGCGCGATGAGTTACCTTGTAAGTTATGACCTTGACGGAGGTTCCTACATGGATGGAGGCAGCACAAGTGTGTTTCTCAAGACACCTGCCGGCTATTCCGCGGCATCCATAAGCGATATTGTCGCGTCCGCAAGGACAGAGGGATATGAGAGCGGTTACACCGAGGGGGCGGCAAATCAGAAATCATTGATGGTGGAGACGGCATTCACCTCCAATCAGACCTATGAAAGGGCTGACGGGTGGAACAAGGTCACCGTCGATGTCGCTCATAGTGACACCTATGAGCAGGGTTTCGAGGATGGTGTTGAGAGTGGAAGGACCTATCAGAAATCACTCATGAGTTCAGCCATATTCAGTTCCAATGGGCGATATAGGGAGGAGAATGGCTACAATGACATCACTGTCGCTGTCGAGACCAACCCTTATTTTGTGTTTTCCGGCACATTTGTGACGACTGAGGACATGTATTCCGCAGACCAAGTCTATTGGGAGGACAAGAGCCCCATATTCGACAATGGCGGCGGATGGGCCTCATATCAAAAAATCGATGGGATTGAATATGACACTTATTGGAAGGCTCCCCGCACTTTACCTGCGGGAACACATACCTACACTTGCGCCATAAGCGAGTTTCTTCATGTGAATCCTCCAATCACCATGGACACAATATGGTTCAATGACAATCCTTTCTTCAGATGGACTTCCGGTGACATCAAATTATTCATGACAAAAAATGATTAAAAAAGAAAACCCCTCATATCACTTTCTTTTTCCCATCCGCGAGGATGGGTTTTTTTATATGTCCGCTGAAATCTCCCCTTTATGATAAAATAAGCAAATCAATTAAAAAAATTATGGCAAAGATTACAGTACATGGCGAGGAGGCTTTCAGGGTACAGAAGGACCAATTCGCAGTTGCCCCTACAAGTGCGGGCTACACTGTCGCTTATTCAGCGAATGGTGTTGATTTCACCAATGACACGGACGCGGTTGTTCCCGCCAATGAGAACCTTATCTATAATGGTTGTATGACCTATGGATGGTATAAGTTGGTCGGAAATGCGGATAATGTTGAAGTATTGGTCTAAATAATCTTTTTTAATATCTTAATGTTATGATAATTAACAAATATAAAGGAACAGGCGGTGGCTCAGGAGAGCGTGGGCCACAGGGCTATCAGGGTCCCGAAGGGCCTCAGGGTGTGCAAGGTCCTGCGGGAAGCGGGGAAGCCGGAGACAGCCATATCCTCAAGGTTTCATCAAGCGCTCCTTCAGGTCTATCCGAGGGTGATGTCTACGCATTGCATGCCGACGGCTCACCGAGGGTGATAGGTTCAGATTGGACTGATACGGGAGAGGTGTCATACGAGTGGAGCGAGGACTACCCTCAGGCTGTGGCCATTCCTTTGAACAGCAGCGAGTATTTCTCCGTACGCTTCGGATATGCCACTGAAAGTGAGGGTGCGGATAATGGAGTCATTGTCGAGAATGGCGAACTCAGCATGGACAACATAAATGGATGGGAGAGCGACGGCGAGAACTCCTATGTGCTCACAGACGACAATTGGATGGACATCACATCAGGGAAGACCATGCATGTGTTTATGGACAATGATGTGTTATATCTCTACAGCGACGATGTGGAAATCATATGGCTGTGGACGGTTGTCGAGCCTTCAGATGAGGAGCATACCATCTCAACAGGTGAGATAACCCCCGCAGTCCCCGAGACCATGGGTGTCTATCAGTATAATGACGGGACGATTGTCGAGTTGGCTTCCAAGGATGACCTTCCGGCAAAGATTAACTTGGTCCCTAATGGGACGCCTAACAGCGGATTCATCTTCAGGTATGATGACAAGCCACAGTGGGTGCATCCTTCGGATATAACCAATTCTCAGTTGATTAACATTGAGACCGATTCTGAGGCGGATACCTATCCGCAGGTATTAACGAGGAAGAGTTACGGCGATTTCATGTGGGCTTTGCCTGAGAAGAAACTTGAGGCTGTCTCAGCCCTTCCCACCACTTATGTGGAAGGCGCTGTCTACGCACTCGCAAATGCGAGCGGTTATGGCGTATATCAGGTGCAGAGCGGCACATCGGAAGTAACATGGGCTCATTTTGATGATGATATTCCCACCGGATGGACGATGGCGAGGGTTCCATACAACGACAACAGTGAGAGCAACCTTGTGGGTGTGTTTATCAACAACTGTAGAAATAGAATTAACCTTTATTGGCATCCCGAGGATGCGGAGAACAAGCATTGGGACGGACATGTCAGTGAGCAGAATGACGGTGAGTTCACAACAAGCGACTCTTGCGGGAATAGTATAACTTGTGTGAGGGACGGTGATTACCTTGTGCTCACATTCTCCGCTCCTGTCACAAATGTCAGTGGGACATTTGGCCACACTGAAATCTACGCTGAGGCCATTGTTCCCAACTATGTGCAGATTGGAGAAGGTGGCGGAGCAGGCGGAGATATAGTTCATCTTAACAACTTGGACACCGCAGGTGAGGAAGGTGTGTTGTACGAGTTCAACAACAACTATTTCAAATATACATCCGCATCAGGTACTTGGGGTGAATGGGTTGTGACCCCTTATGATAATGTAGCATTTCAGGGTACGTCATATTTGTATTATACCAAACTCCCTGACAGCGGAATCACATTGTGCTCGACAAAGGTAATTAACAGCATTTCATGGCTGAAGTATGAGCCTGAAAATGAGAGGATTGATGTCTATGATAATAGTTCATTAACCGGAACACCTGTCACTTCGGTCACCAAGAATGGTGTCGCTGTAAGAATAGCAAATTCCAGCCGATGGTTGGATGTCTCATGGGTCGAGGGAAAGATAACTTTCGACGTAGGTTATGGATTTGCGGGTTTGGTTTTCACTTGCAACACCGATATTAATGGAGGCCATTACGAATATGTCGCTAACCCTGTCGAGAATCCTGTTGTGGATTCAAGTAATGGCGCTATTCCGAAATGGAACAACAAGGGACAGATAGTTGGAGCAAAATGGAATTACGCTGAAAAGCCCATAAGAATCAATAATACAGGATACTCCAACACAAGGAAATTCCTTTCAGGTGACGGAAATGTGCAGTGGGAAAATTGGTTCTTCCCCACAGTAGGAGGAACCCAAGGACAAGTGCTTGTTTCAGGTGGTGAAAGTGCCGAACCTGTGTGGACTAATTGGATAAAGTCGGTCAAAATCACATCCGCCGCTTATGAGGCACTTGCGACGAAAGACCCTAATACATTATATCTGATAACTGACGAATAAAAATAACCCCCGCTCACATGGGCGGGGATTTTTAAAATACTTTGACTATGCATTATGTAGAATATATCCAAAATGGAAACTCTAATGCCAATGAAACCGGTTGGAGCATTCCGCTGAATTACCATCCTTCCACTACCGGTAATGTCAAAATGCGGGTGAAAATCAGCCGTCTTAATGTCTCTGATGGTTACCTTACCGTCGGATGCCTTGGCGGTGCCGGAAACTACTTCAGGTTCTTCACTTATCAGCAGTCGCAAATGTTTTTCGATTGTCCGAATGATTCAGATGTAAGAAAAGGACTGCTATACACCCCTGGGACACCCACCATATGGGAGATGGGTGCGACGGAAGGAAACAGATATTATCTTTCAAATTTGACAAATAACACCACCACATCGGCCACAACAGGTCTGACAAGGGCATTCACAAAAGATTTTTATGTTTATGGCGAAACTACCGCCAACACAATCAGCGAATATCAAAAGATATACTACATCGAGATGTACGAGAATGATGTGAAGGTCAAGGATTACCGTCCCGCTATGGATGATAATGGTGTGGTTTGCCTCTATGAGACAATCGGGGGGACTTATCATTACAACCAAGGCTCAAAAACACTGACCGCAGGCCCTATTCTATCCTCTGTTGTGGCGACAGCGGCAAAAAAGACCCTCGCTTCTACGGGGGAGACCATCAATATCGCTGTGGCTTGCGAGAATGCTTGGACAGTCTCCGGTAACACATGGCTCACCCTTTCCGCTACGGGTGGTACGGGTGACACCACCATCACCGCCACCGCTCCCGATTACTCGGGAAGCACTGTGAGGGAGGATAGCCTCACATTCACCGATACTGTGACGGGCGATGAGTTCCTTCTTATTATCAAGCAGAAAAAGAACACAGGGAGCGGCAAGCCCTTTGTCATAGGTGATATCGAGGTTTATGAGGCATATGTCGGCGACATACCCCTCGGGGAGGCATATCTCGGCGAGGAGTTGATGTTCTCGGCGGGAGCGGGTCCTGTCCTGCCTGACCAAACTGTGGTCATCAATTCATGGAGTGAGGGATATGTCGAAACAAGCGGTGTCCCTGAGAGGGAATTGGTTGCCAAGAATGGTAATTCCACTCTTGTCAGGGTACTCTCAACCTATGACGAGAATGAGGGCACATATGCCTTGTCCGTAACCGGAAATGGTTTCAGCGCAGAGTATGCCATTAATGACACCCAAACAATATCAATCACAGGGCCATGGGATTCCGCTGTGACCTACAACTTATCGGCAATCACCTATGGCTCGCAGGGAATCTATTACTTGACCGAGTTCATGGCCGATACACTTGGCCCTCAGGGGAACAATCATTTCAATCCGACAGGCAATACCGACATCACATGGTTCGGAAATGATTACTCCGCCCCCGATGTCACACTCCATGTGACGGGAGTGCCAATAATGAGCATGAATGAGTCTATGGATTTCTATGTCAGTGTGAATGCCATAGTGAGCGAGAGTTGGGATATACAACTCAACTATAATGACAATGCCACAGTCATCGACACAAGCAATGTGGGTGAGAGATGGACTGTCACCAACTACAACTCAGGTGCGGGAACATTTGACATCATCGGGCCATTCCTGCCATATGATGACACCTTCGCCGAGTATGTGGTGTACACTGAGGTCACCAATGCTGATGGAAGTTGCTCAACCGACCCGGAGACAATCACTTTCCCGGGAGGGACGACAGCCTTCACAGCGACATTCCCTTACTGCCGGCCTGACAATAGCGGCGGCGGGGATGGCCCCGAAGACCCCGGTGGAGACGAGGATTTTTAATAGGCGGCAGCCAAATAATAACCTTAATAAAATATACATATGATTATGGAGAAAGAATTAAGATATATTGAAAACTCTGAAATCAGAGCCGCTGAAGACAGCAGGGATGTAGATGGATATGCGATTGTCTTCAACACATTGAGCAGAAACCTTGGCGGTTTTTACGAGAGGATTGAACCAACCGCGGTTGATGGTGTTATCGAGAACAGCGACATCATGGCGCTTCTTAACCACGACAACAGCAGGGGCATTCTTGCGAGAAGCAGGTTCGGTGTCGGTTCCCTCACACTTTCGGCGGATGAAAAGGGTCTTCGCTACACATTTTCGGCGCCTCACACCGCTCTTGGTGACGAGTGCCTTGAAATGCTTCGCAGGGGTGATATCACCAATAGTTCTTTTGCCTTTACCGTCGCTGAAGCCTCATGGGAAAAACAGGAAGATGGTTCATATATCAGAACCATCAAGAAGTTCGACCGCCTTTTCGATGTTAGTCCGGTCTATGAGCCCGCCTATTTCGGTACTGATGTGAAATGCCGCTCTTTCGAGGACTTCAAGGCAGAAGAGGAAAGGAAGGAAGCAGAGGCAAAAGCCGAGCAGGAGAGAATTGAGCGTGAGCAGAGGGAAGCCGAGGAGAAGGAGAAGCAGGAGAAATTGGATAAATATTACGAGGATTTGAGGGCCGAATATCAAGATGTCCTGAAGAGGGATGAGACGGCTGACAATTCTTAACCTAATAAGAATATAAAGCAATAAAATAATATCATCATGACAGAACTTGAGATAAGAGAAAAAATCATGAACCTCAAGGATGAGTTGGCAGAGGTCATCGCCAATGGCGAGGCCGAACAAAGGGAGTTGAATGATGAGGAGACCTCCAAATTGGTTGAACTCCGCTCACAGATTGACGAGGCTGAAAAACAATTAAAGGCAATTGAAGACGAAAACAGGAAAATTGCAGAAAACAATAATAAAGAAACAAAACAAACAAGAAAAATGGAAATCAGATTATTCGATTTAGTTAAGGCCATCGCTGAAGGTAATGTTACCGATGAGCAGAGGGCTTATGTAAATGGGAATTCCATCGACTTCCGCGCCGCTATTCAGGCAACCGCTGATGGTTCAGGAAAGGAGAATGTCCCTACTGACAAGGCTCCCCTTGAGGTGGCAATCCGCAATGCGTCAGTTCTTGACAAACTTGGTGTAAGATGGTTCGGTAATGCTGTCGGCAACATCGACATCCCCAAGTTTCACGGAAACAATGTCTATTGGGCAGACACTGAGAATGCCGCCGCTGTAGATGGGGCAAGCGCTTTCACAAAGGTGACCCTTTCACCTAAGCGTCTCACCGCTTACATCGACATCTCCCGTCAGTTCCTCGCTCAGTCACCTGAGGACGCTGAGGGCATTTTGGTGGCAGACCTCGCTCGCGCCATCGCTGAGAAGATTGACTTGACTGTCTTTGGCACGGAGAGTGGCACAACCGCTCGTCCTGCGGGTCTTTTCGCTGACGCTGAGTCCGGCACCCTCGCCTCAATGACCTTCGACGATGTCCTCGGACTTGAGAATGCTGTTGAGGAGAAGAATGGCACTGACTTTGTCTTTGTCACCTCCCCTAATGTGAAGTACACTCTTCGCGGTGTTCAGACCGCAAGCGGCCTTGAGATGGTATTCGACAAGGGTGAGATTGATGGTCGTCAGACTGTTGTATCCAACTCTGTCGCAAAGGGCGGACTTCTTTGCTTCGACCCTAGGGACCTCGCATGCGCATCATGGGATAAGGACGGAATGGTTATCACTGTTGACCCTTACACAAGGGCTGGTTACAATGAAATCCGCGTCACCGTCAATTATCTCTTCGACGCTGTTCTCGCAGGCGACCGCATCGCTACCAAGATTTTCGAATAATTCCTTTCATCCATTATATGCCTTATGTACATAGACCTTGACACCGCGAAAAAGCATCTCAATATCGAGCCTGACTTCACCGAAGATGACGAGTACATCTTTGGTCTTATAGCCATGGCCGAGGAGAGTGTCCGAGTACATGTAAATGAGGACTTCGATACATTAGCCGAAAAGAATGGGGGGTGTCTACCAACCCCCCTTCTTCAAGCGATGTTGCTGATGATTGGAAATATGTACCAAAATCGGGAACCTCTTGGAACAAAGAATGCTGCGCTTCCATTTAATTACCAATATCTTATAGACCTTTATCGAAACTATTACAATTAATCATGATATACAGCGGACAACTCACGGAAGAACTTAATTTCTACGAAGTGGTAGAAAGGCAGAGTGAAAGTGGTTACAAGCACATGGAGGAGGTCTTCATGTTCAAAGTAAGGGCCGAAAGGACCAAGAACAAGGAGAGTTACTTAGTGGATGCGGAGGAACTATTTCACTCATCTGAGCTTAGGTTTAGGTTGCGCTACCGCAAGGAGATTGATGAAACCAACATAGTTGTGTATGAAGGCCAAAGATATAGGATAACAAGCCTTGACAAGTTCAAGGAGGAAAACCAACTTACAATAATACTGGCTAAAATCAATGAATAATGGTTTGCAACACTGCTCTCAATTCTTACCAAAAATGGTATATAGGCAATGACATAAGGGCAATCCTTCTCTCTGATGAGGCTGTGTCGGGACAAGTTGGCAATCATATCTACCCATGTGTTGCCCCTGAGGGAACCGAGGGAGATTTCATAGTCTACTCAAGGCAGAGGTACGCGAAGCAAGAGGCCAAGATGGGAGTTTACTCTGATGACTGCGAGGTGGCTGTGGTAGGTATATCGGACAATTATGATAATGCCATAGCACTCGCAAGCAAGATTGATAATGCCCTTACCGGCCAACATGTTGTCAGTGGCGGGACAAGGATAAATATAGAGCTGAAAGACAGTACGGAAGTGTTCGATGACAACAAGTATATAGAGACGCTTCTCTTTGAAATAAAATAAGTTAAAAAAAACATACATAACAATGGCATGGAATGCAAATAAAGACCTTATTGTAGGTAATGACCTTTGGTTGTATCTTGTTGACCTTGGTCACGGCGCTAGCGCTGTCCCTATGACATATGCGATGGCTACAGGCGCAACAGCAAAGCCTATTGCTTACGCAACCTCTTGCTCACTTGAGATATCTGCCGAAAACCTTGAGGCCGCTTCAAAGATGAGTTGCCGATGGAATGTTTCAAGGCAGGGTCAGGGCTCATATACGGTGAATGCTGACAGTTTGTACTGCTTACAGGCATCTGCCGCTGAGAATGGCGCTTACACTATTGATGACCTCTTCGAGCACATGGTTGATGGTGACAACATCGGTTGGGTAATGGCAAAGGATAAATCAGAAGACTGTGGAACAGTCGGTGGTCCTGACCCTGATGGAGCACTTTATTGGGGTGAGGCTTCAATCGGTTCCCTTTCAATTACCGGTGGGAATAATGAAATCGCAAGTTCATCAATTACCCTCAATGGTTCAGGTCAGCCTCACATGGGCAATGACTAATTTCTGATGACGCAAAAGAAGCAAGGAGCGGCAATAGGGCTGCTCCTTTTTGTTTTCCTGTCGGCTTGCCCTTCCCCTTTCCAATAAAAGAGAAGATATGTGGTTTAAGAAAAAGGTCGAGAAGCGGAAGGGGACCGATTTCTCGAAATACAGCATAAGGATAAATGGGAAGACCATGTGCGCATATGAGGCGCTTACCGGTAAGCCTTTCCTTAAGATTGAGACAGAAGAGGAGGTCATGGCCCTTTTCTATTGCTCTCTTGTGGTGAACAACAAGGATTTCGCGACCTTGGAATACAGGACATTCGAATACCTGATAAGGGACCCTGAGGTTGCTGATTGGATGGTCAGGGAGTATAAGGCCACAGGCTCTTTCCTTGCCCAATTCAAGAGCACTGTGGGAGAAATGGAGGATGACGCTGACGGAGGGAATGAGAAAGACGAGCCTAAGCCTTTTTATATGCTTGAGGCCATATCGGGGTTGATTGTGAAGATGGGCATAGACCCGCACTATGTTATGTACGACATGGAGGAATGGGAGATATCCTATTACTATAGGATGATGAGGGATATGGACAGGGATAGGTTAACCGAGGAGAGGCTATGGACATACCTGACAATACTTCCGCATGTGGGCAAGAAATTAGGCAGCCCTCAAAAGATGCTCCCATTCGAATGGGAAAAGAATGATAAAAGGGAAAAAAGAGATTTTGAGAATAATGCGAAGGCGGCTTTCGCCTTCTTAACAGGAAACAAGAACAATGGCGAAGGGAGACATGACGATAGTCCTGAACAAGGCGGAGTATGAGAGATTGGTCAACACTCTCGACAAAGCGGGAGACCTTGACACCTCACCCGCGGTGCAAAAGGGATTAAAGGAAGGAGCCACGGCGATAAAGACCACCGGAAAGGCGAACCTCTCGACAAGGAATGGAACCAAGACAGGCAACCTCAAGAAGTCATTCACTATCAAAGTGACAAGGAGAAAGAAGGTAGGGAGCAATTATGCCCTGTCGGGATTCAAGAGAGGTAAAGGCGGCGGGAGCCATGCTCATTGGATAGACAAAGGAACCGCTGTGAGGCACACAAAGCAAGGCTATAGCAGGGGCAGTATCACGGGGACAAAGTTTTGGTCTGACGCTGTGCAATCGGAGGGCCCGAGGGCTCTCAATAACCTTGTGAATATCATTGAGGGAGAATTAAGAAAAATAATGGGTTAAAAAACTAATATAACATGGCAAATAGGAACATGACCTTCTCAGCGTCCCTACGGTTGAACACCAAGGAGTTCAGAAAGGGAATAACCGATGTGCAGAGAAGCCTCAAGGGGTTGCAGAGCTCCTTTATGAGTCTTGCCGGAGCGCTTGGCATCGGATTGTCCCTGAACAGGCTCGGGAGTTCGCTCATGGATACGGCCACAAAGTTGTCAGTGGCTCAAAACACGCTGAAGAATGTGTCCAAGGGGGTCGGAGAGTACGGAGAGAACCTTGAATGGCTTAGGAGTATATCCAATAAGTATGGTCAGGATGTGATTGTCCTTACCAACTCATTCGCTCAATTCAGGGCCGCGGCTGATTCATCCAACCTCACCTTGGAGCAAATGAGGAACATATATGAGGCTCTTACAAGAGCGTCGGGAGCATATCACCTGTCAGCGGACAAGACCAATGATGTGATGGTCGCTGTGACGCAGATGTTAAGCAAGGGCAAAGTGGCATCTGAGGAGTTGAGAAGGCAGTTGGGTAATAACCTACCAGGTGCTTTTAACTACATGGCGGAAGCCGCTTACAATGCGGGTGTCATCACCGAGAACTCCGCAGCTGCCTTGGAAAAGGCCATGAAGGATGGGAAGGTGATGGCCACCGATGTGCTGCCCGAATTTGCCAAGGTCCTTAATCGGGTGACGGCGAATGCCGATTTTAACTCACTTCAAACCTCGATGAACAGGCTGAGGAACTCATGGACAAGCATGGTTGAGGGGGCCAATTTCGAAGGCTTGTACAAGGGTTTGGTCGATACCGCCACCAAGGCGCTTGATTTCTTAAAGGTTGATTTTTGGCCAAAGATAATCGCGGGTTTCGCGGGTATCTTTGGCGGGACAGTCATAACCAATGGCATGAGGAACATGTCCTTGCAAGTAAGGAGCGAGGCTGAGGCGATGGTCAAGGAATTTGACAGGTTGAAGGTTTCCCATAACAAGTTTAGGAGCGACATAACAAGTAATTATAATGCCATCCTAAAGACGATGAGGGCGAACAGCGCCAGTAGAAATATCGGGCAATCTTATTATGGCCTTGACAGTTATAACCGCAATGACTATATGGCGGGTACAAACCATACACGGCGCATTCAGACTGAGTATTTTAAAGCAGCCGCGGCGGCAAGGGAATACAATCAGCAACTCCTTGACATTGATAAACTCTCAAGGCGATTATATGGCAGGGGGATTATATCGAAGGATGACGCGAGACAAATAGCCGCGACCAACAAGCAACTTAATGGGTTGCTTAATTCTGTCAAGGGCGCCACTCGCCAAACCACGCTGTTTGCCGGCGCCACAAAGGTTCTCACAAATGCATGGAGGGCTTTTGCTGCTGTTTTGAAATCAGCGCTTGCCTCTTTCGCTGTCGGGGCTATCATCGGGGGTGTCACATATCTTGTCACCAAGCTTATCGAGGCGAGGAGGGAGGCCAAGGAGATAGCGGGTATAGCGGACAATATGGAGAAGGCTGTCAATGAGACAACTGTCTCCGAGAATGAGCAGGTAAAGCAACTTTATCTCATTAAAAGGTATTTGGGCGACATCAATGATATCGCTGACGAGAATGACAAGAGAAAGTTGATTGACGATGTGAATAAACTTCTCGGCCTTACCGGAGACCAACTGCTCAATGTCAAGTCCAACATACAGAAGGATGTGATTCCCGCCATCGATGCTTACATAGCGAGACTCCAAACAGCGGCGAGGAATCAGGCCATACTCGGTCAGGTCGGCGACGCTCAATCAGAGATTCAGAAGCTTGAGGAGGAGAACCGGAGGATAAAAGCGGACCCGAATTACGGGAAGACTGAATCCTATCAGATAGGTAATATGTATTCACCGATTGGTGGCCCCGCCACAACAGGTCTGACAAAGGAGGCACGAAAACTTCAGGAGAAACTTGACACTAACACCAAGAGAATCGAGGCTCTCAATCAGGGTATCTATAGGATTGCTCCCGGTCTTGACCCTGACTTTGTCGGCCCCTTGTCACCTTCACAGAGGGCTGTGATGGCCGCTATTCTCGGCGAGCCGCTTCCTGACACGGGGAATAAGGGCGGCAACAGCGGAGGCGGCGGAGGCGGCGGAGGCGGAAAGAAAGGCTCCACCCCTCAGTCGGTGATGAATGACTACAAGAAAGACCTCAAGGAGTTGGAGAACCAATTCAAGGCGGGCGCGCTTGATGCCAAGAGATATGCCGAGGAGGTTGATAAACTTGGTGAAAAGACTTTCGCTGAGTTGGCCACTTTCGGTTGGGACAATGCGATGAAGGGCCTCAAAAAAGTGGATGACAAGCAGATAGCGGAAAGTCTCAAAGCCACCGCCACGAAGAAGTATTTGGAAGGGCTCGAGGACCCCGCTGTGCAGCAGGAGTTCGACGATGAGATGAAGAGACAGGCTGATGAGGCTTACAACACATGGAAAGAGGCATGGGAGAAATACCTTAGTTACCGGAAAGGAAGGCCTGTCATCGGTGACAGGGACTCATCATCTGATTACATGCTGTCAAGGAGGAGGAAGAAAGGACAGACCTATTCCGAATATGAGCAGACTGTGACGAGTGATAACCTCGATATCTACAAGGATTACGAGGGAGAGTTGGAGGACAGGAAGAAGGAACTTCAGGACGCGCTCAAGACAGTGACAGACCCCAAGGAGATACAGGCCATAAATGAGGAACTTGATGATTGCATCTTCAAACTTCAGCAGGTGGGCATTGTCATATCCGACCTTCAGGGAAAGGCTAATGTGGCCCAATTGGAGGCTGATATCGCTGAATTGAGGGAGAAGGGCCTTAATCAGGTTTACTCTGATGTCACCACCCTCGCCGAGGGTACGGACAGGCTCTATAGGGCTTTTCAAAGTGTTAAGAGGATTAATGACTCCACATGGGAGAGTGAGGGGCTTGAGAATTTCCTCACCACGGTGAATGCCCTCATCCAAACCTTTGAGGTGCTGAAGACTCTCTATCAGGCCCTAAAGAGCACCGAGGAGATTTACATGGCGATTAAGGAGAAGAACACTATGAAAGCCATAGCCCTTAACCATGCCGAGGCTTTGTCAGAGGGTGAGAAAGCGGCAGCGGCGGG
>JAEEGL012759610.1_pt1 | contig 14828 bp, 6 predicted proteins | sample 9134231 | NCBI WGS metagenome assembly JAEEGL01 (sample SAMN16246548, study PRJNA631951) | gut metagenome | biome: gut microbiome; feature: rumen; material: fiber-attached | host: Bos | place: Iran: Karaj | collected 2018-10 | reverse complement strand
CGCAGATCGAAGCGCACGTCGTCCGACAGGATATGCATCTGGGCTCCCGCCGCGAGGGTGGGATAGGTATCCATCATATTCGCGTCGAAGCCGAAACTGGCGTAGGCCGCGCTGCGGCTCTCAGGCGTCAGACGGAATTTCGGCACGTACCAGTCGATGAAATTGACCAGGTTTCCGTGATGGAGGATGACGCCCTTGGGCGTGCCGGTGGTGCCGGAGGTATAGAGCAGGATGAAGGGGTCTTCCGGACGGATCTCACGGTTCAGCGGCGCCGCGTCGGGAAGCGCGTCAAGTTCGTCGAGACAGAGGAACGGTCCTTCGTACTCCGCGATCAGATCCCGCAGCTCCCGGTCCGCGATGACCAGCGCCGCGCCGGAATCCCTGACCATGAAGTTCAGGCGTTCGGGCGGATAGGACGGATCGAGGGGCTGATAGGCCGCGCCGGTCTTGAGAATCGCTGCGGCGACGACGGGCATCCATTTGCAGCGGGGAAGCAGCGTGGAAACCACGGCCCCCCTGCCGATCCCCTTTTCGGCGAGAGCGGCGGCGATGGCATCCGTCTTTTTGTCGAACTGCGCGTAGGTCAGCGCGTCCCCTTCGTAAACGACGGCGATGTTGTCGGGATATCGATCCGCGGCGCGCTTCAGGATTTCGGGAACGTTTTCGGCGGACGGCGGAAGTTCCCAATGGGGGAAGGAGGCAAGCACGGCAATGTCATCCGCGCCGATGAGCGTCAGATCCCGCAGACGTTCGATCCCGGGGAGCTGTTTCGCTGCGGAGGAAACCGTTTCGGCGAGGCGGCGCATGTTCTCGGGCAGATACCAGTCCTTCCGGTAATAAAGCGTGAGCATACCGTCGGACGGAAGGAGGCAGAGCTTCCATTCTGCGGCGGGATCCGGCACAAATGCGGCGTCAAAGGACAACAGAAGCTCCCGGTTCAACCCGAGGGAGGAGGCAAGCGCCGCTTCGTCGGAGAAGGGATGATCGAGCGCCTCCGCACGTAGCGAGGTCACAGCGGCACGGAACTCCTCCGCCGGCGCGTTTTCGTCGAAGGAGACGTAAAACGGGAAGCATGTTTCGCCTTCGCGCATCCAGAAAAGACTCTCGTTCTGACTGGTGAACTTTGCGAGCGTATACGCAAACGCCGCGGTCAGAATGCCGCGGTCTGCATCCGGCGCGGCGACGGACAGAGAGGCAAACGCGCCGCCTTCTTCGTTGTCCGGAAAGTCGACGGCAGGGCACACGTCGACCTCCAGCCCGGAGAGCCGTTCCTGCCACCATGTCAAGATTCGTTCTTCGTTCATATAGTCCTCCTTAATGGGAATCCATTCTTTTGTCACGGGTATAGAGCACCGCGCTCAGGATCAGGGTGAGTCCCTGCGCGATCAGCCAGCACCACCAGATGCCGGACACGCTGAAGAGCAGCGTCAGGAGATACAGGAAGGCGACGGGCAGGATCGTGCCGGAAAGAAGCGAGATCCCGGTCGCGTGGAGCTCCCGCTCCTTGACCTGGAAGTGATAGATGATGATGGTGTTGAAGCCGGTAAACAACAGGGACAGCGCATAGATCCGGATCGCGCCGACTGCCGCCGCGTGGATTTCCGGCTCCCGCATCGAGAAGAGGTTTGCCACGAATCCGGCGCCGAAGATATAAGCCAACGTCGCGAAGGTCATGGCGATGATCTCCATCACAAAACCGTAGCGGATGGTCTCGGCCGTCCGTTTCCGGTCTCCTGCCCCGAAGCACGCGGCGAGGATGGGCTGACAGGCCTGGGCGATGCCCTCGTAGAGCGCCATGGCCACGACGGAGAGCTGGGTGATCACGCCGTATACGTCCAGATGCATCGGACCGCCGACTTCCATGATGCGGATGTTGAAGAGCGATGTACCGACCGCCATCCCGAGCTGGGTGACGGACAGGGGAATCCCGGTTTTCAGGACCCGCCCGACGCGCGCTTTGCCCATGCTGCGGCGGCGGAAGATCAGACCGTTGTTTTTCTGCAGAAGGTGTGCGGCGTTGATGAGCATGGCGACGGTATAGGCAAGGCAGGTCGCCAGCGCCGCTCCTCCCGGGCCCCACTCAAACACGCCGACGAACAGCACGTCCAGCACAAGATTGACAACGGCGCAGACGACGGTGGAGATCAGGGAGAGGATGGGCGCGCCGTCGAAACGGACATAGACCATCAGCTGCTGATACAGGCAGAGCGGGATCATGAACGCAAACAGCACTCTGCCGTACAGGACCGTAGGCGCGAGGACCGATCCCGAAGCACCGAGAAGAGTCATGATCGGCTCCGTAAAGACCAGTCCGGTCACGGTCAGCACCGCGCCGCAGAGCACCATCAGCACGATGCTGCAGGTATAGTAGCGCTGCGCGTCTTCCCGGTCTTCCCGGCCGAGGGACTGGGCGAAGAGGGTCGCGCCGCCGGATACGATCAGCATGGAAAGCGTATTGACGAACATATAGATCGGCATACAGATGCTGATGGTCGAAAGCATATCCGGACCGAGATAGTGGCTTAAAATGATCGTGTCGATCAGGGACGCCACCGTCTCGCTGAGCATCGCTCCGATGGCAGAAGGCAGAAGTTTCGCAAACATCGAACGATGGGAATCATGCAGATAATCCATATTCTTATGTCCTTTCGTCGGCATCTCGACGTTTTCGCGCCGATTCCGTCAGCGGGCTTCCCGTGCGCTTAGGATGCCGCCTGACGGGTGCGGAATCAAACAATCAGAATATAATATTATATGAAAAATCGTGGCAATTTTCTACCGAATTTGATGAAATTATTGTGACGACACTGACGATGTACCGGGGCTGGGAGAAGCGGGGATCCGCATGTCTGCGGGCATAGGTCTGGTGCGTCCCGTCAGCTCTGGAGCGGGATCGCCACGTTGCTGAAAAAGCGCTTACCTTCATGCTAAAACTGCGCGACGCCGCCGTAGGATTCCGCGGTCGATATGACGGAGGACAGACCGATCCCGTTCCCGTCGCGGTCCGTGGAGAGATAGCGACCGTCCTTCATAAAAGAATGAATCCGGCAATGCTCCCGCAACCGCGAGACTCATGGGCATTGTTTTTTCTCTCAACTGCTGTCTCATTTCGGCAGGTGCAATAGTGGAGCAGTAGATGTTTTGTGAGAAAAACATCGGATGCTCTTGTCTGTCTCCCGAAAATGTGGTATGATATATTCAAGAGAATACTTAGTGACAGAGACCGCCGGACGTGCGCAGCTGCCTGACTGAGAACGCGGAGATCGCTTCGCTTCAGTCCAAACCTTGATTGATGGGCGGGAAATAGATATGAAACTGACCAAACCGCAAGAGTTAATCTATGATATGGAGCAGTTTGCCGGGGGCAGTATCGCCGTGATATGCGGCAGCGTGCTGATCAACGGAAGACGGGACGAAACCGTCCTGAAGCGGGCGGTGAACGAAATATACCGGCTCAACGATGCTCTTCGCATTCGCGTAATCGTGGATCGGGACGGCGTCAGTCAGCGGATCGCGGCGTTTCATGAAACAGAAAGCCCGGTGCTGTCCTTTGAAAACAAAGCGCGGCTGGATGATTATGCGGGAGAATACGCAATAGTGCCGCTGGATTTGTCCGCGGAACTCTGTGAGATCCAGATCGTTTATCTGCCGGAACAGTACGGCTTGCTTGTGAAGCTGCATCATCTCATCGCCGACGCCTGGACGCTCACCCTGCTCGCCGATCAGTTTATCACCATCCTGGAAGGGAAGGTCCCGGAGGCGTATTCCTACATGGACTATTTCAGCATTGAGCAGGAGTATCTTGCCGGCCGGAGGATGGAGAGAGACAGAGCATTTTTCCTGGAACAGTTCAAAAAATGCGGCGAGGTGACTTACTTATCCGAAAAGCAGAGCACTTCATGGACCTCGAAGCGCAAAATCGTCATCCTGGACGGGGATGAAGCAAAGAGGATCGCCGGATATGCCGAGGCGCACAGAACGTCTGTATTCGTGCTCTTTACCGCGGCGTTGGCGGCCTATATGAGCCGTGTGAACGGATACAAAGAAAAGTTCTACCTCGGCACAGCCGTATTGAATCGCGCAACGTTCCGGGAGAAGAACACAGCCGGCATGTTTGTCAATACTGTTCCGCTGCTGATCGAACTGGATCATGCCAAGACCTTTGCTGAGAATCTATCCCGTCTGCAGGTTTCCGCCTTCTCCGCATTCCGTCACCAGAAGTATAACTACGGCGAAGTGCTGAGCGATTTGCGTTCTCAATTCGGGTTTCAAAAAAAACTGTATGATGTTTTAGTCAGTTATCAGAACGCTTCCGTCAGCGGCGGTCATGTCTCAACCTGGTATCATTCCGGTATGCAGACGGAGAGTTTGCAGATTCATTTTGACGACCGCGACAACGAGGGTATCTTGCGCCTTCATTACGATTATCAGACGGACAAATTCACAGACCGCGACATCGAAATGCTCCACCGCCATTTGATGGTTCTTCTATTCGATGCCCTCGCGGATGACAGCCGGAAGATATCGGAGCTGGCGTTGCTGACCCCGGAGGAGGAACGGCAGCTCCTCCATGCCTTCCATGGCACGGCAGCTGCTCTCCCACGCGAAACCTGCGTTCATCAGCTGTTTGAAAAACAGGCGGCAAAGACGCCGGATGAGCCTGCGGTGATCGCATGCGACAGGACGCTGACCTATCGGGAACTGAACGAGGATGCGAACCGGATCGCAAACGCCCTGCTGGAAAAGGGCATCGGCCGGGGGGACATCGTCGCGTTTGCTCTGCCGAGGAAGAGTTTCATGATCTCTGCCATGATGGGGATCCTCAAATCCGGGGCGGCATATCTGCCGATCGATCCGGATTATCCACAGGAGAGAATCGCATCCATGCTTTCCGAAAGCGGCGCGCGGTGTTTCATCGACCGTCACACGATCGAAGCATGGCTGCGGTCCGCGAACACGAAGGATCCGGGCATCGTATCCGGAAGTGACGATCCGTTCTGTGCATTGCACACGTCTGGCTCTACGGGAACGCCCAAACTGTCCCTGCTGAAACACGGCGGGATGATGAATTTCATAACGGCAAATAAGAGGTTCTGGGACGGTGTCGATGCCGTGGTATCCGCAACCATCGTGACGTTCGATGCCTTCCAGATGGATTCGGTATTATCCGTCTCTCAGGGATACCCGCTGATCCTGGCAAGCGAAGAGGAGATCTTCGACCGGACTCGATTTGAAGAACTGTTTTCCCGCTCCGAGCGGAACATGTTCTTTTCGACGCCGACGAAGATCGAAAACTATATCGAGGGCAGCGAGAGCAAGCAGTTTCTTTCGCGGATCCGGTCCTTTGTCATCGGCGGCGAGGTGTTTGGCGAAGCGTTGTTCGGCAAGATTTCCGCATACGCGCCGGGCAGCAGGGTCTTCAATATCTACGGTCCCACCGAAACGACCATTTGCTCTGCCGTCGATGAATTGGAGCCGGGGCGGGAGATCACCATCGGCAGGCCGATCGCCAACACGCGCATCTATGTTGTCGATCCGTTCATGAACCTTGTCCCCATCGGCGTGACGGGGGAGCTCTGTATCGCGGGAGACGGCGTCGGCGCGGGATATCTGAATCGTCCGGAATTGACGTCTGAGCGGTTTGTCGACGATCCTTTCGGCGAGGGGAAACTGTACAAAACCGGAGATCTTGCCCGTTGGCGCGAAGACGGAAGGCTCGACTATGTCGGGAGAAATGATTTTCAAATCAAAATCCGGGGCCTGCGCATTGAACTCGGCGAAATCGAAAGCGCCCTCAATTCCGTGGACGGCATTTCCCAGTCCGTTGTGGTCGTGCGCAAAAACGGCGAAGGCCGGCAGCTCATCTGCGCCTTCTATACCGGGGAAGAGCTCACACCGAAGGAAATCCGCGCAGAGATCGGGAAGAAGCTGCCCAGGTATATGTACCCGCATCGCTTCACCCACATGGACAAAATGCCCCTGACGCCCAGCGGGAAGATCAATCGCAGCGCCCTGCCCGCCATAGATCTCTACAACATCCCGCCGGATACGGAATACCTTTCGCCGGCGACGGAGCGGGAGAAGATCCTGTGCAGCCTGCTGGAGAAGGTCTTGAACACCTCTCCCATCGGGATCGCCGATGATTTCTTCGATCACGGCCTGGATTCATTGAAAGCGATCGAGTTTGTCTCCGAAGCCCACGGCGAAGGGATCTATTTCAACCTGCAGGATCTCTTTGACAATCCAAGCATCCAGGCGCTCTGCCGCTGCATCGACAACGGCGACAGGCAAACGGTTTCTTATTCCGATGCTGATTTCGGATCGGTTCGGGAGATCCTTGCCAGAAACATCTCGGAGAACATGGCAAAGCCGGATCGGACGGATGTCGGCAACATCCTGCTTGCGGGAGCCACCGGCTATCTCGGGATTCATATCCTTGCGGATTATCTGGAACATGACGGCGGGATCGCCTACTGTCTCGTCCGCGGGAAGAGCCCGGCCGACAGTATGAACCGGATGTCGGATTTGCTTGATTTCTACTTTGACGGCAAATACGGGAAGTCCGATCGGATCAAAGTGATCTGCGCCGATCTGCAGAAGGACGCATTCGGCCTCTCGGAGCAGGAATATGCGGCCTTGCTTACTCAGATCGATACCGTCGTCAACTGCGCCGCGAGCGTGAAACACTACGGCTCTTACCGGTATCTCCATGAAGCGAATGTTGCGTCGGTGAAACGGCTGATCGCGTTTGCCGGGGCAGCCGAAGCCAAATTGATCCACATTTCCACGCTCAGCGTTTCGGGAAACGGCTTCGGGGATGAATCGGACGGTGCGGTCGGCGGGGAAGAGCGGCGGTTCTCTGAAGAATCGTTCTATATCGGCCAGCCGCTGAACAATGTATATGTCCACAGCAAATTCGAGGCGGAAAAAGCGGTGCTCGAAGCCATGGCAGACGGCTTGAAGGCCAACATCATGCGCATGGGCAACCTGACCAACCGCAGCAGTGATGGCGTATTTCAGCACAACTATGAGAGCAACAACTTCCTGAAACACCTCAAAGCCATGATCGAGCTGGGCTTCGTCCCGAACAGCCTCCTCGGATCACTGTCCTGTGAGTTTACTCCCGTTGACCGGGCAGCCAGTGCGGTGATGACAATCGCGCGGCATTTCAGTACCGAGCAGACCGTTTTTCACATCAACAACAAGCCCTTGCGTTTTGAAAAACTGATCGAGTACCTAAACGCGATCGGATGCCGCATCGAGGCGGTGGATGATTCGGTCTTTACGGAAGCTCTCCGTCGGACGGCAAAGCAGACTGGGAAAGAATACATCTTTGAGACGTTCATCCAGGATATGGACGAGCATGACCGCGTTCATTTCGAGAGCAGTATCCGCATGGAAAACGACTTTACGGTGCGGTACCTGAAGCAGTTCGGATTTGCTTGGAAGGAAACAGACTTGCCGTATCTGCGCAAATATGTCGACTATTTCAAAAAGATCGGGTACTTCGGTTCACGGTGAGACCGGGTGCGTCAGACGTACCGAAAAAGACTGACAGACACACGCCGGGCCTCATCCGGGAACGGGAGGGAACGGCAGGCAATATCGTTCTTGACTGACTTTTGATGGTGTTCAAACGGAGGAAATTCAGAAGCATGTACTGTTCTAACTGCGGCAAGAAAATCCCGGACGGCAACAAATACTGTCCGTATTGCGGCAATCCCGCTCCTGAAGAGGTCCGCACCGCGAAGATACCGGAGCAATCCCGGCCCGCTGTCACGCCGGCTCCGGCAGCGAAACGTCCCGGAAAACCGGTGATCGCCGCTGTCATCGCGGGGGCGGTGCTTGTCGTGACGCTCTCCGTCGTGCTCGCCTCGGCGGTGATCGGCAGCATCCGCGGGAACCGGAAGGAGACGCCGCGCGCGGGGAAATCCGGACGTGACGCGGCCGTGGAGATCGAGCCGCTCCGAGACATTTCCGAGGGGTCCGCGATCTATCAGGAGGCATACCTCGATATGCTTGCGAACCTCGACGCGGTGATCGCTTCCTATTGGGAGAACGGCGATGAGATCGACCGCATGTTCGACAGCATGCGCGGGACTACGGAGCAGTTTCACGATGCGCTGCGGCAGCTGGATCCCGAGATCTACGACGTCCTGTCCGATACGGCTGCGGAGGAGGGAGGCCACAACGCGCTCGATTCCCACCTCATCAAGAAGGGCGTCGACGCGTATTTCAGCGACAGCGAGATCGGCAGGGAACTGCGCGCGGCCGGGGAGACGCTCTTCCTCGGCATCATGAAAAGCCTCTGGCGGTACGGTGAGGACAGCATGCGGCAGGATCTTCTCGTCGCGCTCTCGGTGGACGGGAAATACGCTCTGATGCGGACGCACGGCACGGTGGCGGACCTCCTCGAGCAGATCCGCGACAACAGCGGATACCACATGGCCTCGACGGCTCTCAAAGCGTACTATGACGAGCTGTTTGAATACTATGGATGGAACATCACGGAAGAGATGAACATCGTGTTCAACGGGCGCGAAGGGGCTGAGGAAATCCAGGAGAAGTGGGACCGCCTCAACGGACGCCTCCACGCGCTCGAGGACGGCATGGCGCTCTGGGATCGGGATATGGAGCGATGGACGGACGCGTTCTACAGCGATCTCGGCCTTGCAAAAGAAAACGTCAGCGGCGCGGAGCGGGTCTATTGCGTGGTGGACCGCGACGAGCGTCTCTGCTGCTTCTTCGTCGAGGAAGGGCTCTCGGGATTCCGGATCCACGCGGACGGCAGGTTCTCCTACCGGCGGGAGGGCGAAACGGTCTTCTGCGATCACGACGGGATCGTGGTCTGGCGCGGCGACGGAACGTTCTCCTTCTCACGGTGCGGGAACGCATTCCGCGTGACAGAGAGAAACGATTTTCAGAACGGCAGCTATCAGGTCGTCGAGCTGATCCGCCCGGACGGCAGCACCATCGAGATCTGCCGCGGATATGACGTCGGGGTGTACGACTGCAAACGCGCTGCCCCGCTTGACGGGTATCGGAACGACGGCTGGAATACGGGCACCGTCGGAGGCAGCGACTACTGGGCCGTGGAATACCGCACGCTCGGGGACTGGACCGAAGTCAATGCCGTGGTCAACGCGAGGACCGGGCGGATGATGGACCGCCGCGCGTTCGACGAGTGGTACGGCGAGGAGCAGGACCGGGAAAAGGCAAGGGAAACCGTCCCGATCAACGATTGGTACGCGCTCAACGATCGGACATGGAACCTCTGCGACCGGGAAGGGAACCCGGTCAAAAACCTCGGGGACGGGCAGGGCGTCGCCTCGATGTTTTGGTCCGCGGAGTCCGGGCGGTACTGGGTCCGCTCAAACACGGGATATTTCTACGTTCTCGACGGCAGCCTCGATACCGTTGCCGGGCCGATGCAGCTTCCCGGCGATTTCAACGCGTTCACCCCATACGGTGTCCTGATGCGGGAGGAAGGGGGAAACCGCCTGTACGACGAAGCGGGGGACCTCCTCTATGCCTACCCGGGGACGACCCTCTGGGGCTTTCTCGGCGGCGTGACCAAGTCTCCGTGGGGCTATCTCGATGTGGACAGCCGACAGCACGACATGAGCTACAATCTGAACACAAAAGAGCAGATGTTCCTGACGCTTCCCGGGACCGGGAAGGACGAATGAGAGAACCGGTCGGTCATCGGCCGGTGTGAAAAATCCGGTATCCGCGGATGATGGGGAAGGGTATCCTGATGAAACGCAATCGATCTATTGCATGGTTTCTTACCGTGCTTTGGCTGATGACTTCGTGTCAGACCGCCCCCTCGATGCCGGAGGAAACGGCAGAAACGGCAGAAACGGAAGCTGTTCAGTCTGACACGCCGCAGGAGACGGAGACCGCTTCTCCCGAAACGATCCCGGCTTCCGGCTCCCGGATCATCGTGGACGGAAAAACGCGCACCCATCCCCTGACGGACGAGGAAAAGGCGGCATATCCGCAGACGACCAATCTGCCCGCGCTCTACATCGACCTCGGCGAGAAAAAGCCGTCCGCCATCCAGCACGGGGTCTATACCGACGCCCGCTATTCCCTCGTTTACAACGGCGAGGGGATCATCGGGATGCCGCTCCAGATCAAGGGACGCGCGAATTACAGCTGGTCCTTTCCTCAGAAGCCGTACACGCTGAAGCTCGAAGAGGCCGCTCCCCTGCTCGGCATGAATACCGGAAAGAAGTGGGTCCTCATCACCACATGGTCGGACAAGACCCTGCCGCGCAACTACATCACCCTCAACCTCGCCTCGGAGCTGGTTGGGATGGAATACGCCGTGCATACCCGCTATGTGGACGTGTACCTCAACGGCAAATACAACGGCCTCTATGTCCTCTCGCAGAAGATCGGGCTCTGAGACAGACAGGTCGACGCGGATGCCCTGTTCGAGATCGAAGCCCAATACCGGCACGCCGACTGCTCGATCTGCATCATCCCTCCGAGCGGGACGCACATCATGTTCGTCGAGCCGATTTCGGACGCCGCCGACGAGGAAGAGCGCGAAAGGCTCATGCGCACCTACCGGCAGCTCATCGTCAAGGCGGACACCGCGATCATGTCCCGCGGGATCGAGGACTACTCCCGCTTCATCGACGTGGATTCCTTCGTCGACTGGTACATCGTGAACGAGCTCGTCAAGAACTACGATTCCGGCTTCACCACAAGCTGCTACATGTACGCGAAGGACGGAAAGCTCCACATGGGGCCCTGCTGGGACTACGACACCTGCATGGGCAATCAGATGGGGGCTGCGGATTGCCTGTATCCCGAGGAGTTCCACGTTGCCGAATCGGGGTACTCCCCGTGGTACCGGACGCTGACGAAGGAAGAGGGATTTGTCCAAGCGCTGCACGCCCGGTGGACGGAACTGTACGAATCCGGCAAGATCGCCGCTTTCCGGCAATACATGGAGGATCTGCCGGAATTCCTCTCCGAAAGCCGCGTCCTCGATCAGAAGAAGTGGCCGCAGAAGCTGAAGATGTCCGATCTGCGCGGGTGGATGTCCCGCTTTACTTACGATGAGGAACTGGACTACCTGAAGGACTGGGTCGACACGCGCATCAGATGGCTCAATGCCCAATGGAACGAGAATGCGGAGGAGACGGACGCCGCCGATCCTGCCGGGGAATTCTGGCCCGCGATCCCGATGGAACCCGTTTGGACGCCGGAAGCGGTACCGGCAGAGATCGCCGCACCTTCCCTGAACGAATCGCAGCCCGCGCCATGAGCGGTGGACTGCCCGCTGCTCGACTGCGGGGTGCCGCATGCACGGAGGAAACACGAAGCGCAGTCACCGGGACCAACCGCCCAGAGCCCGACACCCCCGCAACGAAAAAAGCCCACGATGAGGAGGCAAAAATGATCCGTGAAATCCGTTTCCCGTCCGTTAAACCGCTCAAGGGCCCGCCTGATATCAGGAAATCGGGGATCATTTCTCCGAGCGGCGGGGAAATGTCCGTTTTCGTGTACAAGGGTCGACTCATGCGTCTGCAGAACTACGGCGGCGGTTTTGTCGTCACGCCGTATGAAGTGAATGACTTCTCATGCGTTTTCGGCCGGAAGGGACCGTATTTCTATCAGGCCTTCTGCGAAGGGGACCGGGTCCATGTCTTCGCAACGGAGAAGAACCATGTATTCCGTTGGGTCTCCGACGATCTGACAACCTGGGAGGAATCGCGCGTCCTCGATTTTCCGGAGAACTTCTGCCTGTTCAATACCGCCGTCTGCCGGGATGACCGGGGATACGTCATGGCACTCGAGGCGAACGCAGCGTGGGACGACGCGCATCCCGGAGAGCGGGTGCCGAACCCGTACATCGGAACCGGCTTCACGGAATTCTTCGCCCGAAGCGCCGATCTTGCGAATTGGGAGCTGTTCCCCTTCGACACGGCCTATACGAAGGAGCGGTACAACGCGTGCCCGGCTCTGAAATACAGCGGCGGGTACTACTACATGATCTGTCTCGAGGAGCTGCCCGTTACCCGTTACGCGCCGTATATCTACCGGACGGCGGATTTCGAGACCTGGGAGATCGGCTATTACAACCCGCTCTTCATCGCAAGCCGGAAGGACCGGTGCGTGAAGCCGGGCGTGCTGCTCACCGAAGCACAGAGGGAGATGAACCTCACCCATCCGAACACCAACAACAGCGACGTCGATCTCTGCGAATACGGCGGGAAGACCTACATCGTGTACTGTACGGGGGATCAGGGCAATTCCTGGGGCGGCATGTACTGCGAGGCGGTCTGCGACGGCGGGCTGGATGAATTCCTGCGGGCGAATTTCGAATAAAAACAACGGGGCTGCCGCATTCTCTCCTGAAAAAAGGAAAGGTACGGCAGCCTTTTTCCGTTTTGAAGCCGGGTTCCGGGTGCGGTCATGCCGCCGGCGTGCCTTGTCATTCCGAAGAAGACGTCCCGAGATGCCTGATGGGGGAATCGCTCCTCGGCGTGACAAGCTGTCGTCGGACAGAGAAGGCAGCCGGCGCCGGTTTCGTGTTTGCAGCAGCGCCTTGATTTGACGGCATCGGCCGCGTCACGGCTTGAATCGCAGAATCGTGACGGAATCGCCGGGGAAGGTGTACGCGGTCTGTTCACCGGCGGGAAGTTCAAAGACGACCGGCTTCACGGCGTCCGGGTTATCGAAGGTGTTCTCGGCGTCCGGCGCGGCGCAGAGCTGTTCGGCGATGCAGCGGGAGCAGGCAAGGGGAAAGACCGCGTCGACCGGCTCTTCCCGCACGTTGACCGCTTTGAGGATCACGTCGCCGGACCTCTCCTCGACGCTCGCCGCGAGATACAGCGGTTTCAGCCGGATCGGTTTGACGTCGGTTTCGTTCAGGATCTCCCCGTCGACGAACGAGGTGATCGTCCGGCCTCGCACGGAGAGCGTCAGGCGGATGTCGCGGCCGTCCTCGACGGAGAAATTGCTCTGCGTGAGACAGCTTCCGCCGTATTTCCGCCGGTGTCCGATGCCGGAATCGGAATTCTGCCAGCCGCCGACCGTCCAGTCGAAGAACTCCCCGTCCTCCCCTTCGCCGAAGCGGATCGCGATCCCCCGGTGCCCGCCGGTGCGCCGCATGGTCAGGGACAGCGTGAAATCCCCCGCCGTGTCGCCGATCGGCAGGGTGTCACGGCCGCCGAGGGTAGTGTCGGGCAGCTTCGTTTCGCCGTCCGGGGTCGAGAGGACGATGTCCGAGAGGCAAACGTCCGTCTCATCGGCGAAGACGGTGATCTTCCCGCCCATGTCGAGCGCCTCCTCCGGGAGCGGGTCGTTTCCCACCGCCTCGAAGGGGATGGAGCAGTCGCCCTGATGCCGCATGAACATGCTCTGCACATGGTAGTTCGCAGTCTTCAGGATCCGGCGGTTGTCGAACCAGAGCATGTCCGGCTGCCAGTTAACGTATTCGGCGTGACAGAGCATCGGCGCGTAACAGGCGAGCGCGACGGCCGGGGCATTCTGGAGGCCCGTCATGTAGGCCGCCTCCGCAAGGGCGTTGCGCATCCGGTTCCCCCAGGAGGCGTATTCCCCGAGGAAGACCTTCGGACCGTCCGCCGGATAGTCCCGATAGTGATCGGCGTGGGCGAGGAACCACTCCGGGCTCTGATAGTAGTGCTCGTCCACATAGTCCAGTTTCTGTTCCCGGGCGTATGCCCAGCCCATGTCATACGGCTTTCCGCCGCACACCGGACCTGCCGTCCCGATCAGCTCGACGGTCGGGTCTTTTTTCCGGATCGCCTTGGCGAAGCGCGCCATGTTCCGGTGGAAGCGCTCGTAGATCTCCTCGTTTCCGACGGCGAGATAGCGGAGGCGGAAGGGCGCGGGGTGACCCATCTCGCAGCGGACCCGGCCCCATTCCGTCTCCGGTCCGCCCTTCGCAAAGTCGATCAGATCGACAGCGTCCTGAACGTACCGCTCGAACAGCTCTCCCTCGGCGAAGCGCAGATGGTGCGTGTCCATGCCCGCGTTCACGACGGGGAGCGGCTCGCAGCCCATGTCCTCGCAGAACCGGAAATACTCGAAGAACCCGAGCCCCATCGTCTGGTGGTAGTGCCAGTTGTTGCGGCGCGCCGGGCGGTTTTCCACGGGCCCGACGGTGCGCTTCCAGTTGTAGATCCCGTCCCGCGCGTCCGGATCGAGCGTCCCGTCGTGCGTCAGACAGCCGCCGGGGAAGCGCAGGAACTTGGGCTTCATCTCCGCGAGCGCCTCGGCAAGATCCCGCCGCAGACCGTTTTCCTCGCTCTTGTAGGTGTCGAGGGGCATGAGGGAGACGTACGCGAGGCGGAAATCCCCTCCGTCCGGCGCGAGGATCCGGAGTTCGGCGGTGTCGACCGTCTCCTCCGGCACGAGGATCGCTTCGTATCTGCTCCACGCGGGACCGACGGTAAACGTTGCCTCGGATCCGCAGAGCTCGGCGCGGAGGCGGAGATCGGCGTCCGCTTTTGCCCACAGGACGAGGCGGCAGCGCTCCCCGGCTTCCGCGAACATTCCGCTGCCCCAGCCGGTATTGGCGATCCCCGCGCCCACCCCGGCCCGGATCACGGCGACGTGCGGGTTGTTCGGAAACGGCGCGTCATCCGCCTGCGTGACCTCGACCGCCGCCTTTCCAACCGTCTTCCACCCGGTCAGCGCGTGATAATCCGGGCGGTCCGTCGGGTCGAACTCGAAGTCCCGGTTTTGGATCGGTTCGGCGTATAGCCCCCCGTCTGCCGCATGGTTCAGGTCCTCGAAAAACAGTCCGAACAGATTGCCGAGCGGCTTGCCCTTTTGTTCGG
>JAEEGL012334177.1_pt1 | contig 14828 bp, 12 predicted proteins | sample 9134231 | NCBI WGS metagenome assembly JAEEGL01 (sample SAMN16246548, study PRJNA631951) | gut metagenome | biome: gut microbiome; feature: rumen; material: fiber-attached | host: Bos | place: Iran: Karaj | collected 2018-10 | reverse complement strand
TCGTGCAGCTTTTCAAGATCCATCAGGAACAGCCCCTGGACTCCCGGCTGACGCTCCTCCACGAAGGAGAAGATGTAGGTGTGATCGTTTATCTTTACGTAGTCCGCGGGATTGCTGGCCACCCAGCACCCCTCAGGCACCTGCATGGTGTAGGTGTAGTAATAGTTGGTGCTGTAGACGTGGCGTACCTCGTACTCGCCGTCGTGGTAGGTCCAGACTATGGCCTTCCCCACCATGTCGCTAGTAAAGGCGTGCAGAGGCCCTTCCTCGGGGAAGTTCCCGCTGATGCGGCCGAACAGGAAGTCCCTGCTGACATCCCTTGCGGAATGCTCCGTCCCCAGCTGCGCAAGCACAGCCGTGGCGTTTCCTGTAGCCATGTCTATAACAAGGTCCACGCACCTTAAGGGCATGGCCTCGGGGATGAGGTGGTGCACCAGGAAGGTGACTCCGTTGTTCGTGAGCACCTGGCAGAACACCGGCTCGTAGGTGAGGCCGTCCTCAGTAAGCTGCAGGAGGTTCTTCTCCAGCATCTTCCACTCCAGCCTGTGCCCTTCGCCCTCAAATTCCAGGACGCAGCCCACGAGCGCGTCCGAATCCGGCGGGGTGTAAGGCCCGCGGAGCTGGTTGGTGCGGCTCTCCTCCGGCGTGGTGGTATCGACTATCTTCTGGACCTCCTCGGCTGTGATGTCCAGGTTCCATTTCCTGTACCATCTCTTGCTGTCGTTGTTCATGATGATCCTCCTGACCCGAAAGCATGTTTCCGATATATTTTATCGTATTATTCTCCAAAAAACAATAATATGAATGCCCCGGAAGACCCGGGGCACCCATATTCTATTCAGAGATCCCAAATAACCCTTAACTGCGTTTTACTAGAGGATAATGTCCATGATCACCAGTCCAAGTGTAGTGACGATGATGAACATCAACAGTACTATCAGACCGTAAGTCCAGACCTTCTTGCTGTCGACAGCCTCTTCATCCAGGTATAGAGGAGCCGGTCCTGCAGCTCCGTAGGTAAGGAACGCGCAGGATGCAGTAAGAGCAGGTATGCACGCTACCAGAGCCGGATTCATTCCCGCTATTACGAACGGCTTGCATATCGCGGCGCCCAGCACTGCAAACAGGTTGCCTGTTGCGATGTTGGAGAAGAAGTTGGTAACGATAGTAACAAGAGCTACGAGCATCAGCAGGAACAGCCAGCTGCTTCCGCTGGAGAGCAGCGGTGCGAAGAGTTCGGACAGCCATCCGGACACTCCGGAATCCTTGCCCGCAAGAGCCCCGCCTATTACTGTGAAGAAGCCCATTACGAAGGCCATATCCCAGGAAACTGCTTCCTTGAGCATTTTGCCCGCATTGAAGATCGGAGTTCTCTTTCCGGTCTCATCCTTCATCTCTATGAAGCTCATTACCACGTAGATCAGGACCGCCCAGAGGTACAGGCCCATACCGTTCATGAACTTGCCTATGACTCCAGTCTTCGGAATGTAGCTGATGAAGAACGAATAGAGCACGTATACCACGAAAGCAAGCAGGTATACTGTCTGCCTGGGGCTGAACTTCAGGTTGTCAAGCATTCCCGGAATCTCCCTGAAGTTGGTATTCCTGAGCTTGGAAAGGTCGCACCTGAAGATCAGACCTATCGAGAAGGTGTAGACTATCATGAAGAGCAGCTGGCACACAATGATAGCCACGGTATAGGTACCAAGATTGACGGATATCCCAAGGTCTTCGATGGCAGTATTTACATAGCCTATCCTCAGAAGTCCGTTAGCGGTGATACCCGACTTTACTGCGGCAGATACCATGATGAAAATGAACACGCCGGTGTACATCAGGAAGCTGAACTTGTCCTTCATGTCATAGCCAGCCTGGGTAAGGAACGACTTCAGGATCGGGAATGCAAGGAATACGCATCCGAAAATACCCATGAAGTTGCCTGCCACAAGGAAGGCTATGAAGAACATGAATATGGTGACATACGGTTTTCCCTGAAGGAACTTTCTGGTAAGGATCATCCTCGCCATTATCTCACCAGCTCCGCTGGCGATAACAGGACGGATGAGGCCCTGCATCATTATGAACTGGAACACCGTGGTGTTTCCGAAAAAGCCCGCTACTGCTGCGGCTGCAGTAGCATAGTAACCATGGAAGAGCAGGGCAAGAAGTCCGGCAAGGGACGGCCAAAGCAGCTCGTTGGTGGAAAGGACTGCAAAGAGCACTCCCAGGAACACTCCTATGGTCTTTACACCAATCTCGGTCACGGTGCTCCATGGCTTTACCACCAGCCCGAACCCGAACATAATGATGATGGAGATGGCAGAAAAGATATAGTACTTCGTTGAACGCGGCTTTGCCTTGACTGTTATTACAGGCGCAGCCTTCTTTGCTGGTGCCTCGCCGGCAGGCGCAGGCACATTCTGTTTCTGTTCCATAACAATACCTCCGATGAATAATGGATTATGGATTATTACTTATCAGGAACGATGGAGATGGCGTCTCCGGGATTGATGACATTCTTGCCCTTCTGAGCTCTGAGCTCTGCCCAGTAGCCGTCGGTAGGCTTGTCAAGAGGAACGCCTTCTTCCTCGATCATGATCTGACGGACTCTCGTTCCAGGGATGTCTCTTGGAGCGATGTTCTCCTTAATGGCAACGCTTGCGGCAAGTCCTGCTGCCATACCGGTGCCCATGGCCGGTCCTATTATGCGCATTGCGCCGTTAGCGTGGAACTCCGCGGAGCAGCAGCGTCCCGCGCAGAGCAGGTTGTCAACGCCCTGCGGGAGCAGGCATCTGTACGGAATGTCGCAGTAATCTCTCGGATCCGGTCTTGCCGGGATGCCTGCGGGAACACCGAACGGGTGCATCTTAGCGTCACAGTTCTCGCCAATGTGCTCTTCCTCGCAGATGGCGGACCCTGCCGGAGCGGGGATGTGGACATGCCTTGCGAAGAACCAGTCCTCGCTGGTCGGGTGGTGAGTATCGAACATCTCAGGGAAGCGCGCTATGCCGTCCTCGAACTTGTTGCCGCAGGCGACGTCAGCACCCTTGAGCATGTATTCACCGAATATCCTCCTGGACTCTCTGGTCCCGGGGAGATTGCCCATACCGACGAGTCTTACGTTCTCGTAGCCGGGGATGTACTTCTTAAGGAATGCGTGGAACTGCTGCATCAGCTGGTGCTGCTCAAGCACCTGCCTGGTGATGTCCTCCGCGTCTGTGGTGTGGCAGTAGTAGCTGTGGAACGCGAATGTGACTATGTCTGCGTTCTCCGGAGGGGTGTTCGGAATGTGGAGCTTAAAGAAGCCGTTCTTGTTTCCGACCTTTCTGGTGAGCTCTCCCTTAGCAATAGCCTCTTCCTCAAGGACTACCATGTAGTTCTTCGGGTTCTTGATCCCCTTGGCAGCCTGCTCTTCCTTGTAAGCCTTCTCGGCCGCTTCGTACTTGGGGATGTTTACACCTGCCCAGCGGGAGCCGAGCGTGGACGCGATGTTCAGGCCTGCGAAATCCTGCCCGCCGACCTCAAAAGGAACGCCCGCAAGCGCAGCAACATCGCCGTCTCCGGTACCGTCTATGAATATCTTGGCCTTTACAGCCATGTATCCGCCCTTGGTATAGAATATGGCTCTGGTGATCTTCCTGTCCTCCACCTCGGTGTAGATGAGGGTGGAATCGTAGACTATCCTTGCGCCTGCCTCGAATACCATCTCCTCAAGAACGAGCTTTCCGTATTCAGGCTCGAAGATCGGGTTTCTGTAGTATTCCTGGGAGCGCCTTCTGAGCTGGCCCTTGGCGTCGAGCCTTTGAGCGAACTCCAGGCAAATGCCCTCGATGCCTCCGGCGATCTGAGGTACATATCCGTTGGTGGCAAGGCCTCCCAGAGATACGCCCTTTTCGAAGATAGTCGTATGCATGCCTTTTCTTGCTGCCTCAATTGCAGCCGCGCATCCGCCTACGCCGCCGCCGATGACGGCAACATCGCAGAACAGTGTCTTGCAAACATTTTCTGTAAACATAACTTCCTCCTTTAAAATTTTATAAAATTCCCCTTTTCTTTGCATTTTTATTATATACAAACGGTCAGTGCAAAATAATACAAAACATACGATCCAATACATTCTTGTAAAAAACACAAAGAATTGATACAATAAGTGTACCACGTTGCACAATTTTACAGGAAAAATTCGAGGAATAATGTAAAAATGATTACTACATCCTACCTTTTATCTCTGTTGGGGAACACCTTTGATGGCTTTTCGAAGATCAGCATGCCGGACGATCTGCCGGAACGGACCATGCTTGTCAATATCGGCCCGGAAGTGAAAAATCAGCCCCAGGGCGAATATTTATACATCTGCACGGCAGAGCACACGGACAAAGCCTCACAATTGCCTGATAACGCTTCCGTAATGATCTGCAACTACCGGGGCGGACACATCAGCATCCCCGACACCATAAAAGGGATATTCACCTCCATGTCTATGGCGGAATGCATCAACATGCTGAATGTCGCTGTAGACAGAAAGAACTCGGCGCTCGCAGAACTTATGCAGTGCGCCGTTGAAGGCGAGTCCGTATCCGTGCTAACAACTAAGGTCGCAGACACGATAAAAGGCGATGTCATGATGCTGAACGCGGACAACGAGGTGCTCACTTCATATGTACGTTACATACACGGGATGATAGAAGACGCCTATACTGAGGATCAGGACAAGCAGACCAGGCTCAAGAAGCTGTGCGACAGCGCGTCGTCCGGCAGGCCTTTTGAGGTCTCCACCCTTGTAAACGCAAAAACGCAGTCCACTGTCCTCTCCGTCTGCTACAGTCTGGCGGGCGCTGATTCCCTGACTCTTCTCGCCGAGATCGGAAGCGACTGTCCCATAGACGCGCGGGCCTTTCTGTCCGAAGCAAGGCAGGCTGTAAGGATCTCCTGTACCTACAGAGGAAACAGCATAGGCCAGATGGGCAGACATGCGTCAGCACAGCATGCCTGGGATCTGATCATGAAATCCGGGCACCTGTACGATGATGAGGTGGTGCGTATGCTGCGGACGCTCCCTCATCCGATAGAAAACGGAGGCTCGCTTGCGATCATCTATTTTCCCGATAACCAAAACCTGCCCTTTGCCTACATGATCTCGATGATCAGAAACTCCTACCCGGATGTAAATGTAGCGATCGAGAACAACAGCCTCGTGCTGATCTTCGGCAACGGCATGTTTTTCAACGGAAAGCGTGACATGTCCTTTGAGAACGATCAGAGGATACTCTCGATACTTGAAAAGTTCAACGGTTTCCTGATCTACGGCAACCATACCACCCACTCAAACAGGTTCAGGGAGGTCTACATGCTGTCAGACCAGGCCCTGAGGATAGCGATGTGCATACCCAGAAAGAGCGTAAAAAGGGTATTTTTCTATGAGGACTACATTCAATACTGCCTTATAGAGATGGCATCAAGAACATACCTTAACTCCGACCCCGGAAGCGACCTCATTTTCCTGGTGCACCCTGCGGCTGCGACACTGAGAAAACATGACATCAGAAACAACGACGACCTCTGCAACTTCATGTACCAGTACCTGATGAACGAGCGGAGCCTGAGGCTTACCGCAGAGAAGCTGCACATGCACAGGAATACCGCCGCAAACAAGCTGGAGAAAATAATGTCCATGATAGACATGGATCTTGAGGACCCGCGGATTAGACTAAGGATGATAGTATCGCTTCAGAGCATGATGGTATTCAATATCATCTACCCGAAGCGCGAGAACAGAAGTGTCATAACCGGATAAAGGCAATAAAAAGATCCCCGGAGCTTATCTGCTGCGGGGATCAGTCATATTATCGTTTAGAGCGTCACCTTCAGGAAGGTCTTCTTGCCCTTTCTGAAAACTATGCCCTCGCCTACGTCTTCCGGCTTTATGAGCATCTTGGGGTCGGTCACCTTTTCGCCGTTCATGGTAAGGCCGCCCTGCTCTATGGTGCGGAAGCCCTCGCCGTTGGACGGAACGAGCCCGGCCTGCTTTATCAGGGCAACGACGCCTATGCCTTCTGCGGGTATCTGGACCTGTCTGGTGGGTATGTCAGCGCCGCCTGCTCCGCCGGAGAACGCGGCTCTAGCGGCCTCCTGAGCCTTGGCTGCCTCTTCCTCGCCGTGCACCAGCTTGGTCACCTCGAAAGCCAGGACCTCCTTGGCGTGGTTTATCTCCTGATCCTTAAGAGCGCCCAGCCTCTTTACCTCCTCCATGGGAAGGAAGGTCAGCATCCTGAGGCACTTCTCAACGTCTGCGTCCTCCACGTTCCTCCAGTACTGGTAGAAATCGTACGGGCTGCACTTATTTGCATCCAGCCAAAGAGCGCCCTTCTGGCTCTTGCCCATCTTGGTACCGTCGGACTTGGTAAGGAGAGCGAAGGTCATGCCGTAGTAATCGTCCTTGCCCAGGAGCCTTCTTGCGAGGTCCCTTCCGGCGAGGATGTTGGACCACTGGTCGTTGCCGCCGAACTCTATCTTGCAGTCGAAATCGCGGGCCTGGACGTAGTAGTCGTAGCCCTGCAGGAGCATGTAGTTGAACTCAAGGAAGGAAAGGCCCTTCTCCATGCGCTGCTTGAAGCACTCGGCCCTCAGCATGTCGTTTACGGAGAAATGCTTGCCTACGTCCCTTATGAACTCCAGGTAGTTGAGGTTCCTAAGCCAGTCCGCGTTGTTTACGCATATGGCCTTGCCGGGTGCGGGCTCCTTGTTCTGTCCGCCCTTGCCGAGGACTCCCTCGCCGGGGATGTGCTTCCACTCCTCGTCAAACTCAAGGAAGCGGTCGAACAGAGCCTTGAACTTCTTTCCGTTCTCGTCTATCTCTTCGACGGACATCATGCGGCGCGCGTCGGAGCGTCCCGACGGATCTCCAAGCATGGTGGTGCCGCCGCCGATCAGGACGACCGGAGTGTGGCCGTACTTCTGCATGTACATCATTATGATGACCTGCATGAAGTGGCCTACGTGCAGGCAGTCCGCCGTAGCGTCGAAGCCTATGTAGAACTTCACCTTTTCTCTTCCGAGAAGCTCTCTTATGCCCTCGTCGTCCGTGGTCTGCTCTATGAATCCGCGCTCTTTGAGCACGTCGTATACATTGTCGAATTTGGAAACGTTATCGGGTATCTTAAACATTATTACTCCTTACTTTGTGCCGTAGATACGGTCTCCGGCATCGCCGAGGCCCGGCAGGATGTATGCGTGGTCATTAAGCTGCCTGTCCTTGGCCGCGATGTAGATATCCACATCCGGGTGAGCCTTCTGGAGCACTTCTATTCCTTCCGGAGCCGCTATTATGCACATGAACTTTATCTGCTTTGCGCCGTGCTGCTTTACGAAATCTATTGCCGCAGCGGCGGAACCGCCTGTGGCGAGCATCGGGTCTACTATGAAGACCTGTCTCTTTTCTATGTCGTAGGGCAGCTTGCAGTAATACTCGATCGGAAGGTGGGTCTCAGGATCTCTGTAAAGGCCTATGAAGCCTACCTTTGCGTTCGGGATAAGGGACAGCATGCCGTCCACGAAGCCCAGACCTGCCCTAAGGATGGGAACGATGGCAACGTCCTCGCCGTCGAGCATCTTGAGCGTGCACTTCTCCATCGGAGTCTCTATCTCTACGTCCTTAAGAGGAAGATCCCTTGTGGCCTCGTAGGTCATGAGAATGGATATCTCTGTTACCAGCTGGCGGAAATCCTTGGTAGAGGTCTCCTTCCTGCGCAGCAGCGCTGTCTTGTGCTGAATAAGCGGATGATCGAATACATAGACTTTTCCCATTTCATACCTCCCGGGATCACATCTCGTCCAGTAGCTGGACTCTTCTGTCATGACGGCCGTGTTCCTCCTCGGAATCCAGCCAAATATCAACGAGTTCTATGGCCTGCTCTTCGGTAAGGACCCTGCCCCCCAAAGACACCATGTTAGCGTGGTTATGCTTCTTGGCCATCTCGGCCATGAAAGGCGTCACGAGCTCCGCGCAGCGTATGCCCTTTACCTTGTTGGCGGCAATGCCTATGCCGATGCCTGTGCCGCAGCAGATAACGCCCAGATCCGCCTTGCCGGATGCGACGTACTCCGCGCATTTTTTTCCGTAGACCGGGTAGTCCACGGACTCCTTTACGTAGATGCCGAGGTCCTCCACCTCGAAGCCTCTTTCCTTAAGATGCGCGGCCACGGCCTCCTTGAGTTCGAACCCGCCGTGGTCGGCGGCAACAGCTATCTTCATATCCTGCCCCCCTGCCTTTATTATATTATATCCCGCTGCTTTAAGCATGCGGTTCATGAGCGAAAAATAGATGGACGGATCCAGCGTCCGGCCGTCCGGACCTGCTGCGGATGCTTCGGCAGGAACACTGTCCGGGGCGGCGACAAGTATTATGTCCCCGCCTTCCTCGTCGAACTGACGAAGCTGCGCAAAGAACGTCCTCGGATGCGGAACGTCTATCACACCGGCTTTGCGTCCCTTTGCGCGCTCTGCCGCAAGCCTTCTGTCTATGGCCCTGAAAACGTCCCCGGACGCCCCCTCGAATATCACCACCTCCGCCTTGGGAGCGTAGTGCTTATACTTCTGACCGGGCGCCTTTGGCTTAAAGTCCGGATCATCGCTCGGCTTCTTAAAGAGCGAGGGATCATAGGAGACCTCCCTGTCCAGCACCGCGGATATCATCTCCGGCGTTATGAGCCCCGGACGGAGTATCATTGGAGCCTTCGGATCCGTAAGATCCAGCACCGTGGACTCTATGCCGCCCGCGCAGGGGCTGCCCATTATTATGGCGTCTATCTTTCCGTAAAGGTCCGCCTTAACGTGCTGCCACGTCGTGGGGCTGGGCCTTCCGGATATGTTGGCGCTCGGCCCGCTGAGAAGCGTGCCGCTAAGCTCTATGAGCCTCAGTGTTGCCGCGTCTTTCGGCATCCTCAGGGCTACGGTATCCAGGCCTCCGGTGGTCTCCTTCGGCATCTCCCGCCTTTTCGGGAGCACCATGGTAAGCGGTCCCGGCCAGAACGCTTCGGCGAGCTTAAGTGCCTCCCCGGGAACCTCCGACGCAGCCCTGTAAAGATCCTCGGTCTTCGATATATGTACTATCAGAGGGTTGTCGGACGGTCTTCCCTTAGCGGCGTAGGCTCTCCTTGCCGCTCCGGGATCGAACGCGTCTGCCCCAAGGCCGTACACCGTCTCCGTGGGGAAAGCCACCAGCCCTCCGTTCTTTATTATCTCCGCCCCCTTGCGGAGGTCCTCCTCTTCAGTTGACAGTAAAAGCGTTTCTATCATCTGTTTTTGACACAGAGAACCGTCCCCTATGCCATCTAGTTTCCGAAATCCTTCATCTTCTCGGCCTGCTCCGTGGTTATGAGGGCGTCGATTATCTCGTCCATGTCCCCGTCCATGAAGCTGTCGAGCTTGTATATGGTAAGTCCTATCCTGTGGTCCGTGACCCTTCCCTGAGGGAAGTTGTAGGTCCTGATGCGCTCGGAGCGGTCCCCGCTGCCCACCTGGCCCTTTCTCAGCTCGGACTGTTCGTCGTGCTGCTGCTGCTGATAGAAGGCGTAGAGCCTGGACTTCAGTTCGTTGAAGGCCTTCTCCTTGTTCTTCAGTTGGGACTTCTCATCCTGGCACTGCACCACCACGCCCGTGGGAAGGTGGGTAAGGCGCACCGCGGAGTCCGTCATGTTTATGTACTGTCCGCCGTGTCCGGAAGCGCGGTAGGTATCCACGCGTATGTCGTCCCACTTGAGGTCCACGTTAACGTCCTCCACCTCCGGCATTATGGCTACAGTAGCCGCGGAGGTATGGATGCGCCCGGAGCTCTCGGTCTCGGGAACGCGCTGCACCCTGTGGACCCCGGACTCGAACTTCAGCCTGGAGTAGGCTCCTCTTCCTATTATCCTCACGACGCCTTCCTTAACGCCGCCTATGCCAGTATCGTTGATATCCGTAAGCTCGGTCTTCCATCCGTGGCGCTCGGCATAGCGCGTGTACATGCGCAGAAGGTCTCCCGCAAACAGAGCGGCTTCCTCCCCGCCGGTGCCTGCGCGAAGCTCCAGGTAGACGTTCTTCTCGTCGTTGGGGTCCTTGGGAAGGAGGAGTATCTTCAGCTCCCTTTCGAGCGACTCCAGCTTCTCGTCCAGCTCGGAGAGCTCGTCCTTTGCCATGGCACGCATCTCGTCGTCCAGGGAAGAGTCGGAGAGCATCTCGAGCGTGGACGCCTTCTCCTCCTGAGCCTTTTTGTACTCCTTATATTTCAAAACGATGGGTTCCATGTCTCCCATCTCTCTGATGTGCTTCTGCCAGCGCGCCTGATCCGCTATGACCTCGGGATCCGAGACCGTAACGCTCAGTTCGTCGTACTTTTCAAGAATAAAATCCAGTTTCTTAAACATCTTTTTCACCTTTCTGTATATTATACCACGCGGACACCGCAAATTAAACAGCCAGATTGCAATGCGGCTGATCTGTCGCGGCATCATTTCAGGTATGTTGATGCATTTTCGGACAGAAGGTCCTGATTTGCTAAGTGCAGTCCGTAAGATCCTCAGAAACAGCACAATTATCAGACCAAAAGGCAGTCTTTTTTACGCTTTCAGCACCTGACCGTTGCCCAAAACGGCTGAAAACATCGGCTGCAGGTGATTATGAAAGGCAAAAAGCGCTAAAAACAGACGAATTACGAACTCAGAAGGCCGAAAAGTACTGCTCTGTCCGAAAAAGCGTCAACCGACCACTATTCCAATTCCCCCGCCGCTGGTGTACAATGTAAATATGAAAATGCTGAGGATCAGAAAACTGATCATAATGATACTTGTGCTGCTCGTACTGGCTGCGGCAGTCTTAGGAGGTTCCGAAATGATCATTAAAAGCAGGCTCTCCGGCCTTGATCTTACCTACGTGCGCTGGAGCAGCGGAGGAGGCATGTCCGGAGGCCACCGCTCCATAACCTTCATTAAAGAAGCGGAAGGCGTAAAAGTGGTAACCGAGGAGCAGAAATGGCACAACAGCGAGCTCACGAAGGTCACCTACACCTTGCCCTCGAAGGCCATGGAACAGCTGAAGGAACTTATAATAAGGAACCGCATAAACGTGCTTGCAAGGCGTGCCTATTCCAACGTCCGCATGCTGGACGGAGACACCAGTTCCCTCTCCTGCAGCTTCGGGCACGACTATTCCTTCTACGTGCACCAAGAGATGAAAAAAAGCGCCGCCGAATCCAAAAGGTTCTACGAGGTGCGGGCGCTTATGCATGAGCTTATTAAAGACGCGGAAGGCGTCACGGAAGTGATACCGGGAGACCAAGTGGACGAAGAGGCTTCAGGTGTCGGCACCGCCGCGCAGACCTTCGGCGATCTCCGCAAGCTTTGCTAGCCTGTGGTTGAGCCCCGACTTTGCCAGCGGGGGCTCCGCCATCTGAGCAAGCTCCGCCAGGGGCAGCTCCGGATTATCCAGTCTTAATACAGCGGCCTGCTTGAGCTTCGGGGAGAGGCTCTCCAGGCCCCTGTTTTTTTCTATCAGTTTTATGTCAGCTATCTGCTTCTGGGCGGCGTTTACGGACTTCTGAAGGTTGGCGCTCTCGCAGTTGCTTATCCTGTTGGCGGTGCCGCGCATCTCCTTAGTTATCCTTACGTTCTCGAAGAAAAAGAGCTGGTTGGCGGCCCCAAGGATGTTGAGAAGATCAGATATCTGCTCGCTGTCCTTGATGTATACGGCCCAGCGGTTCCTGCGCTTTATGGTCCTTGCTTTAAGACCGAAGCTGTTAATGAGCTTCCTTATATCCGACGCCATGTATTCGCTGGCGCAGGAGAGCTCCAGATGGTAGGCCTTGGTGGGGTCCGTTACGGTGCCGCAGGCAAGGAACATTCCCCGAAGGAAGGCCTTCTTGCAGCAGCGCTTCTTTATGATATCCGCGTTTATCCCGTCCGTAACGTAGTTGTAGCCTTCCCTGATCCCGATGATCCCGGTCTCCCTGAGTATTCCCTCGGCGTTCATCTCCGGCGGAATGAGAAGCTCATATGAGCGCCCCCTGGACAGAGGCATGGTATCGTTGTCTATGGAAAGAGACCCCTTGGTCCCGAAATACTCCTTTATAAGCGAGATGACGAGCCTGGCGACTGCCGGGTTGTCCGTACTTATGCGCATGCCCATCCTGCCGCCTCCGTAAGGCACTATGGATGAGCTGAAGCGCAAAAAGCCGGCTATCTCAGCCAGCTGGCAGCACTTCTTTGTGACGGAGATCGTGGTGAGCTCTTTTTTTACGTCGAGAGCGTAAGACATTTCTTAAGCGTCCCTGTGTTTTACGGTAGCGTGCCTGCCGTTCTCCCCGAGCCTAGCGGCTATCTCCTCCGCCATTACGACGCTCCTGTGGCGCCCGCCCGTGCAGCCAATGGCTACGGTAAGGTGGTACTTGCCCTCCCTTACATATCCGGAGATGAGGTCCAGTATAAGGCCGGTTATCCTTCCGGCGAACTTCTTGGCCTCCGGATTCCCGAGCACGTATTCCTTTACCTTCTTGTTCTTTCCTGTAAGGCCCTTCAGACTCGCCACGTAGAACGGGTTCGGAAGGAAGCGCACGTCCAGCACCCAGTCCGCCTCGTCCGGCATGCCGTTCTTAAATCCGAAGCTCATTACGCTTATGGTAAAGCTGTCCTTTTCTTCGGCAAACAGCAGCCTCTGGATTATGGTATTGAGCTGAGCGGTCTTAAGATCCGAGGTATCTATTACGAAGGAGGCCATGCTCTTTACGGAAGCAAGCCTCTCCCTTTCCTTTTCTATCCCTGCCTCTATGTCTCCGTCCAGGGCCATGGGGTGAGACCTTCTGGTCTCCTTGTAGCGCCTTACTATCACGGGCGTGGAGGCCTCCAGGAACATTATCCTGTACTCCTCTCCGGCGTCCTTAAGGTCCGCTATGCCCTCGTCGAAATCGTCGAAGAACTGTCCCCCGCGTATGTCCATGACGAAGGCTATCTTCTTGAACTCGCCCTTGTCCTTGGCCAGCCTCAGAAAGTCCGGCATCAGCCTGGGCGGCATGTTGTCCACACAGTAGTATCCAAGGTCCTCCAGGCAGTTAGCCGCCTGGCTCTTGCCCGCTCCCGAAAGCCCTGTTACTATTATAAGTTCCATCCTATATCTCCCTGAAATTGATGATGCGTCCCGGCTCAAGACCGGCCTCAAGGACGCGCTTCCACGAATTCTCAACGCAGCCTACGGCGTCCGAGGTGTGGGCGTCGCTGCTCATTATGAACCTGACATCGTACTTCGCGGCAGTCCTGATCCCCTCCACGGTAAGGCAGTGGTGGCGATGGTTGATCTCCATTACGGTGCCGGTCTTCTCGCACGCGGCGGCTATGGCGTCTATGTCGAAATCCGCCTTGTCGCCCGGGTGCGAGATAATATCTATCTTGTTCTCCAGAAGGCTGTTTACCACTATGTCCGTGTTGCGTACCCTCGCTCTTGCGGAGGTGGTGAGGCCCCTCTCGTGGAGCCATCCGCCCACGCAGATGCTTATCCCGATGAAAGGCTTCTCACCAAGGTACGAATAGTGGTAGCCCGCTATGATGTAATCGAAGAGCTTCTGCTCCTCCCTGCTTATGTCCAGTCTGCCGCTTAAGTTCGCTATGTTGGCCTCTACGCCAAGCTCTATCTTAAGCTGCGGGAAGAGCTTTTCCGCCTCCTCTATGTCCTTCCTCATCTGAGGGATCTTCTTCATGTCTATCCCGTAGCTTACGCTTCCGGGGCCGTGGTCGGATATCCCGAGGCGCTCAAGTCCAAGCTCCGCAGCCCTTGCGGCGTTGTCCGCTATGCTGCCCTTGCCGTGGGAATAGGTGGTGTGGGTGTGGAGGTCGAAAAATATCCTACTCTTCAATTATCCTTACCTCCGGCTCCAGCCTTACACCGAACTTATCCATTACGGTGTCCTGCACCAGCTTCATAAGTCCCAGGACGTCGGAGGAAGTGGCTCCGCCCCTGTTTATGATAAAGCCCGCGTGCAGCTCGGATACCTGCGCTCCGCCGACGGACGCCCCCTTAAGGCCGGCGTCCTCTATGAGCTTTCCGGCAAAGTGCCCCTCGGGGCGCTTAAAGAAGCTCCCGGCGCTTGGGTACTGCAGCGGCTGCTTTGCCTTTCTGCGCGCGGTAAGGTCCGCCACCTTTGCGTCTATCTCCTCCTGCGGAGCCTTCTTGAGTCTGAAGGCCGCCTCCAGTATCACGGCGCCTTTATCCATGAAAGCGCTGTGCCTGTAGGACAGCCCGAACTCCTCGAGCTGCGGCACGCTCTTTACTTCTGCGAGGCAGTCCGCGGTGCTTCCGTCGTAGGCGCCCGCGTTCATGTATACCGCGCCGCCCACGCTTCCGGGTATGCCCGTGGCAAACTCCATACCGGAAAGGCCCTTTGCGCAGGCCTTTTTAGCCGCGTAGGAAAAGCTGGCTCCCGCGCCAGCTCTCAGTACGCATCCTCTTACGCTTATCCTTGAAAGAGCCGGCCCGAACTTTATTATCGTTCCCCTGTAACCCCTGTCTGAAAACAGCACGTTGCTGCCGTTTCCGAGTATCATGGGCCTCGGGAGCTCCATCGCGGCCAGCAGCTCTTCCCTGCTGCCCACGGTAACGAGCCTGTCCGCAGGGCCTCCGCACCTGAAGGTGGTGATGCTGCTTAAAGGATAATTCTCTGTGATATCCAGTTTCATCTCTGTTCCTGTTCGTTCTGTACGGTGTTCTCCGCCGCCTGTTTTATTATTCCCAATACCTGATCCAGCAGGTTGAAAATGCTGCGCTTTAGCATGTCCGCAAACGGCTCTATGTCGCGGTCCTCAAAGTA
>JAEEGL010731072.1_pt1 | contig 14828 bp, 15 predicted proteins | sample 9134231 | NCBI WGS metagenome assembly JAEEGL01 (sample SAMN16246548, study PRJNA631951) | gut metagenome | biome: gut microbiome; feature: rumen; material: fiber-attached | host: Bos | place: Iran: Karaj | collected 2018-10 | reverse complement strand
GAAGAAGCCCAGTATGCGATCGATCATTTGGATGATTGAGCATATAGTCAAATAAAATTATTATCTTTGTAGACTGGATATCATGTAATAAAGCACGCAGCTAAAAATGATTGCGTGCTTTATTGTTTTGAAAAAATCTTTGCTAATTTCTTTTCCAATAATAGATACCTTCATCAGATAAAGCAACCGGATAACCTTGTGTCTGAATACTCTTTATCATCATCTCCATATCCTCATTAAAATAGCCAGACTTGCTAGTAATCCAGTACATTGCGTCCGTAATCATTCGTGCTTCATCTATCGGCAACTTGTCATGAGTTTCAAAAAGTAGCTTTAATCTGCGTACTGCCTCAAGATAATTCTCTTTCACTATAAAGCAATCAATGGCTAGGGAGTGAGCATACGGAATACCTGCATCAGCCGCTGCAATTACAAACTCAGCAAACTTTTCGAGATTTTTCTCTTGAAGGAAATACTTTTTCATGTACATGTCATGTACTTCATTCCATGTCTTTAGCGGGTAATCGCTATTAAGAACCTTCTGAATATCTTTTTGAATGTTTTTTCTATACTGCAATAATTCAATCCGCTCTTCATCCAGAAGATCCATTAAATGATCTATTTCAGAAATATACTTTTGACGATAGCTCAATCGAGCACCATCTTCAATACTGGATTCCACTAGATCAACCGTATTCACAAACTCACGGAGATTATCTAAATCCCTCCACCCACGACGATATAATTCCTCATCATCTTCATTTGCGTCAGAGTGACCAGTTGCGTTACGATCACCCGTCAACTTTTTAAGAGCATCCCGGGTCTTGGGTTGAGTTTTTGCAATTGAGCCGCAGTAATTGATTATAACGCAGATGAAAGAAACATCCATATCATCAATATCGTAATTTTCAATACCGACATCGCGCATCTTTTTATATGCATCAATGTAGCTATTTCTAAATTGACCTTCTATTTCTGTTCTTGCCCTTTTATATACATATGTCCGCCAGTTTTCACATAAGACCAAACGCAGAAAATCTTGTAATGCGTGCGTTCTAAGTGTTACAACATCGGTCATTCTATTACGAATATCCATTTCGAGCCACTCCCTTATAGAAATTTGAAGAAAATGAAAATCAGGCACATAATCTATAGACTATGTGCCCTTCCCGGGAAGTTAGTGAGTGCTTTTTGCAGCAATCGCATACTCCCTAACGATGCTAACCGTATGGGTCAGCACCTGTTCCGCAGCAGCAGAATCCATCTTCTTTGCGAAGAGAACTAATGCCGCCGCACCGCCAAGGGCAAAGACGAATCGCCAGTCAATGGTGATGGTGACGTTCATAGCACTACCTCCTTTCTGGAGCAATGCTCCGAAAATGATATATGGTAGTTATGATGTCTCGCCTTGGCTCTTGCGGAACAACTAATTATACATCATATTTTCGATTAGTCAACCATTATCCTTTTTGTTCGGCATCGTAGCTATTCCACTGAATACCAAACAACCTCTTTTCCTTTGCGAAGCGTATATTGGAGCATGGCGTTTGCACCACCCCATTCGTGCAACACATAAGCAACGATCACATCGGCATGGTCAACCATCCATTCATTTCGCTTGATGATCGCCAATCGCTTCGGGACGTTTTCCAACGGCGGATAGATTGTCCCATCATACAAATCGTCCTCTGTGTTTCGATTAAGGTACGGGAGAACGAGTATCGATTCTACGGAAGGATTTGCGGCGGATATGTTGTGCAGAACAGAAGCAGCCAATCGATCAAAGCCGCCGTAGCCGCCAAGATAAAACGTCGTTGCGCCTCTTTGAATGAGATCGCCTACCGTGTGCTCCAGCCACCGATGCACATCGTCCGGATTCGTCACATCGTTATGTCCGCAAAAGGTAACGATCATTTGACAGAGCATCTGCCTCTCTTATAAACTATTTGCTTTTGTTATTATACATATTGCTTTATAAATAAGTCAATCGCTCTTTGTATAATGCTGTAACGCTTTTCGGGGCAGTCTATAATTTTAGATGGAAAGGCGGTGCGATCATGGCAAAGGATGCGATCAGTTTCAAGAACCGGGATCGGTTCATTCAAATGGGAATTGCAATCTCCTCTCTTCGGAAATTGCGCGGAATGTCACAGGAGCAGCTTGCGGAGAAAGCGAACATCAGCCGATCTCATTTGAGCGCAATCGAAGCGCCGGGAATGGTGCGCGCCTTTTCAATGGATGTTTTCTACAACATTGCAGATGCCTTGGAGATCGATCCCGCAGAATTGATCAATGCAGCCATGTTCCCGGATCGCATCTTGAAGAAGGAAGGCAAATAAGAACCTATAAAGCCGCAACTCAAATCAGCGCAGCCCATAGTTTTCGGGCTGTGCTTTGCTATATGGGACAGCGAGAAGTTTTCATCTTCATCATTTTCTTCAAAAAATAGGTTGATTTTATCCTACTATTCGCGTATACTATAAGCAGGAGGTGCAATATGAAGATTGATACCAACACCATTGCTTCCATGACCGAAGCAAATCAAAACTTTTCACGGGTCGCGCGGATTGCCGATCGCTATGGCGAAGCTGTCATTTTCAAGAACAATCGGCCCAAATATCGCCTTGTCGATCTTGAGCAGGATGATGATCTTGAACTGACTGATGACGAGAAGATCGATGTCGTTGCGAAACGCTTGCTGAATGAATACCGTCCGGCGTTCCTGGAGTTGGCAAAATGATTAAGTTTTCAAAAGATAAAGTGCTGCTCCTGCATCAGCTGATCACCGAAGAAACCGGCGGCGACAGCGGTGTTCGGGACTTCGGTCTGTTGGATTCTGCTCTGGAAAGCGTTTACCAAACGTTCGACGGGATTGAACTCTATCCGACCAAGGAAGAAAAAGGCGCGCGGCTCGGATATACGCTGATCTCCAATCACGCTTTTGTGGACGGCAATAAGCGGATCGGTATGTATGTGATGCTCGCATTTCTGCAGGTCAACGGCATCCACATTCATCCGACGAACGAGGAAGTCGCCCGCGTCGGGCTCGCCGTCGCTGCCGGAGAAATGCATTATGAAGACCTCTTGAAGTGGGTGAAAGAAAACGTCGTGAAAGAGATGTAAAAGGAGTATCATTTTATGGGAAATACTGATTTTGATAAGATAAACGCGCTAAAGGATATCTCGGACCGTCAGCAGCTGATACAGGATTATCGCCGCACGGGGTATCTGGATCGGCAGAAAGCGATCGATAAGATAATGGAATTGCGTTATACCGATGGCGAAGTTGCGGCAATTACCATAGCAAACAACACACCGCAATCAATACCGCTTGTCTCTGCATCGGATCAAGGCTTGGTTTCCGAGCTTGAATTGCAAATCACGATCTTGTCCAAAAAGGTTTTACAGTAATGCCCAAAGTCAGCGCAGCCCGGATCACCCGAGCTGCGCTTCCATTGTATGGATGTTATAGGTTGTTACCTAAACGGTCTTTATAAGTACTCCTCAACAATTCGATACAATTTACAAAGTCGTTCATCGTTCAAAGCGTAAATATCATGTGCATTGATGAATTCAAATGATTGGTGAAATTTGTCTGCTTTCCCGACAAATATTGCCTCATCACAATCATTAAACTGATCGCCTGTGATATCTACAATGATTCCTTCCGTAAAATCAGATGACTCATAATTCGTGAGTTCGAAACCACTTTCAGGGTGTTCAATGCCGTATCTTTTCAAATCAACTTCAAGTTCTTCGGGCCAGTAAAAAGGTCTTGTCGTTGGAGGCTTTACTCGTTCGTCTTTAACAACAAGCCAAGCATGTGACCAATCATTTCTTTCGGTAGAATACCAAATGGTCTCAATTCCAGCTCGTCTTAGGTATTCTGCAAGGAGATAGCAAGCATCACCGCAGCATCCCCGGGGAAAAGTTCTAAAACGGATATCTTTGACAAACATTCCATCTTGATAAGCAGAATATAAGGCTGTGCGAAATGTTGTAGCATATTCTGCTATTTTTTCTATACTTACCACGAATTAATCTCCGTTGAGTCAGATATTTATAGCGTTACAAAATCGTCCATCAAAAAGCGGAAACGGTCAATCGTTTTGTCGATATGCCAGTGTCCGCAAAGCCAATGTCGATAGGTTAGGCGGTCCTCAATCGTGTCCAACCATTCTTCCGTGCTCCGGTCAACCGTTGATTGGTCAACGCACGACATAAATGCTTCAACCGGTACAAATTTCTGCGGGCATGTGTGGGAAAGTACAAGGTCAATGTTCCAGTCAACAGCATCCAGCGCGGCTTCGACCCGTGTTTTGATCGCATTGTCCGGCTGTTCGCTCGGAAACCAATGGTACCCTCGTGCAAGACGAAAAGGCTTGTCGACCGAATATGCGCCGCCGATCACGATCGCCCGATGACCGTCGAGCTCATAGACCTCTCCGTCTTTTCCAAAGAGAATGTTGGGAAACTCGTCCTCGACATAGACTTTTCCGCCGCGCCACTCTTTTTCATGATAGTATGGCAGATTGTACGGTCGCTCCTCATGATTGCCGTGGATCGAAAAGATTGTCACACCCATCCGCTTCAGAAACGTCTTTGCAAGGCGGTCATGGCTGCCTTGATCATAGTTCCATCCGGCATCGCCGAGAATAACGATCGTATCCTCTGCCGTCAAACCAAACCGCGTTTTGAACTTATACAGTTTTTCCACATCCCCGTGGGTATCACCAGTGTAGTAGACCATTGTTCGTTATTCATTATTCTACGTTTAGCATTCCTTCTATCACATCAGGATTGTTTTTCGATGTGATCTTGTATGGAATACTCGAAACTTTGTTTTTCAGAAAGATTGCTGATGGGAACGCTACAACTGTGTTATGTTTTATATAATTGAATTTAATTTTGACGACGCTTTGATTTCCTTTCGAATATATAGAATAACAGAAGATATCCCGTAATTCGCCATAAAAAGCATTAGAATAATCGGGAATGTAGTTATACATAGGGATAGGCGTTGGAATTGGATTTGGTCCCGACTGATCCGGTTTTGAAGCAGAATAGTCGAGGTAATCCGCAGTGCTTTTTATCCCAAAAAGATCATCAATATCCTGTTTTCTCAAAAGATACTCCATTCTATCATTATCGAATTGAGCAATATCGTAAATGGACTCAATCGCATCTGATGGAAAAGCCATCGTCAGTTCAATGTCCTCATCAATTGCTTTTCCGCAATTCTGTAAAGCAAGGCGAATACAGTTTTTATCTCGAAAGGCATCCTCGATTGGTGCCCATTCTATTGCTTCACTAATTGTATCAAGCAATTCATCAATCTTGTAGTATTTATCCTTTTCTGTTTCTGTTCCAATAAGACTATCATTAGAATAGACACTCCTTAAAAGTGTGTTTTGAGAGAGATTCCCCAAATCGAAGAACCCTTCTGGAATACTAAACCCAAAAACCTTTAAAACTTTTTCGATTTTCTTTCTGTCATCCTCTTTTATGCTGACAGGATCAGAAAAGGTACTACCACTACCCGAAAGCAGTTCTAATGCTGATTTTGGTTTGTACTGCGGTTCTTCTCTCTTTCCTACGTTCATTTCTGAGATTTCATGGAATAACCGCACTATCTGTTTTTTATACTCTTTCTTTGATTGCATGTTATTTAGAACAAATTGATATGAGGACGCGTTTTTAGTTAGATTGCCCTTCTCGTCAATTCCCAGTAATCTCAAATCCGAGCGGTCTTTATTTTTATATGCATCTAGTTGAGTCTTTCCGAGAAAATAGTTTGTAAGATGTACAAAAAGCAAATCCTTAAACTGATCATCTGTCGAAAAAGTCCAGTATATGCCTTTATTGGAATACTTTTTTCTGAATTCCTGAATTTTCTTATATCCTTCTGTGTCCTGCTCGGATGGTTTCAAAGGCTTGTCTGAAAAATACAAAAAGACTTGCTTCCCCGAATGAAGCATTCGCTCAATTTCTTCCTCTGTACCAGAACCATACTTATCCGTCGGGCAGCCAAACCTCGTCCAGAAAACCGCAATAGCTGCATCGCATTTATCTACAAGCTGAGCATTAATCAGATCTTGCGGTTTGCCTCCCGATTCAGGAAATACATCTGCTCCCCAAGATCTCAAAAGCAACGAAACTCCGATTGTGTTCGAGTATAAACGAGTAAACTCATCTACAACTTTGTTTGCTATTTCCCGCTCCGTCGTAATATCTCCTGGGCATGAAAACAATATGCTATACTGTGTGATGTTTTGAGGCATAAGCTATTCTCCTAACAAACTTGTTTTCTAAATAATCTGGTTATCCGCCATATAGTTTCATCTGGCCTAAGGGCTTCAGTGTCAGACTAAGCCGTTCAATCCTGTTTCATGCCGCAATCCAGCCGTAGCCCTGGACAGCCATGTCAATAAAGTGGTTCAGCAACAGATCGGTCTTACTGCGGAAAGAATCCTTATCGTAGCTGTCCGGAAGGTCCTTGTCGAGAGAGCTTGCGATCGCCGCCTGCACGCGTGCTTTCGGCTGATCGTCCTTATACCAATCGACAACCAGGAGCTCGTTTTTCTCTTCCGTCAGCTTTTTGAACAGATTCTTCGCCGAAAGCTTAACTTTCTGTTCCTCCGCCTTCGTCAGCTTCTTTCCGGCAATCAGGAGGTCATAGATCTCAAGTTCCTCCTCGGTCAATCCTTCCGCGTCCGCACGGCGATCCTCAGCTTTCATATCTTCGATAAGCTGCAAAAGCTGCTCGTAGTAATCCTCGTTTTCGGTGCCGCCCGCGTTGTAGCGGTCGATTATGCTCTTATATCGCTGCGAGAATTGCTGCCGTGTACAGTTGCGCTCCAGCATCTGCGTCAATGCCTGTTCGAGATACGCCCGCAGGTCTTCGATCTCAATCGCTTTATACTTCGCCGTTCGGATTTCTTTTTTCAGATCCTCGACGTTGATCTTCGACAGGTCGATGACCTTGCCCTGATGGATTACGAGATCGTCACCGTTATCATTCGCCTGTGCCGACGTCACGCTCGTGTCCAGCACTTGTGCCATGCGAATGCGCGCGCGGGCGACCCGCTCGTCGTTGATCGTATGACAGAACAGTCCGTACAGATACGTCAGCGCTCCGAAGCGGTCGTCGCTCCAGTTCTTTTCGAAGATCTCCGGTCGTGACGCCTCATACAGATTCATCAGCGTGTTCAGGATGACCCGGAACTTGTCCTTGTCCTCGTCATAGGTGATGATCGTGTTGTACGCTTCGGTCAGATCGTCCAGCCGGTCCAGCGTATTCGAATCCGCAACGATCGCGCTGATATCGATGCCGAGTCCGAGCAGGAACTTGTCCGCCTCGTCGATGGACTGATTGATCAGATCGATCAGCTTATCGATGTCTTTCGCCGGGAATTCCGTGCCGTCGTCGCCCGAGGCATATTCCGACAGTGCGCGCTGCATATAGCGGAACACATTGACGTAATCGACGATGATCCCGCACGGCTTGTTCTCATAGGTGCGGTTGGCGCGGGCGATCGCCTGCATCAGCGTATGCCCCTTCATCGGCTTGTCCAGATACAGCGTCGAAAGATTCTCCACGTCGAAGCCGGTCAGCCACATTGCACAGACAAATACCAGCTGCAGCGGATCGCTCGGGTCCTTGAACCGGTCTTCGATGTCCAATCCCTCCGGCGAAATATAATTCATCTTCTGCCGGTGCGTGGCGATATCCAGCCCCTGCGCCTGGAACTTCTCGTTCTCGTCGGCTTCCTCGGACACGATCACCGCCATCTCGACGCGGTTCATGTAGTTCAGAATGTGCGTCAGCTCGTTGCGCTTTTCCTGCGTGTCCGCGGCGTTGCGCTCCTGCATGACCTTCTGCTTTTCGATCGCCCAGTAGTGCTGCACCTTGTCGTACATCTTGACCGCCGTGAACTTGTCGACCGAAACGACCATGCCTTTGCCCAGAAATCCGCGGCGCGGGAAATGATGCGCGATGTCCTGCGCGATCTTGTCCAGACGGTCCTCGCGCTTGATGACCTCCAGGATGCGTGACGAAGCGTTCTCCAGAAGCCGCGTTTCATCCTCGTTCAGATTTTCGTCCTCGATGATGTCCAGCACGTCGTCGTCCAGAAAGTCGTTTTGAAGACCAACTTCCGGCACGCGGCGCGAATAGAACAGCGGCACGGTCGAGCCGTCCTCTACTGACTGCGCGAAGTTGTACTCGGAAACGTAATTGCCGAACCACTGATTCGTCAAACGCTTGCTGCCGAGCAGCGGCGTTCCGGTAAACGCGATATAGTTTGCGTTCGGCAGCGCGGTGCGCATATTTTCCGCAAGGTCCTTATACTGCGTGCGGTGCGCTTCATCCACCAGCACGATGATATCGTCGCGCGTGGAGAGCACGGGGAATTTCTTGCCCTTGTCGTAGCGGAACTTGTGGATCAGCGTAAACACGAACGGCTTGTTCGTCTTCAGAAATTCCCGAAGCTGCTGTCCGTTCTTCGGCTGACATTCGTCCTTCGGTCCGATGACCTCGGTTTTCACGAAATTCTTATGAATCTGTTCGTCCAGATCCTCACGGTCGGTGATGACGAGGAACGTGAAATTGCCGGGGATCTTGCGCTTGACCTTGCGCGTAAAGAACACCATCGAAAACGACTTGCCGGAGCCCTGCGTGTGCCAGAACACGCCGAGCTTGCCGTTCAGCTCCTCACGGTTCTTCACCGATTCCATCAGGTTGTTGACGCCGAAGAACTGGTGGTTCTTTGCGATGATCTTGTCCCGCTGATTGCGGAACATAATGAAATTCTCGATATAATCAACCAGATGCGTCTTCTTGAGGAAGCCGTCGACAAAATAGCGCACGGAGCTTTCGCCGACGGTGTTCGCGGCGCGGATCGCCGTACGGTTCGGACGCTCCTTTTCGGAATCGACCTTCAGCCACTCGAAGAAATGATTGTAGCCCGCGTTGAACGCGCCGAGCCGCGTCTCAAGCCCGTTACTGAGCACGCAGACCTGATTGAACGCAAACAGGTTCGGAATGTCCTTTTTGTAATCGGTCAGGTTCTTGCGGTACGCTTCCTCCACCTTGACGATGCTGTTCTTGAGCTCGATAAAGACCATCGGCAGCCCGTTGACAAAGACGAGCACGTCCGGACGCCGCCAGTATTCCCGACCCTGGATCCACATCTGCGAGACCGCGGTGAACGTGTTGTTTTCGGGATGCTCGAAATCGACGAGCCGCACGAAATCGAAGTCCTCTTTGCCGTTTCTGCGAAGCGAGACCTTGACGCCGTTCCGGATCAGATTGTAATACTTATAATTGACCGCCACGAGATCCGTACCCGCAAAGTCGCGGGACAGATCCTTTATCACCTCGGCGAGCTTTTCCTGCGGGATTGCGGGGTTCAGGCGCGTCAAAGCATCCCGAAGCACCTCCGGCAGAATGCATTTCTTTTTATCGGTCCGCCCCGTTCCGTCCGGCAGCGTCTCGCGCCGGTCCGGCGACGGATCGCACCGCACGACCGTATAGCCCTGCTCGCTTTCCAGCTTCGCAAGAATGGCCTGTTCAATATCGTCTTCGGTGATGAAGTTAGGCATGGTTTATTTTCCTTCCTGTTCTTGTTTTTCAAGAAAACAAGCAACTGTCACTAATAAGCGGATTTCCGTAAAGCCCATTTGGTCTGTGTCAATATAAATCCATTTATGTGCGAAATCTCTTTGAAAGTTATTTGCTTGCAAGTACCCCCAAAGAACATCGCCCGGGTTTTCCTCATTGAGATCGCCATATATTTTTTCAAGCTGATAATGCCAATTGCTATGTACTTTCGGTGGAGTAAAGCTCAGCATTTCGTCTTCAATTGTGCATTGTTTCTCAAAATCAACGGCTTCAACTGCATCACAAAGATCGGGAATTCGTCTGATTAAATAATCCCGGTATTTTGCTACAGCTTTTTCATTTCTTCTGTCGGATAATGGTTGCTGTATATAGCGGATCATTTCCTCGGTGTGGTAAACACTTCGAAAACGGCGAAGATTTATATCTCGAATCTGTTCTAAAATTTCAACTGCTGATTTGCTACGATCAATTCTGTCTTTTCTCCATTCATTCATTCGTTCTGTAATTATTCTTCTGACCCATTGTTCTGCGAAAACAATTTGCTCATATTTTGATTGAATGTATCCGATCAAACTATCGAAAGAAAACCTTACATGATGCGCATCATTTCCATCCGGATCCTTTTTTGTAGAATAAAAGTATACACCTACCGGTCTATGATTGTTGATGCCATTTTCAGCAAAAGAAAGAATTGAAACCCACGGAGAGACCTGTTTGCCCATTTTCCTTTCTATAACTTTGTTTCGATCGGTTTTGAAAGGATGTGCAAACGCTATTGCTCTAAAGTACTCAAAAAACTCATCGTCTGTTAAGCATTCTTCCTCTGAGAGTAGGAAAGGTTCTCCTTCACAACACATTTTAAAAAATATCTTTTCTGTCGATTTATACTTCTGTCCATTACAAGCAGTATTTTTAAGCAATTCTTCTACGCCGTCTTTGAGCATACACGCAAACATTAAGAAGCATAAAAAGTCTTCTTCAGATCTGGGATACTCGCAATGGTTATTCAAATAATGCACGCAAGTGTCCAACCTATCCATAACTGCGCACATCAAATTGAACAGTTCACGATATTTCTCATCACATTGGAAAATTGAAGACGAGTTTATTGTATCCCGTAACGATCTACACATTTTTGTATTCAGAAAACACTGATTATTCAAATCTAATCCCTCTCTATCAAAACGGAAGATCGTCAGAATTTATATCAGTAAACCCACTTATGATTGGTTTTTGCTTATAATTCTCATTTGTTCTTTGCGCGAATGCCTTATAGAACGAATCCATATACTGTGGATAATTCTTTTTGACATTCTCATAAAGCTTTAGAACTTTTTCAAATCGATCCATCGGAATGCTTTCCAAATCATTGATCTCATAACCGTTTACAGAGAACATTTCCGATGCAGGCACTTTAGATTCAAACATGTGTGAAAGAACCTTGTCCCGTAATCCTTCAAAAAACATCTTTGCATAGGTTTCATCTGCCTTGCTATGAATCTCAAACGCTCTTTCCCATCTGGTTTCTCCAAAGTAGTCTTCACTTTCAATCCAAACCAAAGACCCGAAAACCTCATTTATCTCTTCACGAAGCAAAGACAGGTCAGGCAGCGGTTCTTGTTTTTCCGGTTCGATAGGGGATGGTTCCGCCTGTTCTTTTTTTTCTTTTGTCAATTCTTTATATGTAGCATTTGTCTTAAAATCTATTGTTTTTCCTGTATATTCAGCAAATTCAGTCGCTAATTCAACTGAAGACTTGGAAAAAATGGAATCATCCGTCATAAAAACGACTTCATTTTCACCGTTCACCTTAAAGTAATCCAAAACAGACAACCATATCAAGGTGTCTTTGAATCCTTTGTCACTTGCGCCATCTGCATTATTAAAAGGTGCAGTTTTATCGTTTGCCCGCTTTAACACACGTGCGAAATTATCTTCGCTTGTTGAGAAAGGAATTATCCTTTCAGAAAACACTCTGTCAAAGGAGCTTTGAATACCATTTCTGAAAGCATCTTCTGCTTCTTCTATTGTTTTCGTGAAAGTAATACGCGAGTAAACCTTACATTCGCTGTTTTTCTTATCCTCCAGTTCCTTATACAGTTTTCTCATCTCCCTGACTCTTTGGGCAATCCGCTCGTCAACAGAGACTTGAGAGATATAAACCGAATAATTGTCGCTTAACTGCTCGACAATTTGCTCAAGCGTATTATGAAACTGTACAACAAAATTCGTATCTATAATGATTGCTTTCTTTTGGGGCTGTTCTTCCATTCTTACACCTCCAGTTTTCCGCTCATCAGGCGCGGCAAAAGCAGATCGCGCTGACGAGAAAGGCTTTCATTCGCCTTTTTGAGACAGTTCTGTTGCTCGAATACTTTTGCAATAAACTCGTCAAACGCTTTTAAGGTCTTATCATCCGGAACAAGCATCTTCAAGTGATAGAGAATGTCGGTTGTCATGCTCGGCAACGCCGCGCCGGAATTATAAGACTCCATGTCAAATTTGGACAACGTATAATACGCGTACTTTGCTACGTTTTCCTTTAACATTTCCGTGTAAAACATCGTATCGACTGTCCAAAATGGTCCGTTATAGTACAGGATGTTATTAAGAGACCCTTTTCTTGGAATCAGTACCGATTCTCCGCAATAGAGGGATTCATTTCCATAACGCATCAGGCCGCCTGAGCCGAATATAGGGATATTGCCTTCATCAACATTTTTATGATCTTTTCCGTAACATACATTAAACACCTTATTCAGCTTGCAATACTCCCACCCCTTCGGGATGCCGTTTTCGAATTCGGCGGTTTCGTGACCGGGGAAGCGGAAACGGACAAACCACTCCTTATACAGATTCTCCGCCATCTGCTCCAACACCTTGATCCGCTTGTTGTTGACTTCGATCAGATTGTCATAATTCATAAGGACTTTACCGATTTCTGCTTGGGCATCCTTTGATTTCGGATAACGAATTTTCAGCCGGCTAATCATTTCATCATTTAGGCTTGCCCTTGTGATAAGTGAAGCCATGCTCATGCACTGGGCACGAAAATAGCTCGATCTAAAATAATATGCAGCATATTCCGGTACAATCTCATCAGTTATTGGGCGAAGCCTTTTTGCAAAGCCATTAAATGTAGCATTCGGATAATCTTTCAACGCTACACAGCTCATTCCAAGTTCATCGGTTGTCTCGCTGGTTCTTGTCAAAAAAACATCGCCGCGCCTAACCGAACACTTCTCCCTATCTTTTTCATTTGAGTTTACCAAAGTAGTAAGAACATCCGGCGCAAAATAATTGTGGAAAATATCCGCGTATGACAGGAAAGGATATCCAAATCCAAACTGATCTGCCGGTTTTGATAACCCTGAGTTTCTCTCATATAACTCGGCTGCTCTTTTTTCTACGAATTCCATATTCATTCACCCGCCAACCGAAAAGGACTATCACCCTGTTTTTCGTCCAGTTCTTGAATCAATAACAATCCCCAAATCAGATTTACCATTTTTACACAATCCAGATTTGTCTTTTGTCTGTGCGAACGTCCGTGAGCGATCCAATGTCGATTTAACAATTCTGGTTCTTCTTCTTTGAAATCCTTGACAGCAGAGAATGAATCAAGTGTCTTTTCTAATGTCAATGCAAGGGCTAAAAGCGCAAAATCATCACTAAATAAAACCTCTTCTTTTTCGAACTTTTCTTTAATAGCTTTTATACGCGGAGGCAGTTTATGTGTTGAATTTGCACTAAGCTCAGTAAGCAAACCATCAAATATAGAAGTAAAACCATTAACTGCTAAATCATAATCGCCGTTATGAAATGCTTTTGCTGATTGTGTATATAGCCGTATCATTTTTTTCATAGCGGGATGATTGGTGGTCTTTTCAATAGTACCCTCTACTTGTTTGAAATTATCATTACGTAAAAAGTAGCTTAGAGTGTCATTAACGCTATCTGACGCAATAATTGCTTCAACAAAATCATCCGAAGTGTATTCCCAAATTACAAATTGTGCATTTCCTAATCTTTCAACAGCTTCAACAGGACGAAGGGCTTTTACTATAGCTTCTCCGATTTCTTGAGCGTGTTGTATAATATCATTGGCAACTTCCACTACAGGGAGCAACGATTCTTGTATTCTTTTTGCCGCCTCTATACTCGGAAGAACCATTTCTTGTAAGGCAACGATAAAGTCTTTCATCCAAGAAAGATTAAAATGTCTGTTATCCATTTCCATGATGCTCACTCTCCGAACAGCACCTTCATATTCTCCGCAATCTGCGCTTCGAGCACCTTTGCTTCCGCGTTCAAAGATTCAAACTCCGCGTTTAAGCCGAGCATCGTCTGCTTGAATTCTTCCTCGGTCATGCCGTCGTCCTCGATCACCACGCCGACGTAGCGGCCTGCGTTCAGCGAATAGTCCTGATCGATGATCCCGTCCTCGCCTTCGAGCTTTGCCGCCTTGCATAGCCCGATCACGTCCCGATAGACGCCGTCCGGAAAGCGTTCCAAAAGCCAGTCGATCTGGCTTTGCCAATACGCCTTTGTTCTGGTTTCCTTATCCTCCGCGGTTTCGGGCGCATCCGCCATTGCCGCCTTGTATTCGTCGAGCAGGGCGGTGAACGCCGCGGTATCCCCGTTATACAGGCGGGTGATGATCCCGAGGTTTTTGATCTGCTCATCCGTAAACTTGCGGTGCGCACGATCCACCTGTGTGAACACGTTGCGCGCGTCGACGAACAGGATCTCGTCCTTCTTTTCGGTTTCGGGCTTGTGCTTATCGAAAAACCACAGCGTGGCGGGCAGGGTGACGGAGGTGAACATATTGGACGGCAGCGTGACCATCTGGCTGATGACGCCCTCCTCGATCATCTTTTTGCGGATGGCGTACTCGCTCTTGCCCGCGTCGGAAGCGGAGTTCGCCATGACGAGCGCCGCCTTGCCGGTTGCGTTCAGCGCCGTGGCAAAATATCCGATCCAAAGGTAGTTCGCGTTCGGCACGGTTTCCTTTTTGTCGGATTCCTTTTTATTCGATTTGGTGCTGTTTCTCGGCACGCCGTAGGTATTGAAGCGCGCGTCGGAAATGACCTTTTCCACCACGACCTCGTCAACGTTAAACGGCGGATTCGCCATGACGTAATCGAACTGTCCGAAGGCGTTATACGGATCGGAATAGAAGGAGTTCGCTTCGGTGATCTCGCCG
>JAEEGL014308565.1_pt1 | contig 14829 bp, 16 predicted proteins | sample 9134231 | NCBI WGS metagenome assembly JAEEGL01 (sample SAMN16246548, study PRJNA631951) | gut metagenome | biome: gut microbiome; feature: rumen; material: fiber-attached | host: Bos | place: Iran: Karaj | collected 2018-10 | reverse complement strand
TATATCCTGGATATGAGTTTAAGGCAATTGATGCTTTAATAACTAATTTTCATTTACCTAAATCAACACTTGTTATGTTAGTTAGTGCTTTAGCTGGACGTGATAATATACTTAATGCATATAAAGAAGCAGTAAATGAAAAATATAGATTCTTCTCTTTTGGAGATGCAATGTTTATAAAGTAGGTGATATTATGAAAATAAAATATAATTTATTAAAAACTGATAAATCTTGTAAAGCTCGTCTTGGTAATATTGAAACTAATTATGGTACAGTAGAAACTCCTATGTTTATGCCAGTAGGAACACGTGCTACTGTTAAATCACTATCTCCTGAGGAAGTAAAAGAATGTGGTAGTGGTATTATTCTAGCTAATACATATCATTTATGGTTAAGGCCAGGAGAAGATATAGTAAATAAATGTGGAGGACTACATAAATTTATGAACTGGAATGGGCCAATACTTACTGATAGTGGTGGATTTCAAGTATTTAGTTTAGCTAAGAATAAAAAAGATATCACAGAAGAAGGAGTTAACTTTAAAAGTCATATTGATGGAACTAAATTACTTCTTACTCCTGAAAAATCTATTGAAATACAAAATAAACTAGATAGTGACATTGCGATGAGTTTTGATGAATGCCCTCCTGCTAGTGCAGATTATAAATACTTAAAAAATAGTGTAGAAAGAACATTACGTTGGGCTGAAAGAGGTAAGAAAGTACATAATAATCCTAATCAAGCTTTATTTGGTATTGTTCAAGGAGGACCTCATGAAGATTTAAGACGTTATTCTGCAGAAGAAACAGTAAAAATGGATTTTGATGGATATAGTATTGGTGGAGTAGCAAATGATGGTGAATCTAAAGAGGATATGTATAAAGCAATAGATTATTCAATTCCATATCTACCTCTTGATAAAGTAAGATATTTAATGGGAGTAGGAGATCCTATAGATATTTTAGAATCTGTTGAGCGTGGTGTTGATATATTTGATTGTGTTCTTCCAACAAGGATTGCCCGTCATGGACAAGCATTTACTCGTACTGGTAAAATACACATGAAAAATGCTAAGTATATAGATGATTTATCTCCAGTAGAAGAGGGTTGTGATTGTTATTGTTGTAAGAACTATTCTAAAGCATATATTCGTCATTTACTAAGTGTAGACGAAACTTTTGGAGGTAGACTTTTATCAATTCATAACATCAGATTTTTAATTAGACTAACAGAAGAAATAAGAGAAGCAATTAAAGAAGATCGCTTTTTAGAATACAAAAGAGACTTTATTAATAAATATAATGGAAAATAGAGTATTAAATACTCTTTTTTATATGTAGAAAATAGGACTATTATTAGATACAGTTGAACTAGATTTAGTAGAAGTTACTGTATCAGTCGGATCATTCATAATTTTTGCGATATTAAACATAGTTTTAGCGTTATTTATAATTGGTTTTACTTGATAAACTATAGGAATTGCTTGATTAATAACACCTAGAGTTTTTTGAGTACCATCAAGTAGAGCACCCCATTTTATATTTTTTATAAAACTAAAAGCTTTAGAAATTGTAGTTGGATTTTGATATGGAAACATAATTCACCTCTATTTTAGTATATGTTTTTTTTATAAAATGTTTAAATAAGTATTTAAAAGTATAAAAATATATGGTAAAATAACTTATAGTAGGATAAGAAGGAAGGTGGATATATTATGAATAACAATCAAAATGAAGTATCACAAGCAAATAATACTTTAGTTAATTCAGCTGTCGCAAATCAACAAAATCCACCAGTACAACAAAATCAACAACAAAATCAACAACAAAGTGCTATTCCTCAAACAAGGGAAGATAAAAGAGTACGTGTTAAAAGACCAATTCATGGTTATAGATATGTAATTATAAATGGTGTTGGCAAAAAAGAATCAGGAACATTTGATGCTGAAAGTGAAGATGATGTTCGTCATTTCTTATTGTCTCAAGATTATCAAGTATTAGATGTTAGAGAACGTTCTAAATTAGATGTAGATATTGGTTCCGGTAAATTTACTGCAGGTGATTTATCTTTTTCACTTACACAATTATCTACATATTTAAAAGCAGGTATTCCATTAGCTGATTCTGTAAGAATCTTAGCTAAACAATCAAAAAAAGCAAATATAAAGAAAAGTTTTAATGAATTAGTATATCAATTATTAAAGGGTGAAAGCCTATCTGATGCTATGGATATGCAAGAAAAGGTTTTCCCTAAACTATTAATAAATATGGTAAAAACATCTGAAATGACAGGAGATTTACCATCTATTTTAGATGATATGGCAGATTATTATACATCTATGGATCAAACACGTAAACAAATGAAATCAGCTATGACATATCCAGTTGTAGTATTAAGTATAGCTATTGGGGTATTAATATTTATGTTAACTTATTTAGTTCCTCAATTTACAATGTTATTTGAATCAAATGGGGCAACACTTCCTGCATTAACTTTAGGAGTAATTGCTGTTAGTGATTTTATTAAAACTAAATGGTATTTACTTTTATTAGGAGCTTTTATAATAGTATTTATAATATATGAATTATATACAAAAGTTCAAAAGTTTAGACAAGGACTACAAGTATTTTTAATGCATGTGCCAGTATTTAAAGATATAATTATTTATAATGAAATAGCTAATTTTACTAAGACATTTGCATCACTTTTAAATCATGGAGTATTTATTACTGATAGTATGGAAATATTATCTAAGATAACTAATAATGAAGTATATAAAAAGATTATTAATAATACATTAGAAAACTTAGCAAAAGGTGAATCTATTTCAAAAGCATTTAGAGGACAATGGGCTGTTCCAGTAGTTGCATATGAAATGATAGTAACAGGAGAAACTACAGGTCAACTTGGTCAAATGATGGAAAAAGTAGCATCACACTTCCAAATGTTACACAAAAATATAATTGATCAAATGAAAAGCTTAATAGAACCTATACTTATTTGTGTATTAGCAGTAATTGTTGGAATAATTTTACTTTCAATTATTCAACCAATGTTCTCAATATATAGTCAAATTAAATAGGAGGTAATTTATGAATCCAATATACTTAATTATCTTCTTTATTTTAGGATTATTTATGGGATCATTCTACACAGTAGTAGGATTAAGACTTCCTAAACATGAAAGTTTTATAAAAGGTAGAAGTCATTGTGATAGTTGTAATCATGAATTATCATTTATTGATATGATTCCAATTATTTCATATTTATTTTTAAAAGGTAAATGTAGATATTGTAAAAAAGAAATAAGTAATTTATCTACATATATGGAATTATTCACAGCTATCTTATTTACTTTAAGTTATTATGTTTTTGGTTTTTCTTATGAATTATTTATTGCATTAGGAATAGTTACAATGTTAATAATAATATCTGTATCTGATTTAAGTTATTTTGTAATACCTGATGAAATATTAATATTTTTTACAGGATATTTCTTAATAATCTTTGCATTACAAAAAGGAGTTATTTTAACATCATTAAATATATTTTCAGGATTAGTATTATTTTGTATAATGTATACAATTATGCTTATAGGCAATTTCTTATTTAAAAAAGAAACATTAGGTGGAGGAGATATTAAATTAATGTTTGTAGAAGGTTTAGTCTTATCTCCTTTATTAGGTTTAACAGGTATATTTTTAGGAAGTATATTAGCCTTACCTATATCACTTTTAATGTTATATAAGCATAAACAAAGACTAGTACCATTTGGACCATTTTTACTTATATCTTTTGCATTTATATATTTTACTGAAATAACTGATACAATGATAATAAATTTATTTAAATAAAAATTCCTAATTGGAATTTTTTTTATTTTGAATTATAATAAATTATGATATATTATTTAATAGGTGGTGATAATTATGAAAAATATTACTGTTTTACCCGCAGATACATATACTGTTATAAATAAAACAGTTATTACTGATAAAGATAAAAAAATTATTACCCTTTTGTATCAACCTATAATAGGTTATACTGCGGTTAGTCTATATTATACTTTAATAGGTGATTTAGAAAAATGTGATGTTATGAGTGAAGACTTAACCCATCATCATTTAATGGCTAATATGCAATTAAAATTAGAAGATATTATAATCGCAAGAGAAAAATTAGAAGCAATTGGATTATTAAAAACATACATGAAGAAAGATAATGTTAATCAGTATGTATATTTATTATATTCTCCAATCTCAGTAAATGATTTTTTCCTTCATCCGATATTAAATGTAGTTTTATATAATAATTTAGGTAAAACAGAATATGACAAAGTAAAAAATTATTTTAAAGTACCTAGATTTAATCTAAAAGACTATGAAGATATTACTTCAAGTTTTGATGAAGTATTTAAACCAGTAAGATCTACTATAGAGGGGACAAATGAAGATATCACAAAACGTGATAGTAATAATATAAGAATTAATAAAGGAATAGATTTTAATTTATTAATATCTAGTTTCCCAGAAAAAAATATAAATGAAAAATGTTTTAATGAAGAAACAAAAGAGTTAATAAATCAATTAAGTTTTATTTATAATTTAGATACATTAGATATGCAGGGATTAGTAAGAAATTCTATAAATGAGAAAGGATTAATTGATAAAACAATTCTTAGAAAGAGTTGTAGAGATTACTATCAATTTGATAATTATGGTAATCTACCTACTTTAATTTATAATAGGCAACCAGAGTATCTAAAAAAACCTAAAGGAGATAATTCTAAATGGGCTAGGGTAGTTTATACTTTTGAAAATGTTACTCCATATCAACTTCTAAAGGCTAAATATAAAGGTGCAGAACCAACAGATAGAGATAAAAGATTAATTGAAAATTTACTTGTAGATCAAAAATTAGCTCCCGGTGTAGTTAATGTATTAATAAGTTATGTATTAAAAGTAAATAACGAAAGACTTAATAGAAGTTATGTAGAAACCATAGCGGGTGAATGGAAAAGACTAAATATTGAAACAGTAGAAGATGCTATGAGATATACTGAAAAAGAACATAAAAAATTAAATAGAATAGTTCATCAAAAAGAGAATATAAAAGTAGTATCTAAATCAAATAAAGAAGAAGTATTACCAACATGGTTTAATAAAGAACAGGATATATTAGAAACTTCTAAAGAAGAACAAGAAGAATTAGATAAAATATTAAATGAACTTGTATAAGTTCATTTTCTTTTGTATAATACGTACGAGGGATTGTTATGGAAGATATTATTGTAATAGTAGGGCCAACTGGTGTTGGTAAAACAAAACTTTCTATTGAATTAGCTAAGAAATTAGATGCAGAAATCATTAATGGGGATTCTGTGTCTATTTATAAAGATCTTAATATTGGTAGTGCTAAACCCACTTTAGAAGAACGTGATGGGATACCTTATCATTTAATAGATATAAAAGAAGTAGATGAAGACTACTCAGTATATGATTATCAAATAGACTGTAGAAAAGCTATAAAGGATATTACTAATAGAGGTAAAAGAGTAATTATAGTAGGTGGAACAGGATTATATATAAAGGCAGCTCTTTTTGATTATAATTTTACTAAAGGTACTACTAATAAAAAGTATGAAAAATTATCTAATGAAGAAATATTAGATAAAATTAGTTCATATGATTTATATTTATCAACTACATTAGAAGTTAATAATAGACAAAGATTAGTTAGAGTACTTAATAAATTAGAAAATAAAGAAGTATTTACTAATAATAAGGATAAAGTCTTATATCCTATTAAAGTAATAGGATTAACTACTGATAGAGATTATTTGTATGAAAGAATTAATCTAAGAGTAGATAATATGATTAAAAATGGATTATTAGATGAAATTAATTCATTAAAAGAAAAATATCCAAAATCTAGGATATTAAATAGTGGAATAGGGTATAAAGAGTTTTATGATTATTTATATAATTCTAAAGACTTAGATAGTGTAATTAATGATATTAAACAAGATTCTCGTAGATTTGCTAAAAGACAATATACTTTCTTTAATAATCAGTTTGATACAAAGTGGTTTGAAGTTAATTTTAAAGATTTTAATGAAACAGTAGAGGATGTATATAAATATATAAAAGAGACTAATTAATTAGTCTCTTTTAATTCTAAGAAAATACTTTGATCAAAATTATGTTGTTCTTTTTCTAAACTAAATAATTTATTTGTATCTATTAGTAAATAACTATCATCTAAATAATCTTTCTCTTCACTAATAGGATCATCCCATGTTAAATCAATATGATACCATTTATTATTAATTTCTACAGCATTCCATATATGTTCTGTTGAAGATACTCTATAACTTTTTAAATTCATTTTTTCTAAGAATAACTGCATTAAGTCAGTATAACCACCACATACTGCATATCCTTCAAATAAAGGACCATATGCCATATCAGAACGATATTTTATAATGTTTTCATCACTTCTTAATGTATCGTATTTTGTATTATTAATAATATAATCATGAATATTTTTAATATTAGTTTTAATATCTAAATCTTTATTATATATACTTTTATATATTTCATTTACTTTTTCATTAATCTTGTATGTATCTTCATTAGTATATGCCCTTTGAATAGTAATAGTAATTTTACCCACACTATCAAATTCTGTTTCTATATGTGAAAATGCATTATATGGATGAACATAATTATTAATATCAGATAATAATGTTTGATCTTTAGCAATTACTTCCATATCAACATTACACTTTTCATAATTTTTAGGGCAATAGAAAGTAAATTCACTATCTCCAGAATTAATAACTGTATAATATATATTTAATAAATCTTGATAATTCTTAGGTTCTATTATTTCACTATTTTGAACAAATATAAAATCATAATTACGATAATACTTGTTTTTATAATCTATTTTTACTCTAGTATTAGGTTGAGTATAGGAATTAACAAAAGTAATAATACTATCTTTTTTAATTAATATAGTACCAACTAAAATAAGAACTAAACCAATTGTGAATAATACTTTTCCTATTCTTTTCATATCATCTATCCTTTATATCATTTTACGATAAATTATTTTTAAAGTAAATAAAAAAACCAATTATAATTATAATTGCTTTTTTATTTTACATTATTCATCATTTTAGTTAATCTTGATTTTAATCTTGCAGCTTTATTCTTATGAATTTTTCCACTAGACATAGTTTTATCAATTCTTTGAATAGCAATATTTAATTTGTCTGCTGCTTCTTTCTTATTTTCAGCTTTTACTTCTTTTTCGAAATTTTTAATAGCAGTTCTCATACTAGCAGTGATTAATATATTTACATCTTTCTTTTTAGCATTAGAACGCATTCTCTTTTTAGCACTTTTAATATTTGGCATAATCTCACCTCTCTTTTGTAAACAAGTTAATTCTATCAAATATTTCAAAAAAATGCAAATAAAATCGTTAATTTTGTTAATATTATTAATGGTGATTTTATGAATACTTATACTGATTTAGCTTATGATATGACAAAGTCAAAAAATAATAAGCATTATACAACAATATTTTTTAAGAATAATACAAATTATAAATTATTAGAAAAAAGATTAAGTATTGAATTAAAAAAGTATTTAAGGAAATTAGATAATGAAAAAATATTAGTTATAGGATTAGGTAATTCTAAATCAACACCTGATTCATTAGGACCATGTACCATAGATAAAATACTAGTCACATCTAACTTCGAAAGAATAGATGGTTTTAGTAATGTATCTTGTTTTTCTCCTAATGTTATAGCTAATACAGGGATAGATTCAATTAAAATAATAAAAGCTTTAATAAAAGAAATAAAAGCCACTAAATTAATAGTAATAGATTCATTAAAAACAAATAATATGGATAATTTAGTAAAAACAATTCAAATAACTGATAGGGGAATAGCTCCAGGAAGTGGTATAGAAAATAATAGATGTGAAATTAATAAAAAGAAAGTAGGGTGTGATGTAATTGCTATAGGAATACCCACAGTAGTAGATATAAGAAGTATAATAAATAAAAAAGATGAGAATTATATTGTAACTCCCACAAATATAGATTATTTAATAGAAAAACTCTCATTAATACTAGCTAATGGAATTAATATGGCTCTTCATAAGAATATACGACAAAATAATAAATAAATTTTTTTTATAATTTAATTGGTGAAATTATGAAGAAAAAAATAAAAAAACTATTATTACTTAGTATGTTTACTATAGGATTAATATTTAGTTATAAAAAATTAGAATTAAGTAAAATAGAAATAAAAGATAAAGAACTAAGTAATTTAATAGTAAATAATACTTATAAATATAATAGTAATAATATTATTAAAAATACTATTTCTAATGTATTAAATAGAACTGATCCTATTAAAGTAATGAATGCTTCATATAAAGAATATATTAATGAAATAGATGAGAATATAAAAGTAGAGAAAGAAGTGGAACCACTAATATATTTATATAATACTCATCAAACTGAGGAATACTCATCATCTACATATGCTGAATTTAGTGTAATTCCTACTGTTATTATGAATGATTATATATTAGAAGATATATTTAATAAAAAGGGATATAAGACTATTGTAGAAGAAAAATCTATAAAAGAAATATTAAATAATAATAATTGGAATTATAGTAATAGTTATAAAGCAAGTAGAATACTTTTAGAAGATATTATTATAAAGTATCCTAGTTTAAAATATTTTATAGATATTCATAGAGATAGTTTAAAAAAAGATAAAACAACAATTACTATTAATGATAAAGATTATGCTAAATTATTATTTATTATTGGATTAGAAAATCCTAAATATAATGAAAATTTGGAATTTACTGAAAAAATTAATAATAAAATTAATGAGTTATATCCAGGATTAAGTAAGGGAATTTATAAAAAAGAAGGCCCTGGAGTTAATGGAGTATATAATCAAGATTTTTCTAAATATACAATACTTATAGAAGTAGGTGGTAATGAAAATAATACTAAAGAGGTATTAAATAGTTTAATAGCTTTTTCTAAGTGTTTTATGGAGATTATTAATGAATAAAATAATTAAAATAATAATGATATTTATAATGATTTTTTTCTTATCATTATACTTTAGTAAATATAGTAGTGATTATTATGAGGTGAAAACTAATATGACAGAAGAAGCTATTAAAGAGTATGAAAAAGATTTAAGAGAAGGGAATAATATAGTACCTAATAAATATTTAAAAGAAGAAAAAAACTATAATAATAAGGCAGCTAAAATGGGGATAGGGTTATCTCATATAATTGAAAACATTATAGATAATGGTTTTAAATATATGATGAGATATTTAGAAAATAATACTAAAAGTTGAAAATAAATGCTTTTTATGGTATAATATAGGCATTTATTTGGGGAGGTATTATGATGGAAAAATGGGCTACAGTAAATATAGATTTAAATAAATTAATAGATATATGTAGTAATCATGAAAAATCAAAAGAAGAGTTATTAAATGATTTTAAATCTATTAATGAAAAGAATATTCATAAAATATTTTCATATCGCAAATTTAATGATGATTTTTCAGATAAAGTTACTTGTTATAGTGATGGTAAAAGAGTTATAGGGACAATTTGCCCATCATATGTAGAGTTTTTAAATAAATTATTTGATATATTAAATGTTAATCCTAATTTAAGATATTTAATCGCAAGAGATGATGATAATTTAGGAGATGTTTTAAAAGCAAGAATTGAAATATTAAATAGTATTTCAGATGAAGAATCACTTAGAAATAATTTCCCAATTATTTATAAAGATTTACAAGATGGAAGAAAATGTATAAATGATATAAGAAAAAAGAGAAGAGAGTTAAAGAAAAATAATACTATCTCAGAAGAAGAAAGAATAAAAGAAGAAGAAAATCTAAAAAAACAAGAAGAAAAATTTTATAAAAGAGCTATGTCTCCAGGACTTTATGCTAAAAGAAAACATGATGGATTTATTTATAAACAAGTAGTTCTTTATACTAGATTTGTTGAAAATAGAAAAAAATATAAAGAATTAATTAATAAAACTAATTATAATAAATACTTTAGAGAAAATTTTGATATAGATAAAGTAGCTTTATATGTAGTAAATGGTTATTTAAAAGCAATAGATGCTAGAAGTAAAAGAAAAACTCAATTAAAGTATTATGATTTAGTTGAAAAATTCTTAAAATCTCCTGATTTTGATAGAGGAAAAATGATTATAATTGATGGTGAGACTATTAATTATGATGCTATTCAAAAGAAAGCAAAAGATGCTTATAATAAAATAAATAGGGTAAATATCCACGTAGAGTGGGAATTACTTCCAACAGGTAAAGGATATGACATTGTTAAAGATTCTGATAATGTTAAAAAAAGAATACCTATGTCACAAGAAGATAAAGATAAATTAACTAAAGTAGGTAGAGAAATAAATGATTTCTATATGCATACTAATTATAGTGCCAAGGCTATAGGATTAAAAACATTCGCAGGATATTTTGCTTATATATATCCAAATGGTGTAGTAGTATTAGATAAAGACTTTAAAGAAGGTTATCCAACTACTGCAGAAGGAGCTATATATATAATGAAAGCAAAAGACTTTGAATTATTAAGTGGCATTGGTAAGACAGAATTAATGTACCATCCATTATTGCTTGCTCATAAATATCATCGTAATGAATGGAAACCTAAAATAGAAGCATATATTAATCAAGAAGGAACAGAAGAAGAAAAAGAAGATACTAAATTATTGATTAAAAGAATGGAAGAGCATAAAAAAAAGAACATTTAATGTTCTTTTTTTTATTGATATAATTCTTTCTTAATTATTTCTAGATTATCATTCATAATTGAAATATAGTTTTTCTTTTCACTACGTTCTTCATCAGATATATTATCAAGTCTATGAATATCTAATACTTGTATTGAAGAATTTTCTTGTAGTTCTTTAGCAGTTTCATTTAACTCTTCACCATTAAATTTAAAAATATAACTAACAGCATCATCCCATATTAGATTTTCAGCATCAGTCATAATCTTTTGAGTAGCATTATTATCTACACAAATAACATTAACTCCAAATTTTTCTAAATATTTTAAAGCATTATCTGCAACAATAATAGTTTTATTATCAGTAGACTCTACAGCTAATCTATATTCAGCATCTATTTCACTTAATTCAATTTTTAAATCTTCATAAGCTTTATCAATATCTTTTTTCAAATAACTACTTGAAGCATACTCTGATAGGCTAAGTCTTACATTTTGACTCATCATTAATAGTGAACTAGGATTTAACCATAACTCTTCAGGAGAATATTCAGTTTCAAGTACATAAGCAGTATCAATAATTCTAAGATCAGGATTAATTGATAATAATTCTAAAGCTAGTTTTCTTTCTTTTTCAATTAAGCCATTATAAACAAATAAATCATATGTAGCAAATTCTTTTTTCTGTTTTTTACTAATTTTATAGTTATTTATATCAACACCATCAGGATATACTGATGTAATAGTAGAATGAGTTCCATATAATTCCTTTACTATATATTCGTTAGGATAATTAGTGACTAATATTTCAATATTATCCATACTATCACTAGTACAACCTCCTACTATAAATGGAATAATTAATAAAATTAATAAAAATAATATTTTCTTTTTCATTTTTTCTTCTCCCTTTTTGGTACTGGATCATATATATTCTTACTTAATGGATTACATCTTATAATTCTTTTAATACCCATATAAGTACCTTTAATAGATCCATATTCTTTAATTGCTTCTTTAGTATACTCTGAACAAGTAGGAATAAACCTACATTGATTGTGTGATCTAAATGGAATTTTCTGATATAAATTTATTAGTGAAATAAGTATCCATTTCATATTATCACCATATTCATTTTACTATTATTTATCTTTTTTTTCAAGACTAATAATGTTATAATGGAATAGGTGATATAAATGGAAGAATTATTTAATAAATTAAATATTGTACCTAAAGATATTAATCTTTATAAAACAGCTTTTTCACATAGTTCATATGTAAATGAACATAAAGTAAAAAATGATTATGAAAGATTAGAGTTTGTTGGAGATGCAGTATTAGATCTAGTAGTAGCAGATTATCTTTATAATAAATATAGGGAAACAGAAGGAGAAATGACTAAAGTAAGAGCTAGTTATGTATGTGAAAATGCTAATTATTCTTATGCCGAAGGATTAGGATTAGAAGATTATATATTAGTAGGTAATGGAGAAAAAGAATCTGGATTAAAGAAAGCAATAGTAGCAGATATATTTGAAGCTTTAATGGGAGCTATATATATAGATTTAGGATATGCTACAGCTAGAAACACTATATTAAGAATAATTGTTCCATATATAGAAGATCCTAATGTTAATTTCTTTAGTGATTATAAATCATCACTTCAAGAAATGGTACAGACAGAACAAAAATCTTTAGAGTATAATTTAGTAAATGAATCTGGTCCTGCTCATGATAAAAGATTTACTGTAGAAGTAAAGATTGATGATATAGTTTATGGGGTAGGGACTGGTACTACTAAGAAAGAAGCAGAACAAGAGGCTGCTAAAGTAGCATTAGAAAAAATGGTAAAATAAGACTAAATAGATATTTAGTCTTTTAATTTATACTAAAAAGTGGTATAATTATATTGCTGTTTATCTGTAATATTTAGAAAGGAGAAATTATGAGTAAAATTAAAATATTCGCATTAGGCGGATTAAATGAAAATGGAAAGAATATGTATGTTGTAGATGTAGACAATGACATATTTGTATTTGATGCCGGGTTAAAATATGATAATGATATTAATTTAGGAATTGATTATATAATTCCAAATTTTGATTATTTAATAAAAAATAAAAAGAATATAAAAGGTATATTTTTAACACATGGTCATGAAGGAAATATGGGGGCTGTTCCAGATATATTAGAACGTATCCCAGAAATACCTATTTATGGAACAAAATTAACATTAGAAATTGTTAAAAGAGATTTAAATAAAGATATAATGGGAAAAGTTCATTTAATAGAGATTAAACCTCATGTAAAACAAGAATTTGGTAGATGTGCAATATTTCCTATATCAGTAACACATTCTATACCAGATGCTGTTTGTTATGTTTTATATACAGAAGATGGAGCCATAGTATATACAGGAGACTTTACGTTTGATTCAACTATGACAGGTTCATATAAAACAGATATAGGTAAATTAGCTTATGTTGGTAAACAAGGAGTTTTATGTTTAATGGCTGAGTCATTCTATGCAGAGCGAAGTGGTCATACTTCACCTAATAATAGATGTGAAACATTTATTAGAGAAGTATTAAATAAAACTAAAAATAGAATAATAGCAACTGTTACAACAGCACACTTTTATCGTATACAAGAAATATTTAATGAAGTAAGTAATACACATAGAAAAATAGTAATTATGGGTAAACAACTACAAGAATTAATAAATAAAGGAATTGATGAAGGTTACTTACAAATAAATAGAGATAAAATAGGTACTTTAGCAGATCTTGAAAGTGATAATGTAATAGTATTAATCTCAGATGAAAAGGAAAAACCTTTTGCTAATTTAGATAGAATTATAAAAGGATTTGATAAATTTATTACTATTAAAGATACAGATACAATATTTATTACTGAACCATCTTATCCCGGAATAGAAAGAAGACTTGCTCTTTTAATGGATGAAGTTGCAATGCTTGGAGCAGACGCTATATCTTTATCAAGTAAAAAACATTTACTACATCATGCTTCACAAGAAGATTTAATGTTATTAATAGATTTGATGCAACCAAAGTATTATTTTCCTGTAAAAGGTGAATATAAAAATCAATACGTTAATGGAGAAATCGCAGAGAGCGCAGGTATTCCAAAAGAAAACATTATTCTAAAACAAAATGGTGATGTATTTGAACTTGTAAATGGAGAAAATACTAACTCTTTAGAACATATAGAAACAGATGAAATATTAATAGATGGTAATGATAGTGAAGATATTGGTGAATTAGTATTAAAAGATAGAGAAATGTTAGCGTCAAGTGGTATAGTTATTATTAGTTGTACTTTAGATAAAGAAACAAAAAAAATACTAGCGGGTCCTGAAATACTTACTCGTGGATTTATCTATGTTAAAGAAAGTCAAGATTTATTAGAAGAAACTAAGAAATTAGCTTATGAAGTAATAGAATCTGATATAGAAGAAAATGCTAAAAGAATAGATTATTCTAAAATTAAAAATGATGTAAGAGAAGTATTAGGAAAATTCTTCTATAATGAAACTGAATCCAAACCAATGGTTATTACAGTAATACAAGAAGTATAATAATATACTTCTTTATATGTATCCGTAGCTCAGTAGGATAGAGCAGTCGCCTCCTAAGCGACAGGTCGCTGGTTCAATTCCAGTCGGGTACACCATTTAAATATAAAAGATATGAATATGCATATCTTTTGACATTTATAACAAAATATGTTATTATGTATATAGATGAGGGATACCTCATACAATAAAAAAGGGAACATTTAGTTTTGGTTTGCTGAATGTCTACCCATATATTTATGATATAGACATTTAATTTCTTATGAAATTAAGTGTCATTTTTTTATTACTATAATCAAAATGATTAGGAGCAATAAAATGATAGAAATGTAGCGAAGAATCTTTATTGTAAAAAATCTTTTCGTCATTTTATCAAACCT
>JAEEGL012339124.1_pt1 | contig 14830 bp, 13 predicted proteins | sample 9134231 | NCBI WGS metagenome assembly JAEEGL01 (sample SAMN16246548, study PRJNA631951) | gut metagenome | biome: gut microbiome; feature: rumen; material: fiber-attached | host: Bos | place: Iran: Karaj | collected 2018-10 | reverse complement strand
TTTGATTAGATCTCATAAAACTTTGAGCCGCTAATACAATAGTCTTTTATTGATTAATATAATATTATTCATGAGCATTTTTTAAAACATTAGAAACAGCAGTAATACCAATAATTGATAAAATGCCTAGTATCGCTTCTACCGCTAGGAACTCTACCATAGAAAAGCCTTTACTATTAAGATTCATAACACTTCACCTATTATTAATAATAATAAAAAAAAGAACAAAAAACAAGATATCTGATGAAAAAAGACAAATCACTAAGATTTGTCTAATTATTAATCACTATGTGCATAAACCCCATGCTTTCCTGCTATTTTACATGAATGTTTACAAGCTTCCTTTGATGTAGAATCATAAGGAACATTATTATCTTTTTCGGCATTATCATGATACCAACCTTTTTTATGCCAAGAATCATATGATTCACCTGCTGGCATAGCTGAATTATACCATCTATAACCATGGAAAGATGCTGCTGGAGAATCAACTGGATAATGTCCTTCATAACAAACATCATAAACATATGTATTTTTCTTAATATCACCTTTACATGCTTTAACACCATTATCAGAATTTTTATAGAATATAACTAAATGAGCACTATGTTGACCTGAACCACCAGTTCTTTCTTCTTTATCATTATATGACTTATAATCTCCACGATAGTAATCATAAGTACATTTACAAACCCAATAATTGAAGAAATATTCTTTCCATGGATGATTTTTAGTATTACTATTATAATCTGCATTCTTTGCACATTCATGTCTTTGTGTATCTCCAACCTTATATGCCTTAGAATCCCAATTACTATCTGTTCGATCAAACAATTTATAGGCATCTGTAGTTTTATCCGTTTCATTACCAGCTACATCTTTAGCATAGACATGTCTATCACCATCATCAGTAACACCTGATATTCCATAAGAGTGTGAAGACTTATTCGCAATATCAGTATAACTTTGTCCACCCCATTTTACTTTATCAACTAAAGATATTTTATCAGTTGCAGTAGCTGTTAAAGTATAATTCCATTTGTTTTTGCCAGATACACTAATAGATGGTGCTGCTTTATCTATCTTAGCTTCAACAATAACTTTGCTTGTATTACCTGCTCCATCTTCTACAACGAATGTTGCGTATCTATGTCCATCCGCAGATAATCCCTGAGCATAAGTTTTCGAAGATGGATAACTCGTAAGTGTATCAACGGAAGGAGAATTATCTCCATTCAAAGTAGTATATCCAGATGCATTAGCCGCATATCCATATTTATTCCAACTCCATGTCTTCTTCTTAACTCCACTTTCATTGTCAGTAATAGAAAAACTATAATAAACTCCATCTGGATAATTAGCCTTATTTAACCAACCATTTACACTATTAGAATAACTACTCAAAGTACCAGATGTATTTGCACTTCCCACTGAACTACCAGTCTTATTACCATCAGAAGTTCTCTTATAGGCAGTTACTGTTATTGTTGGAGCTGTTTTATCAATATATACATTATATGAACATAAATTTGTATTACCTGCGTTATCTTTTATTGATACAGAACTTGTCTTTGTAGTGTTATTATATGTAGTATCATACGAACTATTTTCACATTCACTAATACTATCAGTACAAGCTTGTCTTATTGTTCTATTATCTTTTGTCCAAGAAGAGCTTGCTCCTGTTGCTGTTCCACAACTTGGATTAGTTCTATCTATTAACATATTAACATTTACAATAGATTTGTTACCTATTTCATCTTCTACTACAAAGCTTGCGTATCTGTGTCCTTCAGCGCTCAATGAATGTTTATAATTCCTACTAGTAGTTAAACTGTAACCGTCATCTATTGTGAACGTTTCATCAAGATTTCCACCATTTAGAGTTGTATATCCAGATGCATTCCTCTTAAGACCATCTTTATTCCACTTCCAACTCTTTGATTTTAGTGCTGATCCGTCTTTTACATCAAATGTAAAACATACACCATGTGGATAATTGGCTTTATTTAACCAACCATTGACATTACCAGCTAAGTCTGAAGAATTAATTGTTTGTGTATTACCTGAAGCTGTCACTGATTTTAACTCAGTTCCTGATGCTTCACCACTACTATTACATTTGTAAGCTTTAACTATTACAGTTGGAGATGTCTTATCTATAAACTTAACAACTGGACAACTATATTTATTTCCAACATTATCAGCCATTTTTATATAATCTACTCCGCCGTTAGAAGTAAATGTTTTAGTATATGTATCTTTTTCACAACCTGATCCATTTCCATCATTACATCTTACTGTTACTTTTACATCACGATTAACCCATGTTTTTCTTCTGAAAAGTCCTTTTGGATCATCTTCTCTATTAATATATTCACATTTTGGTGGTGTCTTATCTTTGTAGTCATTAGTAAATATTTGACTTGTTGAGTTTCCTTTAATATTAGTAGCTGTTGCCTTTACTTTAAGGCTTACTTCAGTACTACTAAGTGCATATTTACTTAACTTAATTGTCTTTTCTACTTTTGGTTGTCTTACTTGCATAGTTCCAGTGTTTAATAATTCTATACTCTTTCCGTTTTCAATTACAAATACACTATAGCTATAACTAAGTAGTTTAGTTTCAGGATTGTTTTCTTCACCCTTAAAAGTAATCTTAATAGAAGCTGTTGCGACATCTTCTTTTGAACCTGGGAAGACCGCATCTATTTTAGGCTTTTCATTTTTTTCTTCTTCAGCCGCTATTCTATCATCTGGACAAGTTAAATATGCTGTATATGAATAGTCACTTGTTCCATACTTAAAGACATTGACATAAGACTCGTCAGCATTACATTTAGTCTTTCCATCATATCTAGTTATATCCTTTTTTAGATAATTAGCTTCTCTTAATTCTTTAGCCGTTACTTTCTCTTTTTTACCTATAATTTTAGGTAATTCGTTTTTATTAGTATTCATATAACTCTGAGCCGCTAATACTAAATTCTTTTCTTGATTAATATAATATTCTTCATGAGCTTTTTCTAAAATATTAGAAACTGCAGTAATACCAATAGTTGATAAAATACCTAGTATTGCAACTACTGCTAATAACTCTATCATAGAAAAACCTTTTTTATTATTCATATACTCTCACCTATTATTAATAATAATGTAAAAGAAAATAAAAAACAAGTAATCTTAAGAAAAAAAGACAAATCACTAAGATTTGTCTAATTATTAATCACTATGTGCATAAACTCCATGTTTACCTGCTATTTTACATGAATGCTTACAAGCATCTTCGGCGCTGGAATCATAAGGAACTCTATTGTCTTTTTCTTGATTATCATGATACCAACCTTTTTTATGCCATGAATCATATGATTCATCAGCTGGTTTTGCGCCATGATACCATCTATAACCATGGAATGATGCAGCTGGAGAATCAATTGGATATTCTCCTTCATAACATACATCATGAATATAAGTGTTTTTAGGTTTATCTCCTTTGCATGCATCTACACCATTATCGGAATTATTATAGAAAAGAACAATACGTTCACTATGTTGACCTGGCCCACCAGTTCTTTCTTCTTTATCTTTATACTCCTTATAATCTCCTCGATAGTAATCATAAGTACACTTACAAACCCAATAATTGAAATAGTATCTCTTCCATGGGTGATTTTTAGTATCGTCGTTGTAATCGGCATCCTTTTTACACTCGTAATCCTCTGTATCTCCAACCTTATATGCTTTTGATTTTTGATTAGTTTGTAGTCTGTCAAAAAGCTTATAAGCTGGTGTCGTTTTATCTGTTTCATTACCGGCTACATCTTTGGCATAGACATGTCTATCACCATCATCAGTAATACCTGATATTCCATAAGTATGAGATGAGGTATTCGCAATATCACTATATTCACTTCCACCCCATTTAACTTTATCAATTAGAGATATGTTATCTGTCGCAGTAGCTGTTAAAGTATAATTCCATTTGTTTTTAGCAGTTACACTAATGGATGGTGCTGCTTTATCTATTTTAGCTTCAACAGTTACTGTACTTGAATTACCTGCTCCATCTTCTACAACGACTGTTGCGTATCTATGGCCATCCGCAGATAATGAATGAATATAAGTTTTTGAAGAAGGATAACTCGAAAGTGTATCAACTGAAGGAGAATCTTGTCCATTCAACGTTGTATATCCAGATGCATTAGCTGCATATCCATATTTATTCCAACTCCATGTCTTCTTCTTAATTCCACTATCATTATCAGTAACAGTCAAACCATAATAAACTCCATCTGGATAATTGGCTTTATTTAACCAACCATTTACACTATTAGAATAGCTATTCAAAGTTCCAGATGTATTTGCGCTTCCTACTGAGTTACCAGTCTTATCACCATCAGAAGTTCTCTTATAGGCAGTTACTGTTATAGTTGGAGCTGTTTTATCAACATATACATTATATGAACAAGAATTTGTATTTCCAGCTTTATCTTTAATTGATACAGAACTTGTCTTTGTAGTAGCAGTATATGTGGTATCATATGAACTCTTTTCACATTCACTAATACTATCAGTACAAGCTTGTTTAATCTCTCTGTTATTCTTTGTCCAAGAAGAGCTTGCTCCTGTTGCGGTTCCACAACTTGGACTTGTTCTATCTATTAACATATTAACATTTACAATAGATTGGTTACCTATTCCATCTTCTACTACAAAGCTAGCATATCTATGTCCTTCTTCACTAAGAGAATGTGTATAACTCTTACTAGTAGTTAAATTATAACCATCATCTGTTGTGAATGTTTCATTAATACTTCCTCCATCTAGTGTTGTATATCCTGAGGCATTCTTCTTAAATCCATCTTTATTCCACTTCCAACTTGTTGATTTCAATGCTGATCCATCTTCGACATCAAATGTAAAGCATACACCATGTGGATAATTATCATTATTTAACCAGCCATCAACATTACCAGTTAAATCTGAGGAATTAATTGTTTGAGTATTACCAGAAGCTGTAACTGATTTTAATTCAGTTCCTGTTGCTTTACCACTACTATTACATTTGTAAGCTTTAACTGTTACAGTTGGAGCTGATTTATCAATAAACTTAACTATTGGACAATTATATTTATTTCCAACGTTATCAGCCATTTTTATATAATCTACTCCACCATTAGAAGTAAATGTCTTTGTATAAGTATCTTTTTCACAGCCAGATCCATTTCCATCTTTACATCTTACTGTTACTTTTACGTCGTGATTTACCCAAGTTTTTCTTCTGAAAAGACCTTTTGGATCGTCCTCTTTATCGATATATTCACATGTTGGAGGTGTCTTATCTTTATAGTCATTACTAAATATTTGACTTGTTGAATTTCCTTTAATATTAGTAGCTGTTGCTTTTACTTTTAAAATTACTTCGGTACTATTAATTGCATATTTGCTTAATTTAACTGTTTTTTCTACTTTTGGTTGTCTTACTTGCATAGTTCCAGTGTTTAATAATTCTACATTTTTGCCGTCTTCAATTACAAATACGCTATAGCTATAACTAAGTAGTTTAGTATCAGGATTGTTTTCTTCTCCATTAAAAGTAATTGTGATAGACGCTGTTGCGACATCATCTTTTGAACCTGGGAAAACTGCCTCTATTTTAGGTTTTTCCTTTTTTTCTTCTTCAGACGCTATTTTATCATCTGGACAAGTTAAATACGCAGTATATGAATAGTCACTTATTCCATACTTATAAACATTAACATAAGTTTTATCATCCTTACATTTAGTCTTGCCATCATATCTAGTTATATCCTTTTTTAGATAATTAGCTTCTCTTAATTCTTTAGCTGTTACCTTCTCTTTTTTACCAACAACTTTTGGTAATCTTTTTTGATTAGATCTCATAAAACTTTGAGCAGCTAATACTAAATTTTTTTCTTGATTAATATAATATTCTTCATGGGCTTTTTCTAAAATATTAGAAACTGCAGTAATACCGATAGTTGATAAAATACCAAGTATCGCAACTACCGCAAGAAGTTCTACCATCGAAAAACCTTTATTGTCTGTTATCATAAGCAATCACCTATTATTAATAATATCATAAAAAGAAAAAAAAGAATACAAGTTGTATTCTTTTTAACACATAGTTTTACTACAAGTTTTTTGTTCTTCATTGAAACACTTCATAATACATTTTAATTTATCATAAGTATCTTTACGCATCTCTGTTGTTAAATCTGAATATGGGTCTTTTAAATCATCAGATATTCCTGTTTCTAATTTAATTGCTTTACCATGTGAAATAACTACAATATTTGGTGCATATATTCTTTTCTCTCCAGTTTTAACTTTATTACCATTTGTTTCTTCCAATGTGTATTCCTCTAGAACATCACCTATTTTTTCAATTAAAGACATATAGTCTTTATCTCCTTCTTTAGTAGTTACTACTTCACCATTTTTTACTTCTTTAACATCTCTTATATCTAAAACATCAACATAATAAATAGTATTTACATTATTATCATTAGCAACTTTAATGAATTGTTCCATAATAGATCTACACCATGGACATTTACTAAATCCAAAGTAAACAACAAATGTATCTCCTTTATCTATCATACTATTAATCTCTTTAGCAGTAGAATATACAAAAGGATTATCTTTAGGTATATTTAGTGTTCTATATTTTTGTCCAGAATCATTCTTTTCACCATTTAAGCTTTCATATTCTTTTTTAAACTTTAATGAATCTGATGTAGAATTTCCACAACCAGTTAAGAATAATCCTACTATTATAATTAAACTAAAAACAAATATTTTTTTCTTCATATTATCAACTCCAAAATCATTATAACAAAAAAAGCTTAGTTTGAAACTAAACTTTTGGTTGAATTAACAATTATCTTCTAATTTAATAGGTACTTTAAATGTTTCTGTTTTATTATCTTTAGTAGTAGCTTCTATCTTTAAATATAAAGTAGAATCTTTAAAATTAGAACAAGCTGTTTTATAGTTATTAGCATTTATTTTAGTAACTTTTAAATATTCTTTTAATGATATATTTTCTTTTTTAGTACAAGAACTTATTTTTACTTCTGTATTTTTATAAGTTTCATACAAATTACATTCTATTTTTTTATATACTTCATTATTTTCTTTTCCACAGAATTCAATATTAGAAATATATAATGAAGAATGATCTTTATTATAAGCTACACTTCCAGATATCTTGAAATCACTACATTTTGAAGATATAGTTTTAAATTCAAAATTATTATTAGTATTAATTATAATAAATATACCTATAAATATTGTGATAAATAGAGATACAATGATTGCTAATTTTTTATAGTTTTTTTTAACTTTATTGTTTCCTTCTAATAAGTCATTTATATCTATATTATATTTATTAGATAATTCTTTTAATATGGAAATATCTGGTATGTTTTTACCATTTTCCCATTTTGATACTGCTTGATAAGTTACGCCCAATGATTCTGCTAATTCGGCTTGAGTTAAATTGTTCTTTTTACGTAACTCTTTTATTAGTTTTCCAATGCGTTCTTGGTCCATAACTTATCTCCTTTCTATAATAAGTACCATAATTTTTTATCATCTTTTCTTACTTCTTTTATTATTCCGCCACCTAAGCATTCATCTCCATTATAGAAGACACAAGCTTGTCCAGGTGTTACTCTTTTTTCTCCTTGTTCATATCTTACAATTACTTCACCATTATCTAACCATTCTAGTTTTACTGGTACATCTTGAGAACGATATCTAAATTTAGCAGTACATTCTGTTACTTTTTCATCTCCAAGATAATTAATTTCATTTACTAAGCATGAAGTACTTACTAAATAATCATTATCTTCACCAATACAAATATATAAAATATTCTTTTCTAAGTTTTTACCTACGACGAACATTCTTTCATTAGTACCACCAATATCTAGTCCTCTTCTTTGGCCAATTGTATAATTCATAAGACCAGAGTGTTTACCTATTACTTTATTTGTATCTATGTCTACTACATCACCTGGTGTATTTGGTAAATAGTTTTTTAAGAAGTTTTTGAAGTTTCTTTCTCCAATAAAACATATACCAGTTGAGTCTTTCTTTTTAGCAGTAATTAAATCGTATTCTTCAGCTATTTTACGAACATCTGGTTTTAACATATCTCCGATTGGGAATAGAACATTTTCTAATTGTTCATGTGATACTTGGCATAAGAAATACGTTTGATCTTTATTTAAATCTTTAGCACGAAGTAGTTTACCTTCTTCTAATCTAGCATAATGACCAGTTGCGATGTAGTCTGCTCCTAGTTTTAGAGCTTCTTCTCTAAACATATCAAACTTTATATATTTATTACACATAATATCAGGATTAGGAGTTCTTCCTTTCTTTAATTCATCTAGAAAGTAAGTAAAAACATAATCCCAGTATTCTTTTACAAAATCTTTTCTATGTAGTGGAATGTTTAGTTTTTCACATACTTTTAGAGCATCATTATAGTCTTCTTCTTGAGGACAAATGCCTGATTCAGTAGTAGGTCCATCTAATTCACCATCTGCTAGTGAGTCCCAATTACGCATAAACAAACCGATTACTTCATAACCTTGTTTTTGAAGCATAATGGCAGCAACTGATGAATCTACTCCACCACTCATTCCTATTACTACTTTTTTCTTCATACTTCTCACCTACTTCGCATATTATAACATATTTAATCATTTTCGTAAACGTAGAGAGTTCAATACTACTGTTAAACTGCTGATAGTCATCGCTATTGCGGCAATTACAGGAGTAATACTAATACCAATTGGTTTTAATATACCAATTGCGATTGGTATCATTAAGACATTATAGAAGAATGCCCAAAATAAGTTTTCTTTAATTATTGTTATGGTCTTTTTACTTATATTAATTAAATCTACTATTTTTAATAAATTATTATTCATTAGAATAATATCTGATGAGTTAGCAGCAATATCAGTACCAGAATTAAGTGATAAACCAATATCAGAACTACTTAGAGATGGAGCATCATTAATACCATCTCCTATCATCATTATTTGTTTATTACTCTTCTTTAAATCTTTTAAGAATCTTTCTTTATCTTGTGGTAATTGATCAGCTATTACTTCATCTATACCTAGACTTTTCGCAATTCTATTGGCTGTTTCTTTATTATCTCCTGATAACATTACTACTTCTTTGCCTAGAGCTTTTAATTTTTCAATTGCTTTTGCTGCTTCTACTCTAATAACATCTTGTACACCTATTAAAGCAATTACTTTTTTATTCTCTATGACATAGACAATACTATTACCTTCTTTAGCTAATGCTAATTCTTCTTTTTTATACTTATTATATAATTCTAATTTTTCTAATATTTTAGAACTTCCTAAATATATTTTTTTATCATTAATAGTTCCTGCTATTCCTAGATTGGAAATAGTACTAAATTTTTCAACTTTTTTTAATTTTAATTTATGTTCGTCTTTATAAGTTTTGAAAGCACTAGCAATTGGATGTGTTGATTTATGTTCAAGTGAAGCAATTAAAGTTATTAATTCATCATTAGTATAATCACTATAATTATTTAATCTAGCCACTCTTAAATTTCCATAAGTTAGAGTTCCAGTTTTATCAAAAACAATTGTATCTACTTGATGTGCTTTTTCTAAAGTTTCTGATGTTTTTATTAATATTCCTTCACTAGCTGCTTTTCCACAACTAGTTACTAGAGCAAGTGGTGTCGCTAAACCTAGAGCACATGGACAAGCTACAACTAAAATAGTTACAAATGTCTCTATTGCTTCATTAAAATTTTTAGTTATTATTAAATAAGTAATAAAACTAACAAAAGCAATTATAAAAATAATAGGCACAAAGATAGAACTTACTTTATCAGCAACTCTAGCTATTGGTGCTTTAGTGTTAACTGATTCCATTACTAATCTTACTATTTCAGATATTGTTGAGTCTGGACCTATTGCTTCTGCTTTATATTCAATATATCCATCTATTACTAATGTTCCAGCTAAAACACGATCTTTTTCTCTTTTCTTTTTCTTCTCTGATTCTCCAGTTATGAAAGCTTCATCGACATGTGTTTCTCCAGCAACAATTGTTCCATCAACCGCAACTTTATCTCCTGCTTTACAAATTAAAATATCTCCTATTTTAACAGTATCTATTGTTACTTCTTTTTCTCCAGTTTCAGTTTTTAAAATAGCTGTTTCTGGAGTAATAGTTACTAATTCTTCAATTGCTTCTTTTGTTTTGTCTTTTGATCTTTTATCTAAAAATCTACCTAGTTTCATAAAATATATAATCATGGCGACACTTTCGAAATATAAATAAACATCTTTTTTAGTAACAAGCATTATTATTAAATTAACAAGACTATAAATAAAACTAGTTAATACTCCTACAGTGACTAAAGAATCCATATTAGGACTTCTATGGATTAGTTTTAATAAACCACTTTTTATAATATCAAAACCATATATTAAGAATGGTATAGTCAATATTAGTATAGTAATTCCATGAATAATAGGATGTTCATGCATACTAAAAATACTTGGTATTGGTAAATGAATCATACTTCCCATAGATATATACATAAGTATTAATACTAGTACAGCAAATAGAATAATATAATTAAAAGAATAGTCTTTCTTATTAGCTAATTTATTATCATAAACACCTAAATAAGTATAACCTGATTCTTTTATGAATCTTGCAATATCAGCCATAGTAACTTTGTCTTCATCATAATGAATAAGAGCTTGGGCCATAACTAAATTAACAGAGGCTTCTACTCCATCTTGTTTATTTAGGTATTTCTCAACTCTATTTTGACAAGCACTACAACTCATACCTCCTACTTTTATGATTACTTTTTTCATAAAATCACCTACTTTTATTATATAATAAAAAAGTTCAATTTATGAACTTTTTTCATAGTTTGCAGTATAAAATATTATATCTTTTTTCATTTCTATAAACCAACCTATAAATTTATAATTAGAATTTGTAGGATCACCTTTAAACTTAGGAATATTATCTATTTCACAATCATAGTATATTTCTTCTTGAAATATAGAACCATTTAAACCATCTTTATATATAACTATATATTTTTGATTAGCTATATTATATATTTCTTTTCTTAGACCTTTTAATTCTCCATCAATACTCATACTAATAGGAATACTAATACTATTATTGAATAAAGTATTAGTATTATTTCTTAGTGGTATTAAAAAAGTAATTAAAACAAAGATAATAATCATAGTACTAATAAATATTCTAGTTTGTCTTTCTTTTTTCATAATTACACCTTATTCTTAATTCATTATAGCAAAAAAAAGAAAAGTTTGAAACTTTTCTTTATGATTAATAATTAAATATTTTTAATATTGTATTTACATCATCTTTATAATCTCTTTTTGTATTAGCAAATAGACAAGTAGTATTTACACAACTAATTACTTGATAAGTATTTGATGTTTGTTTTTTAAATGTATGATAATTTAGACCATTTATTTCTAATGTACTTACTGCTCCATCTTTAACCTTTTCAAAAGCTTCAACATTAGTATCATAGAATATCTTTGCTCTATCTCTACTATCAAAATTATAGAATTCTATTTGGAATGTTCTATTTTGATTTTGACCAATAAAGACTTCTTTTATATCAGAATATCTAGAATAATCTTTTGATGAATTAGTAACAGTATATTGATTTTCTCTTAATACTTTATTAAAGTCTGCTGAAGTAATACTATCTTTTTTTAGATCACATCCAGCTAATAATACTATTGTTAATAAACTAATTAATAGTAATTTCTTTTTCATATTATCACCTACTATTTAAATATATCATAAAAATACTAACTTTTGTATATTTTTGTTATAATATGACTGAGGGATAATTATGTATGTAATACAGAAAAATATTAATAGATTAAGAAATGGTACTTATACTTTCTTTTTAGATCCTAAAGAACAAAAAGAGATGATTAGTAAGCTTAAAAAGAATGAATATAAGATATATAAACCTTATAAGGATAGTGAAAAGAATATCTTTTATAAAGATAGATTTCCAGAAGTAATATTATATGAAATTAAGATTAAAACACCTGTACGTCATCAAGATATATTGGGAAGTATTTATTCTTTAAATATAGATGGTGGATTATTTGGAGATGTTTTGATAATAGATAATCATTATTATGTATATATACTTAGTATGCTAAGAAATTATTTTGAGAGTAATTTTCTAATGGTAAAAAATAGTTATATTGAATTAATTGAATTGGATGTAGATACTTTTAAAGATTATGAAAGAAGTTATGAAGAAATAGATTTAATTGTATCTAGTGAGAGAATTGATACAGTTATTAGTAGTATTATACATAGTGGTAGAAATAGGATTAAAGACTTAATTAAAGATAAATCTATTATGTTAAATTATGATTATTTAAAAGATCCTTCATATAAACTAAAAGAAGATGATACTTTTAGTATTAAAAAGATTGGTAAATTTAAATATATGGGAATAATTAATAAAACTAAGAGTAATCATTTAGTTATAAAAATATATAAATATATTTAATTTATATTGAAAAACAAGCTGTAATTATATTATAATTTTGTTATAGAAAGAGGTGTTATAAATAATGGCTAAGTTTTGTACAAATTGTGGACAAGAACTAATTGAAGGCGCAAAAGCATGTGGTAATTGTGGTACTCAAGTTGAAGAAGCAGTAAAAGAAGAAAAGAAAGAAACTATTACTGTTAAGGCAACTCCTGAGAGTGGAAATACTACTGCTGCTGGAAAGACAAATGGATTAGCTATAGCTGGATTTGTTACTACTTTGGTATCTACATTACTATGTTGTGGTATGTTTAATCTTGTTGGTTTAATTCTATCAATTGTTGGATTGGTTCAAGCTAAAAACTATGATGGAAATGGTAAAGGTTTAGCAATCGCAGGTATTGTAATTGCGGCAGTTGTAATGGTATTATCATTCGTAATATTTATTGTTGCTGGTATAGGTTCTGAAGCATTTGAAGAATTGGCTTACTCATAAAGCTATGGAAAAGCATAGCTTTTTTCTTTCGATAATACTTGTACTTTTAATCTCTTCTTTATTAGTTTTTGATGTCATTAAATATATATGCCCTTTTAGAATAATAGGTTTATGGTGTCCAGGTTGTGGTGGTACACGTATGATTAGATCTATATTTGCATTAGATTTTTATCAAGCATTTAGATATAATCCACTACTATTTATATTATTAATATGTAGTATTATTTTTGGAATTATAGAATTAATACTTTATATAAAAAAGAAGCCTTTAATAAAGCCTTCTACAAAGTTTTGGATATTTATTTTAGTATTATTAATTATTTATATGATACTTAGAAATATTCCGGCTTTTAGTTATTTAATACCAACAGAAGTTTAACTTCTGTTTTTTTAATAAAAAAAAGAATTAGATTAAACTAATTCTTTTGCTTCTTTTAGAGCTTTAGCTAATTGATCTGGACAAGATGTTGGTCTAGCATTACAAGTAACATCTTCTAATTTAGATATTATTACATCTATGTCTTCTCCTTCTATTAACTTACTTATTCCTTTTAAATTACCATTACAACCATTAGTAAATTCTACATTATACACTTTATTATCTTTTATATCAAAGTTTATTTCTGTAGAACATGTACCATGTGTTTTATATGTATGATGCATATTATTCTCCTTTTATTTTATGAATTATTTTAAATAATTTATATTTCCAATTAATTGGCAATTCCCATTCACCAATTAATTCTTCGACATAACCATTAAAGCCTCTTTTAAATTCGTAAATTCCATAATCTTTAGGATGAGTATTAATATTTTCTGGTATTCCATAGAAGTTATGTTTCTTGAACCCATTTTCTATTCCATACTTAATTAATTCCCATTGGATTAAATATTGTGAATTAAACTTCATAAATTCTTCATAATTACCACTTGATAAATATATAACTTCTGGTTGTATTAACATAAACATAGATCCTGATAATGTAATTATATCTTTACCTTGTTCTTTGATAATACTTTCTGAATCATCTATTCTTTTCTTTAATGACTCTATCTCATTATTTAAATTCTTTTTAGCACCATCATTATATTTAGCGTCACTAAGGCTACTTATTTTTTCTTCTTTTTCTTTTATTTCATCTTTTAATCTTTTTATATAGTCTTTTAAATTTAATTCAGTAATAAAATATTTTACTTCGTTTTTATCATGAAATAATTTATACATTTCTTGGAAATAAGATAATTTTCTGACACTGAAACCTTTTCTTTCTCCAGTTTCTTCCATAATAGATTGAAATCTATCTAATTCATCATAATTTATCTCATTTACTGTAATACCAAACTTTTCTGCTTTACGTATTAGATTTCTAGTATTTGGTTTCATTTCTTTTAATATTTGTTCTTCTGTTTTACCTTCTAATCCTAGAGAAAACATCCAAGATACTTGTTCTAGATTCTTAGTTGGTACTTTTTTAAAACCTAATTCTTTTAAATGTTCTACTACTTTAGAATTATCTTCTCCACCTTCTACTATGTTACCATCTAAGTCTCTTTCCTTATATATTAAGTATGGGTCTACTCTAAAGATATATCCTTTATGATCACTTACAAATTCTTTTATTTTTTTAGTAAAGAAATCTACTAATTTAGTATTATTAAAATCTAGTAAATAACCACGTGGAGAATAAAATTCATATGAATTAAAATGTCTTTTA
>JAEEGL011439379.1_pt1 | contig 14830 bp, 7 predicted proteins | sample 9134231 | NCBI WGS metagenome assembly JAEEGL01 (sample SAMN16246548, study PRJNA631951) | gut metagenome | biome: gut microbiome; feature: rumen; material: fiber-attached | host: Bos | place: Iran: Karaj | collected 2018-10 | reverse complement strand
GGATTGGGCTTCCATGTTGACCAGTCGCGAGGAACTTTCACCTTTGCCTGCTTAGTGGAGTCAACCATGATAGAAACTTCATCAGTGCGAAGCGTGTCGTTTGCTGACAGCAACTCAGAGTTTGGCGTCGCATTAACTTGCTCCGCCTCCTCTTGTGCGTGGCATGTCATGGCCATCGCAATAGTTACTATGATTACCAAAAGCCTACCCATTGGCTCCGTCCAGTGCATTCATGATATGTTCCAGCTGTTCTTCGTTATCAAACTGGATGGTTATCTTTCCTTTGCCTTTAGGTGAACAGGTCATCTGTACCTTCGACTGAAAGAAGGCGGACAGACGGTCGCGTAAGATATTGAACTCCTCTGGAAGTTTTGTGCGTGACTGTATCTTACCTTTGGCAGTCTTGATATCAACGCCATTCTTCAGTGTCTGTACCATTTCCTCTACCTGACGGACGGAGTATTGGTGTACCTGTACTTCCTTGAAGAGCTTAATCTGTTGCGAGGGACTATCGATGGCTAACAGCGCACGGGCGTGACCCATTTCTATCTCGTGGTTCTTCAATGCTATCTGCACCTGTGCAGGTAATTTCAGCAGACGCATATAGTTGGTGACAGCAGCACGACTTTTGCCTACACGCTCTGAAATCTTAGCTTGTGTCATTCCTGTCTCGTCGGCCAAATGCTGGTAGGCCAGTGCTATCTCGATAGCGTTTAGATCCTCACGCTGGATATTCTCTACCAGTGCCATCTCCATGGCGTTCTGATCCTCTACGGTAACAATGTAGGCGGGAATCTTGGTAAGCCCTGCCAATTGGGAGGCGCGCCAACGGCGCTCGCCGGCGATGATTTGGTATTTCTCTCCATTAACCTTGCGCAGGGTAATGGGTTGAATGATACCCAACTCGCGAATGCTGGTAGCCAACTCCTGTAACGCGTCCTGATCAAACTCACGGCGAGGTTGGTTGGGGTTCGGCTCTATCTGTGATATTTCTATCTCGTTGAGGTTCGAGCTTCCCTCAGTATGAACCTCGCTGGTATCTATCAACGCATCCAGTCCGCGACCTGTACCGATATCATCCAGTCCGCGTCCTAGTACATTGCTTGCAAATTTCTTCTTTACGGCCATATTCTTATCTTTTCGTTATAACGTAGTTCCGTTATATCGTTATTACGACTTAGAATTCTTTGAAATAATCTCTTTGGCTAAAGCCAAGTGGTTCTTCGAACCTGTGGAGTCTGCGTCATATAGAATGACGGGCAGTCCGTGTGAAGGACTCTCTGACAACTTGACATTTCGCTGGATGACGGCTTTGAAGACCAACTCCTGGAAGTGGCGCTTTACCTCGTCGTAAATCTGGTTAGCTAGACGCAGACGAGAGTCGTACATCGTCAGCAGGAAACCTTCGATTTCCAATTTGGGGTTCAGCTTCGTCTTGATGATTTTGATGGTGTTCAGCAATTTCGAGATACCCTCTAGCGCAAAGTATTCACACTGTACAGGGATGATCACAGAGTCGGCTGCTGTAAGAGCGTTAACGGTAATCAGACCCAACGAGGGTGAGCAGTCTATCAAGATGTAGTCGTATTCGTTACGAATAGGTTCCAGCAGTTTGCTGATGACGCGCTCACGGTTGTTTAGGTTGAGCATCTCAATCTCTGCACCTACCAAGTCGATATGACTGGGGATAATATCCAGTCCGTCAATGTCGGTTGTATATATGGCGTCGCGAACATCGGCTTTGTCGATGATGCACTCATAGAGTGAACAATCTACTTCCTGAATGTTGACACCTAAACCACTTGAAGCGTTAGCCTGTGGATCGGCATCAACAACGAGTACACTCTTTTCCAGGGTAGCCAGTGATGCGGCAAGGTTGATGGTGGTAGTGGTCTTACCCACACCGCCTTTCTGGTTTGCTAATGCGATAATCTTTCCCATAATCTATATAATATAGGGTGCAAAGGTACGAATTAGCACGCAAAAAACCAAAGAAATTATGATTTTTTGCCTTTTTATTAAGGTTCGTGTGTAGTAAAATGTTGATAAAAAGTCATAGGCGGCTCTGGAACAGTCCAGAACCACCTAGAATAATCTTGTTTTACTTGTCTTATACTAAATGCTCGATAAGGTCGGCACGGTCACCTGGCAACATATCGATAACCGGAATCTCAATCATCGTGTAACAGCCTGGTTGTAAGCGCTTTGATGCACGTGCGACATTGACTAGTACCTGAGCAGTCAAGGCGGGGTTGTTAATCTGCATGTTGAATTCCAGACGCTGGTTCTGGGTCTGTCCGCTAACGCCCTTACGCACCAAGTGTACGCCGTGACCCATATCACGAACATCGTCAACACTTTCTACCTGGAAAACGTGAGTTTCGTCGTTGGCGAAGTAGGGGTCAGCTTTGATGTCCTTTGTGACCTGCTCCAGTGTGTAGCCGTCTTCCAACTCTACATATACCATGCGACGGTGAATACCTTCACCCAAAGGAATGGTCATTGACAGTGCATTCTTTACTCCAGCCTTTGAACGGGCGCAGACACTGTGTCCCATTGACATACCTGGACCGAAGTTGGTATAACTCAGACCTTTAGGGGCAAGACTCTGCATCAGTGTACGTACTATCGAATCGGAACCTGGATCCCAACCGGCGGCAATGACGCTGACGGTACCTGTCTGCTTGTTTAGTTCCATCTGACGCTCGCGATAGCCACGAATCTGAGTGTGGATATCGAATGAGTCAACGGTGTTGATACCCAGCGGAACAATCTGCTTGGCATAATCCTCGCAAGAACGGGTAGGGGTAGCCAAAATGGCCACATCGACATCCTTCAGCTCCTTAATATCCTTTACAACCTCATAAGGAGTCAGTTCGATGGGTTTGTCTGCTGCTCCATTTCTGCGCACTACACCAGCGATTTCAAAGTCGGGGGCGGCCTCAAGGGCCTGGATAGTGTACTTACCAATGTTGCCGTAACCTACTACGGCTGCACGAATCTTTTTCATTGTCTTTGTCTTTTGTTGGTTTACTATTTGATTCTGGCTGCAAAAGTACACTTTTTCTTTGAAATACGTAACAAAAAGACAGTTTTTTTATAATATTATCTTACAAAACGAATAAATATGTCATTCTGACCCACTCTTGCTAATCTTTTTCCAGAAATCCAAGTCAGGTTCTTGAGCCTCTACTTCATCCTCTATGATGTCGGGAAGGTTACAGAAGAAGTCAAGCCCTGTCAGTTGTTCCAACTTGTCAATGCTTATCGCATAGTCTGCAAGATTCGCTACGGGTTGCGTGTTGCTCAGATGTTTCGTCCAAAAGGCAATGGCGTGATAGGTGTCTGTATCTTTGTTGTAATGCAACAGAGCCATGTAAAAATAGCGTGGAACAAGCAGTTTGTTGTAGTTGTCTACTTCTGAGGTTGCATAAACACCACTCGTGGAATTGCCGGTGAGTGCATCAGAGGTAACATTAGCAATCGTTGCAGCCTTCACGATGTACAGCGTATCACAGTGTAACGCGGTGAACTCGTCATTGGTGGCATAGTCGCGCACCAGTGTTTCTAGTCTGCTCCACAGACCACCATTGTGTGACTGGTACTGAGGTTGCATGTTGGTCAGGAAAAAGGTCTGTTTGTTCTGTACCGTGGAACACAGACGGTCGGCAGATGGACAGAGGTGTCCACGAGAGAATCCACTACCAGAATACTGGTCCAGTGTGGATGATACAGCAACCTCTGGGTCTTGCTTGAAATCGTCATTACGACCTACGGTTGCCATCGAGTTGCCCGCATGCAACTCGTAGCATGTCCAGCGATTGGCTACCAGCGCATTGTCCCATTCCAATGAATAGGTTATGCCAAAGTCATTTGTACTTTTAACGATAATCTGGTTCTTAGTCTCTGCTCCGTCTTTAGTAGGTGATAGGTTATTATAACTTACCTGCGGGTATTCAAGTCGCCATGCTTCGGGATAGTTTGTCCACATTGATTCTCCCACTTTCGTCCAGTTGGCATTAATGTTGTTGTCTGGCACATAGTCAATCTTGGTGATCTGTGAATACAGATAATCAATGGATGTTGTGGAATTCTTCAAATACACCTTCATGCCGACACCTTCCAAATAAGTAACGTGCTCTAAATCAACAACGTTATAAGATATCTGTGTACTATTTGCATCTTTTAGATACAAGGTCATAGTATGCTTTTTACCGTCAGCAGGAGGTCCTGCTGGTTCAACGGTAACTGCGGTTTGTGCTGACATGTTCAGCCCGAATAAGCTGAATACGAATATCATAATGAGTGATGTCCAGTCAAAGTCGCTCTCGCGTGATACGGCATCTGTAGCATCTTCCATTTCTGGATCGGATGAGATAATAACGTTTAGATCATCGCCCACTTCTGTGATGGATCCCATCAACATCTTTGTTGTTGCCATCTTGTGAATCTCTATGGTTGGATTGATATAATTCTTTTTCATACTTCAGTCCTCCTTGATTTATTTGATAACAACTTTCTTGCCATTTACAATATATAAGCCTTTAGTGGGCTTTGATATGCGTTGACCATTGAGGTTGTAATAATTCTCGACAGCCAATTTTATATTATCAATTTGCTCGATACCAGTGACATCCTCACCTTCAATAAATACACGGGCCTCAGTACCTGCTGGTACATAGAAATAAGCACGCATACCCTTCAGTGTCGCAGTAGAACTGCTGCTGGGATAACCTAATTTGCCGCTGGCAGTCAGGAACTGTTCCGTTTTGTCTGTTTTCAGTTCTGTTGGCGAGTAGATACCTTTGAAAGCGATATTACTGCCAGTCTGTTCTACATTCTGTGCTGGCGTGGCGCTTAATGTTCCTGTGAAAACTGGGTTTGCAACGTCTGCATCTGGTTTTACCAGATAGGGTTTCCCTGCTTCGATGCTGCTGGCTTCGCTGAATATTAGAACATCACCATTGACGTCTGTATAACTTCGGTATTTGCCTGCTATGTTTGATGCGATGGGTAAATCCATGGGAATAGTAAATGTATTCCAAATGCCGGCCTTCAGTGTGCGCTTCAACCGCAACGTTGCATTAACAATGTTGCTATTTGGTGAGACAAAATTCTCGTCCTCGTCAATGACATAAACTATAGGTTCGATATCGTTATAATCTACGGGACTGATAGTGTTGTTAGCCGTTATGATACCAGAAACATCGACCAATGCATTATCATAGATGCCTGTAACGGCAATCGTATTGCCATTACGTACATTCTCCATAGTTACCCAATCACCGACATAGTTGCCTATTTCATTGGTGGCAATAGCTACTGGGGTTGTTGCTGCTTCTGTTACTGGCGCTGCCAGTGCCAAGTGGTTGGTGTTAGTACTTGTGGTAGCCGTCAGCTTCGGTAATCCGTTGACAGTCTGCTTCTTGCCGACTATCCATCCTGCCACATGCTGATTGTGGTTTGGCGTGGGGTTGAATGCTGCTGAACCCAAATCAACACAAATTGTTCCAGTGTTGTCGCGAAGATACATTTTGCCGTCCTGCTTATGCAGTACACGAGCGTTGGCATCGTCAGCTATGAAAAGTCGTACCTCGTCGTTCTCATCCTTTGCTTTGAATGCGGCTATGCTGTTGACGGTTTCTCCGACCGTGTATGTTCTAGTTACTTCAGGACTTGCTACGTTGCCAACATATGCCTTTGCCTTCACAGTCGTCGTACTGGTGATTTTGACATTGCTGGCCATTGTCACTATGTTTGGACTGCTCGTAGTGGGTGAAGTGCCATCGATAGTGTAGTAGGCAGTGGTCAATGTAGATGGTGAAATGTGGAACAGTGCCACAGCACCCTCGGTGGTATTTGGCCAGAAAAGGAAATTGTCTGTCAGTGTGGGCGCTGGTACAGTAGTGACCGTCTCAATAATCTTGACGTTGTCAAGAAAACCGCGCCATCCTGTGAATGTCAGGCTAAATGTAGGAGCAGTAGGAGTAATCGTGACGGTGTAACTTTTCCATTTGCTGATGTCGTCCTCTGTCTTATCTTCTCCATTTTGTAGGGTGATATTAATGTCACCGCTGAGATCTGCTCCAGTTGCCGTGATGAGTAACATGTTTGTGTCACTTGCCCATCCGACTGCTTCGAAGGTTAAAATGATGGAGTTATTGGCAGATACATAGGAGATGTCTGGAGTTGTACATATACCATTAACTTTAGAGCTGCCAGTACCTGTTCCGAACTTGATGCATTGATATCCGCCATTGATTTTGTTGTCTTGAGTGCCGCTCCAGCCGTCGTTATCATACGACGGCTTGTTATTGGCGATATTCCCAGAATACTGAGTGCTTGCACCGTTCTTTCCTTTACCACCTTTTCCGTTGTTTGTGTCGAATGTCTCATCAAACAACTTCAACGTTTCTTGTGCCCATGCTCCTTGCGTTATCGCAAAGCAGCAAAGCAATAGTGATATGTATAGTTTTCTCATAGTTTTAAAGATAAGTTAGTAATATTGCTGCAAAGATACAAAATAATATGGAAAAACGTACATAAAATACGTTTTTTTTATGCAAATACAATAAAAAAGGTGGAAAGGCCGTTTAGGAAATTGTATATATACAAATTTGTGGATTATGATTGACTACATCAAGGGTGAGCTTGCTGAGCTGTCACCCGCAATGGCTACGGTTGAGGCTGCAGGAGTAGGTTATGCGCTCAACATTTCATTGACAACCTACAGTGCCATTCAAGGCAAAAAAGACGTGAAACTGTACGTCTATGAGGCTATTCGTGAGGATGCTTACATATTGTATGGTTTCTTGTCGAAGAAAGAACGTGAGATGTTCGAACTGCTCATTACCGTCAGTGGCGTGGGTGCTAATACCGCACGTATGATGTTGTCTTCGATGAGTGTTGCTGAGCTTTGTAGCGCAATCTCACGTGGTGACGAACGTCTCATCAAAGGTATTAAGGGCATTGGCAAGATGACAGCCCAGCGCATTATCGTCGATCTGCGTGATAAGATTGTCGCACTGGGAATTGCCGACGAGATTCCTGCTGGTGGTACTGTTGCTGCACCAGTCAATAATGCTGTTCGCGACGAGGCTGTGGCTGCCCTCACCATGTTGGGCTTCGCACCTGCTCCTACGCAGAAGGTGGTCGTCAGTATCCTCACCGAACAGCCTGACCTGCCTGTCGAACAGGTGGTTAAGTTGGCCTTGAAACAGATAAAATAATCTCAGAGAGACCATCGGGAAAGTAGTACTTGATGAAACGGTATCTTTACATAGCAGCAGTAACGCTTAGTGTAACGGCTATGGCCTTTGCACCGCAGGGCAACCGCATATCGCCAGCCGATGTGCGAGAGGCTGCTGATACCGTTGTCTCACAGGCTCGCTGGAAGGTACAGAAGACGGCACCTGTGGAAGTTGCCGATTTGGATTCCTCGGCTCTCGATCTGCATTTTCCTGAGAATATCAAGCAGGAGGTGGTGTATAACGATTCCATCAATATGTATGTCGTTGGTTCGAAGTTGGGTGACTCCTATCTGAATACTCCTATCTTAATGACGCCTGAGGAATACCGCCAATGGAGTGAAAAACGTGAGCGTGAACGCTTCTTCCGTCAAAAGGATGCTGAGAATGTTGCCAACAAAGGAAAGGAGAAGTTCGACTTTGCAGATATGCATTTCGACCTCGGACCTGCTGAAAAGATTTTCGGTCCTGGTGGCGTACGCATCAAGACACAAGGTACTGCTGAGATTAAGTTGGGTGCCAATTTCAAAAATGTGGAAAACCCTTCGCTGCCTGAGCGCAACCGCCATACCAAGGCTGTTGACTTCGATGAGAAGATCAATATTAACGTGACGGGTAAGGTGGGTGACAAGGTCAACATGTCATTGAACTATAACACTGATGCTACGGTCGATTGGGATGCAAAGAATCTAAAGCTGCGCTATGAGGGTAAGGAGGATGAAATAATCAAACTTGTTGAGGCAGGTAATGTAACTTTCCCTTCCAACAATTCCCTGATCAAGGGCGCAAGCAGTTTGTTTGGTGTTCGTACCGATATGCAGTTTGGTAAGCTGAAACTGCAGACCGTCTTGTCACAGAAGAATTCTACCACGAAGAGCGTTTCATCCAAAGGCGGTACACAATTGACTCCTTTCGAACTGAATGTCGCCAACTACGAGGAGAACCGCCATTTCTTTCTGGCAAAGTACTTCCGTGAACACTACGATGCTGCCATGCAGCAGATTCCTACGTTAACTACGGGTATCAATATTACCCGTATAGAAGTATGGGTAACCAATAAGTCTGGTACGACGAGTAACTCACGTAATATCCTCGCTTTCTCTGATTTGGCCGAGAGCACCTCGGCAAAGTGGGGTGGTGGTACACCTTCAAAAGTACCAGACAACAATGCCAATAACGAGTATCAAGCACTGACTACTACCTATAGCGCTGCTCGCAACATGGATGAAGCCTCAACCGTTCTTGAAGGAGTGATGACTGGTGGCGCGGAGTTTGAAAAACTGTCTGCAGCCCGCCTGCTAACGTCTTCAGAATATACATTGAATGCCGCTTTGGGATATATCTCGCTCAAGACAGCCCTACAGACGGACCAGGTGCTTGCAGTAGCCTATGAGTTCACATATGGTGGTCAGACCTATCGTGTTGGTGAATTTGCTGCAGACCATACGTCAGCTCAACAAGCCCTTTATGTCAAGGCACTGAAGAACACATCGAATAATCCACAGCAACCTAACTGGTCGCTGATGATGAAAAACGTGTACTATTTGGCAACGAATGTGGAGAAGCAGAAATTCCGCCTCGACATCAAGTACCAAAGTGATACTACGGGTGTCTATGTCACATATATCCCAGAACAGCAGACCAAGGATGTTATCTTATTACGTGCTTTGGGGTGTGATCGCTTGGACAACAATCTTAAGGTTCATCCCAATGGCTATTTCGACTATGTCGAGGGCTATACCGTCAGCAATGGTCGTGTATTCTTCCCATCGGTAGAACCTTTTGGTGCCACGCTGGAGAACTTCCTCTTACGTCGTGGCGTTGACAAACAGACGGCAGCGAAGTATGCCTTCCACGAGCTTTACGATACAACACGTACGGCAGCCTTGCAGATGACAGATAAGAACAAGTTCCTATTGACGGGACAGTTCAAGGGCTCGTCAGCTAACGTTATCTCATTGGGCGCTTCCTATGTACCGCAAGGCTCTGTGGTCGTGACCGCTGGTGGTGTAAAACTTACCGAGGGCAGCGATTATACCGTCGATTACTCGGCTGGCGAGGTCACCATCCTCAATCAGAGTATCATTGATGCAGGTACTAGCGTCAGCGTCTCCCTGGAGTCCAATAACGACTATGGCATGCAGCGTAAACGCATGTTCGGTTTCAATTGGGAGTACGATTTCTCGAAGGATTTCCAGATAGGTGGTACCCTCCAGCACCTGAGTGAGCAGCCGTTGACATCAAAGGTAACTATGGGCGCAGAACCTCTGAAGAATACCCTATGGGGTCTGCATGTCAACTGGAAGACAGAGAGCCAATGGCTGACGAATATGCTCAACAAGTTGCCACTGCTCCATTGTACACAACCGTCGCAGATAACCTTTACGGGTGAGTTTGCCCATCTGATAGCTGGTACGGCCAGTGGTACGCAGGACAATGCTTCCTACATCGACGACTTCGAAAATGCTAAGAGTGGTCTGAGCGTGCTGGAACCCACCCAGTGGGTTCTCTCCAGCGTTCCCAGCAAGTTCCCGGAAAGCAAAGATAAGTCGACAGTTGCCAGTGGTTATAACCGAGCCCTGATGGCTTGGTACACAATTGACCCGCTGTTCACCTACCGTTCCAGCAGTCTCACGCCCAGCCATATCAAGAGCGACATCGAACAGCTCTCCAATCACTATGTTCGTGCCGTATACGTCAACGAACTTTATCCTAATCGTGACCAGTCGACCTACAGTGGTGCCACAAACACCTTGCCAGTCATGAACCTGGCATATTACCCTCAGGAACGTGGCCCTTATAACCTCAGCACCGATGTTACCTATAATGGATTGCTCAACAATCCGACCAACCATTGGGGCGGTATGATGTGCAAGCTCAATACCAATGACTTTGAACAAGCCAACATCGAGTATATCGAGTTCTGGCTGATGGACCCCTTCATCTATACCAGTAAACTGCAGACTGAAGGTAGTGCCAACTATGGCGGTGACCTATATATTAACCTCGGCGAAATCAGCGAGGATATTCTACGTGACGGAAAGAAATTCTATGAGAGTGGTATGCCCGTCGGTGGTACAGGCTCGGTAACCGAGACACAGTGGGGTAAGATTCCCTTGCAGCCTACCCAGACCTACGCCTTTGCCACTACCAGTGGTTCACGTGCCTTGCAGGATGTTGGACTCAACGGTCTGAACGACGAGGAGGAACGTACATTCTCGGCCTATGCCGATTTCCTGCGTCAGGTCAACGTCAATGATAGTGTTCGTCAGGCCTGGACTAACGACCCTGCCAACGATGACTATCACTATTTCCGTGGCTCCGACCTTGACGACCGCAAGGCCAGTATCCTTGAGCGTTACAAGCGTATCAATATGCCGCAGGGAAACTCTCCCGACAACGACCAGCAGACGGAGAGCTATGACACCAGTTACAAGACCTATCCCGATGTCGAGGATATCAACCAAGACTATACGCTCAACGAGTACGAGCGCTATTTCCAGTACAAGGTGAGTATCCGCCCCGAAGACATGGTGATTGGCCAAAACTTCATCTCTGACATCCGTGAGGCTACGGTCTCGCTGCGTAATGGTAATCGCGAAACGGTCAAGTGGTACCAGTTCCGCATTCCCCTGAATCAGTATTCCGCCAAAGAGGGCTCCATCTCCGACTTCACTAGCATACGTTTCATGCGTATGTTCCTTACCAACTTCCAACACCCCATCGTACTGCGTTTCGGATCACTTGACTTGATGCGTGGCGAATGGCGTGTCTATAATCAGCCACTCTCTACGGGTAGCAGTAGCGGAACCCTCGAGGTTAGTGCTGTAAACATCGAGGAGAACAACAATAAGCGTCCCGTCAACTACGTTCTGCCGCCAGGTATCTCGCGTGTCACCGACCCCTCACAGCCTCAGTTGACCGAAGCTAATGAGCAAGCACTCTGCATGGTGGTCAAGAACCTCTCTTCAGGGGAGTCCAAGGCTGTCTACCGCAATACTGTCCTCGACCTGCGTCAGTATAAACACCTCCAGATGTTTGTCCATGCCAACCACCTGCTCAACGATGCCACAGGTCTGCAGGATGACCAGCTGGCAGTTTTCATCCGTATGGGTAGTGACTATAAGAACAACTACTATGAGTATGTCATACCCTTGAAACTGACTCCGGACCGTAGTGACTATAATAAATATAATGTGGACGACTGCCGTGCCGTCTGGCCGTTGGCTAACATGCTCAATATCGACCTTAGCGTCTTCACTCAAATCAAGAAGGCGCGTAACAAGGCGCGTGCAATGGGTACCGCCAGTTATACGATGCCTTTCTCCGATTACGACCCTGACCAGCCTAACAACCGCATCACCGTGTTGGGAAATCCTACGTTGGGTGAAATCAAAACCATGATGATTGGTGTCCGTAACCTCTCGGGAGCCGTCAAATCGGGCGAGGTGTGGATCAACGAGTTGCGTCTGCAGGATGCTGTCAACAATGGTGGCTGGGCGGCATCGGGTGCCCTCAATATGCAACTGTCGGATATCGGTACGTTGAATGTCACAGGAAAGATTATCACCGAGGGCTTTGGTGGATTGGAAGAAGGGGTAGCTGCGCGAACTACTGACAACTACAAGACTTACTCCGTGACTACTACCATCGAATTGGGTAAGTTGTTCCCCGACAAAATGAAGGTCACTGCACCGTTGTACTACTCCTATACCAAGGAGACGACGAAACCGAAGTACAACCCGCTGGATTCGGATATGGAACTCGACGAGGCGCTTGATGGGGCTGCCAACAAGCAGGAGCGTGATAGTATTGAGAGTATTGCTGTAACAAAGACCACATCGACTAACTTCTCTTTGTCGAATGTGCGTTTCGGCATCAAGACCAAGCGTCACCCCATGCCTTATGACCCTGCCAACTTCTCCTTCTCCTATAGTCACTCACACCGTGAGTCTTCGGGTAAGACTACCGTCTACGAACGCGACGACCAGTGGCGTGGCTCCCTTAACTATAGCTATACACCCGTCTACAAGGCATGGGAACCTTTCAAAAAGTCGAAGAGCAAGTCCAAATGGATGGCATTCCCAAAGGCTTTCGGGCTTAACTGGCTACCACAGAATATCTCGTTCAACTCAGAACTCTCTCGTACCTATTACGAGTTACAGGAACGCGATATGGATGACCTCAGCGGGTCCTCACTGCCAGTCACCTTCAATTCCCAGATTCTGTGGAACCGTGACTTCTCCCTGCGTTGGGACATTACCAAAAACCTCCATCTTAATTTCCAGTCGGGAACACAGGCAGAGGTTGAGGAACCATATAGCGATAAACCCATCAACAAAGACCTCTACCCAGACCGTTATTCGGCATGGAAAGATTCTGTTTGGACCAGCATTAAACACTTTGGACGTCCTTTGGACTACCGTCAGACGTTTACGGCTTCTTATCAGCTTCCGCTCAATAAGTTGCCTATCTTCGACTGGCTGAATGCTGATGCCAACTATACTGCAACATATAACTGGGTGCGTGGTCGTGAGAAGGAGGATGGAACCTCGCTCGGCAATACTATCTCTAACAACCGACAGCTTACTATCAATGGTACGCTCAATATGGAGACGCTCTACAACCACTCGCCATTCCTCAAGAAGGTCAACGAGCGTTTCAAGAAGGCCATTCCTAAGCCCGATCCTAAAAAGAAGACCGCCGCCAAGAATAGTAAGACGGCCACCACTGGCAAGGACGCCAAGGACGGCAAAGGTGTGCCCGGCAGTTCTACCGCTGGGAAAAATACCAAAGAAGAAGCCCAGCTCCCTAAAAACAAAAATGCTTTCCAGAAAGAACTGCGTCTCCTTCCCGATACCTCCTTCACGGTGTCACATAACAAGAAGTCGAAACGCCTCATTGTCACGGCCAAGACCAAGGACGGTCGCTCATATCCTATTAAATATAAGGTGGTTGACCAAAACAAGATATCCATCAAAGGCGTTGACTCAACGACCATCATGCTCACTGTCGTTGCCAAACCGGCACTTGACAACGAAGGTTGGTATAAGACGGCACAGTCTGCCGCACGCTTCCTTATGATGGTACGTTCCATTGGCATTAGCTACCGCAACCAGTACGCTATGTCGTTGCCAGGATTCATGCCGGAGATTGGTGACTTCTTCGGACAGCGAACGGGTGGAGTTATGGCACCGGGACTGGCCTTTGCCTTTGGACTTACAGACGACTCATTTATAGACAAAGCTATTGACAATAAGTGGCTGCTCATGGCTGACAGTATTGCCACACCGGCATCAACCAACCAGACCATTGATCTCCAGTTGCGCGCTACCTTGGAACCTATCCGTGACCTCAAGATAGATCTCAACGCATCACGCACCGAGACCCGCTCCCGCAGCATACAGTATATGTACGCCAATCAACCTACCACTCAGTCGGGAACATTCAACATGACCACTATCTCCATCGGCTCCTCACTCGAACCTATGGGCGATGCTAATAACGGATATCCCTCCGCAGCCTTCGAGCGCTTCTGTGAGTCACTGCCTCGTTTCCAGGAGAAAGCATCGGCTCACTACGGTACATCTGTTGACAAGTATAGCGCTGCAGTTATGATTCCCGCATTCCTCGACAGCTATACAGGCAGTGGCGGTGGTAGCCTTGACCTCATTCCGGCTATTACTAAACTCCTCCCCAACTGGACCATACGCTACTCAGGGCTTTCCAAACTGAACTGGTTCAACGAACACTTCAAGTCGGTCAATATCAACCACTCCTACAAGAGCGTCTTTGCCCTGGGTAGCTATACCAGCAGCAGCGAGACAGCATCTGTCTTGGGATGGAATGTACCCACCGTCAGCATCAACGAGTCCTTCTCACCGCTCATCGGAGCCGATGTCACTTTCCTCAATAATCTCACACTCAAGGCTGAATACCGTCGTACGCGAGTCCTCAACCTCTCCATGACGAGTGTTCAGATCAATGAGAGCCGTTCCAACGATATCGTCATCGGCTTAGGTTATAAGCTCAGCGACTTCCGCCTCTTTGGTGCAGGCACCAGCCGCAAAATCAAGAAAGCACAGGGCGGCAGCAAGAAGAAAACCAACGATAAATCGTCAAATAGTAAATCGTCAAATAGTAAGTCCGGTGTCAACCACGATCTCAATATGCGTCTCGATATCTCTTGGCGCGACCAGGCTGCTATCACGCGTGATATCGCCACCTGCAGCTCGGCGGCCAGCAGTGGCAATGCTGCCTTTAAGATGTCTTTCATGGCTGATTATACGCTATCGCGCCTCTTGACCGTCTCTGCCTACTACGAGCGTCAGACCAACACACCACTTTTGTCCTCTAGCAGTTATCCTACCACTACCCACGACTTCGGCCTCAGCATGAAGTTCTCTTTGACACGATAATTTGTCATTCAGAACTGTTAACTCTTAATTCTTAACTCTCTTATCTCTTAATTTGTTTTTTTTTCGTACCTTTGCACCAAACAATTTAAAACGATATGAATTGTAAAAAGTTTTTTGCACTTATGGCATGTCTGCTGTTGTCCTCATACATCGATGTGTGGGCAG
>JAEEGL017428849.1_pt1 | contig 14831 bp, 17 predicted proteins | sample 9134231 | NCBI WGS metagenome assembly JAEEGL01 (sample SAMN16246548, study PRJNA631951) | gut metagenome | biome: gut microbiome; feature: rumen; material: fiber-attached | host: Bos | place: Iran: Karaj | collected 2018-10 | reverse complement strand
TGTTCCACCATATATTTCACCATTAGTAATTGTTCCACTATTTTTAACAATAATACCTATTCCATCTGTTGAATTGACAGTACCATTTGACATATTTATTGTATTAGTTACAACACCATTAGTTATACCATTAATTGTTCCGTTTGTTATTGTTGTTGAATCAGAATTAATACCTGTAGAACCATTAATAGTACCATTATTTATTGTTACATTTGAAGCTGATATACCAATAGAATTACCAGTAACTAAACCACCACTTACAGTTACATTAGTACTTTCAATAGCAGTTGTTGTACCAGTAACGCTACCACCTTCAACATTAGTAGTATAAGTTGAAATAGCAACACCATTTTCTGATATTACTTCACCGCTTTTAACTGTTGAAGTTGAATAATATGAGTTTGTTATAGCAGTTGAATTTGTTGATTTAACTGAACCACCATCTATATATGTTGTACCACCTTGAATAGCTGTAGAACTAGATATAATTTCTCCGCCTTTTACATTAAATGTTCCAGCTATATGAGAACTTCCATATGAAACGTGGTTTTTAAATGTCACATAATCAGATGTAATAGTTCCACCATTCATATTAAATGTTCCAATATTAGTAATCATTCCACCACAGTTTAGATCACTTGATATTGTTCCACTTTCCATATTAACTGTAGCACCTTGTGCATTGAATATTGATCTTACATAATCTCCTGAATAATAATCTGATTCTTTCTTTCTAAATGGTAAAAATTTAGCATCGCCATCTAGTGAAATTGTACCAGCATTATATAATCCATATATTGTACCATTAGTTATAGTTGCCTTAGTTCCACTATTATATAATCCATAAGTATCGGAAGTATCAGCTTCATTAGCGCTATCCTTCTTATGAACTGATTTTAAAACAACATTTTCATTAAAGTCTAAAGTACCATTATCAACATTTTTAACACAATATCCCTTTTGAGAATTCATTGTAACATCAGATAACTTTAAATTACCTTTGTTTAAAATACCATCATAATCTGTAGATAATGATATATCAACATTATCAATTTCTAATGATGAATTATTAGTTATTGTTTTTGATAATCTCATTATACTATCTGTAGCTCTACTATTATAGATTTTGAAATATCCATTATTTGTTATTGGTTCTCCTATTTGAACTCCATAACCTGATAAATCAAAGAATATTCTCGAACCTTCTTCTACATTTAAAGGATAAGCTGCTTCAAATGTTCTAATTGCTTTAATTACAAAATCATTATCACCATATTCAGAATTTTCTCTTTTTTGTTTTGTAACATCATCTATTGCTTTTCTTAAATCAAAGTAGTAAACATCTATTATAGTTGTTGTTTTAGCTACAGCTCTATTAGGAGTTGGAGTCAAATAAACTTTTTGAATTTGTTTATTATTTTCTATTCTTGTATCTGTGTAAACAAAGTGAGAAGGCGCTACTGTAATAGATCCATCAATCATATTACCAATTATTCCTACTATGGCATCATCACTTTCTACATATCCATCATAAAAATTAAATCTACTTCCTGACTCATTTATTAAACCGTAAGTATATCCTTTAATAGTTATACTGTTATCAACTTCTACAGTACCATCATTAATACCTAATGTTAGTGTACCAAAGTTTGAAACCGCCTCACCATTTGTACCAGTTATGTTTCTTCCTTGAACGGTACCATTTATTAATGTTAAATCGCAATTGATACTATTTGTGATTTTACCAGTTACTGTATGACCATCCAAATCAAAAACGAATGGTTTTGTTGTTGTATTAGTTGGATTCTCAGTTGTATCTTTTAATAAGAAAACAGTATTATTATCCCAAGCACGATTTGTATCAGGATTAATTCTAGCATTATCAAAAGCATCTTGAATTGTAGTATAGTAGTGATCTTCTATTCTTGCTACATAATCTCCATCTTTCCAATTAGCTTGAATAGTTACATCTTCACTACCCATTGTAAATACATATTTAGATAAATCTTCTTCATCTTGAACTAATGTAAATGTTTTTTCTTCATTTTCTCCAGGAATTATTACTTCCCATCCATCAAAAGAATATAAGAATTTAGTTGGATTATTTATGTTTTCACTTTCTCCTTCAGCAATTCTTATTTTTGTTATACTTTTCTTTCCATTAAATACACCACCATTTGGTCTTATTGTTAGAAAATGGTATTTTGTATCATTATTTATTGGAGTTCCAATGCATGTTACATTTTGACTATAGTTAATTCTAAAGAACATGTCTAAATTAACGCCTTGACTTGGATATTTTGTAACATCTTCTACTTTCTTAAATTTAACAATTACTTTTATTAGTTTCCTTTCTCCAGCTTTTAAAATATCACATTCTTTAATTTCACCTAAAGGTAAATTATCAGCATAATAATATCCTACCTCAAAATCTAAATATTCTTTTTGAGCATCTGTTAATTCATACTTTTCAACCGATTCAATCTCAGCATCAATTGATCCATCATTTACTGTATAAACAGTAAATTCATATATATCTCCTGGTTTATCTAATTTAGCAGTAAATTCTATGTTTTGTTTTGTAGGGTCAGCAACTCCATTAACTGATAAAGTAGCGTCATCACTTGGGTTTTCATTTTTAACTGAATCTTCAGATATTTCTATATCATCAAAATAGATAACCCAACTATTCTTTTTTATAGTTGATTTACCTGTAATAGTTAATGTTGAACTCAACATTGAAAAACCTATAGTTAAGCTCACTAAAAACATTGTTATTAAAGCAAACAACAATGTTACTTTCTTATTATTTTTAAATACATTCTTTATCATAAAACATACCGCCCTATTTTTCATTATATTATACATAATAATTATATCATTTTTTTATTGTTTTTAAAAGAAAAATCAATGAGTTTTGATAAAAAAAATTTAGATTTTTTTATCAAAAATAAAACTGTGGAAAAGATAGTTTTCCACAATAAAAAAAACAGTTTTACTGTTTTATATTTTCAATGCTTATTAATTCCCTTTTTTCATTAAATTCTAATTTAAAAGTTTCACAATAATTCCATTTACCATCAAAGAAAACTTTATTTTTAAAAGAATAATTTGAATCATATGAAATATCACACCAGTTCTTTAATAATATCATTATACCTGTTGAATGAGATATAACTGCAAAAGTATCAACACTTGTTTCATCTAAAATGTCATTTAATGCATTTAGAAATCTTTTCCTTACATCATTTAATGATTCACCATTTTCAATCTTATAATTATTATCATTAAACTGATGTATTTCATAATCTTTAGGATATAAATCCCATGATTTTACTCCAATTATTCTTTCACCAAAATCAGAAACAATTTTTACATCTTTCTTAATTATTTTACCTAATATTTTAGCAGTTTGAATAGCTCTTAAATAATTCGAAGAATAAATTTCTTTAATATTTTTAAATTCTTCATTCTTAAAAAATAATTTTGCTTTTTTCTTTCCTTCTTTAGTTAATTTTTTCTTTTCGTTTTTTGTTTGTAAATCTGAATTTCTATATATAAAACTACAATTACCAGGTTTAGAATGCCTAATAAGAAATACTGTTTTCATTACTTCACCTCTATAGAAATTATAACAAAAAAATGCTTAAATTAAAGCATTTTTTTAAATTCTTTATCTTTTGTCTCTGGTTCAATTATATACATATCACATAATCTTTCAAATTCTTCAGCTAATTCTCTTTCTTTTTGAATCTCTTCCTCAGATAAATCTTCAAAAGAAATATCACCATTACTTTTATTTATCTCGTTTTGAACGCCATTTAAAGAATTATTTAAAGCATCTGGATCAACTTCACCTATTTTATTCATAATAAATTCAATGGTTTCATCAGGAAAAATGAGAAACGAATAAATATAACCAAAAAGTATTTTTGCAGCTTTTTTTGGTTGAATTCTATCCCATTCACGCTTAGCTAATTCAGAATCTATTTTATAACTTTCCACTAAATCAGTAAAAATTTTTAAACCTTCATTTTCTTCTATTGGAATTTCTTTTAAATTATCCTCGTAAAAAGAATTCATTAATCTAATCATACATCTTGAAAAACTGAAAACTATCTCACCAACTGATAAAGCTCTTTCAGTTTCTGGATTTAGTATTTTTTTTAAATTTTCTTTTTTTTGAGGCGTTTTATTTCCACGAATAAGAGCCTCTAAAACTTCAGGATTATCGCTTAATTTATCTAAATATTGTTTTTTTCTTACTTCAAAATTTTCCATATTATCTTCCCCCGTGCAAGATATTATATCACTTAAAATATTTGTTTTCAACTAAATTATTTAACACTAACCTCTTTTTCATTTAATGAAATCTTATTAATATCACTTAGAATAGTAAACCACTTGATTTGTATATAATACCTATGTGATTCCATTTTCTCATCTTTATTTATATTTTGTATCTATATATTTAGATATTTCGCCCCATGTATAAAAAAAACAGTTTCTTAAGAAACTGCATTTTTTTAATATGGGGCGAATATAGGGATTCGAACCCTAGCATAACGGAACCACAATCCGCCGTGTTAACCCCTTCACCATATTCGCCAGATGTTCAATCAAATGAACAAGTATATTGTATCAGTTTTATAAAAGATTTACAAGTCTTTTTTTAATTTTTATATAGATTTTAGACAATAACCTAATCAATGATAGACTAAAAACATATATTGTTTTTGAAAGGAGTTAAATATGAATTATTATCAAGATTATTATAATTTTGAAAACAACAACTATAATATTCCGCTTTATAAAGAAAATTATAATAAAAAGAATATATATGATCCATATAATGGATTTATAAGAGGTAATTTATTTCCAGATTTATACAATACATATAAAATATCAAATCCATATAATATAGAACCAATGAATGAACAAGCTAAACTATTAACAGAAATAGATTCATTATGCTTTGCATTAACAGATTTAAATTTATATTTAGATATAAATGATAATGATAAAGACATAATTAATTTATATAATCAATATACAAAAAAGAAAGAAATATTATTGAATCAATATCAAAGTAAGTATGGACCAATCACATTAAATTGTGAGATTAAATATCCATGGAATTGGAATGATTCTCCATGGCCATGGGAAAATTAGAAAGGAGATATTATGTGGGTTTATCATAAAAAACTAGAATATCCTGTTAACATAACTAAAAAAGATTTAAAAATGGCTAAATGCTTATTAGCTCAGTATGGTGGGCCATATGGAGAAATGTCAGCCGCAACGCAATATTTAAATCAAAGATTTACAATGCCTGATGATAAAGGCAAAGCATTGTTAACTGATATTGGAACCGAAGAATTAGCTCATATTGAGATAATAAGTACAATGATTCATCAACTAATGAAAGGTTCAACTATAGAAGAAATAAAATCAGCAGGATTAGAAGGTAATTTTACACAAACAGATCATGCGTTATTTCCAACAGATTCAAATGGAATACCATTTAGTGCATCATACATTTCTACAACAGGAGATTATATAGCAGATATTGAAAGCGATATGGCCTCAGAACAAAGAGCAAGAGCAACTTATGAACATCTAATGGATTTAACTGATGACAAAGATGTATTAGCTCCTCTTTCTTTTTTAAGGCAAAGAGAAATAGTACATTATCAAAGATTTAAAGAATTAAGAAATTATTATTTAAATAAAAAAAATAACTAATTTTCATACTTTTTATAAGTATGTTTTTTGTTAATAATTGTAAAATTTTAATTTTTTAATTGTCTTAAAAAAATATTTATAATATACTAATTATAGTAGGTGAATACATGAAAAATAAAGTAGTAAAAGTTTTATTAATAATCACAATATTATCATTTATATTTATTAGATATCCTATCTATAATAAAGTTAGTGCCGACTCAGGATGGGATACAAGTTATGATAGCGGTGGATCTTGGGATAGCGGTTCATCTTGGGATAGCGGTTCATCTTGGGATAGTGGAAGTTCTTGGGATGGTAATTCATCAGGAGGAACAAGTAATCCATTTGATTCCCTAATGCTTCTTATTATTATTGTTTTAGTTGTTATTTTAACTTCATCTAAATCTAAAAACGAAATTACAACACTTGAAGGATTATCAGATGAACAAATCCATAATATTGATCCTACATTAGATATAGAAAAATTCAAAAAATTTACATATGATCACTTTGTAAATGTTCAAATATCATGGATGAATTTTGATTTTGATTATCTAAGAACACTTTTAAGTGATGAATTATATAATATGTATGATACACAATTAAGAACACTTCATATCAAAGGTGAAACAAACGTAATGAAAGATTTTAAATATATTAATTCATGTATTAAATCAATTAAAATAGAAAATAATATTGAAACAATTGATTTAGTGCTTAATGTAAGATTTAAAGATTATGTTGTTGATTCTAACAATAATATTACAAGAGGAAATAGTAGTAAAGTATATGATATGACATATGTATTAACTTATGTTAAACAATTAAATACTGATAATAAATGTCCAAACTGTGGAGCACCTTTAGACAATATTGATTCAAATACATGTCCATATTGTAAATCTACTGTTACAATTAATAAAAATAAATTCGTATTAAGCAAGAAAAAACTAATAAATCAAAAATAAAAAAGAGTTAAACTCTTTTTTTATTGTTGTTTTTTAGCATCAGCTTTTTTTCTTAATTCTGTATTAAGTATTTTCTTTCTCATTCTAAAACTTTGAGGAGTTACTTCTACTAATTCATCATTATTAATATAATCTAAACAGTATTCAAGACTTAATAATCTAGGTCTTTTTAATACAACTGTGTGATCTTTACTAGAACTTCTTGTATTAGTTAAATTCTTACCTTTAACAACATTTACTGCTAAATCATTATCATGAGTATGTTCACCAACAATCATACCTTCATAAACATCAGCACCTGGTTCAATAAACATGATTCCTCTATCTTCTAATTGACCTAAAGCATAAGCAGTAGCTTTACCATTTTCCATAGAAACTAATACACCTAATTTTCTTTCACCAACAAATGATGAAGCCATTGGTCTATATTCTTTATATGCATGGTTTAACATACCATATCCTTTAGTTAAAGTCATAAATTCAGTTGTAAATCCTATTAAACCTCTTGAAGGAATTGTATATAAAAGTCTTGTTTGTCCATCTTTAGTAGACATACTTTCCATTTCTGCTTCACGGTTTCCCATTGCTTCAATAATAGATCCTACATATTCTTCAGGTACATCTATTTGAACATCTTCAAATGGTTCACATAATTTACCATCTATTTCTTTAGTTATAATTTCTGGTTTTGAAACTTGTAATTCAAAACCTTCTCTTCTCATATTTTCAATTAAAATTGATAAGTGTAATTCACCTCTACCAGATACAACAAATGATTCTGAATCATAAGGTTTTACTTTTAATGAAACATCTCTTTCAGTTTCTTTTCTTAATCTTTCACCAATTTTACTAGCAGTTAAAATTTTACCTTCTTTTCCACAGAATGGAGATGTATTAACACCAAAATTCATTTGTAATGTTGGTTCATCAATTCTCAAGTGAGGTAATGCTTCTTCACTACCAACTGTACAAACTGTCTCACCAACTGAAATATCAGGTAATCCAGCAATAGCAATAATATCTCCTGCTTTAGCTTCTTTTATCTCTATTCTTTTTAAACCTAAGAATCCATACATCTTTTGAATTCTAAATTGCTTTATACTGCCATCTAATCTTACACATGAAACCATTTCATTTAATTTAACTTGACCTCTTTTTACTCTACCAATACCAATTCTACCTACGAAATCATTATAGTCAAGTAGAGCTGGTTGGAATTGTAATCCACCATCTAAATCAACATTAGGTGCTGGAATATAACTAACAATTGTATCTAAAATTGGATCCATTGTTGGTTTTTGAGTATCAATTTCTGGATGTAAACTTGAAGTACCTGCTAGTGCTGATGTATATACAACTGGGAAATCTAATTGATCAATATCAGCCCCTAATTCAATAAATAAATCTATTACTTCATCAACTACTTCTTTTGGTCTAGCAGATGGTTTATCTATTTTATTAACTACAACTATAGGTGTAACACCTGCTTCTAGTGCTTTCTTTAAAACAAATCTAGTTTGTGGCATTGTACCTTCATAAGCATCAACAACTAATAAAACACCATCAACCATATTCATAATTCTTTCAACTTCTCCACCAAAATCAGCATGTCCTGGTGTATCTAAAATATTAATACGATATCCTTTATAATCTATAGCAGTTGTTTTTGCTAATATTGTAATTCCTCTTTCTTTTTCAATATCATTTGAATCCATTGTTTCTTGAACTTCATTATCTCTAAATGTTCCTGACATTTGTAACAATTTATCAACTAATGTTGTTTTACCGTGGTCAACATGCGCTATTATAGCAATATTTCTTATATTATTCATAAGTATACACTTCCTCTAACTCGTAAAATTATAGCACATTTAAAATAAGTTGTAAACAATTTTTTTATTATAAATAAAGACTTTTCATTTTTTAATATATTTTTTTCTAGTACTTTCTCCACCTCTAATATGTCTTATACTAATATGATATTTTAATATTTTATCCACAGCATAAAACTTTTCCTTATCTATTTCTTTCAATCTTTCATGTAAATCCTTATGAATTGTACTTTTAGAAACATGGAATACTTTAGATATTTCTCTTACTGTTTTATTGCTATCTAATAAATAATTAGATACATTATTAACTCTTTCGATTATCTTTGAACTCAAATAAATCACCTAATAAAGTTTATATGTTTTATTAGGAATTATGAAAAAAAAAGTAGTTTTTCTACTTTTTTATTTTGGATTTCTTAAATCTAATGGATTAGATTCACTTTTCATCTTTGGTATAACCCCTTCATATTTACAACTACCATTAGAGTCTTCTTCAAATAATGTTTTTAAAGCGTCTAAAAATTCAGCTAAACCATATTTTCTAATTAGCTTAACAGAATAATCATAATTCATAACAAATTGTGAATTATTTACAACTACAGATTTATAATTTGTAATTATCTCATCATCATATATAATTGTTATATTTCCTCTTTCTGATTTACAAATAAGTTTATTTGATTTTTCATTTGAAATACAAATTATTAAACCTAGGAGTGTTAATAAAGATACAACAATAATTATGACTGCAATTAAACCATTATAGTTCTTTGCATTTTCTTCTTGTTTATTATTATCTAAACCACAAAAATCACATATAGAATCATCTATTAATTCTGTACCACAATTTTTACACTTCATATATTCCTCCGTTTATAAAATAATATTAACTAATATCCAATCATAATTATCTTGTGAGAATACTTGTTTACAATAATTACATACACCATTATTATTTAGATCCATTGGTGAACCACATGAAGGACATTTACGTACTTCACCTAGTTTTTTAGATTCTCTTTTTTTCTCAAATATAAAAGTATCACTTCTTTCAATAGTATTTCGATTACCTGTTATCAATTCTTTTGTATCTTTATCTATTTGATAATTTTTACAAGAATAAATCATATTAACTTCAATTACAAATTTGTCTTCTAGTACCTTAACTCCTGTAATAAATGTTAAATTAATTTTTAAGTTTTCATATACTTGTATAAGATTGTTTTCTTTTAAATAATCTATTTTTTTCTTATATTTATCATATAGCTTATCACCTATAAAGTGATCAACTCTTGATAAATCTTTATCCATAATGGAAGTGCATAACATTATAAATATATTATTTGCTTTTGAAATAAAAAGATTTTTTGAAAAAGTACTATCATATTTTAATAATTCATCCATTTTTACCACCTATAACATATTATTTTTACTAATAACAAATCCATAACTATTAGATACAATTACAGATTTACAATATTCACATTTATTTGATGCGATATTATCTAAATTTGATCCGCAATTAGGACACTTATTTTCTTTAGTTCCTAATGTTCTAACAAAGGTTATAATAAATTCTCTTTCTATTTTATTTTTTACTTTTTTATTACCATTTTCTATTTCTAAATCATCATATGAAACCATTAAAGCAACATTTACTGATTCAATGTTATTTTCAAAATTAATTCCAACTATTCCTGAATTTAAATATTTAATATTACTCTTAGTATTTTTATTACCTGTTATATTTGAAGATTCTAACTGCATCTTTGTTGTATTATATAATTCATCTGTTGTTATTTTTCTTATAGTTTCTAAATCATGATTTGTTGTGGATAATTCTAATTTCATAAAACTTTCAAAAGCAAATCTTTTAAATTCTTCAACATTTATAGAAGAATCAATATTTTTAATAAAATCTTCTGTTTTAACTTTAGTAGATAACTTTTTTTCACCCATAGAAGTACCAATAATATTTATTATTAAAAAATAAACAACAATATGTCCTACACCAGTTACTATAAAAAATTCTATTGTGGAAATCATTTTATCATCTTTTGCTGAATAAAGCCAATCTGTTCCATTATCAAGAGAAACAAATCTTGCAACATTAAATATTATAAAAATTATTAAAAGTATTATTTTAATTTTATTTTTAGACATAATACACCTCAATTATATTATAACATATATTAATTTGGTATTTATTTATAATAAAATTAGTTTACGTAAAAAAAAAGAGTTAGATTTCATCTACTCTTTTACCATAATAATATTCTGGATTAATATTTTTACCATTATATATTAATTCAAAATAAAATCCATTTCCTTTCTCTTTAAATAAGTTACATGTTGAAGAAGTACCTAATATACTACTTGTATTAACACTATCACCTACATTTACATTAATATTATCTACACACTCATACATTCCTATTAAGTTATTACCGTAACTCACTTTTATAATATTACCTAATAAATCATCTTTTGTTATTTCTTCTACTTTTCCATCATAAATAGAAATTACTTTATATTCTGTTTCATTTTGATAAAATATTCCTGTACTAGGCATATAAGTATTTTCATAAAATATTATAGAATCAGTATTTGAATTAAATGCATCATAGTAATTAACTCCTATTTTTATTGTATCATCATAAAATGGTTTAGAAATAACATCCTTTTCTTCAAATACACTCATTGTATTATCATCCATACTTACTATTGGTTTAAAATTTACATCTAATACTTCTGGTTCAGTATCATCCATAAATGTTTTAACAAATAACAAACTTAATAGAAATGTTAATGTGATTACTCCATATAAAGAATATAGTATTATTCTTTTTGTTTTTATACTCATTTTTTCACCTCTAATTTAAGTGTGAACTAAATATAAAAATTTATACTATATTTTTTTAATTTCAACATTTTTATAATAATATTTTAAAATATCTTTATAATTATATCCTAAATTACCCATAGCATTAGCACCATATTGACTCATACCTACTCCATGACCATATCCTCTAGTGGTTATAATTATTTTATTATTTTTCTGTTCAATCTTAAAATAATATGATTTTAAACTAAAAGTATTTAGTATTTTTTTTGAATCAAAAATTTTATTATTTATTTTGATTTTACTTACTTTTCCATTTCTATCTATATCAATATACTCTATATTTATTTTGTCACAATAATTTAAAGATAATTTGTTATAAAAATCTTTTAATTCATATTCCTTATTAACTTGATAAAGTGGTGATATTTCATCCCATGTTGATACTACACTTTTTAAATAAGGGACCTCTTTTCCAAAAACATCTTCACTATTTAAAGTAGTCCCAATACTTGTTGAAAAAAAGAAAGCATCAATTACTTCATCATTATAAATTATATATTCTCCTTTAGTTTCACTTACTATATTTTTAAGTTTTAAAATATTTTTTTCATAATTATCTTTCCATGATTTTTTTAATTGATCATTATCTAAGTAAACTTGATTAGATGTATTATCAACAACATCATATTCTTTATTTTTATTATATTTCATTTTCTTTTTAGCATAACTTCTAGATGCGACTGCTTGCGCTTTTAACGCTTCTTCATTAAAACTAATTGGCATTTCACCTGCTAAAACACCTATTATATAATCTTCTAAAGGTATTTCTTCTATTTTTTTAGTTTCAGATCTTAAAACTCTTATTAATTCATTTTTACCAAAAAAAAGATGTTTACTTGAAACATCATAAAACATTTTAATTACTAAAAATGGGACTAATATTACTAATACTGCAAATATAAGTATTTTTCTCATTTTATCATCTCATTTAATAATATTATTTTTTTTAAACTTTATTACTAATTTGGACAAGTTTCATTATATGTGTATACATATTGATTATATTCTGTACTATAAGTTATAACAATAACACCACTAATTTTTTGAGTTGAATCTCTTGGATCTGTTATATCGTCAGTTTCTATTTCACCAGCACTTTTTAGTTGTGAAAGTGTTAAACAAGTCCTTGCTCCTGGTGCAGGATAATAAATTGTATTTTTTAATGCAAATTTTTGAGCGGCTTCTTCTAAACTTTGTATTTGTGTATTATAAGCTTTTTCCTTAGAATTTTTCATAATCTTATTTATTTCTGGAAAAACAATTAAAGCAATTATTGATAAAATAACAATAACAGCTAATACTTCAACCAAAGTAAATCCTTTTTTATTCATACTATTCCTCCTATCCTAGTATAAGTAAATATATCATATAAAAAATTAACAGTTAAATATGATATACATATTGTACAAACTAAGTAAAATAATGTAGCTTGTAAAACCCTATTCTTTTTAAATAAATGGTTTATATTTAATCCTTCTAAAACATAAATAGTAAAAGGTATATCTATTAGATATAATATTAATTTAACACTCATCTAACATCTTTGCTCTTCTTTCATATCTTTCAGTATTATCAAAATCTTGATTAATAAATGCATCAAGTATTTTTTTAATTTTTCTTAATGAATATTTTCCACTTAAAGCGATGCAATTAGCATGATTATGTTTTCTTGTTATAATAGCTTCTTCGCTATTCACAACTCTTGCACATCTAACACCTTTTATTCTATTAGCAGCCATACTCATACCAATACCTGATGTACAAATTAATATACCTATATCTAATTTATCCATATTTTTTACTAAATTAAATGCATATGTAGGATAATCTACTTTTTCTTTTTCACTTCCATTATAACCATAATCTATAACTTTATGACCTTTTTTTTCTAAGTATTTAATTAATTCCTGTTTTTTTAATACAGCATAATGATCATTTGTAATTCCTATTGTCATTTAATCACCTACTATATTTATTATACTATAAAACAAAAGAAAAAAGAAGAATTATTTTTCTTCTTTTGAAAATCCATATTTACGATTGAATTTTTCAACACGACCTGTTTTAGTTGCGATTGAACCTTGTTTACCTGTAAAGAATGGATGACATTTATCACAAACTTCTAAGTGTAATTCTGGTTTATTAGACTTTACAGTAAATGTATTACCACATGCACATGTAACTTTTGTCTCAACAAATTCAGGATGAATTCCTTTTTTCATTTTATCTCTCCTCCCGCCATGACAACAATTTGTCATAGAAATTTAAGTACGAAGATATTATAACAAACTTAATTTATAAAATCAAGTATTTAATATATTGTTTTAATTATTTGTTCATTTAACCATTTATAACCTTTATCATTTAAATAATAATTATTACTAGAAAAATATGTTTTATTACCTAATTCATTGATATTTAAATATTTTATATTGTATTTTTTACTTATTTCATAATATTTTTCATTAATATAATCTACATATTTTTGATAACTTATATTTTTACTATAATATCCAACTAATATTATTTTTTCTTTACAATATTTTTTTATTATTTTAATTAATTCATCCATAGATTTTATCATACCATCTAAATATTTATATTTGTCTGATACATTAAATGATAACATTAATTCATCTAAACCTATCTCTAATATAACTAAATCTGATTTAATTAAAATATTTTGTATTGTTCTATTATTTATTTTTATATTATCTTTTATATCTCTTGTTAACTCACCTATTCTATAATTATCATACCCATATACTATATAATCTTCTAATTTCTTATTTAAATAATCTTTAAAGTAATTATCATAACTTTTAATATTATATGAATTTCTTGAAATACTTAATGAATCTCCTACTTTAAATATTAATTCTTTATCATCTTTATTTAATAAATATATACTTATTACAAATAAAACAATCATAAAAATTAAAAGAAATTTTTTCATTTTTCACCTCAAAAAAAGTAGATTTAATCTACTTAATTATATTTCTTTTAATTCTATTTTAGCACCAACATTTGATAATTTTTGTATTATATTTTCATATCCTCTTAAAATATGTTCACAAGAATTAATTGTTGTTTTACCAATAGCAGCTAAACCTGCTAAAACCATACAAGCGCCTGCTCTTAAATCAGTTGCAACAACTTCAGTTCCTTTTAATTTAGAAGGTCCAGATATAAACATTTTTCTACCTTCTATATTAATTTTAGCACCCATCTTATTTAAATAGAAAACATGATTAAATCTATTTTCATATATTGTTTCTTCCATAATAGATATACCTTTTGTCATTGTTAATAAAGCTGTTATTGGCTGTTGTAAATCAGTGGCAAATCCTGGATAACCTAATGTTTTAATATTTGTTTTCTTTAAATTATCACTTTTTG
>JAEEGL017279293.1_pt1 | contig 14831 bp, 11 predicted proteins | sample 9134231 | NCBI WGS metagenome assembly JAEEGL01 (sample SAMN16246548, study PRJNA631951) | gut metagenome | biome: gut microbiome; feature: rumen; material: fiber-attached | host: Bos | place: Iran: Karaj | collected 2018-10 | reverse complement strand
CGCGGCACGCACCCCGAGGCCGAGATCGACCGCGTGACCACGCCCGGCGGCATCACCATCAAGGGTCTCAACGCGATGGAGGAGGCCGGCTTCACCGCCGCCGTCATCGCCGGCCTCAAAGCCTGGACCCCGAAGGGCTGAGCGGGAGGGACTAATTGTCCGCCTTCATATGCACGTCCAGCTGCGGGAACGGGAAGCGGATGCCGTGCTTGGGAAGTTCCTTGTAGATCCGCTCGTTGAGCCAGTGCTGGACTTTCTTGTAGTCCTTGGCCAGCAGCCATACGCGGAGCTTGACCTGGATCGAGCTGTCCTGCAGCTCGCCCAGATACACCTTGGGCTTCTTGGCGCCGGGGGTGTCCTCGTTCAGGATCTTGGGCTGCTCCTTGACCAACTCGAGCAGGATCTCACGCAACTGGTCCATATCGGTCCCGTACGGGACGTTGAACTTCAGGCTCAGGCGGTGCGGGTCACGGCTGCTGTAGTTGTCGATGTTGCCGTTGGCGAGCGCACCGTTGGGGATCGTGATCTCGCGGTTGTCGGTGGTGACGATCTTCGTGTGCACGATGCTGATCTCCGAGATCCGGCCGAAGATGCCCTGGGTCTCCACGAAATCCCCGACCTTGAAGGGCTTGAACGCCAGTAGGATAAGCCCGCCGGCGAAGTTCTGCACGGTGCCGCTCATCGCCATGCCGATGGCCATGCCGCCGGCGGCCAGCAGCGCAGCGATCGAAGTGGTGTTGATGCCGAGCGTCCCGACCATCGCGAGGATGAGCACGACCCAGAGGGTGGCCGTCACCAGGCTCTGGATGAACGAGGCGAGGGTGGGGTCGGACTTGCGCTTGGAGAAGCCCTTGGCGATGATCTTCTTGGTCTTGCGGATGAGCCAGGCGCCGATGATGTAGATGGCGACGGCCAGCAGGACCTTGAGTCCGAACTTGGCCACGGCGCTGGCGGAACTCGCCACGAGCTCGTCGGTCGGCGTGGTCTTGAGCGTCTCCACGAGGTGGGCGCCCTTGGCCACCAGCGTGTCGGCGGAGAAGGCCTCCACGGCGGGGGTTGGGGTCTGGATAATCATATTCTCTGGAGGGTTAATACACCGATGACGGTTTCAACCCAAAGGGGGTAAAAACCGCCATCGCATTTCATAAGAGACGACAGCTTAACTGCCGATCGTAAGCGTCAGCGGGAGATCAGCAAAGAATCCCTTCATATCCGAAACAAGGATGTTCGTGCTGTTGCCGCTGGTCTTCGTGGTGAACAGCGAGATTGGGAATTCATTGGTGTAGGACACCTCCCGTGTCTCCGGATCGACGTGGTAGTAGTCCGAACGCTCAATCGTATAGATGTAGTAGAAGGAATTCTGATTGGGCTTGGACGTGAACTTCGAAGGGCCATCGGAGACCGGGAGCAGCGGGCTCGTACTCGAGAGGCTGTTCTGCTCGGCCTCGATCCGGATCTGGAGCGGGAAGAGCGAGGCGGGTAGTTCGTCCGGAAGACCGATGGTAATACCTACCTCCTGGTCCGAAACGTCCTGCGCCGGGACTATCGAAATCCTGGTGTCGTCCGTAAAGGTCAGAGTGCCGATGACATTGATCGTAACTTCGCGGAAGAGGGCGCGACCCAGACCGACTTTCCCCTGGACACGGATGATCCCTTTCTGCAGCGTACTTGTCCGGGGCCCGGTGCCGAACGTGATCACGCCGTTCGCATAATCTACGTTGAGATCCGTGATCGGATTGTTGTATCCGGCCACATTTTTCTGAGTGACGCTGATCTTCACGTCACCTGTCGTCTGGGTCACGTGCTGATCGGGATTGTTCTCATCCGGTGCAAACCAATAGGTCAGAACCAAATCCTCATCATCTCCGAGGAAGGTCTGGTCCATATAGTCCACATAGATACGGGACTCGCCGTTGGAGATCTCGTTGAGGGTGGCCGTCTCCAGCGAAGAAGAAATATTGCCGAAGAAATCACCGTTGTATGCCAGCTCGGCTGTTCCGTAGCCCGCCTCATTCAGGCCATCGATACGCATCGTGTACTGGATGTTGCGCAGGATCGGCATATACTCCCCCTCGTTGTCAAGGAGCTCGATCTTGTACCAATACGTCTTGCCGAGCAGGTTCGCAGGCACATCAATAGCCGCATCTCCTGCCGTCTGCCTGTAATCTGCGTACTGCTCTGCTGTCATCCAGACTATTTCGGCGATGACACAGGTCTGATATTGCTCAGGGATCTGACGCTCATACATATACATCCCTTGGCCGTGCTGGACAAAGGTGGGATTCGCCGGCCAGGTGTGAACGATCTCCATATCGCTGGGCGAGTAACCGATATAGTTCAAAGACAACTCATCATAGAAAGAGCCTACCGGCTGATCGGGATCAAAGTTGCCGATGTTCATATATGCCTCGGAGACCTTGCCGGTAGAAATGTCCAGTGGGGCCAGGGAGCCCCGGTCCGGATAGTTGATCAGGGTCCAGCGGCCCACGGAGAACACGGGAGATCCCGAGTCCACGACGATCTTGGCATAGTTACGGACCAGGTAGACGAGTTTGAGGTCCGTGACGGTTTCCTCGTCGAGGATGTAGTTGCCGGTGTCGGGGTCGATGATATAATCCCCGGTGGCGTTCTTCTTCGCCCGGATACCATTGGGCAGGTGGATACGCTGCCAATAAGCGCCGTCATAGGCACTGGTCTCAGCATTGTAGCCGGTCACCATCCCCGGAAGGATGTTCCACTCGTAGTCGAAGGTCGGCGGATTCATTTCCGCTGGCGGATTGGCCACGAAATCGATTGTACGCTCTTCCTCCACGATCGGGAGCATCACCTTATATTCTTTCTTATTGGCAGAGCCGGCAACCGTCACGGGCTCGATCGTGGCCGGAATCCAGTTCTGCAGATACATACCCTCACCGAACACGGCGACGTACATATTGGATACGATTGGATTTTCTCCCATCGCGGCTTTCGTGTTGGGAGCAAGATCAGGGAATTCGGCGGTAAATGTCACCTCCACCATCGTCCCGGGCGCAGGAGGAACGGACGTCGTCGTTTGATTGTCGGTCAGTCCTGTCACTTGGCAGGAAGTCGCGGCGAAAACGGTCGCCACCAGGATATAGATAATCTTTTTCATCTCTCTATTATTTATAAGATACGACGTGGCCGTTGGGGTGATACTGGTTGGAACTGTAATTCCCCGCTGCGGGCTCGTCCCCCCAGTACCAAATGTCATAGACAAAGCGGGCACGGTATGTCTGGGAACTGGATGCAGCTTTAAACTGTACAGTTCCACCACTTAGGCGGACGACACGTCCGCTTCCTGCCCAATACTCCGTATTGTCTGCAAACAAATGCGGAATCGTGTCATCTTGCTGACGGGCATAAATGAAGGCGATCTCCGCCTCCGAAGGCAAGCGCCAGCGCCCGGCGGGGTAACCGGCCTCCTGATAGGTGGCCGCCCTTTTCACAACATTCTCGAGCGAGGCAGCATTTTGCATAAAATTCAAACCGGACGAGATGAGGATGTGGGGTGCGATCGTATTCCTGTTGTTCGTGTTGGTTCCGGCGTCCTGACCACAAATCATGATGTTGCCGGCAGACTGCCAGGCCGCTGTTGTTTCATTATTCTGAGTGGCATTTGACAGATAGTTTCTCAAAGACCAGCCATTGCCGTATACGGAAGAGGCAGTCGCGCGAGGATCCCCGATCTTATAGGAATAAGTATGGTTCCTAAGGTTGTTCCAGCTGGTGCTTGTCGTTTCTTGCACGGTGTAAGTATTGTTCTTGAGGTTTTCATCGACAGTGCCGTCTTCCTGGACTCCGTCATTGAAAGCCGTGATTGTCAAGTCCGTTGTGAAGAAATTCTGAGAAACACCTTGTGAAACAGCTCCTCTTGCAGCAATGGCAACATAAGTCCAATTGTTCGGAGTAAAGTAATTGTTGTTAAAGGAGCCGGCGCCATTGGGACTTCGATAGAAAGTTTTTCCATCACGCGTTTCCACACTTGTTCCGAATCTGGTGCCATTTTGATTCACCGGATCGACCACATAGGCGAAATAGCCATCCACGAACACATCACCAGCGGTGGTCTTCTTGAGCTCAATGGCAGGGTGCTGATAGATGGTGACGGTTTTGGACTGGTTAGCGTTCTCGGAGTTGGTGATGGTCAGCGTGATGGTACGCATGACATAGAGATTGGTCATTTCGTGCTGGAACTTCACGACTTTGTTCTCGGCATCGGCACTTAGGGTATAAGTATGGTTGCCGGGGCCGCCGTAATCCTGCACGGACACTTCACTGGTGCCCGAATACTCCCTCGGCCGCTCGATGGAATCACCGGCAGTATTATAGTTGTAATCCCAGTAGGTAATCTTGTCGAAATCCACGTTCACCTCAGCATTGCAGAAATACGGGATGTCGATGTGGTCGTCGCCGTAGATATGGAACTCGCTGCCCGGCACATAAAAGTATTTTGCGGAGTTCAGACCGGAGCCGGAGAACCAGGACGGAGAGGCCCAGTCGGCCACACAGTATTCGTAGTCGGTGAGGACATAGTCGTTCTCGGTGCCGCCGAGCACACCCACGCGCAGCTGGACCTGATACCAGCAGTTGCGGTTGAGGGTCTTGTCGGCAACCTGCGGGACAGGGATTTTGTAGTAGAACGGAGAGGTGCCCATAATGCTGCCCTGCCAGGGGAGCTGGAGCTTGAAGTACGGCTCGCCATTATCGGCGTCGCTCCAGGTCTGGGGATAGGTGTAGGCCGGATCGGTCATATAGACGTGGTTGCTGCCTGTGTAACCGTAGTCGGTCGGATAGGAGAAGTATCCATCGCGCTGACCTTCCTGCTGAAGCACCTGGGTCGGAGTCCCCGCGACGGTCGACTTGTTGAGGCTGTTGACATAATAGATCGCCATCTGGTCCTCCACCGGCGTCCAGGTCTCCTCTTCGCCGGTAATCGGGTTTATGGTGGTGACCGATGCCTCGATGTTCAACTGGACGGTCAGCTTGACCGCCAGGCGTGAGAGCAGGATCGTCTGCGTGCGGACTTCATCCTGTGCCGCCGGCTTGAGCTGGACGGTGTACTTCTCGCTCGTCGTCTGCGTGGCCGGAGCGTAGGAGTCCATCACGAAGCAGTCGGGCTGCTGAGCGGCCTGCGTGTCCGTGGCTGCGGTGTAAAGCGGCTTTTCCACGGGCAGGGCCAGGAGCGTAGCCAGCGTGGGATTGTCCGTATCGTGGTTGATCGTGCCCGGGTAGTTGGCCAGCACGTATACATAAGATGTCTTCTGCAGTGCTTCGTAGCCTGCGATGGAAGTATCGAACGTCAATCCGTCCGTCGTGGGGAGGGTCACACGCCCGTGGATGCCCAGCGGGGTGGTGCCGGCCTCATCGGCATAGAAGAAATAATCGACGTGTTTGATGAGGTTCTCGACCTCAGTGCCGGCGCTCTTGGTCTGCAGGTCGGTGCAGGCCACGTCAAGTTTGAGCAAATATGCACCTTCCTTCATAGTGGGGCCCCCCAGTTCCGTGCAGGAAGGGACGAGGGTAAGTGCAGCGGCTGCGAGTATGATGAGGATAGAGATTTTTTTCATATGTCGTGTGCTGTTTAGTTGACGATGTCGGAATTGTTGAGCACAAAGTGATGGTGGCCACGGAGGTCGTACAGCTGCGTCTCCGAGTCGATGCTGTAAGTCACGCCGTTCTTGTCAGTGACGTAGGTCTTGAGGATGAGCTCAGCCTGCTCCCCGGTAGCCGATGCGTTGGTGATCTCCAGGGTGACGACGGTCGTCTGAGGGGCTTCACCCACTGCCGCTTTCGGGGCGATGTTGCCCGTCAGGGGCGTCGTAGCGCTGCCCTGCTGGCCGTCACGGGTAGTGACGATGAACTTGTCAGTGTCACCGGTCAGTGCGACACTCCATGTACCGCCTTCCGGGGCGAGGATCTTGTAGGTCACATAGATAGTGGCGCCGTCGTTGAAAAGCCAGTACTGGCGGAAATCTTTGGCGTCGCGTCCCGCCATCTTGGCTTGTTCAGGATCGCCGGAAGTCGTGTAGCGACCGTTGTTGGCGCCTGTCACAACGAACTGCGTGGCCTCGGCCATATTGTCGGTATCGGACGTGATAGGTACGTCAATCCATTCGCCGGCGACAGGATCCAGTGTGATCAGCTTGAAGTTCCAGATGTTGCCCGGCATAACAAGACCGTTGATGCGGTGCTTCTTGCAGGCGGCGAAGGAGATGTATTCGCCCTTCGAGTGGGCGGTACCGTCAATGGTAACATCCTTGCCGTAAGCAAGCCGGAGGGTGCGGGTAGAAGTATCGTTGCCTTCCTTGACCGTGAAACGGATCATCAGGTATTGCAGTGTCTGCGGAAGGGCGAACACGGTGAAATTCAGTCCGTTGTTCTTGGAGACTGTCGTATTCTGCGGGAAGGTGAAGGTGATCGCGTTGCCCGTACCGGTACAAGCGATCGATTTGTCATCCTTGGTAGTGCCGGTATAGGTCACCGTAAAGGCACCGGTAAGCGCTTTCGCTTCGGCCGGGGCATCGTCCGCGAGCAGCAGCTCGAACTGCGTGAGCGTGACCGCGTCTGCATCTTCCACATCGCTCGTCAAAGAGAATTCGAAGGCGGTGAAAGCCGGATAGAATTCGAGTGAGATATTGGTCGCATTGTCCGTCGCCGGCTGGCTGGCGGCACCGACGGCAGTCATATATGCGTAGCTCATATCGGTCACATAGGCTCCTGCCGCATCCTGGACCTTTCCCTGGGTGGCAGGAATGCTGCCGGCCAGGATACCCTTGGTGCCGTCCAGTTCGTTACCCTTGCCCTCGACGGTCAGTTTCCCATCGGCATCCATAGGAGCGGGATAGACGGCGTAGAACTTGGCGTTCCCTGCACCGGCAGGCCACATCAGGCCATTGCCCACCGCGTAGTCAGCCTGCTCCGAATCATAATACTCCCCTTGTCCGTCATTACTCAGGTGGATGAGCGTGGCCTTGCTCCAACCAGCGGAGGTGTTGGCGGTGCCGGCAGTTGCGCCGGTGACCTCGTAGTCGGCCCAGTAATAGAGATTCGCTGCCGCCGTACCTAACTCGTAGTCAACGCGGCGGACCGCGGCGTCGCTGTAGATGCGAATGGCATCGCCGTTGACCCAGTCGATACTCTGCCACGTGGCAGCGTCGGGGTTGGTATTGTCAAATGCACCATACACCGTCTTGGTGCCGGCGGAGCTGGCGCTGGCCGAGAAGCGGATGTCGCCGGCCTTGCCGCTTTCCCCGTTTAATCCCGTCTTCTGGCATCCCGCCAAAAGCAGGGTCCCTGCTGCTGCGAGCAGGAGGAGTGTAGATTTGCCTTTCATCATCATGGTCTGGTCCTCCTATTCCCATTCGTGGTTAAAGGTGTCGCCTGAGAAGTCGTAGTTCTCGACTTCCTGGCCCGTGGACACGATCGTCGTATTATCCACGAGGGAGCCGGCAAGGATAGGCGACTCCGACAGGAGAATGGTTTCCTGCAGTACCGCCGGCCTTACGAATTGTTGTTTCTTTCTCATATTATGCATAATTTACTTTGTTCCTTTGGTGATGGGTTCCAGCCAGGCGCGCGGGACACTGGTTTTGGCGAACCAGGAGTCGAGCAGCTGGACTACGACGTAGGTACGGCCGCGCAGCTCGAGCACGAACCCCTCCACGCCGGCGAGCACGCCCTTGATGACGCGTACGCGTTCTCCAAGTTCTAAAGGCCGGCCGACCAGTCCACCCTCGTCGGTGGACAGGTCGAGCACGCGCCTGAAGTCTTCCATCTGTTTGTCAGGGACGACGAGGAGCGAGCGGGTGGCGGGATCGATCAGGTAGCGCACAGGCAGGGATTCCTCGTTGGCAAGCTGGCAGGCACGGCGCTTGGTGGTCCGCAGGAACACCAGCGCCGGGATGACCGCGCGCTCATAGGACGCCGAGCCGCGCGTACGGCGATGCGTCTGCGTGGGCACGAAACGCTCGACGCCCAGGCGGTCGAGCCGTCTGGCCACGGACAGCTCGGCACCACAGCGCGTGCGCGCCGCGAACCAGCAGTCAGACTGCAGGTTACGGCTCGCTCCATCAAGAGCAGATGTCGGATTATCCGACATTTCCATATGTGCCCTTCTCGCCATATCCATTCAGCAATCAGCCTATAACCGATTGATATACAGTAATTTAACTGGCAGCTGATTATCTCTTCGATAGAGATACGTTTCATTTATGATTGAAAAAGAGTTGTTTATGAATTTAGTTTTGGACCATTTCTTCTGCATCTGCGGAAAAAACCTTACATTCGTTCCCGGCTATCTATCTAAGTCTCCTGCGAATTATGCCAGCTAAAACCCCTATGCTCTCGGTCAAAATCGAGAAGCTGATCCTGCAGATGCAGGCGGCTGGGAAAGTGCGGACCGCCCAGGTCTACCGCACGGCCCTCAATACTTTCCTGCGTTTCCGCGAAGGGGAGGATCTCCCCCTGAAGGAACTGAGCGCACAGATGATCCTCTCCTACGAGGCCTGGATGCACAGCCGCGGGCTGATGCGCAACAGCAGTTCGTTCTACCTCCGGTCCCTGCGCTCGGCCTGGCGCAAGGCGATGGGGTCGCGCAATGTCCATCCCGACCCCTTTGCGGATGTGTATACGGGGGTGGACAAGACGGTCAAGCGCGCCGTGTCCCTGTACGAGATCCGACGCCTCAAGGCAATGGCGCTGGAGGGCGAGGACGCCTGGGCGCGTGACCTGTTCCTGTTCAGCTTCTACACCCGCGGGATGTCTTTCGTGGATATGGCCTTCCTGCGCAAGGCGGACCTGCGGGGCAGCCTGCTGACTTACTGCCGGCGCAAGACCGGTCAGCGACTGCTGGTCCGCTGGGAAACCTGTATGCAGGAGATCCTGGACCGCTGGGGGCCCAATCCCACGCAGTACCTGCTGCCCATCATCACGCGCACGGATTTGCCGGCATATAACCAATATAAATACGCGAGCGCGCGTGTGAACCGCTGCTTGCATCTGACCGGCCGCAAACTCGGGCTCAAGGCCCCACTGACGATGTATGTGGCACGGCATTCCTGGGCCAGTATCGCCCACAGCCGCCACATCCCCCTGTCCGTGATCAGCGAGGGGCTGGGCCACGATTCAGAGCGCACTACTTCCATTTACCTGGCCTCGCTGGACCAGAAGCAGATCGACTCCGCCAACCGCACGATCCTGCGCTTGTTATAGGTTTTCGACACACGGGATTTGTATTTTGTGGAGTTTTGTTTATTTTTGTTAGTCTAAAAGACAATCAGATGAGCAGTTCAACCAGCAAAATACTGATGCGCCGGCGTATGATCGTGGACACCATCCTGTCCTGCGGGGGTTCGTTGGCGGCCATTCTGCTGGTGCGCGCCCTGACGGAGCCGATCCCGGGATTCGTCACCCGGGTGGCGCTGTGGGTTGCCGCGGCCGCCGTCCTGACGCTGGCCGGCTTGCTGGTGACGCGCAGCGGCGACGTAGTGACGCGCTATGCTTCGCTGCGCGGGTATGTCCGCTTGGGCAATGCGCTGCTGGTCAAGGAGATCGGGATGACTGTCCTGCTCCTTGCCGGTCTGATCCGCCTCCCCTCGGTCTCGTTGTCCTTCGTGGCCGTGCTCTCCGATATTCTCTTCACGGCCGCTGCGCTGTTCCTGCCCCGTTTCCTGGTTCGCAGCGTGCGCCGGGAGGAGCGGGAGATCAAGGGCGTCTCCGAGCGGCTCAACGCGCTGGTGTCCGGCACGGACGCCGCCGCGATCACGCTTGCGGAGAATGCCGATGCCTCCGGACACTACAATGTCCTGGGCTACTTGAGCGACGACCCCTCCCAATCGGGCCGCGTCATCGGGGAGTTGATCGTCTACTATGCTGCCAGCAACGAGGATCTTGATGCCTTGCAGTGGCGGCTGGGGGGCATCGATTGCATCCTGCTCCCCAAGGGCCACCGCGAGGGCGGCTCTGCGGGCGACGGGGCGTCCGAAGGGAATACCCCGGTCAACAACGACGCCATGTCGCTGATGGGCCACGTGGTCAAGCGCAGCTTCGACCTGCTGGGATCCGGGCTGCTGATGATCGTGTTCTCGCCCCTGGCAGCGCTGAGTGCGCTGGCGGTGCGGCTGGAGGACGGTGGCCCCGCCATCTACGCCCAGGAGCGCCTGGGGCGCGGCGGCAAGCCCTTCCACATCTATAAGTTCCGCTCGATGCGTATCGACGCCGAGGCCGCAGACTCCCCGGCGCTCTACTCCGGCGACGACGACCCGCGCCTGACGCGCGTGGGCAAGTTCCTGCGCCAACACCACCTGGACGAGCTCCCGCAGCTCTGGAACGTCTTCCGTGGCGATATGTCCTTCATCGGCTACCGCCCCGAGCGCCGATTCTACATTGAAAAAATCATGGCGGTCAACCCCCGCTACGAATACCTCTTCCAGATCCGGCCGGGCGTGACGAGCTACGCCACGCTGTACAACGGCTATACGGACACGCTGGACAAGATGCTGACGCGTCTGGACCTCGACCTCTATTATTTGCGTAACCACTCATTGTGGTTTGATGCGCGCTTGTTGGCTCTGACCTTTTTCCGCATCATCGGCGGCAAAAAGTTTTGAGTTTTCCTGGGCGCATTTTTTTTGCATTTTACTTTTTAGGTGTTATATTTGCACCTTGTAGTATTGTGCAATACTAGTACGTGTTTTATTGTAATTGAGTTTAGTGTAGTGGATATATCTCTATCGAAGAGATGTTATTTTATAAATAAGCGCGTTATAAAGATATGAAAAATAATCCGGTACGGACCTATAACCTGTCGGATTATCGATAGAAAAATGGCAAAAAAGGTGCAGACAGAGGCGCCGGTTCTTCCGGCAAACGACCGTGGCCAGCAGGGAGACTGCTGGTTCGCGGCGCGCACGCGCTGCGGCGCCGAGTTGTCCGTAGCTGGACGGCTCGACCGCCTGGGCGTCGAGCGCTTCGTGCCCACGCAGACGCACCGCCGCACGCGCGGAGCCGCGACCTACGAGCGCGCGGTCATCCCGGCGCTGGTGTTCCTGCGGACCACCAAGCGCCGTGCCTGTCAGCTTGCCAACGAGGAGTCCCTGCCGGTGCGGTATCTGATCGATCCCGCCACCCGCTCGCTGCTAGTCGTCCCCAACAAACAAATGGACGATTTCCGGCGCGTACTGGACTTGTCCACGGACGAGGGCGGCCTGATCGACCGTCCGCTGGAACTGGGCGAGCGCGTGCGCGTCATCAAGGGCGTGCTCGCAGGCGTGGAAGGGTTTGTACTTGAGCTGCGCGGCCGCACCTATGTGGTGGTCCGCCTGCTGGACTCCTGGTTTGCCAAGGCCAGCGTCCCGAGAGCCTGGCTGGAACCGGTCAGCACCCAATAGATAATAGAGTAAATTATGCATAATATGAAAGTTAAGAAACCATTCGTAAGGCCGTTTGTCCTGCAGGAGGTGACCCTCCTGCCCGGCACGCCGATCCTTCAAGGGTCGGTCTCGGACAACACGACTGTCATCTCCATGGGCCAGCAAGTTGAGTTCAAGGAGTTCGACGATTATGAGAATTTTAACCACAATTGGGAATAGCCGTTATGAAAAAAATCCTTTTCTTTTTCTTAACCGCTGCCCTGCTTTTCCCGGGTTGCTCCAAATTCGGCAAGGGCGACGAAGGCAGGCAGATTACTTTTGAGGCCCGGACCGAGAGCAAAACCGGAGACCTCACCAAGACCGCATACGCCGGACGCCCCTTGTATGAATCGGATGGAGCATACTATGAGCGGATTGACTGGCTGCCGACGGACCTGATCCGTATCTATAGCCCGGAGGCCTCGCACCGCTACGACCCCAACCGCCACTTCGCCGACTACCAGCTGTCGAACATCACGACGGACGGGCGCTACAGCCGCGCCTCCCTGATCAACGCCGGCATCGTGTATGACGAGAACGGCAACGACCCCGGTATTCCGGACCCGGTGCACAACATCGACATGAATGTCAATGGCCTCATCTGGGGGTCCAGCGACTACTACGATTTCTACGCACGTACGCCGATCGGCCCCATCAACGGGACGGCGATGACCGCCGAGATCCCTGCCGAGCCGACCCTGGCCTGGGACGGCAATCACGGAGTAATGGACATGCAATATGCCGTGATGTTCGCCAAGACCACGGGCGTTGCCGACAAGGGAACGGTACAGTTGCATTTCTATCCCAAATTCACGGCCTTCGAGTTCTGGGTGAACTCCGGAGAGAACGACAAGGTGGAGTTGGAGTGGTTCAAGCTCCACAGTGCCACCCAGCCGGTTGCTGCCGACACTTTCAGCATGTCCCCTGTGGACGAGAGCGTGACCGTGGCAGACGCGGACGCCCACGACACCATCATGTTGGACTTCACCACCCTGCCGGGCGGCAAGCTGACCCTTACGCCCACCCAGGACGCCTCATTCATGGTATTCGCCCTGCCTACCGTGCTGACCGACCTCGTCATCTCCTTCAAGGTCAAGGACGAGGCCCGCATCCGTTCGCTCCGGCTCAACGACAGCCAGGGCCAGCCGCTCGAGTTCAAGCCGGGCAGGAAGTATATCCTCTCGGGCATCACTTTCCCGAAACTCCTCGAGCTTTACGGCGAGGATATTCTCTGGGATGTCCAGGCCTCCGGCGAGAACCTCATTTGGGACTAACAACAAGCTAATCAACAGGTATGAAAGCAAGATATATCCTATCAGCCGCACTGGCCCTGTCCCTCCTGCCGGGTTGTGTCAAGGAACTTGGATCCAACCCTGGCAAGGCCATGCTCCGGGCCGTCATCGAAGAAGAGACAAAGGTGTCGTTTGACGGTGTCGAAGGCAAGTTCTCCTGGAACACCGGCGACCAGATTGCCGTCTACGTAGGCAGCGCCTTCCAGAACGCCGTCGTAGAGCCCAGCACCGGCGACTTCTCCATCGAAGAGACGGAGACGGAACTCCGTAATTTCTATGCCGTCTATCCGGCCGCCGTCGCCGTGGCGGACGGCGCCCCCACCACACTGAAAGTCAACCTCCCTGCCAGCTATGATGTCAGCGCGTTGGCTGCCGCGGGCGACGACGAGTTCTCCCCGGTCCCGATGGTGGCCGTTAACAGTAACGACCAGGATCTCCTGTACTTCCGCCACGTCGGAGGACTGCTCCGCGTCGTCTGCACCAATCTTCCCACAAGCGTGAAGACGATCACCGTCATCTTCGACAACGATGTCACGGGCGAATACACCGTCAACGTGTCGGACCCGCGTAATCCCCGTATCACGAACCGCGGTGAGGGTGAGGGCAGCAACGCCAGCACCGTCACTTTCACCGTATCGACCAACGGACTCCCTGCGACCAACAGTTTCGCACTGAACGTTCCCGTCCCCTGCGGGACATACGCCAAGATCGAGGTCAAGGCCTATGGGAACGACATGAGCAATCCGGTCCTTCAGCAAGAATATTCCAAGGCTTCGCTGACCTTTGCACGCCACCACGGAAAGCTCATCTTCTTCGGCGAAACCCCGGGAGACTGGACGATCGGCACGCTCAAGGATGTGTCGGCCTACTATTTCGGCGGCAGCTTCACGTTCTCGGACGACTTCGTGAGCTTCAAATACGACGAATACGGCGACAAGGAGGCGGCTCCTTTCTGCTTCGAGTATTCCGCGACGGGCGCGGACGGAACCTGGAGCACGACCCCGCCGGACTGGATCGCCCCGGATCCCAGCATCGATTTCGGCGGTTTCTCCCGTGCGCGCGAAATGCGCATCTCCCTGAGACCGCAGCCCAACCTGGCCGTGGATGCCCACGCCGAGGCCTTGAAAAACGCGACGCCGAAGAGCGGCTTCGACCTTTCCACGATCAATGTCGCCACGGGCGCGACCGTCGCCCGCACCACGGCCAACTGCTACGTGGTCCAGGCTCCGGGCACCTACAAGTTCCCGCTCGTCTATGGCAACGGTGTCAAGGACGGAGCGCCCAACGAGAGTGCCTATCGCGCCCGCAAGGGCGTAGGCGATGCCTACCGGCCGGCCAATGGCGATTTCGCCGCACACGATAGCGGCAACAATCGCGTCATTATGGGACATTTGGGATACTTCAAGAATCACCTTTATACAGCCGCCGGCCTCACCTGGAACACCAGCGATGGTAACATTACCAACCCTTATATCGAAGAGTTGCTGCCGGCCAATACCACCTACACGGCCCAACTCATCTGGACGGATGCCAAGGGTCTCATCAATGCAGAAAGTGTAAGCATCACCGGCAGCGGGCAGGATGCCTACATTACTTTCGAAGTACCCGCTGAGACCATCTGCCAGGGCAACGCCATGATAGCCTTGCTCGCCGACGGAAAGATTGCCTGGAGCTGGCATATCTGGGTGACGGACGAAGACCTCACCGCCCTTAAGGACGGCCTGAACGGCATCAAATTCGCCCCGGTGAACATCGGATGGGTCGGTACCAAGGAGACCGAGCGCTACGAGACGAAACAAGTTTATATACGCGCACGGCAGACCGAGAGCGGCGGAGCTGTGACCAATACCGTATTGGTCACGGAGCAGGCCGGCCCGACCATCGTGGGGCGGGGCAACAGCCCTTACTACCAGGGGGGCCGCAAGGATCCGCTGCCCGGCGCGGATCTCAAGCAGATCGACGATCAGGTGGGGCCCGAACGGAAGACGCTTTACTCCTATTCTGAAAACTACCAGCCGAAGTACAGTAAAGAGCTTTGGCGTCCCCTCGGCGTCGTCATCCAGCATCCGAACATCCGCTACAATTATACGGGCCCGAGCATTCACGGCTG
>JAEEGL016220744.1_pt1 | contig 14831 bp, 13 predicted proteins | sample 9134231 | NCBI WGS metagenome assembly JAEEGL01 (sample SAMN16246548, study PRJNA631951) | gut metagenome | biome: gut microbiome; feature: rumen; material: fiber-attached | host: Bos | place: Iran: Karaj | collected 2018-10 | reverse complement strand
GAGAGTCATAGCGGACAGCGTGTCGTTCGTGAACTCAACTTGTTCCCTGAGCGTGTCAGACACATCGTTGATGCCGGCGGAAAGTTCGTCGTAAACCGGCTTCACGATTTGGTTGTAGACGGCATCGTTCCGTTTGACGAGTTCGCCGTTTTTCACCATCACCTCAACATCCTCTTCGCCTTCGTAGTTCTTAATGTCCACAAGGTATGAGTCCTCGACCTCGTGCTTCACCCATACGCCTTCGTAAGGGTTCCACTCGTTGAGGAAATACCTCGCAGGGGCTTCCGAAGCAATCTCCGGGACCCTTGCCTCGCCCGTGGCGAGAAACTCGCTGAAATAGGCGTTAGCGGACGTCCAGACCTTGTCCACGCCGTCCACGGATTTCATCTTGACGCACTCGTAAGGAACACCGCAGATAACCTGCGTGCAGACGAGGTTCACGTTGTCGTTGACGAGGCGGATGCTGTGCAGGTTGTTCGCGTCCGTGTTCTCAATCCTGTGCTGGACGGTGCCGGCGTTCGCGTGGAATTTCTTCGCGTGGATACCGCCGTCGCCGTGCCTTGTCGTGGTCCAGAAAGTAGTCTCCTCCTTTCCGTTGGCACCGTGGCCGGTCGGGCGTATGGAGAGCCCGTAGCCGTCACAGAAACCACCGCTCCAGCCGTCCCGTTCAACCTTCAGCCTGTTGCCGGCGAGATAGCCGTTTTCGGAACCCTCCACGGAGGTCGCGTGGGGCGTGTAGTCAACGTCCTCGTCGCAGTCGTCCTCAACGGCCTCAAGCATATCGTTCCAGTCGTCAAGGTTGGCGATACGCCAGCCCTTGCCTTCCTGCTCAAGCAGTTCCGCAATCTTCCTGACTGCGGAATATGTGTACTCAAGCCCTTCTACCGGGACGTACTCTTTCGTGAGATATTTCTTGCAGGCGGAGAGTGTTTCTTCGTCGGTCGGGAGTTTTTCGCCTGCGGTCAGGTCAATCAGGCTCTCGACGGGTGCGTAGAAGCCCGTCTTTGCGAACAGGTCAAGCCTGAGCGGTGATTTGTCAGTGCCGTTGCCTTGCAGACCGTATTCCGTCTTGATGGTGATGTCAGACGGGATGGTGAAGCCGGAAAGTTGCTTCTCAACGCCGTTGACGACGATGGTCAGTACGCCGTACTCCGGGTCGTACGCGGTGTTGTCAAGGTCAATGTCTGCCTCAAGTTTCGCATACTCCCTGTCAAGGTACTCTTTCAGTCCCGGGATGGCGACGATGTCGTCGTTCTCGCGGACGAGGTAGATGGTGGCGTCGTCGCCATCAAAGTACCCGTCCTTGATGTCGTTACCGCGAAGGAAATTGAAGTTCCAGTCTATCTCGGAGGCGGTGAGGCTACAGTTCTTGACCTTGTCCTCGCCGTAGAGCCTTTCAGAGAGTTTGTAATATGTTACTCCGTTGAATTTAAGTGCCATAATAGCCGATTTATTAAATAAATAGTTTTTCCAGTACCCTTTTCTCGTACAGCCAGTTGTTCCTAATCTCCGCATACTGCAGTCCGCAGGTGTAGAACCGGAAGGACCAGACGTCGCCGATGAACGTGCCGGCGAAATTCTTCTCCAGCGGGAGTATCTTCGGGAAGGCACGACCGTAATCAAGCCACACGGACGAACACAGTCCCTGCGTTCCACCGCCGACGGAGATGTTGAAAGGAACACCCTCCTGTTTCTCCTTTATCGTGCTGAGTTCGCGGAAATTCAGTTCCGGTAGCACTTTTGACACGAGTTTCAGGTAGCCGTTCACATAAATGTAGACCCTCATCTTGCGTGGACCGATGGGCTTCCCGCACGCGTCCAGTGGACCCCTGATGATACTGAACTTGAGGTCCACCGTGCTCCATTCGTTCTCTTTCAGGAGCCCCGGGAAGGAGGTCTCAGTTTCAATCTTGTATCCGTCCTCGGAGTCGCAGTCAAGGATGAGGTACCGGTAGGAGATACTGCCGTCCTCGTTGTACTTGAGGGCAAAGGCGTTTCCGAGGATGTCCTTCAGGACGTCGCACGGTTTCGGGTTCTCCTCGTAGTACTGGTCAATAGTCTTTGTGGTGTAGCCGTTCTTCGTCCTGTTCATCAGGAGGAACAGGTTCCCGGTGTGGAAATCGTTCGTACTGCCGGTCAGGACGACTGACACGTCCTCGTCCCAAGTCGCCGTCGTGAAGCCGTACTTGGTCCTGTTGAAGAAAAGGAACTTGTTGTCGGTCTCAATCTCGTAGTAGCCGTTGTCGGAAACCGGCTTACCGTCCTTCGTGTAGATGGTCATACCGGACAGGACGATGTCTGGCTTCATATAGTCTTCGTCGTCCTTGAAATATCCGTCGCAGTTCTCCTCGCACTCGCAAGGTTCCTGCTTCTTGATGGGACATCCGCAGTAGGTGTAGTCCCTGAAACCGTAGCGGTTCAGGAAATAGGCGAGGTAGCGGGCGGAACGTTTGTTCAGTTCCTTGCGTGCCTTGTCGTTCGGCTGTTCCTTGCACTTGCACGGCTTCTTCTCCGGCACCTCAAAGAACTCGTCGCACATCACGTGCTCCTCCTGAACGCGGTCCTCGTATTGCGACAGGTCGCAGTTCGCAAGTTGCATAAACTTGTCCTCCGCACGGGTTCCCATATAGAAGAAGATGCCGGCGTTTTCCGGATATCGTTCGTTGAGGACCTTGTCGTCCACGATGTAGGCGTTCGGGCGGAGCGTAATTTCCACGTCCCATTCCTTCTCTATGTACTGCGGGAGGATTTCGTAGTTGAAACCGAACAGTTTGTAGAACCCTTGGAAGAACCCGCCCTTCAGGGCGTAGTACTTGTTTTCCACATACTCCATTTCATAGGAGTTCTGCATCGTGTTTCCGGTGACGGCGAGAAGGTGGAGCCTCGGGTCGTCCGGGTCCAACTGCAGTTTGCCGTTCGTGAACAGGTCGTAGAACTCCTCGTTCGTGACCTTGTCCCACCCGCCGTAGTAGATGAGACCGTTGTCCATCCCCGTGAAGCCGATGTCCTCAAGGAGAGGTCCGTCGTTCTTGAACTTATCCCAGTAGTAGTTGCGGTAGGACACCGCACCCTTGTCGTCTATGCAGTTCCTGTCCCAGAAATTGATGTAACCGGCGAGGCACCTCTCCGTCAGCCGACCGTTGTACGGGTACGAGGGAGATCCGTCCTGAGAGAGGACGAAATCCCAGTACTCGTCGTTGACTGGGAGCAACATCGGCACCCACCGCTTATATTTGTTCAGAATTTCTGACATCGGAAAAATTTCTTATTCAATAAATACCATTTCAGGGCGTTAATGGCACAAAAAACCGCCGACTGACGCCGACGGTTTCTCGTTCTGTATGTACCTGTTACCTGTCGATTTGATCAAACAGGTGATAGAACCTTTCCTCCGCCTCGTCGAGGTACATTCCCATCTCGGACATGTGGTTCGCAACGCTCATCGTGGCGTTCGCAACGAGTTGCTTGATGGCGGCCGGGTCGTTCTGGTCCGCACCGGGCATTTCAGCCTCGGCAATCATAGGTTCCTGTTGTGCCGGCTGACCTCCTCCGAGGATGCCAACCCACTCCTCAACGGTCCTTCCGCCCGGTTTCCTGACGTTCGCGTGCTCAGCGTCGAATTTTTCCCCGCCGGAGCCATGGACTTTCACGAAAACGTACACGGGGACGCCCTTCTGCATCGGCGGTCTGTCAACCTGTATCTGTTGTTCCTTCGCACGACCGTAGCAGATACGGCACTTGTAGCAGTCGGCCATATTTCCATACTCCGTTTTCGTCTTCTGGAACAGTTCGTTTCCAAAAGTGACGAAAGCCGGGTCGTCGTTGTCTGGTTGCATCGTACGCGGGTCCTTGTTCACTGCGACCGGTTTCTTTTTACCAGAGGTCTCGCAGGGGGTATACACGTATTTTCCGCGTCCGCACGGGCACTTGTAGTAGTATCCCTTGACCCCTTCGTTGTCTTCCAGCGTTACATAGCGGGGTATGATGTTCTTCGCCCTCGCGTCCAGCGTGTTGTCTCCGGTCGTCTCGTTGATGTACGTCTCCGGGAGACCTTCGTACAGGTTCTCGTTAATAGCGTAAAAATAGTGCGATACGTTTCCGTATTCGCTGTTCAGTCCTTGCTGAGACATATTGAGTGCCATAGCCTCAATGTTCTCGTAGTTCAGGGCACGGCAGGTATATGCAGCCACCGTAACTCCGATGAGTTGGAAATCACGAGCCCATTCCTCCCAAGCGTTGACGAGCCACTGACCGATAAAGTCTCCGTCTTCGTTGAGCCTGATAATCCTGTTGCTCTTCGCCTTTCCTGCCTTCTGTGAGGAGTACGAGCGGATGAGGTTGATGACGTCGTCCCCGTACTGTGCCTGAATGTCGGAGAATTTCAGGGCGACGAGTGCCTCCGGGGTGACGTTCACCTTGAACTGTTTCTTCATAGCGGAGGCTACTGAAGGATAGTCAACCATACAGGCACGGATGAACTGTGCCATCAGGTTGAGGAGCGTATCGTCCTTTTCTGTCTGGGACCAGATAATGGAGTTCCTGTTGTTCTTGTCGCGGGTGTCTGGGTGACCGAGTTCGCCGACCCTTGCGTAGCAGGCGTCTTTCAGCAGGCACTCGTTCCACGCCGGGCACCTCGTAGCGGAGGTAAAGTTGACGATGAGCGTGTCGTCGGCAATCTTCGCGTTTCCGAATTTCATCAGTTTCGGGTCCTTTCCGTAGGTCATCTCCATACCGTAGCGACGCTCAACGTAACGTTCAATGGTCATTTGGGTCCTGCCAGCGATACCAATCTGACGTTTTCCCTCCAGCCATTCCGGGGAGTCTTTCTCGTATTGGGAAAGTTGCTTGTTTATGGTCGGTATTCTGGTACCGTCGTAATACTCGTTCGCGTCGTAGTCGGAGATGTTTCCGAAGTCAAGGTTCCCAAGTTCTTCAACCGGCGTGTTCCAGTTTACTTGGTCAGGACCGGTTCCGGGGGTTATTCCGTAACGTATCGGCCACTTTGGGAACGGTGCCTCTCTGTAAAGGAAGGTAAGACCTTCTCCATCAAGGAAATCACGGACTGCCATAACCTCCTTTTTGGTCTGCATATCGAGCGTGTCAAAAAACCTCGGAGTGTTTATCATTTTCAGGTTGCCCTGAGCGTCCCTTTGGTCGCCAACCTTGTGCTCAAACCCTTTCTGGAAATTGTCGGTGATGTTACCGCCGGCGGTGTAGCATTTCCGGAGAATGGGAAGGTACTGCTTGACCCATTGGTTGATTTGGTCCGTGCTCGTACCGTTTATCGTCTCCTGCCTCCTTGCGTTGTAGTCTGCACTCGTCTCCTGACCGGCGAAACTACGCATATCTACGCCGTGCTCGTCGGACAGGTTGTGCAGGTTCTGGGTTAGTTCGTCGTTTCCGACCTCACCCCTATATGTCTTCGCAAGTCTGTCAAAAACAGGGTCCTGCATTTTCCTTGCAAACGAGGAGATGGACCTTCCGGTAACTTTTCCTTGTTTATACGCCTCACTGGTCCCGTACACGGACTCGGCGAGTTCCCGTTTGAGATATTCCCTGAACTGTTCTTCAGTCAAGTATATTTTCTTCATATTTCAGATGTTATATGTTATAAATAGTTCATCGGGTCCGCTTCAACGCCTGTTTCGGTATTTAGACGCGTTTTAGCCAGCGTTTTACCCAAAGGAACTATTTATAATAAAGGTATTTTGAAGGTACGAAATGAAAAGAGTGTTTTTTACAGAGTCGCAGGTGCGACGGATACTGAAAGAGTTCAAGGACGGAGACAAGGCGAGCGTGACCGACGTTGAGAACGGCGTCACCACGGACCCGCCCATCACGTCGTTTGAGCCCGATAAGAAACACGACGTCCCGTCTACCCCGGGAAAATACGGGCGTGCCAGAAAACACAAGAGTTGGTTTGGTGCAAGGGCTGGCTATGGTTATGGAATTCCTGCGACTATACCTCCGGTCCCACCGCTCAGCGAGTCCGAGGAGTACGACAACACGAGGGTTCACGGAAAAGTTAACCAGTCCGTCAGAAGGAATTTTCTTCCGAGCAATCCGAAAGGTGCGGCCGGTGAACATTTCAAGGACGAACTCTGGTCCAACAACGGCGACGAGAAACCGAAACTATCCACTCTCATGATGCGTAAGCACCGTGCCGAGCAGGGAATCGGTCCAGATGCCGGAAACAAGGCGTACGTTGATGCACTTGACGACGCCATTGAGCAGGCGAAGGGCACGAACGCCGGCACTCACGCCGGAAAGCCCAAGAAGAACACGAACAACACCGTCAAGATGCCGGATACTGGAGAGTCCTTTGAAGGTAAAAAATGTGAGGACGGAAACAACATCTATTACTTCTAATAGTTGTTGACTTTGTGTGAGAAATAATTAAATTGATAACAAGGAAACATTATGGCTGAAATCAAACGAAGCAGGCTTGACCTTGAGGGTATCGCCTACAGGGAGAACGAAATCCCCGGGAAGAACAGGTACGAAGACCAAGTTAACCCGTACGACGAGAACAACGATGACGCCTACTATCACGGTGACGACAAGCACCCGTGGGGTAAGCGTACCGGAAGGTCCATGGGCTATGCCACGAGAGACCTCACCGCTCCGAAATGGGAGATTAACTACAAGAACTTCGACACGAAGAACGCGGGTGGCTCCTACGACATTTACGGAACGAAGGGCGTTGACAAGGCTTTCCAAGGCGACTCCGGTAGGGAGTTCCTGAGCCGTATCAACGAGTACAACGAGCACAACGCTTACGGGCGTGACTCCGTGGACATCGACCTTTCCGTCAGGGGACAGTATTTCAACTAACCTATGGGCTACGCAGAGAGCGTCATACGGCAGATACTGAACGAGGACATCACTCAAGGAAACGTTTCCCAAGCGGTCAAGAAACGTCACGTCGTGTCGTTCAAATACGACAACGGCGACGGGACCAACAAGGGAAAACTTGAGAGGGTGACGGTATGCCCGTGCGTTCTCGGTGTGACATCAAGAGGGAACCTCGTTTTCCGTGGCTATCAGATGAACGGTAGTTCAAAGAGTGCCGAGGAAGGAAAACGCCCGCTACCGGGATGGAGGATGTTCAGGCTTGACAGGGTCGTCCCGAACACGTGGAAGGACACGAGGAGGGTTTTCAACCGCCCGCCTAACTACAACGAGGAGGGAGACAAGGGAATTCAGGTCCTTGTGCAGTCCAACTTCACGAGGGCGAAGACCACCTACGAGCGTGGCGGTCTGAAAGGCTGGAACCAGCGTATCCGTATGGCGAAGGACTATGAGTACGGAGACCAGTACGGACTTGCGAAACAGGTTCAGAAGCCCACGATGGCACCGGAGTTCGTCAGGCAGAACATTGAACGTCCTCAGGCGTCTGGATATCAGACAGACCAACTGCAGGCTGACTACCAGAAGGCTCTGGCCGCTCAGCAGAAGCGTGGATACTGGAACGGAAGCCAGTCTTCCGTGAAGGATATGGCTGGTCAGGCGTTGAAGGGAGATTTCGGCGACGAGACGTCACAGGAGACGGTCGGTCCCGTCCAGAAGGGCGAGCAGACCCGTCAGGACGTCAGGGGAACCGTGAAACCGAGGATGGACTACAAGTCCGCGAGACAGAACGGACCGCAGTTCAGGAAATCCGAGGAAGATAACGACGAAAACGAAGAAACTGAATAGAAAATGGACATCAATAACGCACTACAGCGGGCACAGTACCTGATGAACAGCGAGGAGTTCAACAACCGCGTTGACGCCTATGCAAGGACCGCCAAGAGAAAGGGTGCCGGAGGAATTTCGGCCGCCCCGCCGAACGAGGCTCTCCTTGAACAGCAACTTTTCGGAATCGCACCCTCTGCCGGCTCGGCCCCCGTCACAGCGTCCGTCCCCCGGATGCCACAACAGCCGACAGAGGCAGATTTCGACCGTCACCCGGGACTCCCGAGGGAAATCGTGGAGTCTTTCAGGGGAAATCCTTCCCCCGTGTCCGACCTTGCACCTGCGGTGTACGAGCAACTGATGGGCACCATCACCGAAGCCCCGTCACCCGTGCAGGCGAAACCTGCCCCCACGCAGGCGACTATGAGTCAGGCCGGCGGTGTGAACTACGAACTCATCAAGTACATCGTGAAAGAGTGCCTGAAGGAGCAGAACACCGTCAACGAGAGTGCCGGCATCGTGAAGGGTATGCGTATCGCCAACGGCGGTACCATCCAGTTCATAGACACGAAGGGAAACCTTTATGAAGGAAAACTTGTTCTCAAAAAGAAGAAGCAATAACCATAGTTTTAATTTTTTCATAAGGCATTATTTTGAAAAAGTCGCGTCGTGATGATGCGACTTTTTTATTTACATTCTCAATTCGTTAATTATTTTTTCAAAAAACGATACGAAATGGGAAAAATTAGAATACTTGTAGTTCCGTCCGACACCATCGGTGGCGTCGGCTTCTACAGGTCCGTACAACCGCACATCAAACTGGACCAGATGTTCCCGGAGGAGTTTGAGGTCACCATTGACGCGAACCCGAACCTCCAGAACCTTCCTTGGTACGACCAGTTCGACATCGTGCACATTCACAAGGGGCTGTTCACGAACCAGCCGGCGTTCAACATCCTGCTGGACTACCTGCACCATAAGAACATCGTCACCGTTATGGACATTGACGACAACTGGGACCTCGGTATGCACCACCCGATGTCCGGCGGTGGGAAATACGACAAGGATAAGGACGAACACAAGAAAATCATTCTGTGGAACCTCCAGCACTTTGACTACGTGACTACCACGACCGAAATCTTCGCCGAGAAAATCGCCAAGTTCAACAAGAACGTCAAGGTCATCCCGAACGCCATTGACCCCACCGACGAGCGTTTCATCACGCACAAGAAGCCGAGCAATTTCCTTCGCGTCGGCGTCGTCTGGGGTTCCGCCCACGAGTACGATATGGCGTTGCTCAGCAACATCGCGAACCGGCTTCCGAGGGACGTGGTTGAGAAGATCCAGTTCGTTCTGTGCGGATACGACCTCCGTGGCAATATGAAGGTCTATGACGAGAAGGGAAAGGTTGAGGACCGTCCCATCAAGCCGACCGAGAGCGTGTGGTACCGTTACGAGAAGATGTTCACGGACGACTACCGCATCGTCAGCGAGAACTACAAGAAATTCCTCCACCTGTTCATCCCGAACGCTATGTATCCGGGCGTGGAGAACGAGCACTACAAGCGTTACTGGACCAAGGATATGAACCACTACTTCTCGCACTACGACGACGTGGACGTCCTGCTCGCCCCCATTGAGGCGAACGAGTTCAACCGGGTCAAGAGCCCGCTGAAAGTTGCTGAGTGCTGTTTTTCCAACACGGCCATCATTGCCTCCGACTACGGTCCCTACACGCTGGACCTCAAGAGCATCATCCAGAAAGGTGGTATCATTGACCCCACCGGAAACGCCCTGCTCGTTGACGAGGGCAAGAACCACAAACTGTGGGCGAAGTACGTTGAGAAACTGGTCAAGGAGCCGGAACTGGTACCGCTCCTGAAGAAGAACCTGTACGACAGCGTCCACGAGAAGTACGACCTCCGCAACGTCACGAGGGACCGTGCGGAGTTCTATAAGAGCATCGTAAGAAAAAAGGAAGAATAGATATGAAAAAAATCTGCTTTACGCTTGACGACGTCATCAGGGCGAAGACCAAGAAGGTCGGCGAACTGTACAAGAAAAACTACGACTCCAGTTTTGACCTTGAGAACCTTGACGTGTTCACGGACGAACTGTCCAAGGTGTTCCCGTTCAAGACGCGTGACGGATACAAGAAGTTCGTCTATACGGACTACGCGTTTGAAATCTTCGGCGAGGGCGGTGTCACCAGCCCGCTCCTTGACAAGAACCTGAACCTATGGCTCATCAAGATTCACAACGACGAGGACCTGTGCGACAAGTTCAGTTTCATGCTCGCGAGCCCGTACGAGTTCAACCTGACCATCGGGTTCACGTACTTCTTCCTCTCCACCATCGCCACCCGCATCCGCGAGGTGTTTATGCCGGACCACTGTTTGGACATCTGGGACAAGTGCGACGTTCTCGTGACGGCCAGCCCGGAACTGTTGAAGAACAAGCCGGAGGGTAAAATCGCCGTCAAAATCAACACCCCGTACAACAAGGACATCCCTGCAACCTTCGCATACGACAGCCTGCAGGCACTCCTTGACGACGAGGAGTTCCTAAAAGGTCTCTGATTATGAAAGGAAAGGCACCGGAACTTACGTTCAGGGGAAAGAAATACGCCCTGAACATTGAGAAGGTCTTCTCCTTCCTTGAGAAATACGAGTCCAAGGAGAGGGTCACCAACGAGATACTGGACAATTTTGAGTCCGGCGGAACCGGCAAACTTGCCCCGACGGCCTCCGCGAAGGCAATCAGGGAGTACAAGACCCCGGGAAACGGAACGATTGACAGTATGTACTACGATTTCATCAAGAATTTCTTGGACATCATCATCGCGTCGCCCTATACGGAGGCTGACCTTGAAAAGGCACCACTCGGGCTGGTCGTCTGCTTCAACACCCTAATCAAGTACGAATTCATCACAGAAATATGAGCAAAGTAACAGAAGAACCAATCAAAAAGATACAGGAAGAACTTGAAATGCTGAGGGACAAGTCCTTCACCGTTTTCTTCTTCGTCTACGACTCAAAGGGAACCCCTTCCGGGTCTCTCGCGAACATCTACGAGACCGCCCTCGCCCTCAAGGGGCTGGGCTACAAGGTCCAGATGCTCCACGCCGACAAGGATTTCGTCGGCGTCAGGACGTGGCTCGGCGACGAGGCGGCCGACCTCCCTCACATGTTCATTGACAAGGACGCGAACCTCCTGACCCACCCGTCCGATTTCCTCATCATCCCGGAAATCTACACGAGCGTTATGAGTGCGACCAAGTCCCTGAACTGCAAGCGTATCGTCCTCTGGCAGAACTCCAAGTACATCTACGACACCATCCCGATGGGCGTTGACCTGACGGATATGAACATCCTTGACGTCATCACCACCAGCGACGTGCTGGCCGCCCGCGTGAAGGACCAGATGCCGGGCGTCGTCACCGAGGTTTGCCGTCCGCTCGTCTCCGACGTGTTCAAGCCGGCGGATGGTGCGAAGGAACTCGTCATCAACGTGCTCACGAAGACCCCTTCCGAGGCGAACGAAATCCTCAAGCCGTTCTACAGCCGGTACCCGCAACTCAACTGGGTAGCGTTCAGGAACATCAAGGACCTTCCGAGGGAGGAGTTCGCGAAGGCTATCGGAAAGAGCGTCGCCACCATCTGGTCCGACCGTGACACCGAGTTCGGGCACATCGCTCTGGAGGCTATGGCGTGCGGTAACGTCGTCATCGGACGCGTCCCGGACGTGATGCCCGAGTGGATGAAGGGCGAGAACGGTGAGGGCATCGCCGACAACGGTCTGTGGTTCTACGACCCGCTGGACGCGAAGGACCTAATTGACCTCGTCGTCAGCAATTTCATTTCCGACGGCATCCCGAAGGAAATCTACGAGAATATGGAGAAGACCGTCGCCTACTACCGCGACGAGAATTTCAAGGCCGACGTACAGCGTGTTTACGGCGGATACGTTGAAAAGCGTATCAAGGAACTGGAACTCGCCGAGAAGGTCTACAAGTCAAAAATGGAGGAAGCCGAATGAAAAACGTTACATACATAGTCCCGGTCCACGAGTACAACGAAACCGTGGCGGATTTTCTCAAGAAGGCGTACGCCAGCCTCAAACCGAACCTGCAGAAGGGCGACTCCGTTATGTTCGTCGGGCCCGAGGGCGTCGTGAACAAGGCGGTTGAACCGTTCAACACCGAGAAGACGAAGAAGGTCAAGCCGGTTTACAACGCCGGAAAGACCGATTTCTTCTCGCAGGTGAACCTGGCCGTGATGTTCGTCACGACCGACTACTTCTCCATTCTGGAGTACGACGACGAGTATATGCCCAAGTGGGGCGAGAACGGTCGGGCATACGCCGAGAACGGTGCCTCCGTGGTTCTCCCCATCGCCGTCATCGACGACGGGAAGGGAAATACCCGCTACTGCAACGAAATCGCCCTTTCCACCATCTTTAGGGAGGAGAACAGCAACCTCCCCATCGGGTACGTGACGAAGAAGGGTCTGGACACCTTTATGGATTTCCAGATGACCGGCGGTTTCATCAAGACCGAGGATTTCATCGCCATCGGCGGTCTGAAGCCCTCGCTCAAGATTGCCTCTTGGTACGAGTTCCTTCTGAGGTGCGTCCACAACAACAAGAAGGTGTACGTGGCACCGAAACTCGGCTACGTCCACCGGATTGGTCGCGAAGGCAGTTACTCCGTTGAAGCATACAAGGAAATCGGGCAGGAAGAAGGTGCATGGCTCATTCAGACCGCCCGTCAGGAATACTTCTTCAAGGAAGACCGGAACAAGGTTTTCACGAAGGAGTAGGATAATCTGACGGCTTATCCAACGGCGGAAAGGCGACCACGGTCGCGTGCTACTAAAAGGACAATGTAATTTTGTTAGATGTTGGTTTGCCAGAGTTGAAAAAACAACGAAAGGCAAATGGCACGAGGAAGAAAACCCGGAGAGAAGAAGGGATATTTCTACAAACGCGAAGAGGACGCGGTAGTCGCGTACATCAATTCAACAGACAAGGAGGAGAAGGACCGTATTTACAACACGGTCCTTAAACCCGCCTTTGAGAAGATGATTGAGTCAATCATCCGACGCTACCGGTACTACATACCGAACGAGGAGTTCAACGACACCTTCAACGACACCCTGTCGTTCCTCCTGACGAAGACAGACAAGTTCAAGCCGAATAAGGGGAAGAAGGCGTACTCCTATTACGGCACCGTCTGTAAGAACTACCTCATCGGAAGGATTGAGGGATACAGCAAGACGCTCCAGAGGAACCCGTCATACGACGTCATCGCGGAGAGTTTCAACGACAACGTGAAATATTCCAGCGATATGGACGGCGGTAGCGACGTGGCGAAAGACACCGTGTCAATGCTGATTGAGAGGATTACGGATATGGTGGACCACCCGGAAGAGAGCGACCTGAAGCCCAACGAGGTGAAACTCGGTAAGGCTCTTGTGAACCTTCTTGACAACTGGGAGTACGTCCTGACGACGGACGCAAGCAACAAACTCAACAAGAACGCCATCCTCCTGTTCCTCCGGGAGACGACCGGGCTGGACACGAAAGGCGTACGCGACAATATGCGTAAATTCAAGAAGGAATTCATCCTCATCAAGGGTCTCGCCATCGAGTAGAAACCTATCCGGAAACTATTTATAACCAAAAGCGTTATATCAAAAAACGTTATGGAATCTCCGAAGAAGAAAAAATACACCGTAAAACTCAATAACAACGACAAGATTGAGCAACTCCTGCAGGAAACCTATGACCAAGCCTGCCAGCAACACCGTGCCATTCAGGAAGAGATTAACAAACTCGCCAACACCACGACGTTCAACGACTTGGACATTGACGGCAAGGAGAAATACGGCAAGATTATGAACAACTACCTCACGCTCCAGCAGAAGGCTATCGGACAGAAGTTCGACATCGCGAGGCTGATGGCCGAGGTGGTCAAGCACGGGGGCGACGTCAAGGGTGCCTTGGATGCACAGAAGGGCGTCCAGACCACCATTGACATTGAGAAACTGCGGAAACTCGCAAAGGACGCCTCGTCCGCACCTTCTGAAACCCAAGAATACACAACCAAGAAATAATGGCAAAGAAAGACGGGAAGGAAAACAGGCTGAAGGGCACGCTGTCGGCCTTCATGACCATCATAGAAAAGTACCCGAAACTGTTGGTCGGCAATTATTTTTCCGGAAGGGATAATTCGCTGACCGTTCTTTCCTTTTCTCTGGACATTCTTTCCATCCTCGGCGTATCCGACGAGTTCCTCTATGACTGGCTGGCGAAACTGCTCGTTATGGAGGACGAGAACGGCGTTGAGAAAGGCATCCTTACAGTACTTGAGTCCTCAATCAGGACCATCATCCTGACCTACCTCAACGGTCTGTACACCTGCCAGATTGACCCGATACTCCCGGACGAGTTCCTGAACTCCCCGTACAACGGCGGTTACATCAACCCGAATCCGAGGCTGAACAACGGCTTCACAATCCCGCTTTCCGAGATTGATGCGTTCGGCCTCCTTGACAACTGTCCAGTGGCGAAGGACGGCGTTGGTCCCGTGTTCTATTTTGACGTGAAGGATTTCAACGCCGGCACCGTCTACCGCTCAACGGACTTCAACGCCTACCTCTGGTACGTAATCAATCGCGGTGCTTCGTCCATCGCCGGCGAGGACGCCGTCCACAGGAACATCTGGGATAACCGCTGGTTCTATTCGGCAATGTTTAAGAATCCTGAAACCGGGGAACTGGCACGCCGTGTGTTCGTGGACACGAAGATGAAGGATATGCCGGTCAGGATTATTGACCCCGTAGGAGTAAAGAAGGAAATCCTGTACTGCGAGTTCGTTGAGACCGCCCTGAGCACCGACACGACCCTGAACCGTGCGAACAGCACGAACGCACTCCGCGTATGGGGTATGGCGGACAGGTACTACCGTAAGGGGCTCGGGTACAGCACGACCGCCGGCGACCCCGCGAGCAAGCCACTCAACAAGACAATTTTCCAGTTTAACGCCGACTATATGTCGAGCATCAAACTGTTTGACTCAAAGACCATCGTCGCACAGGTCATCAACTCAATCCTCGGGTTCTCAAGCGTCCTGAACGGTCGCTTCTCGTTTG
>JAEEGL014503831.1_pt1 | contig 14831 bp, 10 predicted proteins | sample 9134231 | NCBI WGS metagenome assembly JAEEGL01 (sample SAMN16246548, study PRJNA631951) | gut metagenome | biome: gut microbiome; feature: rumen; material: fiber-attached | host: Bos | place: Iran: Karaj | collected 2018-10 | reverse complement strand
TTGACGGGTGTGGGAACGGCAACAATCAGGAATTTTGCTTCCCGCAGGCGCGACGGATCGGCCGTAAACTCCACCGTCGTCTTCCGAACGGCCTCGTCCCCCACCTCGCGGGTGGGATCCACCCCGCTGCGGTACAATTCGATTTTTCGCTCGCTGTTATCGTAGCCGATCACGCGAACGTGCTTGGCAAATTCCACGGCAATGGGCATGCCGACGTAGCCAAGGCCGACAAGGGCCAGGGCCGTTTCCCCGCAGACAAGGCGGTCGTAGAGAGAATGAAAAACTGTTTGATCCATCTTAATTCCTTATCTGTCATTTATGTGGACATACATATAGAGAAGGTGCAAAATAGCATATAGAAGCGACCATTTACGATTGCCGCGGATATGAAAAAAACAGGGACAAAAAAAACCGTCATGGCAATGTGCAAGACAATTATACCAATTGTATCTATTGAAACACAGCACGTCATCAAATGCAACAGTATTTTCCCTCTATCTCCTTTTTCGGCATTTTCCACATAGACCGGCAGAATATTCTGTGCATATTATAGCACAATGTGATTGAAAGTGCAAGAAGTACACACCGGTGTTGTTCCGCTGTTCAGCCGCAGTCCCCATCTGCGCGGCGAAGAAGTATCCTCAGCCGATGGGTCAAAGGGAGAAAAAACACGCCAAAAACGTGGAAAACCGAAATCGGCCGCCAGGGGCTGGTCGGCCCGCACGATGGGCCTGATCGCGTTGATCCCTTCAGTCTTCCTCTGCGCTCATCTGTCGCTTCGTTTACATAACCGTACCACACCCTGCAGCATTCTTTAAGATTGCAATTCTATGAAAGTTAAGATAATATTGGTAGAAAAGGGGGAATGGCTATGACAGAACTGGATGTCATGCGTCATGCGAAGGACTATTTGGACAAGCTGAGCCGGGGCATCGATCCGCTGACGGACCAACCCGTTCCGGAGGGCGACATTGTTCGCGGCGAACGACTGCAGCTCTGCTTTGTCTACGTTTCCGGCGTGTTGGAAAAGGTGATCGCTCAGGGAGGCGTTACGACACCCGGACGGCGGAACGGGGGGCCACTGCCCTTCGCCCTTCCCTTGGCATTGAGGGAACGCTACGTTTTCAGCGATTCACCGGTGCAGCTCAGCGCCATTGCCGGGCAGCTCAACGAGATGGTGGACAAGAGTGGGATGAAACGGCTGAAGGCGACAAGCATCACGCAGTTTTTGCTGCAGGGAGGCTTTCTGGCAGAGCACGAAAGGCCGGACGGCAGGAAGTACAAGCGCCCCACGGAGCAGGGCCTTGCCTTGGGGATCTCCACAGAACGGCGCACGAGCGCAAACGGGGAATATACCGTCATGCTCTACGACCGGCAGGCACAGCACTTCATTCTGGACAACCTGGACGCCGTGATCGATCTGAGCAACGCGCCGCTTCATGAAAACCAGGGCAAGCCATGGACAACGGAGGAGGACGCGTATCTGCGCCGCCGCTTCCGGGAGGGCAGGGATGTCAAGGAGCTCTCCACCGAGCTGGGCCGCACCAGGGCCTCCATCCGTGCCCGATTGGAAAAGCTGGGCCTGACCGCTCAAGGGACGCAAGGATAAGCGGCAGGAAAAGGCACGGGTGACAAACGCCGCCCTACGGCTGAGTGTGGAAAGAGAGCGGCCCTGTCAATGCAGAGGAGGAGCAAATAAGTGAATATTGATGGTTTTTCTCTATCTTTTGAACAACTGAAACATGTAGTTGATTCGGCTCTGGAAGAGCTTTATCAGAATGACCGCTTCCTCTTGGATTTCGGAATTGAGCATTACGGAACAGAGGAAAGAGGGCTTTTGCAAAAGCACGCGGGTGAGCGTTCGATCATGTTCCGCTTCGCGTATTATTTACAAAATGCATTATCATCACAAGGCTATATCGTGGACTGCGAGTACAATCGCCACATATACAATGTGAAAACGCTGGGGAGAAAGGCAATCGTTCCGGACGTGATCATTCATGAAAGGAGCCGCAATGATCACAACCTGCTTGCCATTGAGCTCAAGCCCTGGTGGAATCCCAAGTGGGAATATGACGCACGGAAGCTGAAGGGGCTTACCGGACAGCGATATAACTACCAGTATCGCTATGGCTTGTGGCTTCTGCTTGGGAAGCACAAGAATGAAACAAGGGCGGAATGGTATAGAAACGGGAAAAGCCTCCGGGAGGACGAGTGATTTCATGATCTGAGCACGGCAACCGATCATGTCGGCAAAATAAGTAAAGGGGAAAGCCTTTACTTCACCCCTTATATATGTTCACGGTAGCAGCGGCGGTTTTCGTCAATATGTACTATTCCAGCCCTATCCTTTTGGCTAAGTCCAACATAGAAAAAGCGAAAAACTGCCATTTTTTCAATGTCATCTGTGACGGGTCGCCCTCACGGATGCGCATGGTACGGCGGATCTCCTTGGGGATTACCACGCGGCCGAGATCGTCGATGCGGCGGACGATGCCTGTTGCTCTCATCATTGAATCTCTCCTTGTCAGATTGCTTGCGACCCTATTGTTTGTCAGAAAAGCAAAAATATACTTTTCCGGCCGCAGGCCTCTTCTTCAGGCCTGCTTGAATTCGTTGCGGCAATATTCCTCCAGGCCGGCATCCGATTCCCGGCTGACCTCTTCCGCCGCCTCCTTGGTGCAGCGGATGAATTCCCGCATGATGGGCGTTTCCTCCTCGCCCTCGTTGCAGATCAGTCCCAGCGTAAAGGTCTCCGCCATGTCCCGGATGGGGAAGAAATAGAGGTTCTCCCTCTCACAGAGGCCCAGATTGGCATAGATCTGAGATTTGAAGGCAAAGGCGCCGCCGAAGCCGTTGGTGCTGAGCGAGAAGATCTCGCTGAAGGTGACGACCTCCGAAACGACGTTCAGAGAATCCGCGACCCGTGCCAGCTTTTCATACAGGGCGCTGCCCATGTGGCTGGCTTTCCAGGGGGTGATCAGCGGCATGCCGCCCTGCACGATGTCCCGCAGGAGAACGCCTGTAGCCGTACCCGTCATAAGGGCGTTCTGCTGGCTGCGGGGGAGCTGGCGGAAAAGGTCGCTCGGCAGAAGGAAATAGAGCTGATCGTCAAAAAGCGGGATCTGCTTGCCGTATTTCCCCACGGCGTGGAGCATGCCGAAGTAGGCCTGGATGCTATTCTGCTTGAGCAGATGGGGCGCGTCCATATAGCCGAAGGGGACGAAAGCCGTCGCGGTGCCGGGCCAGAGGCGGCGCAGGCGGCGGACCAGCGGCGCGATGAGCATATCGCCGCAATCCGTTGCAAGGCCGACGGCGAAGCGGCTCGGGCCCACGACGTTTGACTGGATGGAGGCCCGCAGATCGGCTTCCATATCCAGCACCCGCTTGGCGTACATCAGCACTCTCTGCCCCTCTCCGGTCAGCTCCAGGCGCTTGCCGCGCTTGAAGAGCGGAACGCCCAGCTCCTCCTCCAGGCGCTGGATATGCTTGCTCAGCGCCTGCTGGGACATATACAGGGACCTCGCTACGGAGGAGATGTTCAGCTCCTCCGCTACCAGCATGAAATAATAGAGCGTTCTGTCTCTCGTTTTCATCCATTTCCCCCCTTTTGATTGTAATATAGCACAGGCACGGCCCTGCTGCAAGAAGACGGCGGCATTATCCACAACTTTTTTATTGTGAAAAAGGAATTCTTTTTGCTGTTTGACTTCATGAGCATCATTCGGTATTATAGAATTGTAAAAATATAAATGTATTTTGGCAACAATTTCCTCGGGTCGGCCGCAAAGGCCGCGGCTGGGTCCGGCCCGATGCGGATGAAAGGAGCGTGTTGAAAGTTGAAAGCAAAAACCGGCGTTTTGCAAGGGCTGCGCGTGATCGATTTCGGCCAATACGTCGCCGGGCCCGTCACCGCCATGATGCTGGGTGACTACGGTGCGGACGTGATCCATATCGATCCGCCCGGCGGCCCGGTGTGGGACGGGTGGAAAGGCAACGCCGTCCTCATGCGCGGCAAACGCAACATTATCCTGAACCTCAAGGAAGAGAAGGACCTCCAGATCGCCAGAGACCTGATCGCTACCGCCGACATCGTGGTGGAGAATTTTCGCCCCGGCGTGATGGATCGGCTCGGCCTGGGCTGGGAAGCCTGCGAGAAGCTGAACCCCGCCCTCATCTACTGCTCGCTCCCGGGCTATTCCCGTGCCGACGAGAAGCGGCGCGGCCTGCCCGGCTGGGAGGGAACGATCTGCGCGGAGGGTGGCTTGTATCACGGCGTGGACTATTACACCCGCAAGGAGTTTTACCGCTTTGACGCCATGCCGCTGGCCTCCATGTTCGCTGCGGTGATTGCCTGCCACAGCATTGCCGCCGCTCTGATCGTGCGCAAAAAGACCGGCCGCGGCCAGTTCATCGAATCCGCGCTCTACGACGCCTGCTTTGAGGTGGACAGCACGCGGGCCGTGGACAAATACATCTGGATGTGGCCCCCCGAAATGGAGCGCAAGATCGAAGAGATCCACTCCTCCCCCATCCTGCACATGATGGCGCAGCACCCCTGCAAGGACGGGCGCTATATCCAGACCACCCCGCCTCCTCGGGGCGGCGTGAAGCTCTGCCGCGCCCTCTTCCCCGCAGAATGGCTCACGGAAGGCCCACCCGACGATGCGGATGAGGAAATCCGCAAGGTCATGCTCACCCGCACTATGCGCGAGTGGGAGGCCTACGCCCAGGAGGTGCACGGCGCGGGCCTTGCCAGCTCGCTGACCAGTGAGGAATGGCTGCACGAGCAGCACGCGCTGGACAGCCGCACCGTCGTCCCGGTAAAGGACCCCGTGCTGGGCGATACGCTGCAGCCGGGCGTGCCCTCTCTGATGCTCCGCTCCGGCGACTCCGCCGGGCTCCCCCGCCACCTGCCGGATGCGGACCGGGCAGAGATCCTCTCCGAGCTGGAGGAGCTGAAAAAAGCGCCTCCTGCGGCCAACGCGGCCCACTCCTTCGGCGCTGCCGAGCCCGAGCTGCCCTTGAAGGGCATCAAGGTGCTCGATCTCTGCCAGGTCGTGGCCGGGCCCACCTGCGGCCGCCTGCTGGCGGAATACGGCGCCGAGGTCATCAAGATCAACAACCCCCGCATTATGGACAATTTCACGGCTCTGGGCGGCCACGAGACCCAGTTCAACGGCAAAAAGACCATTTTCCTCGATCTGAAATCCGCTGAGGGGAAGGCCGTGATGGAAGAGCTGATCCGTGAGGCTGACGTGTTCCACTGCAACTTCGCCCAGGAGGCTTACATCCATCTGAACTATACCGAAGAAGAGCTGCGGGAGCGCAACCCCGGCATCATTCTTTCCCAGGTCAATATCCATTCTCTCGGCGGCGGGCGCGAATGGTTCCGCGGCCACGAGGACCTGGGTGAAGCCATCACCGGCATGTCCATGCGCTACGGCGGCACCTGGAAGCCCGATACGCTGCCTTTGCTGATCCTCGATCACATGACCGGGCAGATGGGCGCCTTCGGCGTTCTCCTGGCCATCTACGGCCGCATGAACGACGGCGAGGGGCAGCGGGTGCAGGTATGCCTCTCCCGCTCCTCCACTCTCACGCAGCTTCCCTTCATGCTCACTTACGCGGGCAAGGTCTGGGATGAGCCTGCGGGGCCGGACTGCTGGGGCTATTCCGTTTACGACCGCATCTACCATGCCCAGGACCGCCCCTTCTACCTGGTGGCAACCCAGGAGCAGCTCAAGGCCATCCCGGAGCTGCGGAGCATCGCCTGGGAGACCGCGGCCTCCCTGCCCTATCAGCTTGAAACTCTTTTCGGGAAGGAAAGCTGTGAGCACTGGCTCACGATCATGCGCAGCTACGGCGTGACGGCCGCGCCCTGCCGCAAGTACAAGGCCGAATTTGCGGGAGACGAATACGCTTACGCCCGCGGCATCGCCAAGACGGAAAACCATCCCGGCCTCGGCATGGTCCGCACCGTTCACTGTGCACCGCGTATGTCTCTTACGCCCCCTCAGCCGGGTTATCCCAGCCACGTGCCGGGCTCTGATACGGAAGACTTTTTGAAGGAGTTTTACGAAGCGCATCCGGCCGTAAGGAAATAAGCCTCCGCGGCCAACTATGATTTGAAAGGAGACGGAAAAAATGACCCGAAAAATCGCGTTGCTTCTTGTCCTCGCCATGATCGTGGCACTGTTCGCCGGCTGCAACAACGCCCCTGCCGGCAACACCGGTGCGCCTGCACAGCAGGAGCAAACGGACAGCACTCCCCCGAGCAACAGCAACACCGGCTCCGGCAGCAGCGGGAGCAGCAGCTCCGGCAGCAGCAATACCGGAAGCAGTTCCGGCAGCAACGGCTCCGGAAGCAGCAGTTCCGGCAGTGCCGGCACCGACAACGGCAATGCCGGCAGTGAAAGCAGCACCGAGCCCGTTGAAGAGCCCTCCCCTTACAAGTTCGCAAAGGGCAAGTTCGCCACCGACGAGAGAGGCATTTCCACCCAGCCCTACACCTATGAAATGCCCCTGACCACCACCGACGAGATTTTCACCATGTGGACCACCATTTACACGCCTCAGTACATCCCCGAGGAAGGCTACGGCTCCCTGCCCCTGCCCACCTATGACCGGGAGCTTACGGGCGTGAACGTGGAATATGAGATCATTGAGACCAGCAATCGCCAGTCCAACTTCAGCGTACTGCGCGCCGCCGACGATTTCAGAGACATCATGACCAACGGCGCCGTGTACTACGGCGGCGTGGACACGGATATCCTCACCGAGGGTTACTTCGTCAACCTCTACGATTACCGTGACTACCTGCCCAACTACATGTATCTGGTCAAGTACTTCGACCCCACCGACGTCGACACCTACGACAAGGTTTTCCTCTCCGAGGATCAGGTCGCATCCATGTGGGTGCTCTACGCCAACCCCGTTATCAACGGCTCTCACATCGTCCGCAAGGACTGGGTCGACGCGGCGGGCATCAACCTGGACGATATCGTGACCTTTGACGATCTGGTAGAGCTCTGCAAGCTCATGCGCACCGAGCATCCCGAGTGCCAGTATCCCTTCATGCTCATCAACACGCTGGAGCAGAAGCCCGTGTACGACTTCTCCCCCGCCTTCGGCACCCTGGCCTACGTGAGCGCCAGCGCTCTCTGCCCCAACTTCCTGGTGGACGGCAAGGTCACCTTCGCCAACATGAACGAGACCGACCGCAATCTGGTCCGTGCGCTGAACGGCGTGTTTGCGGAGGATCTGATCACCCCCAACTGGATGGGCTGGGGCTTCGGCAACGACTACGCGCCGATGGCTCACTCCGGCGAGCTCTTCTACTGGTTCGCCTCCTGCGCCGACATCGTTACCTCCAAGTATGCCAACGTCGATCCGGACTGCGAGTGGGTGCCGATCAACAACCCGCTGGAGTACAAGGATCAGGTTCTGCACGTGGCCTCCGACCGCACGAGACTGCTGACGAGCTGCTGCTTCAACATTTCCAGCAAGTGCGAGAACGTCGAGCTCGTTTCCACCTGGTGCGACTGGTTCTTCAGCGTGGAGGGCGGCGACCTGTGGAGCTACGGCCTTGAGGGCCACACCTGGGAGTATGACGACAACGGCAACCGCATCGCCACCGAGCTCGTCACCAACAACCCGGACGGTATGAGCGTCACCTGGGCTCTGTCCCTCTACGCCGGTTACGTGGGCGCTGTGGCGCTGAACTTCTACAACAAGCGCAACTTCATGGATCCCAAGGACGGCGCGGCCGCCTGGAACGTTGCCGAGTATATCTACACCTTCAACGATCAGCACTACGACAAGGCGGGCCATTTCCCGACCGGTGCAAGACTCTCCGAATCGGAGACCGCCGCCGTCAACGACGTGAGCGGCGACGTGATGACCTTCATGGCCGAGACCTATCTGGCCTTCATCTCCGGTGAAAAGAACGTGGAGACCGAATGGGACGCCTACGTTTCCGAGCTGCGCAGCCTCGGCATGGACACCATCATCGACTGCTATCAGGCGGCTTACGACCGCTATCTGGCAGCCAACGGATAATTGCCTCTCCTTTCTTTCATACAGTCTTCCCAGCAACAGCAAAGGGGCCGCAAAACGCGGCCCTTTTGCTTATACATTTTATACTTATTCCCGCGCCGAGGCGCGGTTTTTTATCTCCACTTGTCGATGCCGATGCTGGCCGGAGAGTACATGGACCAGGCCTGGATCACGTCGCTGCCCTGGGGGTCGCCCACGATGACCACGTGCACCTGTTTGCGGGAGAAGATGGGCAGCACCGTATCGTCCGGCACGTCGAGATAATCGGCGGGCCACTCCCCGTTGTTGCCCTTGATATCGCGCATGATGTGGGGAGAGATGCCGCGCTTCACGATCTCTGCCTTCGGCAGGGACAGGCGCTTCCAGATATGCTCCTCCACCGCCTCCAGCGAGTCGATCCCCTCGGCGGCCAGGATCTCGGCCCGGCGCGGGGCCAGCAGGATCGTGACGCCGCGGATGTACTCAAAGCCCATGACCGCGCGGATCATCTCGTCGAGCCCCTTCTTCAGCATGAAGTTGCCCGCGTGGCTCCAGCCGCCGGTGAAGATGGTGAGCACGCTCTCATCCTTTCTGAAGCCGTGGTGCTCGGCAAAGGATTCGTGCCAGGGGCTGGCCTCCTCGTTCTCGGCAAAGGCGAAGGTATAGGTCGATACATTGCCCTGCACGCCCATCATGTTCACGCCCACGACGCCGCCGCCCAGGTTCGTGAGGGCCAGGCGGTGGAAGCGCCCGATCACGGCGTTGGCCCGGTTGCCCGCGCCGAGGGCGTAGACGGAGTCGTTCATGCCGATCTCCTTGCGGATGGGGCCGTTCACCACCTGCATGAAGCTGAAGGAGTTGGTGGATTTCGGCGTGGCGTGGAAGCTCTCGTCCCGCCCCATCAGCTCCGTGCAGGACAGCAGCACCGGCATGTAGCAGGGCAGCGCACCGGCCATGACCGCGTTGATCGCCACCTGCTCCACCGTGACCTTGCGGCCCTCGGGAGCCATCTGGGTGCAGACGACCTCGTCCCGCGGGTGGGAGGTGCCCTTGAGCATGGCCTCCACACGCTCCTCCGTGGGGATGATGACGGGCAGCCCATCCGTCAGCCCATTGGCCTGGAAGTATTCCTGCAGTTCGTCCTCCGTGCCCTCGGCGCAGAAGCGCGGGGGCTGGACGGGATGGCGCAGACCGGCCTCCAGTTCCTTGGGCGTGCGCTCGGCAAAAATGGCCTCTTCGATGCGGCGGATGCAGTCCTCCTTATCCGCCATGGGGATATCGTCGCAGGGATAATGGATATCCACCGTGCGGATCTCCATGCCCTCCCTGTCCTTGGACATGTCGGCGTCCGGCTGCAGGTAGGTGTACATCACCACGCAGCCAGGGATGCCGCGGCGCTCGATGGCGCGGGCGGGCCAGGTGACGGCGTAGGCCGTGGTGGAACAGGAGGGCGCGGCGAAATACACGTATGCGTCCGCATTCTTCTCCATTTCCGCCCAAAGCGGCGGATCGTCCGACGAATAGAGGAGCCTTTTGCGGTTCTCGATCTTCAGGTCCTTATACTTGCCGGTCAGATAGGTTTTGAGCATCTGAATGATCTCGTCGAAGCCCGCCGTGCTCCCGCCCCAGGACTCGACGATATAGAGGGTCTTTCCGTCAAGCGTGTCAGGCCGCGGGGCCAGCGGCGCCTGCAGAATGTCGTTGATCGACCCTCTCGGGTCTAACGCCTTGACTGTTTTCTCTGCCATAATAATCCTCCTGTTCTGAGCGGCGCTGCATCCGTTTCGATGGGCTGCTTTCTTCCGTTTTCCTATTGTTCTTCATCCGATTTTTCTTCAAGAGCGCCGAATCCATAAGCGCTTATATTATACCACGAAAAGCTACTGATTACAAGCGTTTCGTGAAGAATTCAGATGATTTGCGGGCGGGCAGGACGGGTCTTATTCCCCCCTTTTGTCTGCGTGAACAGGCGGGCCCGAAGGGGGCGCGGGAACGGGGAGAGGCGGCCCCTGTGAGGTTTCCGCCACGTCCTCCGGCGGAGGGGATCGAAGGAGAACGCGGCGTGTGACCCGGCCGATCATTGTTTCTGCCGCAGCGCCGCGTGGGTCCGGCGGGAAATGGGCCGCGGCTCAAAACGCGTTTGATCGCGCAAAGGGCAACGGCGCGTTGCTTGCATTCGGGGCGGCGGTGCGGTATACTGAGGGCACAAACGGAAAGGAGCCGGGAAAATGGAAACACGGGACGTTTTAAGAGAGCTACGGGAGAAGCATGGATTGACGCAGGAGGAACTGGCCGGGCGCGTGATGGTGACGCGGCAGGCCGTGAGCCGCTGGGAGACCGGGGAGACCCAGCCCAATACGGAAACGCTGAAGCTCCTGAGCCGGGAATACGGCGTTTCCATCAATACGCTGCTGGGCTCGCCCCGCACGCTGGTCTGCCAGTGCTGCGGCATGCCCCTCACGGAGGACGGGATGCTGAGCCGGGAGCCGGACGGCAGCTTCAACGAGGATTACTGCACCTGGTGCTATGCGGAGGGAAGGTTCACCTACGAATCCATGGATGCGCTGCTGGACTATCTGCTGGCCCACATGCCGAATCCCGACGAGCAGCCGGAGGAGGAGCGCCGCCGGATATACGCCGGGTATCTGGCCCAACTGAAGCACTGGCAGGTCTGACGATCTGCGGATTCAATGTGTCGACAAAGTGTCGACACATTGAAGATGGATTGAAACGTGAGGGGGAGTCCCCTCCCCCTCACAGACCCCCATGCCTGTCTCGCCCTGTCTGCCAGGGTTTGTCTGCAGTCTGAAACAGCCGTCCCCGGTGGGGCGGCTGTTTTCATTGTGTCGACAAAGCGTCGACACATTGAAGATGGATTGAAACGTGAGGGGGAGTCCCCTCCCCCTCACAGACCCCCATGCCTGTTTCGCCCTGTCTGCACGGGGTTTGTCTGCAGTCTGAAACAGCCGTCCCCAGGGGGGCGGCTGTTTTCATTGCTTTTCAGATCCTTTCGATCCAGAATTCGTAGCCGGCGCTTTCCGGGCCGAGCTGATCGTGGATCGGGTTGGAGAGCTTCATCACGCTGGGCTGCTCGTCGGTGTCCGGCTCCCAGCGAAGCAGGCCGTCGCCGTTCGGGTCGCCGGTTTTGACGAAGTTGAGCAGATAGGCGGCGCAGACGTCGGCCAGCTTGTGGTCGAAGCCCTCGAAGGGCCGCCAGCAGCGGTGCAGCACGTGGAAGAAATACCACATCTCCCCGCCGTGGAAGGCGCCCGTCTCGTCCCCGGGCAGCTTGTGATCGAAGTAATAATAATAGGAAGGCTTCTTCCCCAGCCGAGCGTTGCAGCGGCAGAAGGCGTGAGAGGTCGCGATAAGGCCGCCGCGGATGGAATTGGGGCGGACGGGCAGCAGCGCCATCTGGTTCGGCAGCTGGAAGGCCGCTTTCGCCGCCTCCGCCTCCGGGCCGAATTTCGCCCGAAGCCAGCCCTCGTAGGCTTCCATGGTGGTGAAGGGCATATCCAGGAGGATCTCGTCCGTATGGCCCACCATATAGGCAAGGTCCGCGATCTCCCCGGCCTTGGCCGCCTCGCTGGGCAGCTTGGGCAGCACGTAGCCGTCCACCACCGGCTTGAAGGGCATGCCGAAGCGGCCCATCAGCTTGTTGGAGGCCGCCGAGGCCCCGTTCAGGAAGTCTTCCGCAGGCATGGCGCGGGCCTCCTCCAGGCTCTTGAGGCCCATTTCCGCCAGGAGCTTTTCACCGAATTCCGCCGCCGTCTGCATGGGGGCAGGCTCGATGAACTCGGCCTTCGGCATGGCGACGCCGCTCATCATCACCGCCCCGACCAGGCCGAGCCCGCGGCAGAGGGGCGAGGCGGTCACGGCCTGCACGCTGCTGGCCCCGGCGGACTGGCCGCCCACGGTGATCTTTTCCGGGTCGCCGCCGAAGGCGGCGATATTCTCATGCACCCATTTCAGCGCAAAGAGCTGGTCCATGATGCCATAGTTGCCGCAGACGCCCTGCTCGTTCTCGTCGCAGAGGGCCGGGTGGCCCATAAAGCCGAAGACGCCCAGCCGGTAAGCGATGGAGACCAGGATCACGCCCCGCTTGGCAAAATAGTCCCCGTCCACGTTGGTGCCGTAGCTGTGCCCGGCGAAGAACGCGCCGCCGTGTATCCAGACGAAGACGGGCAGACGCTCCTCCGGGCTTTTCGCGGGCGTCCACACGTTGAGATAAAGGCAGTCCTCGCTCATGGGCTCGGTATATTCCAGCTCCTCCTTGTCCATGGCCTCCGGCACCGGGGCCGTGGGCTGCATGGCCACGGGGGCGAAGCTGTGGGCCACGCGCAGGCCCTCCCAGTCCGCAGCCGGCTGAGGCGGGGCCCAGCGCAGTTTCCCCACCGGGGGAGCCGCGTAGGGAATGCCGCGGAAAACGGTCACGGAGGGGATGCCGGAGGGAGCCCCCAGCAGCCGCCCGTTTTGGACTTTAACTTCTCGAATCGCCATCTTCTTCCCCTTATCCGTTGGCCGCCATAAAGTCGTCGTAGGCGTCCTGATTGATCTGGCGCACCTGCTCCCAGCCCATGGATTCCAGTGTGGAAACGTAGCCGTCCCACTCCGTGAGGCTCTTGCTGCCGTCGATAAAGGCCAGGAAGTTTTCGGCCAGATAGGTCACGATATCGTCGCCCAGGCGGGCCAGGTCCTCATTCTGCTCGTCGGTGAAGATCACGCCGCCGGGCCACTTGTAGGCGTCGTCATTGTCCGAATCGGCCCAATAGCTGTGCATGGCCAGGAAGCGCTCGCCGCCGTCGTAAGCATACTTGCGGTCAAAGATCTCCAGGCCGTGCTCGGAGAGGAAGTTGACCATGTAGAAGTTGGAGAGGTTGGCGTAGGTGATGCCGTCGGGATTATGAACGGCGAAGTCGGTCAGACGGGGCTCGCCGTTTGCGTCGTACTCCCAGGTGAGGCCCTCCACGCCGAAGCTGCTGAAGAGAGAGCCGGAGGGACTGTAGCGCCAGTCGCACCAGGACACCGCCAGCGGGATATTCTCACAGCGGGCAGCGATACAGGCATGGCCGTAGCCCATGTTCGTGGCGCTGTAAGCCAGATGCAGGGTCTGCCCCATTTCCTTTACGGGATAATGCACGGGCTCCCAGCGGGCGTCCGGGTCGGTAGCGCCCATCTCGTAGCCCTCGATCTCCGCAGGCTGCATGAAGGTGAAGCCCGTCTGCCCGCCGAAGACGTTCCCGGCGAAGAAGGCGGTGTAGAGGTAAGCGCCCCAGTTGGCGTCGATCAGGCCCTCTGCAAACCACTGGCTCAGCAGGGAGACGTAATCATAATCGTTGGGCCCCGCGTGGGGCAGGCGAACCTCGCCCTCCACCACGTAAGGCGTGGGCAGAGAGGTGGAATCCACCTGCGTGATGGTGTCGAAGCAGGAGAAGAAGTTCACCACGTCCACGGAGGAAATGATCTCCATGGGCCAGGTGCAGCCTTCCACCTCCGTCTTGAAGAGCGTGAGCATGTTGTGGATGTCTTCGATGGTGCGGATATCGTCGTGCGTCAGGTCAAAGCGGTTCAGCCAGTCCTCGCGCACCACATAGCTCATGGTGGTATAGGTCTTGTCAAAGAGAGCATAAATGGCATAGATGTAACCGGGGTCGCCGAAGACCGTGGTCCTGGTATTGTCGTCCATGTGAGTCGCGTAGTACATATAGTTGGGCATATACTCCCGATAATCGTTCAGATTGGCGAAGTGGCCGTCCAGCACCGTCTGCCGTGGCTGCATCCCCACGAAGATGAGGCCCTGGGAGAGCACGTCGGGCAGATCATCCGCCGCCAGGAGCACCGCGATGTTCTCATAGCGCATTTCAGAGCTGACGATGATGTACTCCACGTTCACGCCGGTCTTCTCCCGCTCGCCGATCACGTTGGGCATGGCGTTGAAGCCCTCCATGGGAACGGACTGGGGCACGAAGGTGGTGGTCCAGAAGGTGAGCACGTCGTCACCGTCCGTGAGCGGGCCGTCATACTCATAGGGGCCGAGGGGGATGCCGTCGGCATCCGTGTCATAATGGCCCGCCGCCAGGTGGTAGATGGCGGGTTCCTCCGTCTGCGCAGGCTCTGTCGTTTCTTCCGTTTCCTGCTGGGCGGGCTGCGTTTCCTGCTGCGTATTCTGGGTGTTCTGCTGCGTTTCCTGCTGTGTTGTCTGCTGGGTTGTCTGCTGGGTTGTCTGCTGGGTGTCCTGGGTTCCGACGGTGGGCTGGCTTTCCGCCGTCTCGGCCGTGCTGCCGCCCGCAGGCTGGGTCGTGCCGCCCTGGGCACAGCCTGCAAAGAGGCAGAGGATCAGGCAGAGGGACAGGATGAGCGCTAAAGACCTTTTCACTGCAACCATTCCTTTCTTTTTCGTTGACAATGCTTCCTGACAGACGGGGTTTCTCCTACTATTATTGCAACTATATTACGAAAATGCAACAGTCAATTTCAAAAACTTGCCGTTTCTGCGGAAAAAGACAGGAGCCGGCGCGTTCCGGAAAAGCTGGGCTTCGTGTATTCGGGCGAGAAGGATGGCTTCCGGCAATACCGTCTGATGTGAAAAGCCGGATAAACGATCAAAACCGGCGTGACCGAGGCGGTCACGCCGGTTTTGCTTTTATTCCCGATTACTTCCCCAGCCGCAGGCAGATCGCCGCGGCTTCGGCCCGGGTGATCGGCCGCTCCGGAGCAAAGGTGCCGGCGTCGTCGTTGCCCTTCAGCACCCCGGCCTTGTAGAGAAGGTCGATCTCCGCGGCGTAGCGGTGGTC
>JAEEGL014151669.1_pt1 | contig 14831 bp, 18 predicted proteins | sample 9134231 | NCBI WGS metagenome assembly JAEEGL01 (sample SAMN16246548, study PRJNA631951) | gut metagenome | biome: gut microbiome; feature: rumen; material: fiber-attached | host: Bos | place: Iran: Karaj | collected 2018-10 | reverse complement strand
CGTGCGCGTTACCTGCACAGTGATATTGAAACTTTGGAACGTATAGAATTATTACGTGATTTGCGCATGGGAAAATTTGATGTTTTGGTGGGTATAAATTTGCTGCGTGAAGGTTTGGATGTCCCAGAATGCGAATTGGTTGCCATTATGGATGCAGATAAAGAGGGTTTTCTGCGTTCTACGCGTTCACTTATTCAAACAATTGGACGGGCAGCGCGTAATGCAAATGGGCGCGTGATTTTATATGCCGATGTTATAACGGATTCTATGGATGCGGCACTTTCTGAAACATCGCGCCGTCGTGAAAAACAAAAGGCATATAATATAGAGCATGGAATTACACCAAAAACTGTTTCAAAAGCGGTTTTTGATGAAGTTACAGAAAAACAAGAAAAGGTTGATAAAAAACATAGATTTTTGTATACCAAAGATGGTTTAATGGATGCAGAAACAATGAAACGTGAAATAAAACAAATGAATCAAAAAATGCGCAAAGCGGCCGAAAATTTGGATTTTGAAACCGCGGCAGAATTGCGTGATGCAATTCGTAAAATGGAAGATGATTTGTTGGTATTAGAATAGGTGAAATATGAAAACAGTTATAACAAAAGATATTTATGAAACACGTGAATTTGCACGTGAATTTGCGGGCGGTTTGCATGCTCCTGTAACAATTGCGTTGCATGGTGATTTGGGGGTCGGGAAAAGTGAAATCGCACGAACAATAATTCAAACGCTTTGCGGAAAAAACACTGTCGTTCCAAGTCCGACATTTACATTGGTTCAAACATACATTGCCGGGGACAACACCAAGATTTCACATTTTGATTTATACAGAATTACTGATGTTGCAGAATTGGTCGAAATCGGTTTGGATTACGCAATACAAAATGACATAACGCTTATAGAATGGCCGGATATAGCAGAATCTAGGTTGCCAAAAGACACGATACATATTGATATATCCGAGTATGAATCAGGGCGTAAAATAGTAATAAGATAATTCTTACTGCTTTTCAGGTGGCATTAGAGACAAAATTGCAAGTGGAAAATCAGGAGCGTTTGCAAGGTATGAACCGCTTACCAATGCATCGGCACCGGCGGCCCAACATAGACGCGCCGTTTCCGCATTTATTCCACCATCAACCGATATTGTAAATTTTAATCCATATTTTTTACGGGTCGTATTTAACACAGTTATTTTGTGCAATACATCGCGATTAAATTCTTGACCTGGGGCACCGGGGGATACCGCCATTATCATAACTTCATCTAAATCACGCAGAATCGTTTTTAATAAAGATACAGATGATTCAGGGTTCAGTGCGATACCAACGCGTTTTCCGGCATGGCGTACAATTTGTACCGCCGCACGCAACCCCGATGTATTTGTTGATAATATAACTGTGTCTGCCCCAGCATCAATTGCACTGCGTGCCCATTCGGCCGGCGCATCGGTCATAAGATGAACATGTAAATGCCCGCCCCATGATGCGCGAATTTGCCGTAATTCATCTATTCCGCCTGCAATACGGTTCACATAAAGACCATCCATTATATCAACATGAATTGCCGAAATACCGCCTGTTTGGAACATTGTATATGTTTCGGGACGTGTCATATCAAAGCACAGTGTACTTGGTAATATTGGTATTTGGCGTTTACGTGGTTTGCGATGGCGATGAAATAATCTGAATATTTTATCAACCCGATTTTGTATTTTATTGGCGCGCGCAATATATGCCTGGCGGCGCGGTAATTCGCATTCCCATATATAATTTGCCAATGTGCGTACAGTCCAATCGGTATCTTTTTTTATCAATTGTATATTATTAAATGCGGATGTAATAAATTCTTCAATTCCATTTATACGTGCACCACCGCCACCGATAACAATTTTGGTCAAAGAATATTTATCTATATATTCAGCACAATTATTTTTTATTTCTTGCAACAAATTATTATAGAAAGGTGTAACAATCTCGTTTACATCGGCACAAGAAAACGCATACGCAGAATCTGCCGGACTAAAGCGTGCCATTTCATTTGATTTTAAATTTGCAACACCGCGCTTTATACGTTCGGCTTCACCAAATGGTATATCAAGCCGTGTTGATATTTCTGTTGTTAAATCATTTCCACCAACGGCACGACCATTGTACCATACCGGTCCACGGTCAGTCCAAATAGATGTTGTCGTATTTTCGGCACCAAAATCGATGAACATCACCGTTTGCTGTTTTTCACGCAACATGCAATTCCAAAGAAAGTGCGGTGTAAAAAAAGCAGTCGCCTGGATGTGTGCATGTCGCAGAATTCCAAGTATTTTTTGCATATATTCCCCGTCAAAAAACAGCGCAGAAAAGGCGGATATTAATTGTCTGTCGCTGTGTCCGATTGGTGATAACATATTCCGAATCTTTGGGGTGTCATATCGCAATGGAATAATATGCATTGGATAAAAACCGTCTGGGGCTTCAATTTCTGATATTTGTGATTTTATATCTTGGGGGGTTATTTTATGGTCATTCGGCCAGACTGTATTTTTTGCAGACATCTTAAAATACGACGGGCCAAAATCCCCAGTTATGTACGCAGACCCAAAATGCGTTCCCAGTTGTTTTTCTAATTCATCGATTACAGATTTTAACGCAAATACTGTATCAAAATCGTCCACTGAATAATATGCAGATTGATAAATTTCCGCATTACGAATACGGTGGGCCACCCCGCGGACACCACACGCGCCAATATCAACACACAAAAAAGCCGAATCCAGCATATTCATATTATTTTACCAAAATTCGTGCACTGTCGCGCATATCAATAGTTCTTATTTTTTTAGACAATATATTATGATTCTTGTTTAGCACAATTAAAGAACCAATAGCGGATACAGGATCTTCTTCGGGCAACATAACCATCAACCCATCGTTCGTCATTATGTTCCAACGCCGGTTATCAATCCATTCCATATAATCTAAATCATCGATAAGGTTGGTTGCCGCCTTGGTTATTTCAGATATGTCATCTGGGACCGGACCACGAAATATCACGACACCAGGTTTGCGTTCTTCGGATGGTTTGTTAACAACAGTGCCGTCCGCAGATAGTGGGTAATAATATGTTCCATCGGTCCAACCCGCCACAGCGCGGTAAAGGTGGACACGTACAGACAGGTTCCCATTTGGTAAACGCCGAACCGCCGATTCGCGAACCCCAGGTGTTTGTAACAAGCGTTCATTTATTAAATCAAGATTTACAGAATAAGCATGTGTCCCAGGCGAAATACCCGTTGCCGCAACCATTTGAGTTAAATCTTTGTTATTTGTGTCCGCAGATATAGACACATTGCGTACCGTCGATATTGGCCCATATCCCATAAATGTCATAATAATACGTGTCGCAAAGTATATCGCCAATAAAATGGCGGCAACAAAATAAAGCCAAAACCAAAGGTTACGTTTCATACGGCATATTATAACATACTTTATATTAAATGTAAAAGCGGGCCCGAAAAAAATTTATATTGCGCGCAACAAATACCCACGGTGAAACATGCATTTCCGATATGAACCAACAGATTTAGAGGTTGTATTTCGTGGAACAGATAGTAATGCGCGTTGCCCGACATCACGATACTCATTTGATTGAAATGTTACCCAAAGACCGTCCCAATCGGGCATGCGGGTACTTTGATTCGGGGAAAGCAATTTGGCAAGGCGTGAACGTGGCATATATGACGGTTGAGTTATACCCAAACATGCCTTGTGGTCGCGAACAAATTGTTCTGTTGTTACAGATTCGTTTTCCCAATTCAAAATAGTTGCGTCATCAATACTGCCCCCGTTGGGGGATGTGCATGCTGCAAGCCCGAATAAACCGGCAAATAAAAATATTTTTAACATTCTCATGTTTACTATTATAATTTAATTGCGTTTTGGTGGCAATAGTTTTTATAATGTATAAAAATATATCGGGAGAAAAGAGATGGCGATAACCGTTCAGAACTTTATCAAGTTGGCAAATTACTATAACCAGACCGCAAAGACTATGTCGGCGATATGTATTACTAAAGGCGGAATTCCAATAGAAAATTATGTTGGTCGTTTTTTTGCGGCAGATGTATTAGAATTTGTTGTAGAATATGGTGAACGTTTGGTAAAATCAACCAAAGATATATCGCCAGAGGTTGTTTCTGTGTTGGAACGGTTTCGTGCACAATTTGAACATGTGCGCAGTATGACAACACCTTCGGAAAAACCGATATATGAAATGACACTTGAAGAATTTGAAAAGACGATGAACATATAACCCGGGGAATATAAATGAAAAAGATAATAAATTTAGTTCTGGTTATTGGATGTTTCTTGTTGGGGGCGTGCATGCGCGACGACCAAAATAAAGAAACAATATATTACGATACCGTTCAGGTTATTGATAATTTGGTCATAGATGATAACTCTGTGCCGATTTTTCCGAAAAAGGCGGCATTAACAACCGATACAGCGCGGCGTTTTTCAATTGAATTGCCACGGCGATGCACTGTAAATTGGGATAACCAATCGGTTGTGTCGGTTGTGCCCGATGAAAAAATTGAAATGGTGCGCTTGGACCGTGGGGATGATTTGCCTGAATTAAATGTGTCGGATTATGATTTTAGAAAACAAACCGTGGCAAATGCACTTAATAAATTATTAGAAGGTGTTGATATCGCCATTGTTGAAGAAGAACCGGGATATGAAAAAGTATCTGGTTCTGTGGCATCTGGAAATTTGGCAGATACAGTTGATTTAATTGCGCGCCTGGGGCGTATGTATTATTCGTATGATGCCGCCGGTGGCGAAATAAAACTTTCGAATCGTGCAAAGTGGTTAATAAAAATGCCGGCCGATCAAGATATTATAATGGCTTTGTTGGATGCGATGCATGGCGCAGATGTTCGGAATCTGATTGTGGATTGGGCGGATAAAACCGTTGTGTTCGAAGGAAATTATCAAACTGAACGCGAAGTTTCTCGTATTATTGCAGATATAGCATCAAAAAAATATGTCTTGGCATGGGATATGGATGTGTATCGCGTATATCCGCGCACTGATAATCCGATTATTTGGATGAACATGCTGCCGGCATTCGGCGAAAAGAATATTAAAATGTCGGTGCCAGGTGTTGTTGGACGGGCTTTGGTCGTTGGACCTGAGGTAAATTCAAAAACGCTTCAAGAATTTTTGTCGCAACAGGCAAATGTGGTCCTTATATCCCAGGGACATTTTGTCGTTCCTGATGGTTGGCAATCAAGGTTTGATATTGGACAGTGCAGTAAAGAAGAACGTATAGAAACAGATTTAATTGTTGGGGCGGCCGCAAAATATGGGGATTATGCCGGACGTAAAAAAATAGATGCAAAAATTGTGTTGCGGACCAGCAAGGGTGAACTTTCGTCGTTTACAATTCCGTCCACTATCGGAGACAATTATGTTATAATTGGTATCCCAACACATTCATTTGTTACAACGCCGGAAACATTGATAAGTCCGTTTGCAGAATTGGTTGTGTTTATGTCGCCAAGAATAGTTTCTATTGTAAATCCGGCCGATATACCAGACGAACCACAATTGGTTGGTGATGCATTACGGAATTACTTGCGTGATTGATTTGGCATGATAGAATAGGGAACATGATGTTCACAAAGTTAGAAAGAAAAATCGCTTTTCGTTATTTGGGTGCCCGGCGGCGTGGGTTTGGTTCTGTGGTGTCGTGGGTGTCGTTGATTGGTATAATGTTGGGTGTGGCCACATTGATTGTTGTGATGTCTGTAATGGGCGGATTTCATGATACTTTGTTGTCGCGAATTGTGGGTATGAACGGACATGTTGTTGTTTATCACCAAGATGGGGCAATCGCCGATTATGATTTTTTGATTGAAAAAATGCGGGACAGTAAAACGGTTGCTCGTTCGGTGTCTTCAATTGTTCCAATTGCCGAAGGCCAGGTTATGGTTACCGCGCGTGGTAATAATACTGGTGCGATGGTACGTGGAATAAGGATGTCTGATTTGGCGGATAAAACTTCTCGCGGAACGCGTGTTTATGGCAAGCCGTTATCAGAAATTCGTGATGGGGAATTGGTGGCTGGCGCTTCTTTAACACGTAGTTTAAATGTACATATGGGTGAAACTGTATCGTTGGTTTCGGCAAATGGGGCAACGCCAACCGCGTTTGGAACGATGCCACGGATTATGTCATATCCGGTGATGACATCTTTCTTTATGGGAATGTATGAATATGATTCGGGTTATATATTTATGCCATTGGAAACAGCACAAAAATACCTGAACTTGGGTAATGCGGTAACACATATTGATTTGTTCTTGAAAAATCCCGAAGATACAACAGTTGTGCGTGAAGCTTTGATTGAAACCTTGCCCGATGGGTATGTGGTGCGTGATTGGCGTGATTTAAACCGGGGCTTTGTCGGCGCATTACAGGTCGAGACAAATGTGATGTTTTTAATTTTGATGCTGATTGTGATTGTGGCGGCATTTAATATTGTGTCTTCGTTGGTTATGTTGGTCAAAGACAAATCTAAAGATATTGCTGTCTTGCGAACTTTTGGGGTTTCGCGTCGTTCTATGATGAAAATATTTATTTTGTCGGGAACCAGTATAGGTGTTATTGGCGCATTATTCGGAACTATATTAGGGGTGGTCGTTGCAATCTATATAGAACCGATTCGCAAATTTTTCCAATGGGCAACAGGACGTGATTTATTCCCGGCAGAATTGTATTATTTGTCTGAATTGCCATCACGAGTTGAATTTTTGACGGTTTTGGGAATTGCGGTTTTGGCAATCGCATTGGCGTTTTTGGCAACAATTTATCCGGCATGGAAGGCGGCGAACACTGACCCAGTAGAGGTGTTGAGAAACGAATAAAAGGAAATATGTAAATGGCATCGATATTAAATTCTTTATCACGAGCAAAACAGGGCGAAGTCGTTCTTTCGGTGCGTGATATTAAAAAGACCTTTATAGAAGGAGGCCAGCCTTTGCATATTTTAACTGGTGGCGGGTTTGATTTGCATCGTGGGGAAATTATCGCATTGGTTGGACCATCGGGGTCCGGTAAATCAACATTATTGCAGTGTGTTGGTTTATTGGATAAACCATCCGGGGGCAGTATTTTGGTCGGTGGCACACCAGTTCATGCAATGAACGATGAAATGCGGACAATGGTTCGTCGTCGTAAAATGGGATTTGTTTATCAACGGCATAATTTGTTGTCTGATTTTACCGCATTGGAAAATGTTATGTTGCCGATGTTGGCAAATGGTGTGTCGGAAGATTCGGCGCGCACGCGTGCGATGAAACTTTTGACATCGGGAAATGTTGCCCATCGGGCATCCCATTTGCCGGGACAAATGTCCGGCGGAGAACAGCAACGAACCGCCGTTGCACGCGCGTTGGCAAATACACCTGATATATTATTGGCCGACGAACCCACGGGCAGCCTGGATCCGAATCACGCAATCGCAGTTTTTGAATTGCTGTTGGATTTGGTGCGCAAAAATAAAATGGCGATGTTGTTTGTTACACATGATATGTCGCTGGCTAACCGTGCCGATAGACAAATCACTATAAAAAATGGTATAGTTAAGTAACAAAGATAAAGTAAGGAGAGAGAAAAATGAAATCTTTAAAAGATACGAATAATCATTATTCATTAAAGCACAGAATACTATCGTGGTCGGTGTTAATTGGAATATTTATCTGTGGAGTTATGGTTGGCGCGATACATTGGGGTAACAAACCCGTCAATACGGCGGATTCTGGCGTACAGGCAAATGTAGCACAAGAAGATGAATATGTTCCACCGTGTCGTTTGCTGGAAGAGGCTTTATTAGAAAATATAAATGGACGCATAAATAATGGCAATTGGGACGCAGACGAGAAGCATGATGCAAATGCCAGGGTTTATGAACGATTGGTAAAGGTCGGGTGTTCAGAAAATGTTGAAAAGTATAAATCTTTGGTTGAGTCTGAAATTGAAATAGCAGAGAATTTGCGCGTGGTTAATAATAAAAGTAAAAAGTCGTTTGATGATTTTGATGATTCTGTTGAATATGAATATGAAGAAGTAGAACCGTGCGTTGTCATAGAAAAAACATTGCGTGAACGTATTCAAGAATGGTGCAGCAATGCTAATTGTCATTTGAATAATGCCGAAATATATTCAAAAATGGCTGAAGATGGTTGCCCGGGAAACAAAGAAGTAAATACGAAAAAGGCATTGGACGAGTTGCAAATCGCCGAAGGTGTACGTATTGACGAGAGGGAAATCGGAAATAATGAAATTCGGACAACCGTGAATACCTATAAAAAATTACAAATGCAGAATGAAGCGAAAAAATACTTGAACAAAGTTGAAAAGTTGGTCAATCCGGGAATTGATTTTATATTGGAGTTGCAACGGGTTATCGAAGAATAATCACAACAGGGGGATAAAATGAATATAAAAATAATAGGTATAATCGCTGCGTTGGTTTGTTCACCGGTGTTTGCCGAAGAGGGGGTTGATGATTTTGTCGAAGAAGATATTTTTGAAACCGAGTTAGTTGAAGACAAGGGTGCCATTGAAGAAGTGCCCGCACCGCGTGCGGTCGTGGCGCGTCTTTCGTGCGATGATATAAATCAACGTGTCGAAGAATTGCGCGAAGATGTCAAGGCATATCCTGAATTGGCGGTTGATTTAGAATATATGCTGGGGCGGCAACGTACACAATGTGCTGCGCGCGCACGGCGTAGACCAGTTCATAACTATGAAAATGTGAACCCGGTTCAATATATTGAAGATGTCGTGGTTGAAGAAGAACCAGTTGTAGAAGAAGAGCAGGTTGCCCCGGAACCAGAACCGGTTGTTATTGAAAAAACACCGGAAGAATTGGCAGCAGAACAGGAAAAAATTCAAGAAAATCGTTCCAAAGGTTTATGTGATGATGGTTCTAAACCGAATCGGTATGGGTGTTGTGATGGTGAAAAATTTAAAGAGGTTTCCCAAATGAAATTCGCATGTTGTCCGAAAGAGGGTGATGGCGAATGTATTGAACCACGCAAGAAAAAATAAGCAACCGCCCAAACGGGCGGTTTTAAAATTTATTTTGTACAAATAATATGATATAATATTCAATATTTGTATGGGGGAAAAATAAAACAAATATTTTTATGTATCGCAATTTGTTTGGTTGCGGTATTTGCTGCACAAGCATCCGATAAAGAACAAATTGCGGGTTTAATAGATACAATCAAAAAAGCACCTGCGGGTTCGATTATGGCAACAAATGTTTCGGTTATTGATGATTGTCGGCATGTTAAAATAAATAAAGACGGAAAACAATTTTTATACGAACGTGCCTGTTTTTCTGTTGGTCTGCGTCTAAAAGGTTTTGACCCGGTAAAATATTCTAATTATATATCTGAAATTATTTAACACCCATAAAATATGCCGGGTCGATTGATTGGTGGCCACCGAATTTATGAACAATAGGAATTGTGCGTCCGTTCGGCCCAGTAACAGATGTCAATGGGCCTGTATAGTATATTTGATAATGCAGATGTGAAGCCCTTTGGCCCATGGTGGGGTAATTTACATTTGCAAATGATTCTTTGTTAATTTTTGCGCCGCCCGTATGTCCAATTGTTGCGATTTGGCACCCTGCAGAAACCTTTTGGCCCCGTTTAACCAACATTGTATTCAGGTGCATATAGTAAGTTTTAAACCCGTTTTGATGATTTATGACAATATAATTACCAGCTGATGACCCGCGGCGATTTGGTTGAACGCGTTCAACTATACCATCGGCCGGTGTAAAAACAGGTTTGTCAAAGTGCGCCAAACTGCATCCGATATCAAATCCATAATGGTTATCGTTTTGCCAACCTTTCGCCGTTTTCATCTTGCGAACACCGTACCCAGAACAGTATTTATAATCAGATTCAAGTACCGGTTTGCCAATTGGAATACTTTGATTTTGCGGAATATGTGGGGCGGTTTGTCGGCAATATCCGGCCCCGTTATTTGTAAATCCGTAATTACCATAGTTAGGTATATTAATATATGATTGTGGTGGCGTGTCATACATTTCATTATCATAATTAGAGAAAAAATCTGTGTACACATAATTGTTGTCATCCGATATATCTTCTGGCTCTTCTTCTGCAAGTGCTTCGTCTTCCAATAATTGGTCGTTAATGCCTTGGTCTGTGTACATAATGTTTAATATTTCGTATGATGTTAAACCTTCAAATGGTTTGTATCCGGCTTCTGCAAGGGCGTATCTGTCTGTAAAACTTAAATCTTGGGACGTTCCTGGAAATGATGTGGGTTTCAAAAAAAACTCGGCGTAAATGGGCACCGGCGACAACAATGTTAATATGCATAAAAGATTTTTTATATTATGTTTCACGCCGTTATTATATCACAAAAAGCGCTGCTTTTCAAATGCCATCGTGCGGTATTTAGGAACGTTTTGGTTTATAAACGATTCGTTTTTGTTTTATATATTCACGTAAAATTTGTTCACCAATAGCGGATTCTATATTACCGTATACGGTGATTTTCCTGCGTTTGAACTCATTAATCCAGTTTTGTTTAAAACCTTCGTCAAACCCAGTGATGGATTCAACCGATTCGGATGGAACGCCATAATAAACCGCACTGATCCCAGACCACATGATTCCGCCCAAACACATCATACATGGTTCTGATGTAACATACAGTGATAGATTACGGCTCGACAGATCGTGTGTTTTTAATACCCGTTCCACCATACGAAGAACGTTCATTTCGGCGTGATTATGGCTGCATTTACTTTTTATAACTGTATTTGCGGCCTTGGCAATTAAATGTCCGCGTCCGTCATATATTGCCGCCAAGAACGGCCCATGCCCACGCGCAATATAAGTCGGTAATTCTTGATATAATTCAGACATAATCCGTCGTGCACGCGCCAATTTACGGGCATCGATTTTTTCATTTGCGATGATTTTATCAAATGTTTTCTGTGGCATTTTAACTCTCTGCTGATCAGTCTAAATTTTATCATATTTTTGGAAATCGTGAAAGTGTTCTGTATAATATGTTCGGGGTTTGATATGGTATATTTCTGATAAGTTTCCTATGATTTGACCATGGTATTCTTTCCTAGTATAGAAATTTTATGATATAAAAACCCAAGAAAACCGGTATATACAAAATTTTGTTAATATTGCGATACCTTTTTTTAGATATCAGATATATAAAAACAGGATAAAACAATTTTCCTGGGAATAGATATAATGTATATCGTAACAACCAAAGGAGTTTTATATGACACACAAAGATATATGGCATGCAATCGATACTTTCGCGTTTCAACATAATATGTCTTGTTCGGGGTTGGCACGGTTTTCTGGTTTGGATGCGACAACATTTAATAAAAGCAAGCGTTGGTCGAAATATGGTCAGCCACGGTGGCCTTCGACAAACAGTATAGCCAAGATATTAAATTCTACGGGGAAAAACCTGGAAGATTTTGTAAAATGTATCTATGAATAAATATTTTTGTTTACAAAGGTATTTATTCGTATAGGATGCAGGTATGTCGACACTGAAATCCAAGATACTTTTATTAAAAGAATTATTGGCGCTTAAAGAAGTTGTTGATAAGGGCAGTATTCAAATCGCGGCCGGTGAAAACGGTATTAAAAATTCCAACTTGTCCCAATTGGTCAAGGATTTAGAAGACAGGTTTAATACTAAACTTATCAACAGAAATTTCGATGGCAGCCAACCAACAAATTCTACCCAGATGATATATAATGATATCTGTGCAATAGAAGAATTGCTGAATAAAATTTCAGAAAATTTTGTAGATATGGATGCTTTATCTGGATCTATGTCCGTTTGGACCGAAGAGGGTTTGTTTGGCAGTTATATTTTAAAAGATTTGTCCGACTTTTATGCAAAATATCCTAAAATTCGTTTGGAATTATTAATGAGAAAGGAACCAGATATATCAAATATGGATATATTAATTGTTAAACCAAAGTTACATCCGAATATTCATGGCACGGTTTTGTTTAAATTTAAAACACATTTAAAATTTTATACCAGCAAGAGATATTTAGAGGAACATGGTGCTCCAAAAAATATAAACGATTTATTAGAAAATCATAATTTATGTATGGTTATTCGCTATATGAATTTGCCAGAGGTGCAAAGTATTATCAAAAGGGCGAAACACCTTAATACCACATCTGATTCATTGGCGTTGATATATCGTTTAGTTAATGATGGTGATGGTATCACTGTTTTCCCGTCATGGTTTGAAGAAAGCAGTAAGAACTTGGTTTGTCTAAAAGACCTGGATTTTGAATTAGAGATGGAAACGCAATGCATGTGCAGAACCGAAATTGCCGAATCGCCCAAGGTTCGCGCTTTTGTGAATTTCTTTATAGATTTCTGTACTGGTCACGATGTTCCGATTGATATATATTATTGATGGAATAATATGGGATTATCTTTGTGGGCCCCAACGCAAGTAACATTCGCGGTCGTCTATTCTTTTAAATCCGTACTTTAAATAGAAAGACAGGGCAGAATAGGTGGCGTGGCCTTCAATGCCTTGGTTCTTGTATTCTTGTTGAAGTGATTTTATTGCGCTTTCCCCAACTTTTTTATATTTTTGCGTTTCGTTGGCATATTGCCGATAGTTATGATTAACCTCAAAAAAATCCAGCCATGTTGGGCTGTTTGCACCGTGGTCTAAAAACATTGCCACCGCCAGAACACCGCGTGGGGCATAAAAATCGGGTGTTTGTATATCGTAATTGGTTAAAATACGCAAGACAGGCGTATATCGCGGTGAATGGCCATATTGTTTTACTGTATCTAAAATATTATTTTTGTAATCAAATTCAGATAACAGATTTTTTAAGTTTTCTGATTCGATATTAAAATCATTTAATAAACAATTCGTTTTGACATACCGCCCATCATCTGTTCTTGTTAACACAGGAACATCATTTCGTATAATTTTATAATCGGTTATAGGTATTAGCATAATTGTTATGAATGGTATCACGGTATGCCCGTTTGTCAATGTTTCTAGAATAGGTTAATTTTGCTTTCTGGAATGTGCTACGGCTGTCGCCTCGCACCGATCCGTACGCCTCTGTGAAACCAAAATTAAACCGGCAAAAGCCGGTTGAATTTTTGGTTGTGCACGGTGTGCAATTCGCGAACCGAATTACAGGAACTATTGTCCTTTGGTCTGGAAATCAAGCAACCAAAAGATAAGTTGTGTCTACAGAATCTGTATCATAAAATTTAAAATTTTATAAACGGTATAATCTCTGGCAATTCTGGTAAAACAAAATGTCCATATCCTGGAAAAACATGTACACGCATTGACGGAATGTCTGATATTATTTTATCACGACTTTTGCCCATTTCTGATATATCATTATCAGAAACCAACAAATCAATTCCATCGATTGTTTGGTTTGCGATATTTTGCATATCAAAATCTTTATAAAACCCAAAAGGATTCGCCCCGCCAGTATCTATCCATGGAGCAACCAACAAAATTTGTTTTACTTTCAATTCTGGGTGTAATGCCATATATTTCAATATAAATCCAGCACCAGCCGAATGCCCCATTAAAATTGTATCGGAATTTATTTTTTGAGAATTCATTACGTCTTCCCATTCAGAATATTTCATCATGAAAGTGTGCGCATGGGGAAAACGTGGAATCTGCATAACAATATCATGTTCTTGTTCCAGAACAAATTGCAACCATTCTTTCCATCCTTTGGTTGGGCTGTAAGTATTTTTATTCCAATCTAAATCTGGTGGTAAAACCCCATGACAAAAAACAGCATTCATTGTATTTTCCTTTGGTTTATACTTGGCACATTATATTGACATTTCAATGAAATGCAATAAAACATACAAAAGGAGTCATAAAAATATGACAGATAAATATGATATTGCAAAGAAAATTTTTGATGAAAATATTGCAAAAATAGAATTATCATACAGTTTAAATAAAATAGTTGGTCAAGATTATGTTTGTAAAACCCCTGAACAGACTTTATCTGATGGCTACGGTTTTTGTAGTGAACAGGTTGAATTGGCAGATTATATTTTTAAACAACACAATACGAAAGTTGATAAATATCAATTATTTGCTGTGCCTAAGGATAATGAAAATCTGGTAAAAATAGATTTGGCGCATTCTTTTATAGGAATACCAAATGAACAAGATTGGCTCTTATTTGAAACTGGATTCAGAGTTAGAAATCGTGGTGGTGTTAAAAGATTTCTTGATGAAACAGCAGGATTACAATATGTATTAAAATTATATAATCAAAGTTTGATTGTCGCTGGGATAACAAATTTAGTATTTAATTTATATAAATACGATTTTTCGGCAGTAAATAAAAAATTTTCATCATTTGCTAATCAGATTTTGACACAGGCAAAACGCATAAATATCGAAAAGACCATATAATAACTAAACATGCTGTTATTACAACAAAGTTCGAAAATGACAATTTTTTGACATTTTTCAAATTCAAACTTTCGAACTCTATGAAACTATTGCCAAACAAAATAAAACCCGCCTTTATCGGCGGGTTTATCTATCTTGGTTGCGGGAGATGGATTTATTACGCTTTGCTTCATTGGTTGCGGATTTTTGCCGTTGGCAAACCGGCGCTTTCCAATCGCCTAATCCTTGCACTGAACCACCTTTCCTCGGTGGTTCAAATCCAACACAACACACATATT
>JAEEGL013737115.1_pt1 | contig 14831 bp, 11 predicted proteins | sample 9134231 | NCBI WGS metagenome assembly JAEEGL01 (sample SAMN16246548, study PRJNA631951) | gut metagenome | biome: gut microbiome; feature: rumen; material: fiber-attached | host: Bos | place: Iran: Karaj | collected 2018-10 | reverse complement strand
CTGTGGGCTGATGAAACAGGAGTAGAAATGGCCGATACTACTTTTCTTGGATTACGCAGCGACGATGATTGGAACCTGGAGGCCATGTGGGCTCAGCCTTTGCGCCTTCGTGATAAGGTTGCCAATGAACTTTGGATGGATATGTATAGACTGTCCTACCAGGAGAATGAGCCCGAAGCCAGAGCGGGTATACGTATGGTATATGCCGATGTGTTCATCAACGAGGAATATATGGGTGTTTATACGTTGACAGAACGCGTTGATAGAAAACAGCTAGGCCTTAAAAAATACAATGGTGAACTTAGGGGACTGCTATATAAGGGCAATGGCCCGGGCGCTCCGACCTACGACAGTTTGCCGGCCTACGACAATACACTTGATACTTGGGCCAACTATGAGTGGGTCTATCCCAACGAGAGCGATACTGCCATCAATTGGGACCACCTATATAGTTTCACCAATTTTGTGATGAACGCCACGGATAACGTGTTCTATTCACAATATTCCGCTCAATTTGATAAGGAAAATGCCATCGATTATTACTTGTTTATCAATAGTTTAATGGCCATGGACAACATGGGACGCAACTTGTTTTTGGCGCGTTATAAGAAGTCGGGTTCCTATTTTTATGTGCCTTGGGACTTGGATGCCATATGGGGTTTGGATACGTATGGCAATCAAACGAACAACGCTGAAGGTTTGATGAGCAATGGCTTTTACGACAGGCTGATCCAAGATTGTAATGACAATGGTTTTGTGGCGTCTGCTCAAAATCGTTACCAAATGTTACGTGGTGGCGTGTTGACTAAGGAACATATCATGGAATTGGTCCAAAGCCAATATGATGAGTTGCTTGAGAGTGGAGCCTACGCTCGCGAACACGAGGCTTGGCCTGCCTATACTGTTGATGAAGACCAACTTGCTTATATGGACAGTTGGTTAGAAGCTCGATTTGACTATTTGGATGCTGAGATCAATGCAGGCTGTGGTACGTGGGAAGTGGAGGAGAAACCAGGTGGGTTGATTGCTGAAGTTTATCCAAATCCTGCCAAGGGCGGGATTCATGTCTGTTTCGTGGAAGACGGTGCGGCTTCCTTGAAGCTTTATGACATGATGGGCCGTTTGGTGTATTCAGTCAGTTTGAATACACGAAACACAATCATTCCCACCTCAGGGCTAAGCCGAGGCGTTTATGCGTTAGTAACATTTGCTGGTGGGAAACAGCAGGTTGATAGGGTGGTAGTAGAGAAATAACGGTTATTCTACCATTATTTTCAATATTTCCACGTCGGTTTCCTTCATGCCGTTTCGGCCAAGGCATCCGATGTGGTCGATGGTCTCTTCGACGTCTTTTCCGATGATGCCGTCGCCTCCGAGGAGGTTGTCGCCTTGCTTACTCATTTCGTAGCCGAGTATGCCTGCTTCGACAGACAGGGCGATCTTTCCGGCGCATGACGGTTTGGCACCGTCGCAAACAATACCAGCTGCAATGCCCAAGGCATTCTCAAGTGTATGCTCTATTATGTTAAGCGGTTCGCCCATGAGGTAGGCGATGCCGCAACCAGAAGCGCATCCGGCGCTTACGGCACCGCAATAGGCTGAAAGACGACCTATGCCGGTTTTCTGGTGGATGGCGACGAGATTCGACAAGGTGATGGCACGGATGGTTTGATCCTCGTCGATATTGTATTCTTCAGCGTATGCCAAAATGGGAAGGCTTACAGTCATTCCTTGGTTGCCACTGCCTGAATTGATGATAACGGGCATTTCACAGCCGCTCATCCTTGCATCCGAACCGGCTGCAGCCCATGCTCTCGCTTTGATTCTGATGTCTGTGCCGAAGCTCATGATGGTACTACCAATATTGGCGCCCCAGTCGTGGCTGAGTCCTTCCATGGAAATTGCCTTGTTGCATTCAATCTGTGGAACTATGATGGGCTTCAAGTCTTCGATGTCAGCGGTTCGAGCGAAATCATATATATTTCTCATGCTGAGGCAACTGCGGTCGGTAAGCTTGGAATTGGCATCGGCTTCATAGCCTGAATCGTATAGCACTGTACCGTCTTTCTCCATCTTGACGATGTTGGTATGGTGACCGGCAATGCGGACGCTGGCATAGTGATCGCCGTCATAGAGGATGACTGTAACGTCAAGTTGAGCAATGACATTGAGCGGAATGATAGTCATTTGAGTGTTGTCAAGGAAGTCGGCAATCTCTTTCTTCTGTTCGGGAGTAACTTCTGCGATGACTTCAAGGGCCTTTTCTGGATTTCCGGCAACAATGCCTGCGGCGACGGAAGCCTTCAGTCCTTTCATGCCTTTTGTATTAGGCACGATGACGCTTTTGACATTCTTGATGATGTTGCCGCTTGCTTTGACATCTACCTTTTTGGGGAGGGTGCCTAAAATCTCATGGGCTTTGGCTGCTGCATATGCTAGACAGATTGGTTCGGTACACCCCATGGCAGGCACTAGTTCTTCCTTCAGGATGTTGATATATGACTTGTAAAGACAATCACTTTTTTCCATTGCAGTTCGATTTTTCTGCAAAAGTATAAAAATAGTTGTTACGAATATGAAAGGTTTTAGGAAGAATGCTAAAACAACTCAAGAATCAGTTGCTTCTAGAGATTTCAACTAAACCGATCTCAATGTCGTTGTTTTCCGAGATGAGTTCTATCCACGTATTGTCCTCGCTAAACCATTTGTATTGCGATCCGATGCGGAAAAGGAAGGTCTTCTCTTCCTCAACGGCAGAGATGGGCAGCACAAAGCCACCGTTCTTGCCACCGGTTCCACCGAATGACACAATCATCGGGAAGGTCTTTTCTGGATGTGGGTTACGAACTTTGATGATGACATAGTTGGAACGGCGTACGGCGATGTCTATCTTATTGAATTCAAATCGTTTGGCTTGTCCTGCAGCTAGCATGACAGGGCTGTTGTTCAGCTCATACAATTTGTTTTGTTCGATGATTTCGCTGATACGGGCAATCATCTCGGTGGGATAGGAGTCTATGCCTAACTCTTCTGCCTTTGTGTAGTTCTCGATGGCTTTGTCGTAAGCGTTGCTCTTGAAGTTGGCGTCACCTTCTTTGACGAAAGCGTTATACTGAACCCTAAGGGCAGCAATACGGTCGTTTTCGGCTTTCTCAGCAGCTGCCAATTGTTTTGCGGCGTTTTCGTCCTCAGGTTTATAGACCAATGCCGATTGGAAATGGGTGATGGCATCGGCAAACCTTTCTTCGTTCATGGCTTGGTTTCCGGCGTTCATGGCATTGTCGAAATGCTGTTGCAGTTCGGCGGCCATTTGTGCGAAGATACTATCGATTTCTTTGATTCTAGCAGTAGCTGTTGCGTTTCCTTCGTCGAAGTTTACGACTTCTTGATACTTTGTCTTGGCAGGAGCATAGTCTTTTTCTGCAAACAAGGCGTCAGCTTCATCGAGCATGGCTTTTATTGTGGCTTGACGCTCGGCTTCGGCGGCGGCCAAAGCGGCTTGGCGGGCTGCTTCCTCTTCAGCGGCAATACGTGCCGCCTCGGCTTCGGCAGCCAATCGAGCAGCCTCTTCTTCGGCGGCGATGCGTGCAGCTTCTTCGGCTGCCAAACGTGCAGCTTCTTGTTCAGCAGCGATGCGAGCGGCTTCTTGTTCTGCGGCGATGCGTGCAGCTTCTGCCTCGGCTGCTAATCTGGCGGCTTCTGCTTCTGCAGCCAAACGCGCTGCCTCGGCTTCTGCAGCGATACGTGCCGCCTCGGCCTCAGCTGCCAATCGTGCTGCTTCAGCTTCAGCAGCGATTCTGGCAGCTTCTTCGGCATCTTGTTCGGCAATGAGGGGGTCGAGTCGTGCAATCATGTCGGAGGCATAGGCGTCGCCTGCAACTACTGCAAGGGCGCTTTGGTATTGTGTTTTTGCCTCACGGTAGGCCTTGCTTTCATAAAGTCTGTCAGCCTCGGAAATGATGCTGTTATAGCGGTCGCTAACGCCTTTGGCTGCTTGATATTCATTGCGCTTGGCATTGGCTTGAAGGTCGTTGGGGAAAAGCGTCAAAGCCTCATTGATTTTTCCGATAGCGGCATCATAGTTCTTACGGAGTCCAAATTGGTTGGCTTCTTCCATCAACTTGTCGAATCGGGCCACCTTTTCAGTGTAAAGTTGCTTCTTTTGTTTGGCTTCGGCTATTTTTTCTTTCGGGAGCTTGTCGGTGGGGAAGATGCTGCTGGCGGCCTCAAATTGCAGGATAGCGGCATCGAAATTATCTTCAGCCAACAAGGTTTCACCTTGGTTCATGGCCAAATCGAATGCATCCTGTTTGTCCTTGCGTTCTTGCAAGATGGCCCTAACGGCCTCAGCTTGCGACCCTACGTATTTGTCGTTGGGGAAGACAGCCAAAGCTTTTTCGTATTCGGCCAACGCTTCTTCGTAGCGTTGCAAACCATTGAGGCGGTCGCCTTCATCCAAATGACTGTAAAATACCTCTTGGCGGGCTCCGTCTTCTTGGATTTTTTTCACCGTCTCGTTGAGTTTTTGTTTAGCAGTGGGGTCGTTGGCTCTTTGCTTGAGTGCCATTTCGTAATAAGTCTTGGCGCTGATATAGTCTTTGGCGCCGAACTTGTCATTGCCTTTTCTCATCAGCGACTCGTAAGATTCGGTATTCTGAGCTTGGACAACTGTGGCGCTGCAAACGAGTGCGGCACCAAAAAGCAGTGAAAAAATGATATGCTTGTTCATTATCTTATTTTATTCTTTTACGAACGAAAACATCGCTGTTTTAGTATAGATATGCATTAAATTTTTCCGTCTTTGATGGCGATGGTACGATCCGACATGGAAGCCAAAGCCGTGTTATGTGTTACGATAACAAAAGTTTGACCCATTTCATCACGTAAGTTGAAAAACAGTTGATGCAATTCCTGTGCCGATTTTGAATCAAGGTTGCCAGAGGGCTCATCGGCTAAAACGACAGCAGGGTCGTTAATCAAGGCGCGAGCTACTGCAACACGTTGCTGCTCACCGCCAGAGAGTTCGGAAGGTTTATGGTTCTTGCGCTCCAAGAGGTTGAGGTAGTCGAGTAACCTCTCGGCTTTGGCTGAGGCTTCCTTTTTGGTCATGCCGTTGATATAGGCGGGGATGCAGATGTTTTCGATGGCAGTAAACTCAGGCAGGAGATGATGAAACTGGAACACAAAGCCAATCTTTTGGTTGCGAAAAGCAGCCAGTGCAGTGTCATTGAGCTTATTAATTTCTGTGCCGTCGATGATAAGCTGTCCGCAGTCAGCCTTGTCGAGCGTGCCAAGGATGTGAAGCAGCGTCGATTTGCCGGCGCCCGAGGCACCTACGATGCTTACGATTTCCTTTTTGGCGATGTGCAAGTCGATACCCTTGAGAACTTCAAGTTTTCCAAAAGATTTATGGATGTTTGTTGCTTGAATCATGGCGTGAAATGGGGAAGTAGCTATAGATCAACTATTCTTCTTCGATGTGGGATTTTTGGATTTCATCTAACAGCAGCATTGCGCGGTCGTAGTCCTTGGCAAAGACATAAACCGAGGCTTCGCCTTTGATGACATTGGCGGCCCAGCCAGCTACGAGGCTCTCTTCCTGAAAGTTGCGGATGAGGAATTGTATGTCGTTTTCCTCAAGCACGCTGCCGATGAACTCTGCGTTGACGACGGAGCCCGCATAGATTTGTTTGATTTCGTTGTCCATGACGTTCATTTTTTGAGGATGCTGCAAAGTTAAACAATTTCTTCTTGATGGTTGCCTTCCAGCATGACTTTATCGTTTTCACGGGCTTCGCGTTCCCACCGGATGCACATAATAATGGAGTTGACAAAATAAACCATGTACATCAAGGCGAGGGCAAGTGTGACCTCACGGGAGGTGAAGAAGAGGTAGATACTGGCAATGTTGATGACAATCCAGAGCCACCACTGCTCGGCAAACATGCTGACCATTAGAATCATGGCGATGACTTGTGCTGAGGTGATGAAGGCATCAATGAATGGATGGGAGTCGCCAACGTTTTTCATGATAAAGCCAAGTGCGGCCGTTGCCACTGCAAGAATGCCGACATATAACCAACGTTGACCTTTCTTCATGTGGATCTTCTTGACCTCGTGAGTGGCCTTGTTCATGTTCTTTGACCAGGCACGGAAGCCCACAAACTGCATGACGAGATTGTAGATGCTTACCATCATGATTCCGTAGTTCTTAACGGTCAGATTGATATATATCATTAGGCAGGCGCTAACTACGCCGAAGAAATAGTTCGACAGTTTTCCCTTGCCCCCAAGAACAACGTTGATGACGCCAATGATGGCTGCTATGATGGAACACACCACGCAAGCCTTGACCGCTCCCGACGAAAGGGTGGGATGCGACAGCCCAAAGGCCTCGGCATTGGAAGTGAGCAGGGTTACTGTGGTGATGATGACGCATACCGTCACCAGCCAAATGATATCGAAAGGCTTCCAGCCTGATAGTTCTTCTTTTATTAAGTCGTTGAATTTCTGCATGATGAATGATAATTCTAGGTGATCTGCGTGGCAAAGGTAAGAAATTTGGAGATAGCATGTCTGTTACAGCCGTTTTCTTGCTATTTTTGCGGCAACAAATCTGTATACTATGAAGAAACGTTTATTGATTGCCATTCTGACGATAGCGCTGTTTTCTACGTCGATGGCACAAGTTAAAGACAATGTGGCACGCGAATGTGTGCTGTTCGAGATTTTTACAGGTGTACGTTGTCCCTATTGTCCTGCTGCCGCCAATGGCATTGCCCAGATGATGGAAGAGGGCATGGCCATCGCTCCAGTGGCTTACCACACTACTGCTTTCTCCACGGAAGAGTATTACACTAATGAGACTAACGCCCGCGCCAGCTATTACGGCATCTCCAGTTATCCTACGTTAAAGGCCGATGGCATAACTGGCATGTCGGGTGGCGGCAACGCCAGCGAAAACATGTATTCATATTACATGAACTACTACAACCAGCGCATCAATGTGGCCAGCCCGTTCACCATTGACTTGGACTATGAACCCGTTGACGGCACCTCTTGTCGTGTCAACTGCACTGTGAACCAAGTAGGCGACTGCAACGGCTCGGATGTACGCGTGTTCATTGCCTTGACGCAATGCAATATCGATGAGGGTTGGCAGGGCATGCATGGTTTGCACCATGTATGTCGCGATATGATTCCTTCCCAAACTGGCATACCTTTTACAGGTCCTGGCATGACCATCAGCGAAACTTTTGAGATGCGATGGCCTAAAGAAGACTGTTACCTGACTGCTTGGGTGCAGAACTATTCGGGAGGCACCAAGGAGGTATATCAGGCGGTGAGAATGTCGATGGCATTGGATCTTGACTACGACCTTGCGTTGAAAGCTGTCGAAGATGTGGTGAATGTCAATTGTTCCGGTATACAGAAACCAAAGCTTACTGTGAAAAACTTCGGCAACCAAACCATTACATTTTTTGATCTTTGTGCCTTTGATGGGCATGAAGACCACCGCCAATCTTGGCATGGCTCTTTACCCCAAGGCCAGTCGGTGACCGTTACTATGGATGAGTTTCAGGCTGCTCCGTGCGAGACCTTGATGTTTTATGCTGTGATGCCCAATGGTGAAGTCGACCAGTATATGCCTGATAATTTCATTGAAGTAAATATGGAGGCCCCCGTCACCATAGATGGTGCAATTGTTTTACAACTCAGGACGGGCTCACATCCGGAAAACCTGTCTTTCGAGATTAGAAACATGGATTCTGGTGAACTAGAGCATTCTTTCACCTATAATCAAGCCAATCATGTCTATAAGGAAGATATTGTGTTGATGCATGGCGCTTGTTATCGCTTTACAATGCGTGACTCAGAAGGTGAAGGCATGGGCAACGGCTTTTTCCAAGTCAAAGACTCAGACAACAATGTGATCTTCAAAGGAGGTGGAACGGCTGCTCCATTTACCTATGAATTGGCAGCGGAAGTGAATTGCGATGGTTCTGTTTTTGTTCCAGAACAAGGAAGTGAACCTTCATTGGTATATCCCAATCCTTCGTCAGGTGTGTTTTACGTCAATTTAGGTATTGGACAATGGCATGTTCAAGTGTTTGACATTGCGGGTCACAAGATCATAGAAGAACCTGTGAATGGGAAAGGCACACTCGATCTTGGCGCTTGTCAGAAAGGTTTGTATTTCTTGAAGGCTACGAAAGGAACGCAAGAAATCAACACGAAGATTATGATTCGCTGAGCTTTATAATGCGACAAAAACCTCAAGGGCGGCTTTTCATTGGAGCTGCCCTTTTTTTGAGGGTCGCCGCGATTTCTCTTGTGGCCTTGAACCCTTGGGGGACGGGGAACATCACGAAGGTGTGGAACATGCCTTCATATTCAACGAAGTGACCAGTCTTTCCTTGGCTCTCATATACTTCCTTGAGGAAGAGGTCGTCAGGCTGAAGGATTTCGTCTGAACCAAAATAGACGCTGAGGTTGTCGATGCCGCTGAAGTCGCCGAAAACAGGGCTTACCCATGGATGTTTTGCGGGTAGTTCAGCTTGCCAGATGGCGTTAAGTGCGATGACGCGGTCGAGTTGTAGCATATTGTCTTTCTCCTGGAGGGCGCGCATCTCCTTTGCCTTGGTGTGGCTTAGGTCGACGCAAGGAGAGAGGAGGGTGGTAGTAGCGGGTTTTTGCCACCCGTTTTTATGGGCTTCCTGGGCCACGACAAGACAAAGGCAGGCACCTGCCGAATCGCCAACGAGATGTATCTCCTCATATTGTTTGGATGACGAGATGCTTTGATAGAAGTCCAATAGTGTTCTTACGGAATACTCGCATACATATTCTGGCGACTTGGGATAGACAGGCATCAGTGTGTCGCAATGTGTGCGCAGGGCGAGGTCGTGCAGAAAACGCCAATGGAAGAACACAGGCGGATAGATGAAGGCACCGCCGTGGATATAGAGGATGAGACTCTTTTTTTGCCTGCCCTTCGACTCCTTCGATACTTCGAAAGATTCGGGATTCAGGAACCGAGGTCTCAGGGACCTCGTCTTTTCTTCGTGCTTGAAAACCTGCATCTCGAAACCTGTCGAGGCATGGTATTTCTCTTCAGTGAAGTAACCCCTGAAATAGCGAGGCACGCGCACTGGCCGGCGGTTCTCGCGGCGACAATGTTCCAGCTCTTCCAACACTTCTTCAGGCGTGGCATCGCGCAACGACTTGAACATTAGTTTTAGATACCTTTCTGTGAAGGTGACCCCGGCATTCATGATCAATGCTTTTGATAGATCTTCAAGTCAAACATAGGGGCAGCGGCGATGATGTGGTCAAAGATGTCACTTTGGATTTCTTCATAGTTGATCCATTGCTTGTCGCTGCTAAAGGTATAGATTTGCAAGGGCACGCCAAATTCGTTGGGCTGCATTTGGCGTACCATCATGGTGAGATTGTGGTTCAGCTTCGGATTGTTGTTGAGGTATGCCTTGATATAGGCACGGAAGATACCGAGGTTGGTCTGTTGGCGACCGTTGAGGATCAGATTCGTGTCGATTTTGTTGGCCTTGTTGTATTCAAGGATGTCTTCCTCCTTTTGCTCGATGTAGTCCTTCACGAGGGAGTATTGCTTGTATTTCTCCAGCATTTCGGGCGTACAATATCGTATGGTATTCACATCAATATTGATGCTGCGGGCGATACGGCGGCCGCCCGATTCCGACATGCCACGCCAATTGGTGAAAGGTGCTGAGACAAGCGTGTAGGTCGGGATCGTGGTGATGGTGTTGTCCCAATTCTGCACCTTCACGGTAGTGAGGTTGATCTCTTGGACTACACCATCTGCCGGCCCGGTCACAATCCAGTCACCGATGCGAAGCATGTCGTTGATAGACAACTGTATGCTGCCTACAAAGCCTTTGATGGAGTCTTGGAAGATAAGCATAAGGACAGCTGAGATGGTGCCCAAACCGATGATGATGCTGTAGAGGCTTTTGCCCAAGAGGAAAGTGGCGATGAGCAGTACACTTACAGCGATGATGATGCCTTTGATGACTTGCACCAAACCTTCAATGGGTTTTAACTTTGAAGTTTCAAAAGAGTTGTATAGCTCATGCGCTGTATTGACCAAAGCCGTCAAAATTGAGGCATACACTGTAATCTCATAGATTTTTGTAATCTTAACAATGATGGCTACAGCATCTGGAAAGTCAGGCATGGCATCCTTTATGTAATACTTGATGAGGATGGCTGGAATGAGCAGACAGATGCGTACAAACACCTTGTTCTTAATGAGAAAGTCATCGTATTTCGATGGGGTCTTCTTGATCAGCACATGTATGGTCTTGCTGATGATGAAGCGGGCCAGAAAATAAAGCAACAGGCCAATGACGAGTAATGTAACAAAGGCGACGCTTTCGGCGATAGCAAGCGATGCAGATGCGCCAAAATGCAAGCCGTTTCCGATGCCTTTGAGTATTTCTATGTACTTTTCAATCATAATCCGCTGATTTTGGTTTTGGAATATCCTTTTTGTACTAACAAGGCCATTACCTTTTCCCGGAAATCACCTTGTAACAATATTTCGCCGTCTTTGACACTTCCCCCGACGCCACATGCCGACTTCAACTCTTTTCCTAATATGGCCAAGTCGAATTCAGAGCCTTGGAACCCTGTGATGAGTGTGACTTTCTTCCCAGCACGCTGTTTCTTGTCGAGCATGATTCTGAGGTTTTGCTTGGCTGGTTCAAGGGTGACAACCTCTTCTTCGCCATAGTCGAAGGCGTAGTTGGGGTTGGTGGAATAGACGGTTCCGTTTTTGTCACTTTTGTGTTTCATGGCAAATAATGTTGAGACTTAATGGGTTGACTTTGATATGGAGGTCTTTTTCCATCATGACAGATTCTCCGTCAAGGTTGATGACATCGGCTTTGGGCCGTATGATGGTGGCTTCGGGGGTTTGGATGATTTTGACTTTCGGTGCTTTGTCCATCATGCCATCAATCATGAATCCACCCATGATAGGCAATTCCAGGGGATTAGGTTTCTGTACGATACAGAGGTCCACTTTACCGTCCCATAGTGAGGCGTGAGGAGAAATGGGGAAATCGTAACCCATTTGGTTGGAGTTGGCAAACGAGATGAAAAAAGCGTTGGTTTCTATGGTTTGGTCAGGCATGACGACGGTGTATGGCTGTTCTTTCATCGTGACATAGTTACGGATGATATACTTAAAGTAGGTGTCAAAACCTCGGCGTGGATCTTTGCTATAGTCCTCGGCTACTTTGGCATCGTAACCTGTACCAGAGATGCTGATGAAAGGCGTTCCGTTGACCGAAACAGTGTCGATTTTTCGCCTGCTGTTACCGTTGATTACCTCCAAAGCCTTGACTGGGTCGAGCGGGATGTTGAGGCAACGCGACAAACCATTGCCTGAGCCACAGGGGATGACGGCAAGCGCCATGTCGGTTCCAATGAGGGGCGCCCCCACTTCATTGATGGAGCCGTCGCCGCCTGCCACAGCGAGTATGTCAATGTGTTGGTTGACGGCATCTTTTGCGAGAATGGCGGCATGGCCAGCGTATTGTGACACAAATACCTCATAGTCAAACTTCGAATGGTCGAGATACTCCTCGATTTGACTCGGAAGATGGTCCTTATGCTTCTTTCCAGAGATGGGATTAATGATGAATCGAATCAGCGGTTTTTTCATAGGGGAGGTCTTGGCTTAGGGTTAAGCGGTTGCTCGTCATACGTTCGTTGTATTCTTGCAGGAACAGATAGAGTTTCCTGAAGATGTCGGGGCACTGCAACCTGTCAATGAGGTTGTCGGCCAGCGATGAATCGGTCTTGGGTTTATAGATTCCAAAAGGATGCCGTCCGTCGGATTGCACTAGGTATTGTCCGTCGCTATATTGATACGTGAGATTGAAATAACTGATGAAAGAAGGTTCGGTAAGTGTGTCGAAGAGATTCCTGCCGAAAGAATACAAAGTGTCTTTTACATGCATGGCAGAAAGGATGGAAGGTCCCAAGTCGATTTGTTGGGCGATCTCGTCACAACGCGATGCAACGATATGACTAGGGTCGTAGAAAGCGATGGGTATGGCGTACATTCCCCACACATTGTTGTATTTTGGTTGATGGTGTTCGCTGTTCGAGTAATCTGAAGTGATGACGAACAAAGTGTTGGCAAACCATGACATTTGTGACGCCTTTTTAAAGAAGTCTTTCAAGGCACAGTCGACATAGTAGACGGTTTTTTCGAATCCGCTCCAGTAATAACTACCCTCGGGTAACGAAAAGCCCTTGGGGACCTTGTATGGATAGCGGGAAGAAAGCATGTAGATGGTTGCGGCAAAGGGGCTGGGAACGAGGCTGAGCGTTTGTGCAACATATTGAAGGAATGGGCCGTCAAAGATGCCCCATTGGTGGTCGTAGTCGCTATCATCACCATACTCGTTTCGACCGAAATAGTTCTTTATGCCAGCGCGTTTAACGAATTTGTCAAAGCCCATCGTGCCATTGTCACCTCCATGAAGGAAAATGGTGTTGTACCCTTTTTTCTGGAGGTGTTTCATGAACGAATCAAAGTCATTCTCAGCATATGGAGAGGCCACAAAGTCTTGTTCCATCAAAGGAGGGATGCCTGCTAGCAAAGATGGAAGGACTTCGATGCTGCGTCGGCTGTTGGAACGACCGTCGAAAGTAAGACATTGGGTCAGCAAAGAGTCAAGGAAAGGGGTGACATGGTTTTTTCTACCGGGGTTATAATAACCGATCATCTCCTGACCGATGCCTTTCATGATAATCACGACAAGGTTTTTTGCCGTGCTGTCAACGACATTGGCAGTGTCAATGAGGAAACGGTTTGGCGTTAAGTCGTTGTGAACGATGATTTGCGTGCTATCTCTTTCAACGGCTAGGATTTCATGAGGCATATTGTCGTTAAACAATAGCGAAAAGGGCGTGTTGAGAAGGATGGGGGCATTTTGCGCATCCGAGAATTCCAATGCCGTGTCTTGGCGGATGTATTTTTGTTGGAATCCGCCTCGTATGGCAATCCAGGTCAAAGGTACTATGATGATCAAACTCACTATTTGACGTATCATCCAAGCTCTCTCGTTGTCGTACTTTCCCAGCTCCCTGATACGGGTTTGCTTGGTGACGACCCAAAGCACAAGGATAAAAAGGATGAAAATGAGTACAAGATACCAGTGGTCGAAGAAGATTTGCCCTAAAACGCCCCAAGTCACCTCATCCGATTGTGGCATGGATTTTAGATAGGAGAGAGTAATGTGCTTACCGTATATGTTGAAGTAAGCGATATCAACGAAGTTGAGCAGAATGGCGATACCGTTAACGGCGACATAAAAAATGTCGATGACCCTTTGAGGAATCTTTTTTGTGATGAAAAGGGACGGGAAACAATAATAAAGGATGACAGGGATGTTAAGGAAAGCAATGATCGACAAATCGAAGCGCATGCCGTTGAGGAACAGCCCAAACGATTCCTTCAGGGTAAGCATGTGGAAGAATTGTGTGTTGAAAAGATACAGCAGCCAACGGCTGATGCTAAGTGCCAATAAGATTGACAACAGCCTGTAAATAAGCAAGATGGGTGGAGATGACAACCATTCGCTTTTTTTTCTTTTCCTGCTTCTGTAACTCATAAATATCTTCTCAATGCCGTTGCAAATGTATATAAAAAAGATGTATCTTTGCCCAAAATTCAACCAATATGAAAGTGCGACCCTTCTTACTGTTTGTATTATGCTCATTGTCTATGGCCTTGGCGGCACAAGAAGAATTCCCCCAATATGGTAAGCCTCTTGATATTCCTATTTATCTTTCGGCCACATTTGGAGAATTGAGGCCCAATCATCTCCATGCCGGTATTGACATTAAGACTCAAGGTGTTGAAGGGAAGAAGGTATATGCCGTTGCGGATGGCTATATTAGCCGGATAGGGGTGTCGCCATATGGCTACGGAAATGTGCTTTACATCACTCATTACGACGGCTATACAAGTGTCTATGCCCATCTTCAGCGTTTTTCTGGCGAAATTGCCAGGTACGTGAAGCAATACCAATACAAGCACAAGAAGTTTACATCCCAGATATATCCCGATAAAGGTAGGTTCCCAATAAAAAAAGGTGACCTGATTGCCTATTCGGGTAACTCGGGTGGCTCTGGCGGGCCCCATCTGCATTTTGAGATCCGTCATACACTGAGCGAAAAGCCTGTCAATCCATTGTATTTCGGATACAAAATCGAAGATGGAGTGAGGCCTATGATACAAGGTGTGTCGGTTTATCCTGTGGGGGAGGAGGCTACCTTGGAAGGAGGCATTAAACCGATGTATTTCTCGGTGACTGGAGGTGAAAAAGGAAGGTATTCCTTGAAAGATAGGAATGTCGTATATGGCAATGGCAAGATCGCTTTCGGCATTTGCACCTATGACCAGGTGGGCACCTCAACCAACAAGAACGGCCCTTATCTTTATGAGCTTTACCTCGACGATGTGTTGGCCTTCCAAGTAGAAGCCGACAGTTTCTCGTATGATGAACCACGTTATGTGAACAGCTTGCTCGATTATCGCCACTATAAGCAAAAGAAAACGAGTTACGTGCGCACGGAGACAGACCCCTTCAATAAACTACAAATGATTGAAATCAAGAATGGCACGGCAACAGTGGATGAAGGCGATACGGTGCGGGTTTGTTTTAAGGTCTCTGATTACGTTGGAAACACTTCGCGAATCAACTTCAAACTAGTTGGGACGGCGCCAACTGAAGTGGAACGTCCGATGCGTATGCGTAGCGAGTATTTCG
>JAEEGL013389211.1_pt1 | contig 14831 bp, 12 predicted proteins | sample 9134231 | NCBI WGS metagenome assembly JAEEGL01 (sample SAMN16246548, study PRJNA631951) | gut metagenome | biome: gut microbiome; feature: rumen; material: fiber-attached | host: Bos | place: Iran: Karaj | collected 2018-10 | reverse complement strand
TTGATGAAGAACCAGAAAAGAATTCCGACGACAATCGCGATGTTGCCGTGGACCAGCCAGCCATTACCACGTTTTTCCCGAATGAGTCTGCGATATTGGGCCGGCATCGGCGTTGGCGTCGTTGGCAAGGGCATCGAGGGCGGGCTTGGCGTTCGTGGCGGACTGTGGGGAAATGTGCGTCTGCGGGAAACGGGGGCGCGACGCGGAACTGCTGCCCTGTGTCGCGCGCCGGGGATTTCAAACTCGCCGGTCGCATCGTTGTAGCGGGGGACGTTTGCCGGCGTCTTCGTCTTGGTCTTCGTCTTTGGGAACTCGAACTCCCCCGTCGCGTCATTGTATCGGCAGACTTTGGGCGACGCCCTGGCCGCGAAGCCGTCCTCCGTCATTTGCGTCACGATGTCCCCGGCGCCGCTGACACCCTTCTGGCCAATTACGAATTCGCCCGTCTCGGGGTCGAAGACCAGGTCCTTGGTGGAAGTGCCGTGCGACTGCTTGCGAACCTCCGTGCCAAGTTTTCGGGGGTCGCGCACGAGGGTGGCCTCCGCGTCAACCACGTTGTTTGTTCTCGTCCTGTTTGTCCTTGCGTTCATACTTTAGCTCCTTCCTCGGTTCTTGACCGTAATGGCTATTATATGCCGCCGCAAGGAAAAATAAAGGGGGCAAGACTGCGGAAAAACGAGGAAATCTGACACGGGGCGCAGTCGACCACATCCGCAGCCGCATGAACGCGCGGCTCCGCAAAACCGTTGCAAGACTTAAGACCTCCGCGACGCCAGAGGTTTGACTAAACGGGAATGAGGCGTTTGAAGACAGCCCGTTAGTTTTACTTCACATTGGGCACGGGGCCGTAGGGATTGTCTGCCGCATCCGATGGCTGAACCCAGAAAATAAGGTTCGCAATTGGCACTATCTGCCACCATCCCGATTTGCCGACATCGTGCAGGCGTCGTGCTGAAACGCAGATAAAGGGCCAGAAGGCTGCAATGTTAAACAACGCTCCCATCTCATCGGCAATCGCCCCAAGCACTCCGCCACAGATGCAGTAAGCCAAAAATGCGAACCAGAACTCGGAGCGTGATGCGCGTCCCTTGTATGACCACGTAGTCCAAAAACGCTTCACCGCTTCCATGAAGGACACGGCTTGTTGTTGTCCACAGCTGGAGCGGGGCGTTACCTGGGCGGCTATGGTTGGAGGGGGTGACGCCTGGGGCTGACTGTCTTGCGGCTTTGGAGCCGGTGCCCCGCACGAAGGGCACGTTGCCGATTCAACGGGAATCTCATTGTCGCAATACTGACACTTCATGTTTGTACTCTCCTCACGAATGATGGTTGACGAAAAACGCTCGGATACCTACCTCTGCCAAGATTCCTATAATTTGGCCCCACACTTAGGACAGAACTTGGTTCCTGGAACAACTTCCGCCTTGCACGACGGACACAGGCAGACCATCTTGTTCCCACATTTCGGACAGAATTTCACGCCTTCAGGAACTGGAGCCTTGCATGACGGGCAGATTTTGCGAAGAGCCTGCCCGCACTTAACGCAGAATTTTGTACCTGCGGAGACAACAGAGCCACACTTCGGGCATTTTGATTCCGGCTGTGACGACGGCGGGGGTATCTGGAGATTATTCTCCCTTGTGTCGGTAGGGGCATCTTTTTGTTGTTCCTTGGCCAATGCCTGTTCTCGCGCCAACGCCTGCTCTCTGTCAAGCGCCTGCTTCTTTGCAAGTGTCTCTTTCAGTTTGGAAACGGCAGGGTCTTTTTCATCAATGGAAACAGAGTTGACTGCAAAAGAAACCATGTGAAGACCGTAGTCTTCAAGTTCCGTGGCAAAATGATCCTCAAGGTAACGTGATATCTCATTCTGCCGACTGGGAATCTGAAGTGCGGGAGTGCTCTCGTCAACAAGATAAGACGTCAAGTTGTCTTCAGCCCTCTCAACAATCACCCCTCTGAAATATTCGGAAAGCGTTTTCTCCACGAAGACTGGCAATTTGCCTGCCAATTTGGCTATGAACTTTTGCGAGTTGGCGATTTTAACTGCGTATTGCCCGAATGCGCGGACAGGAATTTTAATGTGGCACAGCGGATCCTCCACCTGAAGCGGATTGCCAGTTCCCCACTTTACGTTGAGCGAAATCGCCTTGTCCGCGAACCATACGTCAGCCACGAACGGGATTTCGTCAACGGATTCCTTTTGCGCAACCCAATTTGACAGCGCAGGGTAAGTAAGGGTGCCTAGAGTATGCTCTCCTGATGGGATTGGGCCGATGAATTCCCCTTCCTTGGCCAGAACAGCCTCCTGCCAACCACATACGTAAATCTTGGATTTGGTGGTAAGCTCGCGGTTTGGATACCGAAATGCAAAGACATTCGGTGCGGAGTTCCATGTCACGACTTCAGATGTGGGCATATCAGTCCTCGTAGTGATCCCAGTGACGGCTTTTCTTGGCGCTAAGACAATCGACCATGTGCCATGTGCCATCATCGTTTAGTTCGTTTAAGGTGAGAACCTCAAAGTAATCCCCGGTCGGCGGGTTGCAAGTAAGCATAACGCCGTCCATTACGTATTTCGTGTAGCACTGACCGCCATGCAGGGGGGATGGATACATCCTCTCAGCCATGCGGTATCCAGAGAACTCCCCTCCTGTGTACTCCTTGTCGAAGAACCAAAGCTGGAGCGACAATGACCCCGTATCGTGGTCGGAATTGTTTACGACATCGGTGCTGAAGTAATATCTGGCCGTTGACCCATAAGGGCACAAGGGAATGTATATGATATGCCCAAAGGAAACATTTGACGGAGGCCCCCTTCTAGCAACATATTCGACATCTTCGTTTTCATCGTCATCATAGTCACCGCCGTCCTCTTCCTCCTCGTCATCTCCGTTTTCGCCATTGTCTTCTTCCATGGTATCGCATTCCAATTCGTCAAGGGCCTCTTGGCAATCTTTGTCGCCGAGGACTGCGCCTTTTTCAAAGTGCTCTCGCGCAGCGGCGATGTCGTCATTTTGTTTTGCGATATTGGCCAGTATCATGTGTGCAAATGCCATGGAATTCCTGTCGAGGGCAGAAATAGAGTCTGAATCAACATCTCCGGCCACCCTGAGAATCGCCTCCGACAGAGCGGCTAGACGCGAAATGTCAGGCGAATCATCAGCATCCATCTCACACTTTGCGATAAGCAGAGGCTGAAGTAGCGACATGGCGAAAGTCAGCTCTCCCATGCAGCCAAATTCGACCCATGCCTTTGCAATCCACTCCTTTGCAGCAGAGATGCATTCCCCGTTTTTCTCCTCTTTGGCTTTGTCAAGAATCTTCATGCCATACGAGGCCATGCCCCATGGGTCACCAGCCTCTGCCGATTTGTGATACCAGTCATTGGCTGCGTCACCATCCGCATCGAACCCCTCGCATCCGTCATCGTTAATTTCCCCCATGAGAAACATAGCCCTGGCATCCCCTTTGTCCGCCGCCCAGGCAACGAGTTCGACATCGGCCCTTCTGGCGTTCTTGCAGTCACCATCCTTGTCATGGAACAACGCGAACACTTTGTCGACGGCTATTGGGGCCGCGACATTGGGATCGACGGGCTTGATTTCCTTTGCGGGGTCAAAAGTGCCGGAGGACATGGCTCCGGTTGGCGCGGCGTTCAGTTTGTGGCCGCACTCGCCGCAGAAATTCGCATCTGGTGCTGTTTCTGCGCCGCAATTAGGGCATTTGGCAACATGAGAGACCTTCGCCCCGCATTCGGGGCAGAATTTGGCATCATTCGGGATTGTGGCGGAACAAGCAGTGCAGTTCATGGCAGATTCTTGAGTCGAGTCTTCGTGTTGATGGATTGAAGTGGTTCCTTAGGCGTCTTCGTCCGGTTTATGGATTGGGCCTTCATGGTTCGTTCTCCAACAGATTCTTTTTTTTTCATGGGTTGGAGTTATTGGTAAATTACCCTTCAAAACTTAATGTGTTTCATGGCTGTGGAATTCTAATGTCTTGGCGCCTTGGTCTGAACGCAGGCACATAGAAGGGTGCCCATTTGTCGCGGTTGTCTATAAGAACTTGCAGGTAATCAGATTCCGACTTGTTGACCGCGTCCTTTGCCCTGGCAATCCTTTGCTTTTCTTGCTCAATTGCTCGTTCCAACTCGGGGATGCGTGCTTTGCAAATGGCTAGCGCCTTCATGCGCCACACCAGTTCCTTGAAATAGGGAATTGCCAATATTAGCGCAATAACGATAAAGACTAAGGCTGTTTTAACTCTTCCGACAAAACTACCTTCATTGAGTTGCCATGCGAACCATAAAACAACAACTCCTATTCCAAGGCATATTGCGGCTCTTGCGATTGCTCCGCCATAGTTTTCAGATCGTTCCCAAAATTTATATATTTTTATATTGCTCTGAACGGCCTCCTTAAGTTCTCGTTGAAGCAACACGGCCTGACCTAATTTGATTTTGCCGTCAACGGCTACCACTTCATTGTTATTGTGCCATCCGCTATTAAATCGTCTTAAACTCGCGAATTCACTTGGCAAGGGGATTGCCCATTTATCCTCGCCATATTGTATTTCATTTAAGGTGTTGCGCTCTTCGATTCCCCTTGACCCTTTTATCTCTGGCGTGGGGGATTCGCGGGAAATGCCCGTGCCGGAAAAGGAATAAACATGAGACTTCCCTTGGTAAGACCATGTGATTCGCCATTTTGATAGGACTATCTTCGATGACGTAACGCTTAGGTGGTGCGTTCCTTGATAGGCCTGTTTAACCCCGAGTTCGATTTTACCGAATCCTATGTTGGAAGGTAGCTCTTGAGCGTCCGCCCAGTCCTTTGAATCAATATCTTCAACCCTGACAAGATTGCCAAATTCCTTGGAGTCAACAGCGATGCCGAACGAGGAATTACTGGCAAACAAAAGCGGAGTCGTGAAGTCGCGGTCTTCATCGACGGTCATGGTCTTCGTGCTCTTGATGGGGCCTTCATAACCAGCGTCTATTTCCTCAACCACCTTCCTTTGCGTTTTTACGGTTTGCGTACCCTCAACCTCAAAGAGGTAGCCATAACAGTATTTCTTTTCGATCTTTTCGATTTTAACGCTATTGAAGACATCTAGTGGAATAGGATTGCCTTTGTGGTAATCGTTTGAAAGCAACTCCGTCCACTTCTCGGTTGTCGCCTCCTCCAAATCTTTCCGCCATTCTATGTAATTTCCGAAGAGCAGCAATGCCCAGAAGAGCTTCTCCGCATTCTCCCTAGAGAGGGAAAACGGGAGTGCGTACTTGGCTGATTCGAATGTCCTTGTCATAATGTCTCCTTGTCGGTAGTCTTGTCATCCACAGGGTTGTGGGAAAGGCACAAAAAACAAGACCTCTCATCGTATCTCGTGAGAGGCCGTAGGATTTGCCTGGGTAGAAACACAAAGAGAGGTACGCGCATACGCGCTTCCTCTGCAAGGTGCCGTCTACCGAAAGTTCCTACGTTTCTCACGACGACCGCTTTGCAGCGCTGCAAGTTGTCTTGTCGTCCGGCGCGGCAAGCCGAGCCAAACAACACGATTAATTATGCCACAAGTGGTGTATGTGTGTCAAAAATAATGAATTGCTATTTTCGAGGACCGCCGGCTCGGCGGCCTCCATGAGGCGCTATGCCGCAAGCGCCTTGTGGAGTTTGTCGAGGGCGGCTTTGACAATCTGGCTGGCCCTCTGGGGCGTGATGCTGTAACGGCTGGCCACGTCCTGCAGCTGGCGACACTTGCCGGCGGCGCCGCTGACACCCTTCTGGCCAATTACGAATTCGCCCGTCTCGGGGTCGAAGACCTGGTCCTTGGTGGAAGTGCCGTGTGACTGCAATCCTCCAACAGATTTGGAAGTCCATGGCTTCAGGTTTCAGGTGTCGAAGGGTTCGAACCTTCCATCCTGTCCTCTTAGAAGTTTTCCTGGCAACGGAATGCCCTTTTCGGTTAAAAGGCGTTGCCCAGCTTTATCTGTGATGCCATTGGGTGTGCAAGTGGATGGAATCGGGCCTCGATACTTGACCCTTAAATTTGTGATAAACCTATTATCTTCCTTCGTTTGAGCATCACACGTTTCTGAAATCTCCTGTTTGCCAAGAAAGATGCCTGCGAATTGTAAAAACAAGCCTTCTTGCTCCTTGAGAAGCTCAGCCGCATTGTGGAGATCAAGACGCTCTAGGACGGGCCTGTTCGCAAGTTCCGGTCGCTCACAAAGTATTTCCCTCAAATTGTCTGGTGTAAAAGAAGACCAATCGTGAATCCTTTCCCCTAACTGAGGTTTATCTTTCCACAGCTGAAGCAAAACGTCTGATTTGAGTTTATTCAAAATGGAATCGAAATCATCATTTTGGAAGTGTTCCCAAGAAAAGAACAATGATACTTTGGGATAGCATTCGAGAATCAACATAAGAATGCTCTTATGCTCTTCATCCTTCCAAAACTCATTTCTCCAAAAACCCTTCTGTTCAAGCTCCAGTAAATACTTTTCATTAGCATTGCAACCTGTAAACTTTTTCCAGGGAACGTCATTTTCTGCAAATAATGGTTGCGCAAGGAGCAGATTCACCCAGTCAGAGCATTCCAGTTTTCCCCAATCATCGCATTTGTTCCCGAAAGTTGGATGCTCGCGAAGCAGATTCACCCAGTCATAGCCTTCCAACTTTCCCCAATCGCATTTGTTCTCGAATGTCGGTTGCCGATGGAGCAGATTTACCCAGTCAGAGCCTTCCAACTTTCCCCAATCGCGTTTGTTCTCGAGCGTTGGATGGTTGCTAAGCAAATCCAGCAACTCATGGCGGTCCAACGTTTCCCAAAATTTATTGTCGCGAAGATAATTGAAATCTTCTGGCCGAAAAGATTCCCAGCAGTTACATCTTGAGGCAAGTTCTGGACATTCTGGCAAAATCCATTTCCACTGGTCTTTATTCTGGATTGCGGAAACGATGCTATCCAGTATTTGCCCTCGGGATGCAGGTTTTTCCTCATGAATTTTACGGGGAAATATGTCCGTATAGCAATGCTTTTCAGGAATGGTTAATCCGTGCAGTTTCTCCAGTGTTTGAAAAAGATCATCAGGCATCTTCTTCCACAAGCCTTCATTTCTCAGATTCTCCCATTCGCTGGCCTTAAGCCTTGACAGCAATATCGCTGCGTCATTTGGATTTCGCCGCAAATGACGAATCAGTTGATCAACAGTCATAAAGCCATGTTCCTTTCTTAGGGGAGCCATTTCCAGTTGGGTACTTGTCGAAGTAACCGAACACAATCTCTTCCGTCAAGATGAAAAAGGAAGCAATCTGCATACTCCTGACGATTTAGATTAAAGGAAATCACTCCGGAAAGCTGCCGAACTTTCCCCCTTTAAAATGGCCCAGTTCATTGTTCAGAATCCTCCAAAGGCCGTTCGGTCTAATCAAGTTCACTCTTATTATGGGGAAAACGCGGGAAAAAGTAAAGTTTTATGACGGATTGTCTTCCCGCGATTCGCCTTTCCTGCCAACCATGCTTCGGGGGCCGCCGGTTCGGCGGCCCCATGAGGCGCTACGCCGCAAGTGCCTTGTGGAGTTTGTCGAGGGGGCTTTGACGATTTGGCTGGCCCGCTGGGGCGTGATGCCGTAACGGCTGGCCACGTCCTGTAGCTGGGCAGAAGAAGCCTTAAGTCTGGCACGAAATGTCGAAATGCGATATTTCGTGCCATCATCTTCGCGCTGTTGAGATGGCACGAAATCGCAAATTTCGATTTTCGTGCCAAAAATGTCTTGCGTTTTCCATGGTGAAATGCGATACTTAACAGCAAAGGGGAAACTTCAATGTTCATCGGTCGGGAAACGGAATTGGAATCATTTGGCGGGTTGTGGGCGAAGCGGCAGGCGTCGCTCGCCGCCGTTCGCGGGCGTCGGCGCATTGGCAAGAGCACCTTTGTCGAGGAGTTCGCGCGGCGCAGTAGCGCGGCATTTGTGAACATAGACGGGCTGCCGCCGCGCCCCGGCATGACGAACGCCGACCAGCTTGAGAACTTCGTCGCCAAGCTCGCGGCGCAGACCGGATCGGTGCGCCTCTCGCCTCCGGGGTGGTTTGAGGCGTTCCAACTGCTGGACGGCGCAATCGACGATCGCCGTCGCATGGTTGTTCTGCTCGATGAAATCTCGTGGATGGGCAAGTATGATCCTGATTTCCCCGGTTATCTCAAAAGCGCGTGGGACACGGCCCTGAAGAAGCATCCGAAGCTTATTCTTATCGTCTGCGGCAGCGTTTCGGCGTGGATTCAGAAGAACATTCTCGACAACACCGGTTTTGCGGGGCGTTTTTCGCGCGACCTTGTACTCGGCGAACTGCCGCTGCGGCTGTGCGCGAAGTTCTGGGGGGCCAAGGCCGCGCGCCTCGCCCCACACGAGCTCGTCGATGTGCTGTCCGTCACGGGCGGCGTGCCGCGCTATCTGGAGGAGATCGATCCGTCGCTCTCCGCCGCGGAGAACATTCGGGCGCTCTTCTTCCGTTCCGATGGTACGCTCTTCCGCGACTTCCGGCTCATCTTCAACGATGTCTTCGGCGAAAACGCAGGCGTCAAGCGCGAGATCCTCCGTGCGCTTGCAGCCGGACCGCGAACCTGCTCCGAACTGGCGGACGACCTCGGCGTGGAGCGGGGCGGCTCGATTTCGGAGAACCTGTCCGTCCTGGAGCAGTCGGGATTCGTCGCGCGGGACGCGGGACTCAACCCGAAGACCGGCCGTCCGTCACGGCAGGACCGGTTCCGCGTCCGCGACAACTACACGCGCTTCTACCTGCGCTATGTCGAGCCGCATGAGGAGGCGATCCGCAAGGGACAGTTCGCCTTCACTTCGCTGGAGAGCCTTCCAGGATGGGACTCCGTTCTCGGTCTGCAGTTCGAGAACCTCGTTCTGAACGATGCCATGGCCCTTGTTCCATTCCTGCGCCTCGGCGGTGTTCCAATCCTCTCTGCGGCGCCCTTCCGGCTTCCGGGGACGAAGAAGGAACCCGGATGCCAAATTGACTTGCTGCTTCAGACGCGCCGTGCCGCCGTAGTGGTCGAAGTCAAGCGACGCCGGGAGATTGGCGAGGAGATTGAAGCTGAAGTCGCGCGTAAAGTCGCGCGGCTTCCCGTCGCCCCGGGCGTCTCCGTCCGCACCGCGCTCGTCTACGACGGCCACCTCGCCCCAATCGTCCACGCCAACGGCTACTTCGACGCCCTCATCTCCTCCCGCGACCTCCTCGGGCTTGAGCCGCAAACCGATGATTCCCGTTCCTAAGATGATTGCGTTCAATTTCCCCTAAAGCGCAAAATGCAGAGTTGGGGAAATTAGGGAAAATCTTATTTCCGGCGGATAGAGGTGATGACGACGGGGGCGGGCGTCGGGACGTCGGAGAAGGGGCCGACGCGGCCGGTCTGAACGCCGGCGATGGCGTCGACGACAGCCATGCCGTCCGTGACCTTGCCAAAGACGGCGTAGCCGAACCCCTGCATTGATGTGTCGCGGTGGTCAAGGAAGGCGTTGTCGATGGTGTTGATGAAGAACTGGGCCGTGGCACTGTCGATGACCGACGTGCGGGCCATCGCAATGGTGCCGCGGGTGTTCTTGAGGCCGTTGCCCGCCTCGTTCTTGATCGGGGCGTGGGTCTGCTTCTGGCGCATGGACTGCTCGAAGCCGCCGCCCTGGATCATGAAGTTCTTGATCACGCGGTGGAAGATTGTGCCGTCGTAGAACTTCTCGTCGACGTAGGTGAGGAAGTTTTTCACTGTAATCGGCGCCTTCGCGGAGTCAAGCTCGACGGTGATGTCGCCGTAGTTGGTTGAGATGACGACGACGACGTTCGTGGCCGTCTGAACGTCATTGGTCTTGGCCGGCGCATCGGCGCCGAGGGCCATGCCGACGCCGAGGGCGAGGGCGGAGGCGAGTGGGATGGTGTAGTTCATAGTTGGTTAGTTCTCCTGTTGGTCGGTTAGTCGGTTGGGAGGGCCGCGCGGAGTGCGGCGAGGGCGCGGCCGCGGTGCGAGATGGCGTTCTTTTCGGCGGGTGCGAGTTCGGCGAAGGACCGGTCGTGGCCGTCCGGTATGAAGAGCGGGTCGTAGCCGAAGCCGCCTGCGCCTGAGGGCGACTCGGCGATGTGACCGTCGCAGCGTCCCTCGAAGTGGCGCACGGTTCCGTCGGGCGCGATGAGCGCGATGGCGCAAGCGAAATGCGCGCGGCGGTCGGTAATGCCGGTGAGGTTCTTCAGCAGCAGGGCGTTATTGGCGGGGGTGTCGCCGTCTCTGCCGGCATAGCGCGCGGAGCGGACGCCCGGGGCGCCGCCGAGGGCGTCGACGGAGAGGCCCGAATCGTCGGCCAGCACCCAGGCGCCGGGATGGCGGGCGGCGACGGCGCGCGCCTTGAGGAGCGCGTTCTCCGCAAACGTGGCGCCTGTCTCCTCGACGCCGGCGTCTTCGCCGGAAATCGTCCAGCCGGGAAGGATTTGGCCGATTTCACGCAACTTGTTGGCGTTGTGCGTGGCGACGATCAGCTCATTCATGGAGGTCTTCCTTCGATGCCATTCCGAGGGAGGCATTGCTGATGCATTCCATCGTCTCCTCGCTGAGGATGTGCTCCATGGCGCAGGCGTCGTTTTCGGCGTTCTCCTCGGAGACGCCGAGCGAGAGGAGGAAGTTTTTGAGGAGCAGGTGGTGTTCGTACAAGTGAGCGGCGGTGTGGATCAGGAGCCGTTCATGCTAACAGCGTATCGCGGTTCGCGCGGCTTGGAGATTCTATGGGATTTGAACAACAGCCCGGAAGAGGCGTTTGTCAGTGATTTGAACTACGAAGTGCCGGCGTTGTTCTTCACGTATGTCACGGAAGACGAACTAGATGACAAGGATAAGGAGGTTCTGGAGGACATCAATCTGGAAGGCGTTGAAGGCTATCCTGTGTTCCGTGAATGCCGTCCGGGCTTCCAGCCGAACCATCCGAGCGTGGAGGATCTTCGTTTCCTGTCGCATGTCATCCGCCAGACGTATGAAGTCGTGCAGAAGATCAAGGAAGGCACATTGAGTTTGGAAGTCGCTGAAGGGCAAGAGGATGACTATTTTCTGCGGAAGCCTGTCGAATCCGATGGCGGTCTTGTGTGGGAAGATGCGCGGGTCAACATGGATCTGGATGAAAAACTCCCGAAGAAATATCCGAAACTGAAACGTGCGGAAATCGCCACGTTGAAGGAGCTTCCGCTGGGCACGCGTCAATTGCGCATGGATCTCTTGGTCTCGCCGTTTACGACGGATGATTCAGATGAGATTCCGGCCACGTTCCTTTTCACGATAAGCGACTACGAATCAGGCAATTTGCTAGCTGCGCGAATTGACGAGCCAGGGGTTAAATTACAGAAGTTCCGCGATTCGCTGTTGACGACGTTCAACGAAGTGATTGTACGTATGGGCGAACGCCCAAGCGCTGTCCATGTGGAAGCGTATTCGCTATGCGACATGCTCGGCGACGTGGTAGGCAAGGCGGAAATCGAGCTGGCCCATCATCTGCTGCCGCCGTTGCGCGAGGCGGAGATGGACGCGATTTACCGCCGTCTGGAAGAACGTGGCGGCCGTTTGTCGGTTTCGCCTGGCAAGATCATGTTCTGATTGAATCAATGGCGGCATTGATGACCGATATAAAATAATATGGTAAAGAAAAAGGTGGCAGCATGATGGTTTCGCATGGGCGTCTTGTCGGATTGATGATGTCGTTGGCGATTTTCGGGGCGGTCGCGTCGAACGGGCAGGAAGGGCCGCTTGAACTTCGGAAGAATGCCGTCAAGACGGTGACACCAGCGAAATACAACCGTCCGGTCGTTGTGTTTCAGGACGGAAAGTACGTCCAACGTTTCGCGCCGTGGGATATAAAGGGTTGCCGCAGTTCTATTCAGGTGGCTAACGGCTATGTTGATGGAGTTGCCTTCAACTGCGATTCCATCATGATCTACAGCCTCCACGAGAAGACAGTGAAATCATGGGCGGATCACGATGACATCTATAGCATCGACATGATGCTGGCCATCAACCGCGCGGGGCTCCGCTGGGCGGATGAACATCCAGACGCTATCCAGACAAAGAAGGACGGACAGCGCATGTTGCATGGTGCGAAAGGCTCCTATTACATGGTGCCCACAAAGGAGTTCATCGAATACACGTGGGACATTGTGAAAAGGGCGATTATCATGTTCCGCCCTGTGACCATCGCTTTTGAGGAGCCGGAAATGTGGAATCAGTCTGGTTATTCGGACGGTTTCAAGGCGGAATGGAAGGAATATTTCAAGGAGGACTGGCAGGATCCGCAATCCAGCCCGGAAGCGATGCTGAAAAGCATGGAGCTGAAAACATGGCTGTTCGAGCGCATCATCGGCGTGATGTATGAACGGATCGAGAAGCTAGCCCCCGGCACGAAGATGTATATTGCGACGCATTCTACCGTGAACTACAACGCGTGGGGCATCACGGCGGGACTGAACCACTATATGGCGACGGGCAAGGTAGATGGCATTATCGGCCAGACGTGGAGCGACACGATAAGAACTCCGTTCCTGTACAAAGGCGAAGCCGTCAGAGATGAATATCTGACAGCCTACGTGGACTTTACGTCATACGTTGATTCGACGGAAGGCACGAATTTCTTTGCATTGGCGGATCCGATGTCCGATGGTCCGTCAACGGAAATGAAAAATCGCTATGCCTATCTTCAGACGATTGTCGCGTCATTGATGCGGCCTGAAATCCACCGTTTCGAGCTGTGCCCATGGGTTTATCGCGCGTTTTTGAATGTGACGCCGCAGTACAGGACGATCCTGCAACAATGCTTCAATGCGTTGAACTACGTCGGCGGGAAGTCCATTGAACTGGAAGCGGGCACGCCTGGAATCGCGTATGCGGTGTCGGACACGATGTCATGGCTGAAGAAGAAGGCGTGGTCGCCTGCGACGTCTGTCGGTCTGTTCGGCATCATGATGCCATTGGCGGCGAACGGCATACCCGCGAGCATCAAGTCCATGGAACAGCTGTTCACGGCGGATGATCTGTCAGATGTGAAAGTGTTGATCGTCAGCTATGATAACATGCTTCCTATGCAGGGTAGGGTGAACGACGCGATTGCACAATGGACGAAGAATGGCGGCGTTCTGATGCTGCTTTCCGGCAAGAACGACTACTGGCGAATGCCGGATCGTTTTTGGGCGGACAAAGGCTCGCCTGTAGCGGATTTGCTGTCGAAGCTCGGCGTGGATGCGGCTGTGGAAACTTCTGATTTCGATGATGAAACGACGGTGGATTGCGTTGGTGGTTTGGCGGGTAAGTTCAAGACATTGAAGCCGCAGAAAGGCGACCGCAAGTTCATGATTTCATATGGTGCTAAAGACGGCGCATTGCTGAAGAGCGGGACGCGGACGGTTGGTTTCGAAACATCCGTCGGAAAAGGCCGTCTTCTGGCTGTCGGGTTGCCGTGCACATACTACAGCACGGAAGATGGCTGTGATTTGATGGGCGCCTTGACAGAGCGTGCGACGTTGGCGGCTGGCCAAAAATATGTTGAGACGAATCTCATGACGACGCGACGCGGCGGAATTGTTGCAACGCATGCGTTGTGGAAGGATGAAGCGCTTTCTGGAACGTATGTTGATCTGTTTGATCCACATCTGGCAGTCGTGAAGAATCCGTTGGTGAAGGCTCAGAACAGCCGTCTGCTGTTCGATGTTTCCACGTTGGATTTGAATGTTCCGCGTATGGCCTTCAGCGGTGGCGAAATCGTTGAAGGAAGCCTCGCGGAGGACGATGTCTGGACGCAGTTCACGTTCACAGCGGCGTCTGATACGGTGATTTCGACGCGTATCATGGTTCCAAAAGGATTGTATCCTGCTGAAGTGACGGCACTTTGCGATAGAAATCCGGTCATTGTCGAGATGACATGGAATGGTGGTTCGTCTTCGGTTCTTCTTCAGATGGCGGGCAATGCGAAACCGACGAATGTCAAGGTGACGTGGAGCGACAAACCAGTTGAATCCAAACCAGATGCGGAAGCGTTAATCATCGAACGGAGCGTGACTTACAATGCACCTTCTGTGAATGCGACCGGTAAATTCAATGATGCGGCTTATGTGGTTGCCGAAAAGGATGGCGTGAAGACGATTAGCCGGACAGTCGAGACGAACAAATCGAATCAAGACGGCGATTTTCTGTTGAAGAATACGGCTTCCGCAAATGACGGCATCCGTTTCTGCGATATGATGGGGCAATTGGTCTATGTGTTCGATACGGAAGGAACGCAGGACTACGTTGTTGCCATGAATATCATGCAGAATTATTATATTGAAGTTTCAGGCGATATGAAAGATTGGAATGTCATCGCGGATTATTCACAGAACGGCAAGGTGGAGCATTTGCGGGACGGCAACAACCGCCGTGTCCTGAAAGTGAAGGCCGCTGATCATGGCCTGCAGGGCAAGAAGATGTACATCCGCATCCGCAATACGGATACAACGCAGGGCTGGGGCGGCTCCATCGCTTGGCTACGCGTTGATTATAAACGGAAGTGAGTAGCTTCTCCTGACGGATTCAATTATGCCATAGTCTGCAACAATATCCCACCATGTTGCAGATTATTTATGCTTGCGCATTGTTTTGGACATTACGGATAAGTTCGCTGACCTGACTGGTAGTAAGGCCGAGTGCAATCTGGATATCCTTTTTGCTCTTTCCTTGATGAAGCATATTCTTGACAACAGCCATACGAGTCTGAGCTTCACCTAATTGAAAACCTTCTTCCTTTCCTTCTTTTTTCCCTTTTTGCTCTCCCTTC
>JAEEGL011359208.1_pt1 | contig 14831 bp, 9 predicted proteins | sample 9134231 | NCBI WGS metagenome assembly JAEEGL01 (sample SAMN16246548, study PRJNA631951) | gut metagenome | biome: gut microbiome; feature: rumen; material: fiber-attached | host: Bos | place: Iran: Karaj | collected 2018-10 | reverse complement strand
CTAGGGTTCGAATCCCTGATGGATCATCTGATGCATAGTAGCCATGTTAGTTTAAATAGGCGATAAAAAACCATTCATGTTGACGGTACTGCAGGACCAGAGTGAATGATATGCGGATCGTTGAAGTGTCGATGTAAACAACCGCATACATGGTGAAGCATTATGACAGGGAATCGCCATAACGGTTTCCTGGGATATGATTTGTCAATCATAGTTCAAATAAAGAATAATCATGCATTAGTATCCGGATGCTGATGTGTGAGAGATCCTACAACTGCGCAACACTTGTTGTATTCAGTTGGTGTTTATAGTAGACTAGTGTTCCGCTCGGTGGATATGATCGATTGCGGTGCAGGCCTCACTCATATATAGAGGAGTTGCTATGGACGGGTGATGACAAATTGTATCTGAATCTCTGTCAATTTTGTATGCTAACGCTGCTGTGGCGGAACTGGCAGACGCAAGGGACTTAAAATCCCTCGGTGGATACATCATACGGGTTCAATTCCCGTCAGCAGCATTCTTTTTTTTTTATTCCCGCTTAGCTCAGTCGGTAGAGCAAATGACTGTTAATCATTGGGTCGTAGGTTCAAGTCCTACAGCGGGAGCCAACAAATATTATGAATGAGGGGCGCTTCGGCGCCCCTCTTCTTTTCTATTATTTGCGTTTCTATCTATATATTATTAATACGGACAAGTGAAAGAAAATACTACTTGTCTGGAATATGCGAAAGTCCGTAAGGACAGAAAGGAATATATTTATGAAAGATACCGCATTTCAGAATATTGATCCCCGTTATCGAAACCCGATATGAAAGGATGTGACGATCATGCCGATGATGAATAAACTTGGTAGACATCGCAATATCTTTGTTGCGACAGAGAACGCTGCAAAGCGTCGACCAACTGACGTTATTAGTTCACCAGTTGATGATTGGATTAAACTGCTGGAAGCAAGCGGTATGAAAGGTGTTGACAACGGTGTTGTCACGATATCATTATCTCCAGACATTGTGTTTGCTAACACAATTCCGCTGAAACATATGCGTTGCGAGGTCATGGATCCGGATAATCTCAAACGCACATGGGAGATTAATATTATGGACAAATATATCTTCCAGAAAACTGATGATAGTCCAGGTGAATCGATCAGTCCTGATGAAGCTATTACTAAATTTGCTGAAAGCGGATCGGATGAATCACTTATGTATATTGGGTCCGTTCGGACGACTATTTATACGTCGTCTAACACGATCATTGAGTTTGTTGTTCCACTTGCAATATCCAGAGACAATATGTGGACTATCAATCAGATTGTGTCATATACTGTTAATGGAAAAGATCGGGCATACCGATATGACTCAACAATGGCTTTTGATGAAGAATTCTTAGCACATCAATTCAGAAATGGTGTCGCTACATTTTATGCAGTTAATGTGCTGCTTCTGAATCCCGTAATACAAGAGGTATTTCAGAATACCGTTGAGATGATTCCGATTGACACCAAACCAAAGAAATCATCATCATCAAGAGCTCCGTCGAAGCATAAAATACGTTATATCAAAAAGATCGTTATTAACATGGACGAAATTGACCGGGCTTTTGAGAAACGGGGATTCATACGTCATTCAATGATCTGGTATGTGACAGGTCACTGGCGGGAATACAAAAACGGCAAAAAAGTATTCATTCAGGGGTATTGGAAAGGGGCTCTGCGGAATATGAAGGACACTGTCTTCAAGGATCTTGAGCCTCGCGAACGCGAACTTGTTACAAAGGAGGAAAACAATGAAAACAACAACAATCAATGAAATTCGGGAAGCCATAAAGGACAGCATCGAACAAGATGCTGTCCATGGAAGTGCGATCCATTGGGATCTCGATAAAGATTCTGACGGAGATGACCGTTACTTTGTCAACTGGGGTGACGGCGGTCAATACACACTGATCGGCAGAAACTACACCGCATACTATGAGATCAGAGATCCTGAGACAAACGAATCAATTCTGTTTCACCTTGATCACACCGAATCAAGGCCTGATAGATGGACTGACGAGGGTGAACCAAACTTTACGTCAGAAGGTTTGGAAACGCTGTCATGTGACTTCATCACGATGATTGACAATCCTGAATATGATCTTTACAGCAAGATCTGGGAGAAGCATGATGACGGCTCATACTGTATGACACCTGAAGCGGTGACGGACTTGACTCGGCGAGAATCTATCCGGCAGCTTCGAAATTCACGGCCAACAAGCATGCCACTTATTTCTGATATGCTTATGTCCACCTTATCACAGATCGGACTATCAGCAAAACATTTGCTTCCGAAGGAGGAACATAAAAATGGTTGAAAAAATTGTATTTACAGCAGTCAGACAGCCCGGTATTATCGAGCATAACATTGTCGGATGGCTGTTCAATCACGCGGTGATGCCGCTCGAAAAAGCATTCGAATATGTGCGAAAGTACAACGACATCTCTGAAGATGTAAAGTTGTTTATCTACCGCACGGATGCAGAGATCATAGAAACGAATGCCGATGAGGACGGCTTCGATCGAGAGATCAAAATGAACAACATTTACATCGGTCCTGGTGAAAGCACCTATATTCTGATCACAAGATCAAACTTGGAACCGATGTATCCCGTGGATCTCGACGGTGACACCATTCACGTTTCTAACGTTGAAGAGATTGTATCCGGTTTACCTGAATTGCAGCCATATGAAAGATCTTATACCGGGCGCGGAGCCTATAATGTGAGAAATAAATGGCTCCAATCGATGAAACACCACGCGTTTGATCGTGATAAGTTAACAAAGCTGTTCAATGATCATATTGCATCAAATGAAAAAGCGTTCGAAACGCTTGAAGATGCGATCGCAGGAACTGACGATCATGAAGTTGGTGATTTCAGATGCTGGAAGGATTCTGATGAGGAATTCTATATGCTGCATGTACCATCCGGAACCATCGTTGGTTGGTATAAATTCTACCATTTCGGTAGATGCAATTTCACCAACCGCGACATGGATCTTAATGACCTGAAGGACTTCTTCGTCTTGCTCCGGAACCAGCTCCTCGATGAACCGGATGAACCTGATACGCCGGATCAACCGAAAGTGCGAGTGACTGAAACTGATAAATCTTCATGTGGCCGCGTTGAAGACTGGGATGAAACCCCTAGCTATCCGGACGCACCGAAAAAGAAGCCGTACAATATGGATATTCCGGCAATCATGGAACGATTGCAGCGGAATAGCACATATGGTATGCTTTCCGAAAGTATAAGCGGTATCGATCTCACGTCTATGTACCCGCATCATCCGGAGGAATCTCCGATCGAAGACGACGATGATTAAAGGAGGAAGAAAAATGAAAGATGAGATGAATAATATCATTCAGAAAAACATGATATCCATGGTCTCGGATATCGATATTAATCACGTTGATTACGATATCCGAATGTCAATGATTGACTCCATGGTTAAGCTGATCGTTGACACAGTCGGCGATAAGAGTCCGTCGAAAGAAGTTGTCAACTTTCTCGATCCGACCAAAGAATTTGACATTATGAATACCGAAGCTGATATCAAAACCAGCAAGAGCAAACCTGAAAATGTAATACTGAAGGAAGTGTTATGTTTGATGGAGCAGCTCGATCCCGCACAACGAACTGTCGTAATGCACTACCTCAAAACAATGTTTGTATATGATGCTAGTTTGTTAAAGGATCGCAATAGCTTTACTAGGCAATACAAGCCTATTGTAAGGGGTCTTAAAAAGTTTAAAGGGGACTCTCCTTTTGTATGCCGTAAATGTAGACGGCTCTTTGACCTCGAAAAAGAAGTCGAAATCATGTTTGATCTTGACCGTCCAAGAAGATTCCCGGATTGTGATGAAACGTTGATATATTCATTTATGTTTTCATTCACACCAATAAATCAATGGACGTGTGTTGAGTGTTTCGATCCTCATGAAGGTGAGGATGACGACGATGAATGATAGATCAGTCCTTTACGTGATATCAATGGTAGCAATATCATTAGTTATCACAATCTTCATATGCGGTTGTGAATCAATCCGATGGAGACATCATGAAGAAAGCGTAACTGTGATAACTACCACAGAGGAACCTCTCGCAACTACTCAAACGACCACTACAACAACGACAACCACCACAAAGAAAACCACGACTACAACGACAACCGCTACAACAACAACTGAGGAAACGACAACGACCGCAACTACTGACGTGAAGGATACTATGACATATCTCGGGTCCTTCACCGGAACCTACTTCAAAGGTGAGACAAACCCGTGTAATGGGGGTTCCGGACGAATTCTGATTCCATGTGATATTAAATATGATACTTACAAGGGATCAGTTGCGTCACAGCTCGTATTCAATCAATATGGATACGAGCGAAATGGAAAGACTATGATCTACATCGAATTTCCCACCATCCCGGAAATGAATGGTTGGTACAGTGTTGATGATTATAACGCTGATCCTTCCATCATTGATTTCTACTTCCCGGACTATTCAAAATGCCCGTGGCAGCAAGACGGCGTCATCCAATGTGTTGCATGGATCAGTTGAGGAGGTGAAAAGATTGATTGATTACGACAAGTATCGTGCGTTCGTTCGTAAGAACTGTACAGCTTCCGATGTTGTTAGAAAACGGGCACGTGTCGGTGACATCATCGAACAGTTCGTGCCGAAACTCGTTGAGAAGACAGTCGAGTTCTACAATGCGACAGACGCTTATATGGAAGAAGACTGGAGTGATCCGGATTGTCTGATGTTCACCATCGTTGCCGTAGACCACTTCGAGCAAAACGGATACAGTATCGATATTCAATCGGTTGATGGTGTTCTTTATGATGAGAACGAAACTGATCAGCTGATCAAACTCTCATTCATTGAGATTGAAGATGCTGGGCCGCGAGACAACTGGCACGATCATGATCTGTGTGAATGTGAAGAAATCTATTTCGATATCATGATTGAGGAAGATCGAATTTATGTGAAGTCTTCCAAACTCGGAGAGCCGGATCCTGAAAAGTATCCGGCTATCGTGAAAGATCGAGACCGTATTGCACAATACTTTCAGATGATTGAAAACTTTGTCAATTCAACCGTCGTCCTTAAATCATGACTATCAAAATCAAATAATGTTTCATATCCCTGGGGTAACAGAATATTATCTCGGGGAGAAACGCTACTGTGGCGAAATTGGCATACGCGTCAGATTTAGGTTCTGGTGTCGAAAGACGTAGGGGTTCGACTCCCCTCAGTAGCACCAACGGTCGGGTGTGGTTTTGGTATAGCAAAAGCTTTGTCATGTAATTCCTGCAGATCGGCCATTCAATTGCGATGGTGATGTTTGGCATTCCATCATTATCGTGATTGATTTCCTGGTGGTTTGGTTACGCTCCTTTCCACCAGGAGTTTCGGGCCTCTGGCACAACCGGTTAGCGCAGCTGGCTCATAACCAGTGGGTTCAGGGTTCGAGTCCCTGGAGGCCCATATATTCATGAATATATTGTGAGGGGCTTCGTGCCCCTCACAATATAATTTTATATCATTATCATGAAGAACCGAGTAGCGACGGTAAATATTGCTACACGCTGCCCACTGCATAAGTGTTGGGAGAAAGGATGTGATTGATATGCCGAGACGCGGAACTTGTGGCCCACGTAGTAAAGATCAGACAGAACGAATTCGTGAGCGCATTAAAGAAATGCAGCTTGCTATTTCAGTTCTTGAGAAGCTCGCTGATGATAACACACTTCCTGAGAAGTGTGCTACAGCAGATGCTGGGATTGATTATCACCGGTACCGTCGTTATGTATACGACGAGACATGGCTGTCTGCAACGGCAGACTCCGATTGGAGTCATATCAAGATGGAAGATATGCCAACATTGACTTGGCAGGAGAGAATGTGGTTGGACATCCACCGCATCAAAATCAGTGAGTTGAAATATATGCCGCTCGGTGTAACTGAAGTGATCAATTCAGCATTGGCTGATCTTATGCTTTCCGGACATCTCGCCCGGCAGAGAATGTGTCAAATTCTGATCATGAGATATCGTGACAGGATGACACTGTTCGAAGTCGCTAACGAACTGAGTACCAGCAGTCTCAGTGTAACCCCCGAGCGTGTCCATCAGCTCGAAAATCGTGGCATTGCTCTGCTCGAATTCGATCTTCCGATTGTTCAGCTCGATAATGGCAACTTTGTTAATTTAAGAGCTGCTTCAGAAGAGCTCCATGAAACAAATGTGAAGCGCATTCAAGCAGCCCTTAAACTGCTGAAATCTCAAGAAGAAAAAGAGCAAATTGCTCTCGATCTGCGGTCACCGTGCGATATCCCGATTGATGAGCTGGGTTTACCGAATAAGATCCGTAACAGACTCATGGCATTCCATATCAGGAGTGTCGGAGACATTCTTGAAATGACAGATGAACAGCTCAAAGCAATCCCGCAGATCAGCAAGTTGTCAATAACTCTTATCAGAGATAATGTCGACAAGTTCATGAGTGAACGCTGAAAGGAGGAAGAAACATAATTTATGTTTACATTACACAATAAGATACATTGTGTAATGTGGAGAGATGTCCGAGTGGTTTAAGGAGCTGGTCTTGAAAACCAGTGATACCTCACGGTACCGTGGGTTCGAATCCCACTCTCTCCGCCATAGGGTCGGGAGATCTGAAGATGAATGATGATGTCCCGGCCCGTTCTATGAGTAACCTCCTGGCATCGGCGCAAAAAATGTGTACCTCCTGTATACACAATCGATGACCAGGTTTAAGTAGTCTGACCATCGTATGATGCTCGATGAAAACAAAGTTCCATCACACCGCGAACGACGGTACTTTCCTCAGGAACTGTCCGAGTTACATCCATGAGGTTATCGGACATTACAAAAAATAATGTGATGGTCTGTCTTGACGATATGTTGGTCCGTTTACTCGAGAACGGCGTCTGATATATTCGTGACAAAATGAGGTAATAAACGATTGCTCGAGCAATCGCTAACATGACAGTAGTCCTGACCATCACCAAATGGCTTATAACGTGGGTCGCGTTCGAAGGCGCCATATCGAATGCTTCCCATTACTATAAGACTCCAGCATGAGGAGTTTATACGGCGGGTTTGCGCTATTGAGCGTTTCAGAGAGGTGTAGCGATGTGTACCAGAAGAGGTTCGTCTAGCATGCGGACTAGCTTCCCCGCTACAGAAATGCGAAAAACGGTCAATTTGCACGTGTAGTTCAACGGTAGAATACCAGCCTTCCAAGCTGGGTACGTGGGTTCGATTCCCATCACGTGCTTATGATAAACTTCCTTAATTGACCCAGTTCATTTGGACGGGGGTTGCGGTTCTAATTACCGTCCGCAAGAAGTTTATCAGTTGCTTCAGGATAGGTGTGGCATAGTGTTGGTAACAGCACAGGCCGGTTTCTCGAGTTCTCTCTGCGTCTTATAGACGCACGCTGCAGACTGGGTGTATGGGCTTTGAGAGCGTCGAAAGACGAAATGGACCCACATGCTCGAGAGCACCTATCCAGATACTGGGGTATCGCCAAGTGGTAAGGCACAGGACTTTGACTCCTGCATTCGCTGGTTCAAATCCAGCTACCCCAACCATTGCAGCTTGATGTACAGCTGCGACTTCCAGAACTGAGTTGAGTGGGGCGCGGATGCGCCCCACACTTCTCATATTTTTTTTTTTGATCAGATCTCATCCCAAGTGTTTGTATTCGGATTAAATACTTTCAACTTAGAACGTCCATCTGCAGGTTGTTCAACAACAAGTGTTCTGTAAGAAACATTGTCACCAAGTTCATTTAGGATTGAACTTTGATCAACCGGGATATTTGTTCCTCTGATGACTTGCATTCTGACAGGTTTCATTGTAGAATTTGTTGATGCGTTTCTGAATGAGAACGAATGGACTTGTGGGAATACAAGTTCCCATGCACCAATAGGTCCTTTATCAACAGATGGAATTGACATCGATGAATCATTGTAGAAATACATAAAGTCTGGTTGTTGATAAATCGGATTCTGATCTTCACCAGCACGCGCATATACTGGAGAATTTGTCAGGATATTCCAATTCAAGCTACCAGTCGATTCATTATACAATGGAGTCATATCAGTCACACGATGATTGGTTGCATCAAGTATCTCAATATCGTTCCATTTGAATGGTGTCCTGACGACCTGTAACTCACGAGTTTCTTCGTCAAGATAGTATGTCTCATGTGCTGTTGCTAACGGATTGAAAGCCCACACCATAGGACCGATCAGTGGGGCATTCCACATGATCATTGTTCCAGAATTTGTATGAACAAACTTCTTATTCACAAGATCATTATCTGGGAGATATGACAATGTGTCTGTCGTAAATAGATTGTTGAACGAACGTCTGATGATGCCGTATTTGAATGACTTGTTGGACGCGACATGCTCATTATCCCATTTCCAGAATATCGTCACATCGAAATAGTCTTTACCAGCAGCTTTCAATGCATCAATGACTCCCTGTTGCGATTTCGTTTCAGCAATCAGTGTGCCGAATTCACGACAATAGAGCTTATTGATATCAACTACTGTTCGTCCACCCAGATTATTTGCCGGAAGCATTGCTGGTGTTGCAGTTGTATCAATAATGTTGATACACGATCCTGTCTGAAGAACCTTCAGTTTTGTTTCAGGACGTTCTGCTGCATACTGTTGGACTTGCAATTCTCTGACGGATGGTATCAGCGTGTTAACGAACGCATCTCTGACTGAAATACCGGATTCCGATGTCACGTCAGATTCATTTATCTCTGAGATTTGTTGCAGCGGTTTCCAACCCAGATTATGAATTACATCATATTCATAGAACCAGATACCAGTCTTTTCTTTAACGAACGCATACAAACCTTCAATGATTTTACCACGTCTCGGAAGCAATTCCTGATAGTCATTGATGAATAATTTCACCTTCAAACCAGTTCCAACAGTCGTATCATTTGGAGATGTTCCATAGGTCTTGGTGTATCCGTTTTGAGCCGGGTCCATATCAAAGTTTGCAATTGATATAAGCTGATCGGGTGGTGCGAGACCAACATCCGTTACACCACCATTATCGTTCACAGAAATGACGTGATATTCGAATGAACATCCACCAACTATGATTTGTCCTGATGATCCAACCTCGTAATGTTCTCCCATACTCACAATACCATCGGACGGAATGATCACATTTTCTGGATTAACCATTGCGTTCAGATTCTCGTAAGTTCTGAAGTCATTGTATACGCTCATATCGACTGCCTTCAGATTTTCAACGGAATCGAAAATGAATCTGTTTGATTGAACATATTTCGGTGTCAAACCTGGTTCCGTATAAATCGGCGTGCCAGTATTGTCACGATGGATCGGACGAACCCATCTGTCACGAACGCCATTGTACAGACGATATAGATCATTTTCTGTGAATGGTGCTTCTGTGCGAACGTATTTCTTATCAACAACGGATACCGGCGCAATACCGTGGATGTTGGAAAGCTGAACGACAGATGTCGGGATGTCGCAAATACGTGCAATTGTACGAGCCGGTTTGGGTTGTTTCAATTTCGCATTATTACGATATTCCAGATCATCGTTTGAAAGAACATACACGCGGCCGATTTCTTCGGTCGGAATGTCTGCAGCTGAACGAGGTGGTGTCACTTCTTCGATGTAATCTAATTCGATACGAACTTTCAAGCCGACACCTTTTGCCTCTGTGTACTTAGACCAGGGATTTGAATCATCTGATTCACCACCGTGTGCATTCATTCCATCAGTCGTATGTCCAGGTCCACCAGAATCATTTGCACGCGCATCAACAAGTAGCCACTCGGGATATTTATTGGTAACCCAAGCAGTATCAAGTGATTCACCCATGAATTCCGTCGGATCCCATGATGGTTCGAATGGGTTTTCGATACGTGCCGAAGTGATATTATCAAACGAAATCACTCGATTCAATGTTTCAGTTTTATCTTCGTTTTTACCGATGTAAACCTTATCGCCTTGCCAGACACCATCACGTTCCTCATAGGTTATGTGATCAACGTACCACCGTTGTGCACGTACATTATCAGGAACAAGTTCTGATGAATAATCGGCATATGTCGCGTTCGGCTTAATCGAAATCTCTCCACCATCAGTAGGATATGTTTGCTGATATAGCCAGATTGCAACAGGGTCACCTTCGTCGCGATATAGCGGATCCACTTCAAGAACTCCACCATTTTCATCAACACGTTTGATTGCAAGCATCACTGTAGACAAAAATCCGTTATTAAAACGAATTCTAACACGGCTATATTTTCCTCCCGCAATGTCGTCGACTATATACCCGCTACCTTTTTCAACAATGTCAACGCGTTTGATTCGATAGCGTCCGATTTTAATAGTTGTCGGATATGTACGTTCCACACCCGGATCGAATATCAAACCGGCGATTTGTCTACTCTCCTGAACCTCAGGATTGTATGACGGTGTATTATGAATTGCATATACCGACAGGTGTTGTGGCGATGAAGTATCAGTTGTTTCACGAACCCAATCAGGAAGACCTTTCATCTTTTCGATATCATGTGGATATCTTGGAAATTGGTCCATATAGTTCTTTGACGAACCAAACCGCATGCCAGCATAGCCAACATCAGTAGTTGTATCAGTGAATGGAATCGACTGATCGAGTTGGGCTCTGAATACAGGAATCAACGGATCTTGCTCCTCAACGCCTTCAACCAATGCATTCGAATTGAATGCCGACAGTGAAATGCGATATTGTTCAAGAGATTGATTATACACCCATGCGTCATTCTGAACCATTTTCAGAATATTGACACCATGTTGTGTATTGTCAACTGTAAGCAACGCCGTAGCCTGATCATCAGAAGGAGCATATATCACTTTGATATTGGTAATCGGAATATTGAAATCAGCTTCAGTTCCGGTAAATGCGGCACCATCAGCCGAGCAAGCGATGTAGTAATCATCATTTGATTCAACACCTTGGTCGATCGATATCGGAGCATTGAGATACAAAGGTCCAACACACGGATACACATATTGTTCATATTTCGAACCATTGTTGTCATATCCCATTGTGAGAACTTTTCCGTATGATGAAGTCTCATTTGGTGTAATGATGCATTTTGCACCACGATTGGTTTGATCACAATTAAACCAAATCAACGGGAGTCCGATCATTTCTGGATCATTGATCAGATCTGTAACAAATTCAGATGCAGTTGGATCATCATCCGGAGTAATGTGGAATGGCTGCAGGACTTCATCCAGTGGATAGAAATAAACCGGATTTGTAACGTTCATTGCAGTCGGATCATCATCTGATGTCTTGAATCCGATCGATACAGAACTTTCATAAGTTTGTGTATTTGGATTATATATCTCGAGAACAGGTGGTACACTCGTACAGAGCCATCTGTATGTAAACAAATCACCCTCATCAGTCGAGATCGGGACTGCAATAATGGAGCAGTCCCGAATTCTCATACGGTAATTGAGGTGTGGTGTATCGGCCGTGGAGTCCGTGTTGACCGATTTCACACGAATCATTTCAAGCCCATTCATCTCGGGGATAAACGGGAATACTGAAGTACCGAGTTCCAAAGCATTTGTCAAAGCATCATCGTTGAACTTTGCTTTATTCACCAACTGATCAATCATGGGGAGTTTCTCAGTTTCGATGATGATGTCAGAGCCAAGGTTGTCGATACGTCCCTGGAAGATATCACCCGTGACTTTGTCTTGAACTTGCTTTGATTTATCGGTTTTCTTCAACCAGTGTTTGCGTTCCTGATCCATGGTCATAGCCAATGTGCATGAACCAAGATACCACTTGATTTTACTTGGTTTCAAAATATCTCACACCTTTCTCATGTATGATAGTTCCATTCCCATTTATTGTCACGGAATACGTATTGTCGTCCATTGATAATCAATAATGTCATTTCAGAAATGTCCATAGTGCCATCATACATTCTGAATCCATCGAGTGTATTATAATTGAAAGCGGTATTATCGATTCTAAATACATACAATGGGTTGTTTTCATATGATTCCATACCGACGTGTACAGTATCATCATATGTGTCTTTCAGCGGAATAAAGCCACCATATTCAGTGTTTTTATTCAGCTCGTTATAATTGTGACCGGAAACATTGTCACGATTGGAATAGTACACGAGTTTACCGCTGGAAACATCGGATTCAAATGTTGTTGAAGTAAATGGTTCCGAAACCCGGTATACTTCAGGATCATCGTCATGATATACAAGCTGTCCTGCTGTATATGCGGTATTGATGAAATACTGTAAGATCTGAATGTCGGTTATATCGATTTCCGATATCCGTTCAACATCAGTTATGTGGTATGGTTCCATAGGATCTATTGTACGAGGTATCTGTGTTATCCGATACATCGGATAATTCATGAGCTGTGATCCGTATAATAGATTTGCATCTGATGGATAATTGTCGATCACGTTAATCATGTCACTGAAATTCAGATCAGATCCATAATCACGTGTAATGAATCCACCAAAGTCAGTGTATTGATGATTGGACCGAGAATGAATATCATACATGAATGGGAATCTGTACTGTTGAGACATCAACAATGACGCTGTATAGATATTGAATGATGATACATTGAGATCAGTATACGATGGGAATTGGGATGTATCGAGCATATCCAATGCAAACTTATATGACAACAAATATGCCTTTGTTGAATCAATTGATACACCGTCTTGTTTCTCAACAAGACCAAAGAACGCACCAAATTGATTCAACCCTTGATTTGATACAAGTTTACTGAAATCAACTCCTTGACGCAAACCCTCGTAAGTGAATCCAGATGATGGATCATAATCGATCGTTCGATATGTCATTTTAACGTATTTGGCAGGATGATTTACAACGTCCATCATGTCAACATTTACAAACTTACCATCACTGAACATATGATACATCATTGACGAGAATGTCTTCCGCTTATAAGCAGTATTGGAATCGTCATATACTGGATTCATTTCACCCATGAAGCCTGTTAGTTGAATTCGATGATCAACGTCCCACACATCATTTTCATCTGTAATCTCAGATTTGACTTCATTGATGTGTACAGTGTTTGACCAACTGTCACATGAGATTGCATATTGTCCTTCACGCAGCACATCAGCATATGGAGGTTGTGATTCAGGATTATATGGCATACGTCCATATTGCCAATCATACTGCGGTGGTTTATAATGACTCATGATCGTATCAGACAATACAAATGTGAATGTCGCACCAGATCCTGAACCAGAAATTGTGTGGGTTGTAAAGGTCGTAGTCTGTCCATCAAAATTCGATAACGGAACATCTGGAATCACATCCGTTAGTGTACCATAATCATCATAATTCATTCCGGGATATTTCGTATCCATATGGAATTGATAATCTGTGATCTTACCGTCATCCACATTTATGATGTCAACCTTCAGATACACACCACCAATGTTGAAACCGATTTTGTCACCGATCGAATATCCTGATCCACCATTATCAAGATAATACTTGCATGATGCATTGTACGGCATCGGCGCCTGTTTTGCAACACGCATAATTTCAGAACTCGGGACTTTGAATACCTGGAAATCCTTATGCTTCCAAAGGAATCCACCATTGTTACCACGAACATCCGATAGACTAGAGAATGGCATTTGTTTAAGACGATTTACCGCTGGATTGTTATTGACAATCAGGTTACGAACATATGGGGTATAACCTTCAAGTCCAGTGAATCGAAGTGATGGATTGACATTCCATAGCCGATGAATATCATTCTCGATGATGATGTGTTTCTCACCTTGTACATCTTCCGCAACGATTGCACGGTTCAACATAACAGGTGCACCCATACGGATATATTGTGAATCCATCAACAATGTTGGTGATTTACCAGTGACACTCAGTAGTTGTGTGAATGATGTTGGGATATCACAAATACGAGCTGCCGTTCTTTCAGCTTTTGGATTTCTGGAAGTCTCGTTATTTATGTATGCTGCTGGGTCGTTTGTGATTAGATAACCTCGACCGGTTTCCAACTCTGGATCAAAATTAATATAACCAAGCGAGAAATAGCCATTTCCATGATATATGAATCTTGGGCACTCTTCACGCTCTTCAGCCGTACATATCTGATCATCAAGGAATCTGTCATTTGAAAGAAATCTGATATCACTCGGATAATTGTCTAACGATACAATCGCTTTCTCGTTTGTCACATACTTTGGCTGAATAATGGAATCATTACTGCCTTCAGCGGCATATGTAATAACAATACCCATTCCAGTCAGTTCTTTGATTTCATTTTGTGGAACCGCAGAATCAAGAATGATTGCAGCAGTTTGTTTGTCCATCGGCTTTTGATTGCGATTATTCGCATCATCACGAATTGCATACATCTCAACATGCGCTCGATGAATAGTTCTTTCTAAATAGCGTTTGAAGTACTTTGGTAATCCATCGAACTCACCGAGACTATGGATGACACCGAACTTCTTCGGGACAGAATTATCTGAATAATCTGTCGTGTAATCCAGATGAACACCTGATACAAAATGATTCAGATCAGCCTCGCGCTTAAAGAAGAATTCTTCAGCAAACTTGATTCGGAGAACTGGTAGGAGTGCTCCAAGTTGTGATGTACTGAACGACTTATCGAATTTGAAGTATGTGAAATAGCCCTG
>JAEEGL010555180.1_pt1 | contig 14831 bp, 11 predicted proteins | sample 9134231 | NCBI WGS metagenome assembly JAEEGL01 (sample SAMN16246548, study PRJNA631951) | gut metagenome | biome: gut microbiome; feature: rumen; material: fiber-attached | host: Bos | place: Iran: Karaj | collected 2018-10 | reverse complement strand
CCGTGGTCTGCGGCGCGGCGGAGCGGATGGAACGGGCGGGAAAGCCCGCTGAGATCTTCGCGTCCGCCAACACCGCGGGCGGGGATGAAGCGAACGAGGGCTTCATTCGGAAATACAAGCCGCTGGTCAAGGCGCTGTAAGAGGATCGGCGCACTTTGTCATTCCGGTCGAAGAGAGTCCGCGTGCTTTCAGGGAACGAGAAGCGCAGCTAAAACGCGAAGGACGCGGAAATGACAATAGAAAAGTATGGCTCGATAATCTGTCAGCCTTTTCTTGACAAATCCTGTTCGGTATGGCATAATAGAAACGGATCGGTTTCCCGTATCCCCCTGCAGACAGGAGTCTGCGAAAAAATCAATTTCAGGAGGAGTCCCCATGAAGAAATTCGCACTGCTGATTCTTGCCGCCGCGATGATCTTCTCGCTCGCTCTGAGCGCTTCCGCTTACTTCGAAGCGGAAGAAGCGTTCGGTGAGGTGAAGTTCTCGATCGGCAAGCAAACTGCCGCGTGGAACGCGGACGGAACCATTTCCGACGGCGAGTACTACAAGGTTCCGATCAAAGCCGAATGGCTGAGCTACGCCATCAACGACACCGACACGGACGCAGGGCTCGCTTACGCGAAGGCCACCACGCCCGAGCTCTACATGAGCTGGGACGAGACCTATGTGTATACCGCAACGCGGTATGAAGTGACCGAGGGCCACGAGAACCTCTGGGACGGCGATCCCGCCTCCATGTGGTACTCCGGCGCGGTCCAGTTCAACTACGCGAACTTCGACGAAGTCGCCTCCGAGTACAGACTTGAATACGGCGTCGGCCTCTCTTCCGACACCGGAGACACCCTCTACACGGTCTGGGCGGACGGCAGCGGCAGCGGCTATGAGCCCACCGCGGATGACGCGAAGGTATTCCTCGACGGCAATACGCTGACCTACGAGACGAGATGTCCGTGGGAGGCGTTCGTCGATGAAAGCAACTCCGGCTACGAAGCGGGCAAGGGCTTCAACTTCTGTCTGGTATGGTCCATCGGCAAAGGCCAGGACTACGTGCATATCCAGCTGGCCGAAGGCTGCACCGGCAACGGCAAGCACGCGGAGAACATGGCGCAGGTCAAGCTCGGTCTTCCTCCGGCTTCCGATATTCAGGTCCTCCACGGAACGCCCGAGGTGGACGGCAAACTGGATGACGCGTACCTGAAGTCCGGCTCCCTCGAACTGGAGAATCCCGGATTCTTTGTCTGGGACGGCGACGAAGAATTTGACATGACCGCCACCGCCTATTACCTCTGGGACGAAGAGAACCTCTACGTCTGCACCGTGGTGAAGGACAACGACGTGCTGGACGTGGGCGAAGAGCGCTACGAAGACAATCCCATCAACTGGCAGGCGGACGCGGTCGAGAACTGGTTCGACGAAGGACTCGGCAAGTGGAAGACCCACTCCGACGCCTATGGGCATCAGTTCTACGCCGTGAACAACGGCGGCGGCGGAGAACCGCCTTTCGATTACGAGGAAGTGAAGTACGCCACTTCGCTGACCGATGACGGATACGTGACCGAGTATGCTCTTCCGCTCTCCGAGATGGGCGAGGGCAAGATCATCAGCACGTCCATTCAGGTCAACGACCAGTGCTCGCTGGACGATCTCTTCGGCACCGGATACGCCTCCGGTTCTCAGAATGCCGACCATCCGATCATCATGGCGGCGGAGGAAGCCGCTCCTTCCTACACCTATCCGGCTTCCGGCGCGGGCGACAACGTCATCAACGGCACCGTGATCGGCAACGAGACCGGCTGGGGCGACAACGCTGCTGCCGGCGCGGCTGCTGCCTTCGACGGCGATCCCGCTACGTTCTTCGATCCGCTCGGAGTCGGCGACGGCTTCTGCGGCATCGACGCTGGCGAGAGCTACATCCTCGACAAGGTTGCGATCCTGTCCCGTGACGGCTGGGCCGAGAGATTCGAAGGCGCCATGATCCAGGGTTCCAACGACGGTGGAACCTGGACCACGCTGTGGACTTCTCCCGCTGCCGCGGAATCCACCACGGAATACAAGGTCATCACCGAATTCGAGAACAACACCGGTTATTCTCAGTACCGCTACTTCAACGAGACCAAGCACGGCGACGTCGCGGAAGTTGAATTCTACGGCGCTCCCGGTCAGGTCGAACCCGAACCCGCTCTGCCCGAAGTTGAGAACTACGCGCTCGGCGCGAAGGTCTCCGTGACCTCCACCGAAACCGACGACTTCCCGGGCGAACTGGCTGTCGACGGCGACCTCGCCACCAGATGGGCTTCCGCTTACACCGACGACGAGGCGATCACCATTGACCTCGGCAAGGCGAAGGCTGTGAACTATGTGGCCCTGTACTGGGAGACCGCCATGGCGTCCGACTACGAGATCTACGGATCCCTCGACGAGAACGATCTCCGGGCGAAGACCCTCGCCACGGTGACCGGCAACGCCGAGAACAACAACGTGGTCGAATTTGACACCGAAGCGGTCCGTTACATCACGATTCACTCCTCCAAGAGAGCGACCGAATGGGGCAACTCCCTGTATGAGATCGTGGTGAGCGGCGAAGGCGACGCTGCTGTGGACGAGAAGCTTGACGCGAAGGCGGAAGCTCCGAACACGTTCGACTTCGGCGTGATCGCAGCCGTCGCTGCCGTGATCTCCCTCGGCGGCTTCGCGGTTTCCAAGAAGAGACACTGAACCATGTGCATGAAGACACTCAAAACCCTGGCAGTCCTTCTCCTCGCCGTACTGCTCCTGATCTCCTGCGACGCGCCCGGCGTGATGCTCCTTGACGAACAGCTTCCTCCCCTGACGGAAAAGACCACCGATTACACGGTGACGACCTCCATCCTCGTCACGCGTCTTTCCACGGAAGACACCGTGGAATTCACGACGCCGCAGGAGATGGACGCGTTCCACCAGAGGCTGGAAGGAATCAAGTGCATCCGCGACAAGGATTTGAGCGGGCTGCTCGCGCGGTACACGATCACGTTCTTTACGGCGGATTCGGCAGAGACCCTTTTCGTAGTGTCCGAGAAGGATTTCATCCTCGGTGAATACCATTACGAGGCGATGCGGGGCGGTATCGATACCGTTTATCTCGAAAGCCTCTTCCCGGCGATCCCCGAGCCCGATTACGATACGGAAGGATGATCCCGTAACAGCAAAAGACCGCTGTGTTTTCCTCACCTGAAAGCACAGCGGTTTCTTTTTCTGATTTTGAATTACGCAAGCATATGCCGCAGTTCGGCGCAGATCTTTTTCTCTTCACGCGATATTTTGACCTGCGTGAGGCCGAGCGCGTCGGCCGTCTGCTGCTGGGAACATTCCCGGAAGTACCGGAGCGTGATGATCCTGCGCCACAGCGGCGGAAGCTTTCCGATCACCTCCGCCAGCGCCATCCGCTCGAGCATTTTTCCGATTTCGTCTTCCCTGTCCTGTATCACGTCCTCCAGCGCGAAATCATCCTCTCCGATGGGTTCTGTCAGCGACCGGACCGGAGAAGCCGCGTCAAGGGCGACCGCCGCTTCCTCGGGAGAGATCCCGACGCGTTCCGCCAGAAATTCCAGGCGGGGTTCTTCCCCGTACTGAGCAAGATACGTTTCCCTTTCCTTCATGAGAAGCGCGCCGGTTCGCTTCAGTCCGCGTCCGACCTTTACGAGCCCGTCGTCGCGCAGAAAACGCCGGATCTCCCCGATGATGAGGGGGACCGCATAGGTCGAAAACGCGAAGCCGCGGGAGGGATCGAAGCTGCGGATCGCTTTGAGAAGGCCTATGGAGCCGATCTGGATGAGATCCTCCGGATCCGCCCCCCTTCCGCGGAAACGCATCGACACGCTCGTTACCAGCCCCATATTCAATTCGATCAGCCGCTCTTCGCATTCTCTGCCGCCGTTTTCCGCATACCGGAGCAGAAGCTCCCGCGTTTCCGCCGCCGCCTTTTCGTTCTGTGCCATGTCTCGTCCTCCGAAGCCCCGCTTCCCGCGGTTGGGATATGTACGGTCTTCCTACTTCCGGAGCGGGAGCATGGACAGCTTTTTCTTCATGATAACGCGCGTGCCTTTCCCCGGCGAGGAGACCACACGCAGATCGTCCATGAAATTCTCGATGATGGTGAACCCCATTCCGCTGCGCTCGTTTTCCGGATCCGTAGTGAAGAGCGGGCGCATGGCCTGATCGACGTCCGCGATCCCGCAGCCCTTGTCCCGCACCTCCGCTGTGAAGGTCCTGTCCTCTTCGAGCTTCAGACACAGCACGATCTCCCCGAGCGCATCCCGGTACCCGTGGACGATGGCGTTCGTGACTGCTTCCGACACCGCGCACTTGATGTCCGAGACCTCCTCGCAGGTCGGATTCATCTGAGCCGCGAAGGACGCCGCGATCGACCGCGCCAGCGCCTCGTTTGAAGACCATGAGGGAAACGAACACCGCAGGGTGTTGACCGTTCCGGCTTTCGCCATGCCTCCTCCTATCTCGTACCCACCGGATACGCGCATTCGATTTTCATCAATCTTTCCGTACCGGCCAGATCCAGGATCCGCCGGATCTCGGGCGTCGGATTGGCCACCTTGAAGGCAATGCCCAATTCCGTCGCTTTGGCGTACCTCCCGAGGATCAGCCCGAGCCCGGACGAATCCATGAAACAGACTTTCGACAGATCCAGCACCACCTCGTCCGGCCGCTGGATATACACCTTCGTGTCGATCCGGCTGCGGATCCGGCGCGCGCTGTGGTGGTCGATGTCCCCTTCCAGAAAGATCGTGAGCGACTTCCCGGACGATACGCTTTTTATGAGATCTTCTTCTCCGTTCATCTTCTTCTCCTCCCCGTTCTGCTGTCCCCATTATACTGCTCCGGATGCATGAAACCTGTCGGATTCCGTCCTGCCGCAGGAAAAAATCGTTCTCCGGTTTCCGACATTTTTCTCCCTCTCCCCGTACGAAAACAGCCTCCATCTTGACAGAACGCCGAGGATGTGCTATGATGGAGCGTGGAATCAGAACAGGAAGGACGGTATTTTTATCATGAACAACAAGCTTGTCGGCGCGGCGGTCGTCGGTCAGTCCGGCGGTCCGACCGCTGCCATCAACGCCTCTCTCGCCGGTGTGATCAGAGAATGCATACGGAATTCGGACACCGTCACAGAGCTGTACGGCATGTACAACGGGATCGAGGGCTTCCTCGCGGAACGCCTTGTACCGCTGTATCCCATGTTCGCAAAGGAAGGCGGCTTCCCGGACGAGGAAAAGCTGGACCGGCTGGAGGTCACGCCCGCCTCCGCGCTCGGCTCCTGCCGGAAGAAGCTCCCGAAGCCCGCGGATGATCCGGTGTTCTTCGAAAACCTCGTCAGCCTCTTTAAGAAGTACGATATAAGGTATTTCTTCTATATCGGCGGAAACGACTCCATGGACACGGTCGCGAAGCTGACGGAATACCTCCGCACATCCGACTACGAAATGCGCGTCATGGGCGTTCCGAAAACCATCGACAACGACCTCATGGGCACGGACCACACGCCCGGCTTCGGTTCCGCAGCCAAGTACATCGCCACGGAGATGCAGGAGATCGTCCGGGACTGCGCGGTCTATACGGTCAAGGCGGTGACCATCGTGGAAATCATGGGACGGGACGCGGGCTGGCTGACGGCTTCCGCCGCGCTGCCGAATCTGGTGAGCGGTGCAGGCCCGGATTACGTCTATCTGCCGGAGGTGCCGTTCGACATGGACGCATTCTTCCGCGACATCGAAGCGGCGTTCGAAAAGCATCCGAACGTCGTGATCGCGGTGTCCGAGGGTGTTCGTTCCGCAGACGGCCGCTATGTCGGAGAAGGCGCTCAGTCCGGGGCTGCGGACGTATTCGGACACAAATATCTCGCCGGGACCGCGAAAGCGCTTGAAATCGCTGTGAAGGAAAAATTCGGATGCAAGGTGCGCTCCGTCGAGCTGAACCTGCCCCAGCGATGCGCATCCCATCTGGCCTCCGCGGTCGATCTCTCCGAAGCCGAACTCTGCGGGGAATCCGCCGTTTCTGCAGCCGTGAGCGGCATAAGCGGCTCTATGATCGCCATGAAGCGCGTCGAGAAGCCCGCTTACCGCTTCGGATATGATATCTGCTGCGAAACAAAGGACGTGACGGAGATCGCCAACGCCGTGCGCGAAGTGCCGCGCGAATGGATCGTGCCGGAGAACAACAACGTGACGGACGAATGCCTGCGCTGGATCCTGCCGCTGATCCAGGGCGAGGCGAAGACTGTCTGGAAAGACGGCCTTCCGTCGCATTTTGTGATCGGCTGAGCTTCCGCCGTTTTCAAAAAACGCTTGACGAACCCACCGGAATGTGTTATAATATCCGACGTATTGGGGTATCGTCAAGCGGTAAGACAAAGCACTTTGACTGCTTCATCCGTCGGTTCGAATCCGGCTACCCCAGGGAAAAAGAAAAGGAGCGAAGATTCGCTCCTTTTTCTTCCGGCAAAACGATCCCCCGCAAGTCTTTCGGCCTGCGGGGGGGGTTATTGAATTGTTTTTTATACTAAGTAGTTTCTAAAACGCCCAAAGATGAGGAGATGATTTTTCGCCGTGACAAATGCGTGACGCCGCGTCAATACTGGAGGTATTGCAAGGCGGCCAAGTACAGTCACGGCGGAAAAGCAGCCCTCAGATTGGGCATTTTAGAAACGGATTAGTATTAGTTGCCGAAGGATTCCCGGATCTCGTCGATCGTCTTGTCCAGGTTCTTCTGCGCGACCTTCTGTTTGGATTTGAACTGCGACGCGAAGCTCATGGTTTCGTTCGAGGCGAGGGACTGGTACATGGAATTGATGCCGCCCCAGTCGTATATGGCTGCAAGCTCGTACACGCGATGGCTCAGGATCAGATCGAGCATGTCGAGGGAATCCTCGTCGCGGAGCGATTTGCCCTGGATGGACTTTTCCATATAGGCCGGGGTGATGAGCTTCCGGCTGTAGTATCCCATTGCCTCCGCCATGTCGGCGGTGAGCTCTGGACGGCTGTTGACCTTCGGAATGATGAGGAACGTCGCCCACCAGTAGCTGACCGGACAGAGGTAATCCGCCTGATTCTCGTCCAGCTTCGGATACGGAAGGATCCCGAAGTCCGAATCCATTTCCCTCAGGTTCAGGGCGACCAGAAGCTGATTGCTGAAGAACAGGAGGCGATTCTCCATCAGACTGGGCAGGAACAGTTCGCGGAAGGTGTTGGAGTATCCGCTGATCTTGTCCGCAAACAGGGTGACGTTTTTGTTGTTGAAAAAGGGCTGGAACTTTTCGGTCACGGCGGAGGCCCGTTCCTGATCCACGTCGATGTACGGCACGCCTTCCTCGTCTTTGTTCGTGAGAGAAACGCCGCTCGCGTGGATCGCATAAACCATGGACAGAGATTCGAGCGCGATGCCGAAATGGTCCTCTTCCCAGTCGACCTGACCGTTTCCGTTCACATCCTGCGCGACGGCGGAAGCCATTTCGATGGATTTATCCGCGGTCCACCGTCCTTCCCGCACGAGCGTGTACGGGTCTTCGAGCTGATGATCTTCGAGCATCTGCTTGCCGAAAAAGTATGTGATCGGCGAAAGGCTGATGCCGAGGCTGATGTCCCCCGTGACGGCGAACAGGGAACCCATGATGGTGAATTCCTCCACCGCGGACTGATCCCACCAGGAATGGCCGAAATCGATGCCGGTAAAGTCGTACAGGTTGCGCAGAAGCCCGCTCGACAGCATCGTGACCAGACCGTTGCCGTTCATCAGGCAGATATCCACGGAGGTCTCTCCCGACAGAAGCGCCTGCCGGAATTCCGTTCCCGCGCTGCCGTAGCTTGTCAGCCCGTACGGAACCATATTGACGTTCAGCTCTTCCGAGACCTTCGCGTTCCGCTCGTAGATCGCGTCGTTCAGGATCTCTCCGGTCGTTTCGTCCGTATAGGCTTCGCAGTAATCCTGCGCGACCCAGTTGCCTCCGCCCTGCGCGTAGTAATCGATGGCCGCGGTCGTAAAGGTCTCCCCGCCGTAATCCTTTCCGGGACTCACATATTCCGGCGGATCGGTTTCCGCGGTCTCGGCAGCGGCAGGTTCCGCCGCAGTCTGCGTTTCCTGACCGGGATCGCCCGCTGTGTTTTCCGGCGCGGCGGAACAGGCTGTCAGCAGAAGAACGGCCAAAAGGAACGAGATCAGCTTAGTCATTCCGGAACGCATCGTATTCTCCTTTCGCTTTCTTTCGGATCGAATGTCCCGGCGGGATGGCCGGCTCGGTTTCTCCGCCGCGCGTCTTTATTTTCTCTTCGCGATCCAAGCGGAGCCGAGCAGCGCGACAAGCACCGTGCATCCGCCGCCGATCGCGGAAGCGCATCCGGACGATTTCCCGGTCCCGCTCTGTTCCTCTTCGGCCGCGGCCTGAGGCGCTTCCTGAGGGGCTTCCTGAGGGGCTTCCTCCGGCTCCGGTTCTCCGGCAGGTTCGGGAGCGGGCTCGGGAGCGGGCTCTTCCGCCTGAGCCTGTGCCGGTTCTTCCGCCTGTACCGGTTCCTCTGCGGCGGGAGCCGGTTCCTCCGCCTTCTTCGTCCCGGTAATTTTGAAATCGATGGAATCGATCACGTCATACCCGTCGTTTGCCAGAAGGAACATCGTATACTCGCCCGCCGGAAGATCTGCCACGTCGTCCCGGTCCGCGTTGTGCGTCTCTCCCTTGATGCTGACCGGTTCGAGCGGGGTGTGGCCTTCCGCGACATAGTACCAGTAGATCGAAGAAACACCGCCGCCGGGTACCTCGCCCTTCTTGTACAGTCCGACCCAGTCCTTCCCCTCACCGGCGGCAGTCACGAGAATATCGTCGCCTTCCTTGTAGGAATACTTGTCCAGTTCGAGCGTGGCGATCACGGTGAAATCCACGGAGTCGAAGGGTTCGTAGCCGTCGTCGAGCAGGAGCCACATGGTGTATTCGCCCGGAGGCACTTCTTCGTATTCGGTCTGACCGTTGGTGCGCGTTTCCTGGATGTCCACCGCTTCGCCGGGTTCGGCGTCCTGTGCGACGTAGTACCAGAAGATGCAGGCGGACTGACCGGGCGTTTCGCCGCGGAGATAGAGGCCGACCCAGTCGTTCCCCTCGCCGACCGCGGTGACGAAAATGCTCTCGTTCTGCGTATATTCGGTCTTGTTCAAAGCGATGGATTTTTCGGCTGCCGACGCGGGGACGGCAAGGAGGACGGCCGTCGTCAGGGCGATCAGCAAAACCGTCAGAAGCGGAAACCGGAACTTTTTCATAGATATGCCTTTCTGTGATGTGAATAGAATTTGCGGATCCGGCGGACGGCCGGTCCGCTTTGTGTCAGGAGGGAACTGCGGTACAGGCGCGTTATTCCGCTTTCTCGACCGCTTCCGCGATCTTGTCCAGTCGCTTGCGGATCATTTTTTCACAGGTTGCGGCGTAAGAGGCGAAGGTCAGCGTATCCTTTCCGAGCACTTTGCTCCAGATCATGTCATAGCTGCACCAGTCGTAGCAGTACATGCTGCCGAGATCGATCATGGAGGCGTCTAAACACTTCTGCACCATCTCCGTCATCGTCTTGTCCCGGGCAGCCTTGTATTTCATCGTCGTCTCGATGTACGCGTCCTGCACCATCGATTTGCCCTCATAGGACAGCCATTCGAGGACGGCTCCGAAGAACACCGTGTCGTTCACGAATTTGGGCATGATATAGGTCATCACGTCGTAGTTGGCGCAGATATATCCGTCCTGCGCCGCATCGAACTTGGGGATGGGTACGATGGTGTAATCGTCGTCCATGTTTCCGAGTTCGTCCACCGCAAGGAAGAACCCGTGCATGAACAGGCTTCTCCCCTCCGTAAATTCCGCGGCTTTATGCCGGAAGTTCTGGGAGGTCTTCTCGACCAGTACGGCATTGTTGTGAAAAATGCCGTAGGCGTTCTCGAGGAGCCTCAGATACAGATCGCTGCCCCACATCACGATCAGGCGGTCGTCCGCGTCCTTGCCTACGGACGTTCCTCCGCCCGCCGTGATGAGAGAGGTGCCGAGGATGTTTTCGTCGTAGCACATCATCCCCCACTGATCCTCCCTGTTCATGACCCCGTCACCGTTCAGGTCGGATACGGCGAGAGCCGCGTATCCCATCAGCATGTCCTGCGTCCACGTCCCTTCCCGGACCGCATCGTGGATCCCGTCGAGGGAAACGCCGAGCCGTTCGGCCAGACCGGTGTTGATGAAGATGGCGGAGGTGTCCACATACATGAGAAGATTGGACGCTGAGACCGCGTAAAACGTGTTCCCGCCGAGCGTCATCTCCTTCGTGACGTTCGGATGCCACCACGGCGCGCTCAGGTCGATGTGCTCCGCGTCCTCGAGAGGCCGCAGATACCCTTTGACCATCATATCGATGGAGAACCGGTCAAGCTGGTTCATGGCGGCGTAGGTCTCGTCCCCGGCGGCGACGAGCGCTTCGGACATGGTGATGGCCTCCGAATAGTACCGCTGGTCCTCGACGATCGATACGTCCAGCCGGTCCTCCGTGCGGACCTCCATATCGTATATGGCATCGTTCAGCACCTCTCCGGTGACTTCTTCCCGGGTGATTTTGCAGTAGTCGTTGTAGTAACTGGACAGCAGATTGAACTCTTTTCCGCCGAAATTCAATTCGTCCGGGAGGGCGGGCTTCACTTCCGTCTCTTCGGTCTCCTGCTGAACGGGGACGACTTCGGCGGCGGCTTCTTCTTTCTCCGGCTCGGGAGCGCCGCAGGAACCGAGCAGCAGGAGAAGGGCGAGGGTCAGAGCGGCTAAACGTCTCATGAGAATCCTCCTTGTTCCGTATTCCGTCCGGGGGGGGCCGTACCGTCCGGTCACCGTGTATTTCTCAGGCGGTTATCCGGGTCCGGAAATCTGACCGTTCAGCACGGCGAACGGAGCATGGTCTGTTTTTTCAAAATGAATGGTTTTCAGCACTCGTTCTTTTGTTCGTCATGGAAATATCCTCTCGATACAAGCGAGGATGTGATCCGAATCCCGGCCCTCACGACCGGTCGATTACAGTATATAAGAAACGGAAGGTTCTGTCAAGGACATTTTCGCGATTAGAGGCAAAACCCGGTTTTCACTCTGTCTTCCCGCTCGGAAGACAATGCGAAAAAAAGGAAGCTTGCGTTTGCCGTGCCGTACATCTTCCGCGAAGAATTTCGGCAGCGCTGCCGAAATACGCCGGGAATACGATTGCGTGATCCGGTTATTTCAGAATTTCGGCACGATCACGGGTTCGCCGTTCTTCAGCGCGGACTCGTGCGCGCAGAGTCCCGCTGCCGTGATGTTGCCGCCCAGATGCTCGTCGATCCACGGCTTCCGCTCTTCGACGCAGCTCATGACGAATTCGTGCACGAGATGCGCGTGGGATCCGTGATGTCCGGCGCCCGCTCCCTTTTTCAGGGATTCCTGCGGGTTGAGCGGATCGTAATTCCCGCCGACGGTAAAGTGCCAGAGCTCTTCCGGCAGATCCTCGTAGTAATTCGGCATGGGCGTGACCTTTGCTTCCGTCGGACGGCCGCGGTTCGGCTGTTCCGGCCCGAGGGTGGTGATGATCGGGTCGTCCCAGTCGGCGAAGCCCCACTCGAAGCTCTTTTCCGAACCATAGACGTGCATGCCCTCCTGATACAGCCGCGCCGTTTCGAAGAGGGACCGGGTCGCCTCGCCCTTGAGTCCGTTTTCAAACTCAAAAATCGCCGTCTCGATCGGGTAGGGATTGCCGTATTTCCGCACCATCCATTCCGCCATGGTTCCGGAGCCGAAGCAGTTCACCCGGCAGATCCGGGATCCGGACAGGCCGACCATCGGCGCTATGGCGTGCGTGCCGTACCACATCGGCGGCAGCCCCATCCAGTAGTCCGGCCAGTTCGCCATGTCCTGATAGTGGGAGCCGCGGAAGAACTGGATCTTTCCGAATTCTCCCGCTTCCTTCATGTGCTTCGCGTAGAAGTACTGATACGTATAGAGCGTCGTCTCCATCATCATGTAGTTTTTGCCCGATTTGCGCTTTGCCTTGACGATCCGGCGGATATCGTCGAGCGAAGTCGCCATGGGAACGGTGCAGGCACAGTGCTTCCCTGCTTCGAGGACCGCGACGGTCTGGTCCGCGTGGAGGGGGATCGGCGTGACGAGATGGACCGCGTCGATCGAAGGATCCGTGAGAAGCGCGTCAAAGCTTTCGACGGTCCGCGCGCCGCCGATATAGTCGCAGGTGTTTTGCAAAACCGCGGGATTCGTGTCGAAGAGCGTCAGCTCGCCGACGTTCGGGTGCTCCTTGTAAATCCCGGCGAACGCGCCGCCGAAGCCAAGCCCGACAAGCGCTACGTTGATTTTCTTCATGGTATGGTACTCTCCTTTATTTATATTCCGATTTCAAATTTCGCTCCGGCGTTCCGCAAGGCGTTTTTTAAACCGTCCTGCCCGGATCGACCGCAGCCGCGAGCAGTGTTCTTACCTCCGGAAGCACCTTCCCGAGGGCTTCCGATTTTGCTTCACAGTTGACGAAAACGGGGATTTTCGACAGCGGAGCAGGATAATCCTTCAGCGTCGCGCCTCCTTCGAACCGCTCTTCGGTGAGAAGATCGGCCCATCTCCCGCGCGGGAGGACAACGTCGCGGCACTCCTTCCGTTCGAGAACCGGCGCGACAAGAAAACCCTCGCCGAGCATATACTCATCCTCGCAGTCGAGGCACGCAGGATCGGTGCTGTCCCAAAGCGCGAGCGCGCGCATCAGAGGCAGACCGGTCGCGCAGGAAACTCTGCCCTGTTCTATAAGATACGGCCGCATCGCATCGTGGGCCGATGCATAGATCCGGTACAGGTTCTTCACCGGGGCGTCGAAATCGTAAGGACGCATGACTTTTCCGTGCGTCTGGATGTTCGCGGAAAAGCATGCAAATTCCGTCCCGCGCACGAAGACCTCATCTTCCGGATCGGTCTGTGGATTTCTTGCCGGGCGATACGCCGCCATGTCGAAGCTCATGAAAGGAAGGCCGGAGAGCCCTGCCGTCAGAACGCCGCGCAGAACGGTCCGCAGATAGAACCACTCCCGCAGCTGATCCCCCGCCCAAAGGAAAGGATACCGCTGCGCTCCGATCCCGCCTCCGCGCGAGAAATTCATGCCCCCGCCCGGCAGAGCGCTGTAATAGCGATACATCAGGGCGTTGTAGAGAGTCGGATACCAGTGGTGCGCGCCGGAGGTCTCCCGTCCGTCGTAAAAGGTCAGTTCTTCATCGTCCGGGAACAGTTCACAGAAATCGATTTTCGATCCGCGCACCCCGGCTTTCTGCGTCAGCGGTCCCCAGACGGTCTTTGTCCACCACTCCATGGCGTCCGGATTAGTGATGTCCAGGTATTCGTGGGTCCGCGCGTTTTCTCCGGACGGATTGTCCGCCGGATTGAAGCTGTGGGTCTCCGGTAGGCGGCTGCTGCCGTCCGCCTTTTTCCGCACATAATACTCCGGTCTGGCTCCGTATGCTTTTTCGGCATTTTCCGGCATTTTGCCGCAGAACTGATACATCATGACCCGCTTTCCGTCCCGCGAGAGGATCCCGGAAGTCTCGGCCAGCTCGCCCGTCCGATCCGGATCGTAGGCATTCCATCCTTCGGTAATGATGGCTTCCCAGGGAAAACCGTTCTCTTTCATCGCGTCCGCCATGGCGAGGATGCCTTCGGACGTGCAGAAATCGGGGGCATACCGGCATACCTGCGTGCCGTACATCCACTCCGCAGGTTCCGGCGAAAAGCCGGTGAGAACGGAATAGCCGTACAAAACGTCCTGCATCCGGTCGGAAGCAAAGAGATAAAGATCCATGGGAACTTTTCCCATGACACGCAACTCATACCGTCCGTTCCCGTGAGAATCCAGATCGAACAGGCATCGCTCGAAGCGGTTGACGAATAGTCCGTGTCCTTCCGAAGAAACCAGCAGCGGGATCGGAACATAGGAATTTCCTTCCCAGGCAAGCCATCTGTCCGCTGCAAAGATCTCCGTCGTCCTGCCGCGGCGGTTCAGAGAGTCAAACCGTTCTCCCGTTCCGTAGATTCTCTCGTCCGACGAGAAAACGCCTTCGACGGATACACTGTCTTCGTTTTGCTTTACCCCCGTCAGACAAATCGCATTTCTGCCGGAAGGCGTCCGCACCATAAGGCTGCTGTCTTCCAGAGTGATTTTCGATCCGTCTGCCCCGGTCAAAACGGAACCGTCGATCAGGATCGGGCTCTCCGTCCTCGCGGGCTCTTCTCCGAGGCCGTGGGCTAGGATCTGCCCCGCACCTTCCGCAGCAAAACGACCTTCCCGCATCGTCTGTAATCTCCAGGCGTGATTGTCCGTATAGGTCAGCCTGCAGGAGACGCCGTGAAAATCGAGAATGACTTCCGTTTCCGATTTTTTCATATCCGTTCTGTCTCTTTTCTCCGAATCATTCATTGCACTTCAGATTGTTTTATGATATTTGAATTCGGATTTATTTCTTTTTCCATTATATCATACAAGTGAAGATATCGCAATGCCGCATTCGCATTTCGTTATATTTCTTCGATCATCATTCCTACTCATACCGACCTTTGCCGCTCCCCGGTTTCCTGCGGCGACCGTCCGGGATGTCTTTTCTCTGCCGCGGATCATCGCTGTTTCCGGGCAAAACAAAAGCACTCCGAAACCGGAGTGCTTTGTATATATGTTGGCATCTGCCTATTTTCCCGGGCCGTCGCCAGCCAAGTATCGTGGGCACGACAGAGCTTAACTTCTGTGTTCGGAATGGGAACAGGTGGACCCTCT
>JAEEGL014968604.1_pt1 | contig 14832 bp, 13 predicted proteins | sample 9134231 | NCBI WGS metagenome assembly JAEEGL01 (sample SAMN16246548, study PRJNA631951) | gut metagenome | biome: gut microbiome; feature: rumen; material: fiber-attached | host: Bos | place: Iran: Karaj | collected 2018-10 | reverse complement strand
TCAATACGTTATTGTTCCTCGCAAAAAGCTACGAAGATGGAAAACAATTCGACAAAGCAAACGAGGTTTACGATAAAATTCTCCGCATTCGTCCCGACTACGAAGCAATTCATAGGTGGAAACACTAAAATTTGAATTTTTTTATCCTGTGCATTGTTTTGGCACACCATACTTTTATTTTTGCTAAAAAATTAGTTGAGTTATGGCGAAAAATCTTCTAAACAGGTATGCGTGGTTGGTAGAAACCATCTATAATTCCAACGGAATTACGTTGAATGAATTACAGGAAAAATGGCGTGAAAACGATTTGAGCATGGGCGAGGACCTTCCCCGTCGTACGTTTCATAATTGGTGTACAGCCGCACAGGAAATGTTCGGTGTGAATATTGAATGCGACGTGAGGGGCGGCTATCGTTATTATATTTCAAACGAAGAGGAAATAAAAAAAGGCGGGCTTCGCTCGTGGCTATTGCAGACGCTTTCGGTGAGCAATATGCTTATGAATAATCAAACCTTGAAAGACCGCATTTTGTTGGAAACAATACCTTCGGGACAAAAGTTTCTTACAACAATCCTCGATGCTATGAGAAACAACAATATGATAAAAGTTTCGTACCATAGTTTTTGGAAAGACGAAGAAAAGATCTATTCGTTGCAGCCGTATTGTGTCAAGCTGTTCAAACAGCGTTGGTATTTGCTTGCTGTCAATCCTTATTTTGAAAAGCCTGCTCCGTTTGTTTACGCTCTTGACCGTATGAATGCCGTTTCACCGCTAACTGGCGAGAAGTTTTTCGTGCCGACGGATTTTAATGCCACGGAGTTTTTTGACTCGTTTTATGGCATAATCATTTCGCCTAACAAGGTGGAAAAAGTTCGCCTGAAAGTTTCTTCCGGACAGGCGAATTACCTTCGGTCGCTGCCGCTTCATAAAACACAGAAGGAAGTGGAACGAAAAGATGAATATAGTATTTTTGAATTATGGATTCGTCCTGAATTTGACTTTCAGCAGGAAATTCTGTCACAGATACCCGATGTGGAAGTTTTGGAACCTACGTGGCTTCGTGATGAAATAGTTGAAAAAGTGGATGAAATGTGGAACACATATAAAAACAACGAGAAATGAAAGATTTTGCAGCAATAGATTTTGAAACGGCAAACAACTGTCGCACAAGCGTTTGTAGCGTCGGCGTGGTGATAGTGAAGAATGGTGAAATTGTCGATACCTTTTATTCGCTCATCAAGCCTGAGCCGAATTATTACATATACTGGAACACGCAGGTCCACGGGCTTACCCGTGCCGACACCGAAAATGCGCCGATTTTCCCCGAGGTGTGGAAGCAGATTGAACCGAAGATTCAAGGTTTGCCGCTGGTCGCACACAACAAGATGTTCGACGAAGGTTGCTTGCGGGCTGTGTTCCAATGTTACCAGATGGATTATCCCGATTACACGTTTTATTGCACGTGTATAGCTTCGCGGCGACATTTTGGCAAAACGCTTCCCAACCATCAGTTACACACCGTGTCGGCAGCCTGTGGCTATGTTCTCGAAAATCACCACCATGCCCTTGCCGATGCCGAGGCTTGTGCGTGGATTGCGAGGGAGATTTTGTAGGTTGAGAAGTATGAATGTTTTTGCTTGAAATTCACTATTTTTAACAACAAAATACGAAAAGTGCTATGATACAAATTCTTTTAAAATCAATAAAATCCGAAGATAATATAGATTCCGATGCTTTGGATATAGAAGACGGCGACACATTCACAATTCCCGAAGGTTTTGTGGGTGAGTTGATGTTGGAAGAAGATGAAACAATAGAGGTTCATCCTATTATTAACGGCGAGGATATGTTCCTGCAAATGGGCTATAGCGTTGAAGATGGCGATGAATTGGAAGAAGGAAGTTATGAATTGAAGGGGAATGTGATAAAGAAGTTTTTTATTGAAATGAGAGAAAGATTACAAAAATGGGCAAAAGAGACTGTTGTCGCCTATCATCAGATAGCAAGTCGTAAAGATGTGAATAAAGCTTATTATACACAATCTGACCTTTCTTTGCTTTCAGAAGAACCAGAATTAATGATTGTGGGAATTAATCCTGGTAGTGATGGTTCTTACACAGGTCAGTGTGAAAATAAGAACTGGTCATACTTGTACAATAATAATCTGGACGAAAACCATTTGTTAAAAGGGAATTACTGCAAAGAAGAAGGTAAGCCGTCGTCATGGGACAATCATAGAAAATGGGGATATTGGAATAGATTAAAAAAATGTTTGTCAAATACGTATTTGAAGGATATTATAGACAACGACAGTAAAATTATAATTACCAATGCTTCTTTCTTTAATACCAAGAAAGCGAATGAAATTTTGAAAGAGAAGAAAGAGTTGCTTGTTGAAACCATTCCTTATACACTCAAATTAATTAAAGAAGCTAAACCTAAACATTTGATTTTTTTGGGTGGAAAAAAATGTTTCGATTGTCTTGAAGGCTTGAAAAAGCCTACAGAGATTGATTTCAAATTTAAACAAATTTGTGGAAATATATATGTTGGCGAGCTTAACAAAAAATTATGCATTGGAATACCACATCCTACCTATAAAACAAAGGAAGAATTAGATTTAGTTGCATCTGTTCTTCCGTATTTTGTTAATGTCAGCAACTATGATGCAATAGATATTGATTTGATAAAAAAAGCATGTGCAAAACAAATTAAGGCGTATGAGGAAAGGAATAAGAATGGCGTTCGGCATCACATAAACGAAGCAAAAATTGCAGAACAAATAAATAATAAAATTAATCTTAACTGTTATGATCATAATGGGAAAACTAATAGATATAGGTTAAATGGCAATTATGGAATAACGGTTACGAGTCAAGACAAAGGGTATATTGGAATCAGGCATATAGAATATAATAAAATTGGATATGAAAACACTCAAAATCAAGAGGTTCTTTCTTTGAGAGAGTCATTAAAAAATCGAGGTTATAATATATCTGGGAAACCTTGGATTGCACACAAGAAATTTTCTCTTTTTGGTGATAATGACGATTGCATCGTAAAAAGCATTCTTGATGAAATAACAGAATTGAAAAAGCTGAATCTTTTTCAGTGACGGAAACGAGTATCTCATTAAACAAAGATCTTTGTTAGCACGATTTCCCGACTGAGCCGAGAGGCGTTTAGAAAATCAACGGAGTGAACGTAAAAGGAGCTGGTGCCTTCTAACTATGAACTATATTATACGATAGTGTGGCACTTCAACTCCTTTAGTGTAACGCAGTTGATTTTTAGCCGAGCGGGTCCGTCGGTGGCTTTTCTTTGGGTTCCGTTTCTTTTTCCACAAAAAGAAATGGAACAAAAAATAAACCTCTGCCTTCTTTTTGCACACCTTCTCTTTTTCTTTGTCGAAAAAAGAACGAAAATGAATACGACAGAGAAAAATGTAATGAGAGAACAAGGTTCGAAACTCTTTACGTCGGACGGTTATGAGAAAACGTATTTTTACCTACGATTGTTCGCCGTTTTATTTGACAAAATGCCGTCGGTTGCTGATTATCAGTACGAGTTTGACGACAATAAAAATTCGTATGATTTATTTATTTTTTTTGCGACTCGTGCCAAAGATGATGGTTTTAGACAATGCAGTGCTTTTGAGACGTTCTACTGCGGAACGGAATTGGAAAAGTTTCCGTTAGCAAAGAATATATGTTTGGACCATTCTGATTTTCATGTATTTGAAAATGCCGATAGCCAGATTCTGCTTGTTTTTGACCGTCATTCAATTTACTGCATATACGAAATGGCGAACAAGGAAAGCCGCCGATACTGTGAAGAATTTCTCGCTGCAATCAATAAATGTTACAATAGCATAAAAGAATCCAAGTCGAAAATTGAGTGTATCGGCTTGAGTGACCGACATTATTACTTAAAGGACATTGAAATTAAAAACATGGCGGAACTCGATGTTTCGGCATTGTACAACGATGATTTTCAGAAAATTGCGGAGAACATTTCTAACTTTTTGGAAGACGAGCGAAACGGGCTTGTCATCCTTCACGGAGAACAAGGAACGGGCAAGACGTCGTTCATCAGACATTTGATTTCAAAGTCAAAGAAGCATTTTGTGTATCTGCCGTTAGATATGGCTTCGTGCCTGTCCGACCCGCGAATGATTACGTTCATTTGCGACGAGATGAAAGATGCGGTGGTTGTGATTGAAGATTGTGAGCAATTGCTTGTTGATAGAAGTGAATCGTACAACAGCATCAACACTGGTTTGGTTAATATCCTGAATATGGCAGATGGCTTGCTGGGCGACAGTCTCAACCTTAAATTCATCTGCACGTTTAACAGTGACGTGAAGAAAATTGACAAAGCCCTGTTGCGCAAAGGCCGCTTGGTTGACAAGTACGAATTCGGGAAACTTTCAGCAGAAAAAACAACTGCCCTGATGCAGAAACAATACGGTCTGACCGGCACGTTTGAACCAATGACGTTGGCAGAGATTTTTAACTTCACCACGGAAAATCACGGAAGAAACAAGGAACGGAAATCGGTGGGATTTTAATAGTTAGGAGGTAGGAATTAGGAGTTATGAGAGATTTTATTCAAATTTCTTTAAGGTGTGTCGTGTTTTGGCACACCTCTCTGTTTTCTTTGTGCCATACAACAGTAAAATTATTGAATTATGGAAAACACAAAGAACGAAAATCTCGTTAACGAGAAAAAACTGAAAGACATAGTTGCACGCTTCCCAATCATTTGCCTCTAATAGTGGCAAGGTTACTATAGTATTATTTCTTCATAAAATGTGAGAGCTTATTCGCAAAAAGATTCATGAAATGTGTTAATTCGCTCGCAAAAAGGTTCATAAAATGTGAAGTTGTATTGATTATCAGTAATTTAATACAAATTTGAAATAGTTCAGAAAATGTGTATATTTGTGCTATGATTTTCTATAAAAATCGAAGATATGAAACGTAAAATAGACACATATTTTCTTGAATGGAAACGAAATCCCAATCGTATGCCTCTTATAGTAAGAGGAGCAAGACAGGTCGGCAAGACATTCTCTATCAGGCAATTTGGCAAAACATACGAGTCGTTTGTCGAAATAAATTTTGTGACTAATCCTGAATATAAAAGCATTTTTTCAAAAAGTTTTGCCACAAATGATATCATACAACAAATGAGTCTGTTGCATCCCGAACTCAAATTTATAGAAAACAACACACTAATTTTTTTCGATGAAATTCAGGAATTTCCCGATTGTACCACGAGTTTGAAATTTTTTAAACAGGACGGACGGTACGATGTGATTTGCTCTGGCTCGATGATGGGACTCAACTATAAGGAAATCACGTCGATAAGTGTTGGTTACAAACAAGATGTAACAATGTATTCCCTTGATTTTGAGGAATTTCTATGGGCGAGAGGATACGGGTCCGAACACATTGACAGTATTTTCCAGCACTTGATCGATGTTTCTCAATTTTCGTCAATTGAAATGGATGTGATGAACGAGAGATTTCTTGAGTACATAACGGTTGGCGGAATGCCGTCGATTGTGGAAAACTTCATAAAGTCAGGAACGTACAGCGATATTCTCAATATGCAACGCCAGCTGCTTCTTGATTACGAGGACGATATAACAAAGTATGCACGTGGTATTGACAAGGCAAAAATCAAAAATGTGTATCGCAACATTCCCGTATTTCTTGCAAAGGACAACAAGAAATTCCAAATCAGCAAAGTAGCCGCTAATGCCCGTAGCCGTGATTACATCGGTTGTGTTGATTGGCTTCGCGATGCGGGAATAGTGAACATTTGCTATTGTATGTCATATCCCGAACTTCCATTGAAGGGGAATTACGACTATACAAAATATAAAATCTATTTCCACGACAACGGTCTCCTTATGGCAAGTCTCGACGACGAATCGCTGACAGACCTTCGTCAAAACAAAAATTTTGGCGTTTATAAAGGTGCCATATTTGAAAACGTTGTGGCTGAGGCATTTGTAAAATCAGGATTGCCTATTTATTATTTCAAAAAAGAAAACGCACAGCTTGAAATGGACTTTTTTGTCCGTGACACGCAAAGTCTTATACCTGTAGAAGTAAAGGCAAAAGATGCAGCCACAGTATCGCTTAACAATCTGATTACCAGTGATTCATATCCAGATATACGGTATGGAATAAAACTTTGTCGGAAAAACGTTGGTTTTAACGGTAAATTCTACACGTTCCCATATTTCGCAACATTCCTGCTCAAGCGTTGGCTTTCGGAACGGATGAAGACAATACATAATTCTTAACTCTTAATTCATAAATCAAATGTCTCCTTTCATTCAATATATTGCCGATGAGCAGCATTACACCGAGGTGATTTCGCGGATTGCCACAGTGCGTGAAACATTGTGGATTGGCACCGCCGACATTAAGGATTTGTATGTGAAGCAGGGCAACGATACTATTCCACTGCTGGGACAGATTGCCTCGCTGCTCAAGCGTGGCGTGGGCGTCCGACTGGTTCATGCCAAAGAGCCGGGACCGAATTTCCGTGAGGATTTCGACAAATATCCCATTCTCGCCACCGGCTTGGAACGAGTGCTGTGTCCGCGGGTGCACTTCAAGATGTTGATTTTTGATTTGGAGACGGTCTATGTGGGTTCGGCAAACCTCACCGGTGCGGGAATCGGCATGAAAAGCCAATTCCGTCGCAACTTCGAGGCAGGAATCCTTACCAACGACCCACAACTCGTGGAATCCGCCATCAATCAATTCGACACACTCTGGATTGGCTCTCACTGCCAAAAATGCGGACGAAAAGATTTTTGCGGAGACAGGATTAAATAATACGTTTGTTCCATTTCTTTCGGCGGCGACGGCGTTCTTTGGTTACTTTCTGTCGCTGAAGACAGAAAGTAACAGAATCTTTTCGAGTCAAAAAAATGGAACAGAAAAATTCAACCTCTGTCTTGTTTTGGCACACCCCACCTTTTCTTTTGTACAAAAAACGATATGGAAAAGGAAAAAGTTTTGTTGTTGGCTGTGGGCGACGGGGCAATCAACATTGTGGAGCAAAACAAGGAAAAACTGTCGGAACAGTTCGACGTGGCGACAATCCGAAAAGATGGCAATCAAGAGTTTGATGCTGAACAATGGGCTTCGATGCTGCGGCTGATTGTGCCGAACGGCACGAAGCACGTTTGTGTGTTGAACTGTCTTGGCGGCGACGACGCGTTTGCGGAGTGGACAGTAACAGAGGTTTTGACAGCATTGAGTGAATCATTGCATAACAATGTTTATCTGACAGGTGCTTTTGTGTTTCCGTTCTCATTCGAGGGAAACTCGCGCTACGCAACTGCATATTCGAAAATGATGTTCATTGAAAATGAGATATATCGTTTCCAATTGGCAAAGAAATTCTTCAACGACGATATGTTTCTGCATTTTCCGAATCTTACGTTTGACGCGGCTTTACGGAAATTCAACGAGGAAATTTGCAACGGAATTATTGACCACATAAAAGATTTTCAATCCAAATTTCATCTGTTTCCGTGGAGACATTGGTAAAAATAGACGAACTCTTCGACGAAAAAAAGATTTTATGCGTAAGAGAAAAACATTTTTTTGTAGATTTGACAAACTGAATAATTTTTGAAATTTAATAAATAAATTAAAACTGAAAGTATTATGCCACAAATGATTACTTACGGACGCGAAGTGCTTCGCATTAGTTCCAAAGGTGTTGAATATTCCACAAACAACGGACGCACGTGGATGACACGCTATTCCAGCTCTTCGTGCGGAACGTTCATAGACCTTCTTCCCTACGGCAAAGAATTGCTGGCAGTAACGTCGAAAGGCATTTATTATTCCACAAACGAGGGCCGTACTTGGATGTCGCGTTATACGAGCAGTTCCTGCGGCACATTCCAATCGCTGATGGACAGCGGCAAAGAACTCCTTGCCAACACCAGTAAGGGCTTGTACTATTCCACTAATGACGGTAGAACGTGGATGAGGAGAGGGTAAAAAGATTAATGCACTTATGAGAAATTGAAGTTTAATCGAAAAATTTAAATAAATGATAAACATTTTTAACGAAGAAGTTGACGTTGATAATATGTCGACTGAAGAAAATGATAGACCGCTTGCACTAGTAAGTGTACAGCAAATATTGGATAAACACTTAAATTTCTTTGTTCCTGCATATCAACGGGGATACAGATGGAGACCAGAAGAAATAGAAGTCCTTATAGATGATTTAGAACGGTTTATGTCGGAAGAAGAAGAAAAAGCATCTTCTGATAGATGCCCATTCTATTGTTTGCAATCGGTTGTTGTGAAAAACAGAGAATCAGGTCGACTTGAAGTTATCGATGGTCAGCAACGATTGACAACAATTTTGATAATTTTACAGGCATTGAATACGATTGAAAAAGAAGATAATCTTAGGATGCGTTTTGAATATCATAATTTGAAGAAAGAAAATAGTGTTGAGAAGTTATTTGATATTAAATATGAAACGAGGGAGGCAAGTGCAGAATGGTTATTTGAAATCACGAAAGCATATATAAGTGACAGTTGTAATGGTGATTCTATTGAATCAACTATTCTAAAAAATAAGAATTCAGATTATTATCACTTCATTGAAGCGTTTCTAAAATCGATTGCTATAATTAAAACATGGGAGAAAAGTACAAGATACAACTTTGAAGCTTTGTTAAAAAACAAAACGAGGTTTATTTGGTATAACACATCTCTTGTCGACACCAAAGACACAGAAGTTGACATCTTTGATCGTATCAATGCCACCAAGATAGATTTGAATAATGCCGAGTTGATAAAAGCTTTGTTTTTGCAGGAAGATAATTTTTGCTCTGAAACGCATCTGCGTGAACAATTAGCCATAGAATGGGACGACATAGAAAAACGCTTGCAAGATCCGTCTTTTTGGGGTTTTGTTTACAGTACTCGACATCCATACCATTATTCTACCCATATTGAATATATATTTGATATGCTCCAGAATAAGACAAAAGACCAAAAAGATTCTTACTATTATACCTTTAATTGTTACTTTAAGAAGTATCCTCAAAAAGCCGAAGAACGTTTGGATTATGTAAAAAGTTGCTGGAAATCCATACGTGAAACGATGCTTATGCTGGAAGAATGGTATGGTGATAGAACATGTTATCATTATATTGGTTATTTGTTGGAATACGGGAAAACCGAGAAAGGTGAAAATATCACAGTTCCTTATTTGAAAAATATACTCGTGGGTGTTTCAAAAGATCGAAGAACAGCAACACTAAAGAAACTAGTTAAAAGTTCTTTGAAACAAATAACACCAGACAAACTATTTCATGGGAATGGAACAGGATACCTAACACAACTGTTGTTTCTGCTAAATATCCAAAGTGAGCAAATCCGAAAAAGTGAAGATGCTCGTTTTTCTTTTTCTAGTTACAAACAAATAAAGGAAAATCCCGGTTGGAATGAGGAACATGTTGCATCAAATACCGACTATATCCCAAAATATGAAGAGAAGGAAGGTCTCGCTTATGCATTGTTTGAGTACTTTACCGGGGTGGTACATACTGATGAAATGGGATTTGATGATTACAAAAATAGAGTAGAGTCTATGTATCCCTCAGATAAGGGAGCTCAAGGTGTTTGCAACAAAATCTGGGATTTTTTTGATTTACCAAAGTCGGAAGAGGGAGAGGAGAAATTGAAAAACATTTATGCAGACATTATGACCTATTTCGATGCAGAAGGTGACGAAGCATTTAAAGAAGATGTGACTTTAATAGGTGGTAAAAACACAAAAGACGAAAAAGATTTTATCTGGAATTTTGCTTTACTCAATGCCACAACAAATAAGAGTTATGGCAATGATATTTATCCATTGAAACGAAAACGGATTATGAGTGACGAGTATTATATTTATACTCCAATTTGTACACGAGCCCTTTTTGAGAAGGCCTATAGCAAAAGGCTCTCGAATTTGATGATTTGGGGCAGGTCTGATGCAAAGGACTACTGGGATTATATTTGCGACTGTCTTTCGGAATTTTTACCTGATAATTTTAATATCCCATTTTCACTTTAAATAAAATAAATCGATGAATACTATTATGAATCCGAGTTTTAAAGGGGAACGGATGAGTTTCCTTCAATTGATTGAAAAGTACAACATAGTTATTCCTGTGATTCAAAGAGATTATGCACAAGGGAGAACAGATGATGATCATGTGACAGAAGTAAGAAGAAACTTTGTTAAGAATCTAATCTATTATTTAAGGGATGAAGAAAAATCATCGCATGATTTAGATTTCATTTATGGTACAGTAAACAAAAATAATAATAAAGAAGAATTTGTCCCATTGGATGGTCAACAACGATTGACCACATTGTTTTTACTACATTGGTACTTGGCTGGCAGAAGCGGAAGTTTTGATGCATTTGCAAAAAAAATGCAGGTGGGAGACAATGAGTTCAAATTTGCATATAAAACTCGCAGTAGCTCGAAAATGTTCTGTGGAAGACTGCTGTCAAAATACACAATACACAATAATGAAGGTACTGAAGAAACAGATGTTTTTAGAGAACTAGCCAAGTATGAAAAAGAACGAGAATCTCAAACATCGTATATTTCAGAAACAATACAAAATCAAGGATGGTTTTTCAAATCGTGGCTTAATGATCCAACAATAGCGGGAATGTTGGTTATGCTGACAGAAATTGATGAACAATTCAAGAAGATATCAGAAAACTATTCTTGGGATGAAGCATACGACCGTTTATGTGAAAATGAAAAGCCGCCTATTACATTTCAATTGTTGCCACTTAATGGATACGACAGAACAGATGATTTGTACATTAAATTAAATGCTCGCGGCATTCATCTTAGCGATTTTGAAAACTTCAAAGCTCGAATAGAAGAATTGATGAAAATGGATAAAATGGATGAAAGGTTTTGTGAAGATTTCAAGAAGAAAATTGATATTGAATGGGCGGAGTATCTATGGCAATTTCGAAGTACTGGAGATAATACAGATAATACGGATGCCATTATGGAAAACCTTTTCAAAAATTTCATTGCGCTTAGCTATCGCACGGATAAAACGGATGGACTAAAAGAAAGGATGGACTATCTATTAGAGCAAAATAAGAAGAAGTTGCGTTTTACTTTTTCGCAATATTGTGAATTAGATGTGATGCATAGACGTGACGAAAAAATCAGTCCTAAGCGATTGGATTGGGAAAAGGAAATGATTAAGTCCATTGATAATATGTTTGATGTCTTTTGTAACGACGAAACTACTCCAGGGAAAGCCAATTGTAAATTTTTGAGAGCAAGCCAGTACATTACAATAAACGGAAAGATCAAACCCGAAGCAACCTATCCAAACAGACTGAGGCTTTATGCTTATTTACAATATTGCATTAAGCATAGAGGATCAATTGACAATAATGATTTATGCCAATGGATAAGACTTGTAAGAAATTTACAGGACGCAACTGATATCAACGGTTCTGACGAGTTTTATCAAAGTCTTCGCAGCGTGGACGATCTTCTTTCAAATATTGGGAGTAAAAATGTTCAAGACTGGCTTACAACAGATGCACGACATTATAATGTAAATTTCTTCCGTGGTCGACAAATGAAAGAAGAATGCATTAAGGCAGAGTTGATGGCCAGAGAAGAAGAGTTTGGTTTAAAAATTATTCGTGAAGCCGTGGGAAATGGTGATGATGATAGATATTTGACAGGTCAAATGGGATTTGTTTTAGAATTTGCTGGTGCGTATGAATTGTATGATGCAAATAAAATATCGAGTTTGCCTCAAGAAGAAATAGAAAAATTAGGGAATCGTATAAAGATATATTTAGTAAAATCACAGACAATATTAGAACACCACAAATCAAATATTAATGATTGCATGACAGAAAGATTACTGGAAAGAGCCCTGTTATCACTTGGTATGTATTTAAGAACAAATTCATCTAGAAGATACAACTTTTGTAACACAAGCGAGCAATATAATACTTGGAAAATAATGCTCTACGTAGAAAATGACAACAAGTATTGTAGAGACATATTCAAAGCATTGTTGGATAACATTTCAATGGATAGCAATAGTCTTGAGAGTGAGTTGAAGAAAATAATACAAGATCATTCGGCGGATACGAGTGTTCCTGAATGGAGACGACTAATTATTAATAAAAAAGAGTTGATAGATTATTGTTCTAAAGGTTTTTTGTATATTGAGGATCCTTCTAGAATAGAAAACGACGATGTTGATGTGATTTTGTTAGGTCAAAGTCAAATGAATCATTATCATTCAGAACTTAGATCACTCAGTTTGTATAAGTCGTGCGAAAATGATCCACAAATTAAATATCATCCTCAGAAGAGCTATGATGAAGACACTTGTGTGTCAATACAATTTAGTAAAAACGGAAAACAGTATGAGTATTTATTGTCTTATTGGAATGGGGAATGGTCGTCTTGGACTCGAGATGAAAATGGAGACGATGTAAGTTCTGATTTTCCTTACGGAGTAATGATTGGGAAAGATGGGAAGGAAAGATTAGAAATGGTATTGGAATATTTAAATGGTAATAAGTATGATATAATTAGTAAATAAAATTAATCCTTTGTTTTATCATTCTACAAAACATAAAATACGCCTATTTAAAACGAATAGAAAATTTTTGATTTCCCCCACCACTACTTCACATTTCCCTTGAAAATTCGCAGTACTGTTGTAACATTTTTCAAGCGTGAAGTAGTTTGTGTAAGTTATTATAGTTCAAGAGATTTATCTCGGATTGGGTGTTTTCGAAATCGCCACTATATACCACAGCTCTTTTCACTACAGGAGTTTTTATCCAATTAGTGAGTTTCATTTTTATGCAAAAATGGAATACAATTCCAAAATTGCATAAAAATTTAAACATACGAAACATTTTGTTACATTTATTTTGTATCTTTATCAAAATCCGTTCAGAAAGCTTACGATTTATAGTGGCATGATTTGGAACCATCCCACAAAATTCCTTGATTTTCCGCACCACTACTTCACATTTTCATTGAAAATTCGCAGTAGTGTTGCGAATTTTACATATATTTGCAAAAAACTAAAGTGCTATGAATGAGCGGATTTTGCAAATTATCAACGACGAAAGCGTGTTTTTGTTTGGCGCACGGCAAACTGGAAAGACTACATTGCTGAAGAAACAGTTTCCCAATGCCATTTATTTTGATTTGCTTCAAACAGATGTGCTGAATCGCTTCAGACAACGCCCTGCTTTGCTGCGTGAGTCGTTGGAGCAAGCAAACGAGGGTACGTTGATTATTATTGACGAAATCCAGCAAATCCCGGAATTGCTCAACGAAATTCATTGGCTGATTACGAACAAACAAATACGTTTTATCTTGTGCGGTTCAAGTGCAAGAAAACTAAAACGGCAGGGCGTAAACACGTTGGGCGGTCGGGCAGTTCCACAATATCTGTTTCCGTTCGTGAGTTGCGAAATTCCTGATTTCAATATCGACCGTGCGGTGAACAACGGTATGATTCCCCGTCATTATATGAAAGAGAATCCAACTTCTTTGCTCAAAGCGTATGTGGGTGTGTATTTGCGTGAGGAAATACAGGCGGAATCGCTGGTGAGAAACCTCACGGGCTTTTCTCGTTTTTTGGAAATTGCCGCGATGACCGACGGCGAAATGGTTAATTATCTGAACATTGCGTCGGATTGTGGCGTGAGCGCAAATACGGTGAAAGAGTATTTTCAGATATTGGAAGACACCCTTGTGGGCTATATGATTCCTGCTTTTACGAAGAAAGCTAAACGGAAAGTCGTGCAATCGCCACGGTTTTATTTGTTCGACGTGGGCGTCACCAACTATTTGTTGGGACGCACAAACTTGCGGCGAGGCACAACAGACTATGGTCATGCGTTTGAACATATTGTAATTCAAGAGCTTGTCGCGTATTTAAACTATACCGACAATCCAAATAAACTTTCGTATTGGCGAACATATACGCAGGTCGAAGTTGACGTGATTCTTGGCGATGCAAAAGTTGCGATAGAGATCAAGTCGGCTGAAGAAGTTTTACCCAAACATCTTAAAGGATTGAAATCCTTTGCCGACGAACATCCCGATTGCCGACGGATAATTGTATCGCTCGATAGATTCAATCGCGTTGTTGATGGCATTGAACATATCTATGTATATGACTTCTTCAAGAAATTATGGTCGCATGACATAATTTAAAATCATTGAATTTTCGCAGTACCACTTCATATTTTCATTGAAAATTCGCAGTAGCGGTGCGAATTTTAACAAAAAATCAGAATTTTAAAACCTCTGCTTCGATATGGCACATCTTTGTTGTTTGTTTGTGAAAAATTAAACAATGTACACAAAATGTAATAGTGGAATGGACTTGACAGGAATGGACAAGCAGCTGAAAAAACTGATCGCCACTTCGTTGGGCGAAAACGATTTTGAAACCATCTCATGTTCCGAGACGAGATTTGTGGCAATTCAAATCTGGAATGCGTGCGTAAAAACGTCTGTCGCACCTATAGATTTTTATGATGTAAGAAACTTTCTTATTGGGAATCAAAACACGTGCGACAAGGCAGTTTTTGCGTCGGTAGGTCGTGGGGAAACGCTTGGAATGGCTATGCAGGATATTTATACAAAGCCATTTATCAACGAATTATCCTTCACAAACACACCAGATTTTCTGTGTCGCATTATGGTTATTATTACCCTGCAAAATGAAGATTTGGAAC
>JAEEGL014760074.1_pt1 | contig 14832 bp, 12 predicted proteins | sample 9134231 | NCBI WGS metagenome assembly JAEEGL01 (sample SAMN16246548, study PRJNA631951) | gut metagenome | biome: gut microbiome; feature: rumen; material: fiber-attached | host: Bos | place: Iran: Karaj | collected 2018-10 | reverse complement strand
TGGAAATGCCGATGAACACATCTCCCGCACATCCCTGCGCCTCGATCTGGCGTGCGAACAAGCGGTCGAACCCGTAGTCGTTGCCCACGGCGGTGATGATGGACGTATCGGTGGACAGCGACAGCGCCGCCAGGCCCGGGCGGTCGAAGCTGAACTTGTTCACGAGTTCCCCGGCCATATGCTGCGCATCGGCCGCGCTTCCGCCGTTTCCGGCCCACATTGTCTTGTGGCCGGCACGGTATGCGTCGACCATCAGGCCGGCGATGGTTTCGATGGTTTCCAGAAGGGCCTGATCGGCCAGCAGGGACTGCCTCACACGAACGGATTCCTGAATCTGTTGTCGGATTGTATCATTCATAATTCATAGATTTTCCTCAATTGTTCCATTTTGAAGTCCCAGGTCAGGCGATGCAGATGCTCCCGCCCTCCGCCGGACATCGAAGCGATTTCCTCCGGATTCGCATACAGGCCGGAGATGATGGAAGCAAAGTCCCTTTCAGCCCGTTCCGGATGGACGCAGGGTACCTTTCGTCCGATTCGGTCATCGACGAGGGGGCCAAACCCGCAGATGTCAAAACAGACGATGGGGAGTCCGGCGGAAATCGCCTCCGTGATGACGGTGGACGTCACTTCATGGACGCTGGTGAAAAGGAATAAATCGCAGGAGCGCATCCATCGGATTACTTCCGGATGCGGGACTTTTCCATGCCAGACAACCCGGTCGGAGACACCCAGTTTGCCAGCCAAGGTACGGTAAAAGGCGTTCTCGGCCTCGCTGCCGGAACCCAGGACATCCAGGACGATGTCCGGCTGCGGCAGCCGGGCCAGCACCCGAAGCGCCAGGTCCAGTTTTTTCCCGGGAATGAAGCGGCCGACCCACAGGATATGGAACCGGCCGTCCGCAAACGGCGTCCGGGAAAGCATCACTTCGCTGTCAAGTCCGGTCTCCGGGATTACGGCCAGGGGCTTGGCCGGATACTTTTTTTGCAGGAAAGAGCGCTCGTCTTCCGTCGCGCACAAGACGGCGGAAGCACGCGCGACCGCTTGATGGACCCGGGGGGACGCATGCATCTGCAGGCAATTCAACGCATTCTTGAGCCGCATCTTGAGCCGCCTGGCCGGTGAATCCTCGCGGAAGAACGCGACAGGGTTCTGGGACATGCCCCCGATGGGCCCCCAGACATACCGGATTCCGGGAATCTTCCACAGGAATCCCGGTTCCCGGAAACCGACCATGTTCAACTGATGGATTACGTCGATCGGGACGCTTGAACAGATCTCCCGCGCAAGCGCGAGCGCCCGTTTCTGCCATTTTCGGTAATGCCAGTAAAATCGCCAGTCGCCCTGATTCCAGCACATCTTCCGGATCCGGTCCGATACGGGAAGGTAGTGGAAATGCATATTCTTTCCCTGGGGCAGCGCAGGCAAAGCCGCCTCGATGCGGTCCCGGAACTCCCCTTCCGTCAGGATGAAGAGTTCATGGTCCAGGGCCATATGGACACACCAGTTCCAGCCCATTCCGGGTTCGCTTCCCATGTCGGGCGAGACAGCATAGGCATTGACCAGAATCTTCATCATCGCACGTCCACTCCTTTGAAACGGTTGCCCACGAAACTGTCCATCCGGGCGGGCAGCCGGAAAATGAACTGATGCCTCCCTTTTCCGGAAGGAGGGATCACCTCGTTCCTGTACATCCGGACTTTCACGCCTGTCACGCCGGAAAGGGCGAGCGCCGTCCGAGCTTCCGACAATTCCCGAATCCGGGAGAAATCGAAAACATTCTTGTCCATTTCGATGGAACGCACCAGCGGGGTCAGCGTGATAAATCCGACGTCCTCATCTTCATAGATCAGGCGGTTGTTCTTGAAAACGACCTCCCGGCCGCCAAATTTGAAACTGTCATTCGTGCGGTGCCTGCGGAAGCGGAAAGTATTCCCCAGTATGTCGTACCGCTCAATCTGGGGCAAGGGGTAACTGTTCACGAACTGGTTGACCATCTCATTGTTACGCAGGACGACACGGCGGACGGAAGACAGTTCGAGATTGCCGTCCTTCTCCGTGGCGTCAAAGAGACAGTTCTCGATGAGCATCCGCTCCGTGAGCACGTCACCGACAACGGAGAGGAGCCCCACATACGGCTGGCAGGGATACTGAAAGAACCGGCAGTTCCGGATCAGGATATCGTCGCAGCTGCCGCCGGGATACCCTTTCCGGGTGAGATTGCCCACCTCCACGGCGAACTGGCCGGCTTTCACGTCGCATCCGTCCATTTCCAGACGCTCGACATGCTGCCAGAGGTTGTATACCTTCACCAGAATGCCCGCGCCATCCGAAGAAACATTCCTGAAAGTCAATTCCCGTCCGATGACTTCGAAATAATAATAGATGCGGAATTCATGCAAGTCTCCGCCCCATCCGGGCCTGTTGATCACCTCGGCATTGTCCTGAATATGGATGTTCTCGAAGACGAAAGTGTCGCCGGGACCTTCCCGCACCGGATTGCTGAACAGACATTCCAGCCTATGTTTGTATCCCCACTTGCCTTTTTCCGCTTCTCCCTTGTCCGAAGGGAGATACAGGGTCACTCCGTTTCCATGGACCACCATCCGGTCCCGGTTGAGGGAGATGGGATACCAGCGTTCCAGCCAGTAGGCACCCCGGGAAAAAGTCACCTCGTTGAACTTCATCACATTGGACACAATCCAGTAAGGGCTGTTCCCTTCCAGCCGGAACCAGAGGTCCTCCGCTTTTCCGCACCAGCTGCCTTTCAGGATCACACCGGCCATGACTTCGTCCTCGCCCCGGACGGACAGGCCGGATTCATTTCCCACGACTGTTCCGTTACGCAAGGTCCCCTGCGTGAGGTCCAGAATACCGCCGGATTCCATCGTCACCGTCGCGCCGCCCAGATCCACATCGCCTTGTATCCTGTAGACACCGTTCTGAGGAGCCGGCCATCCGGCCGACGCCAGGCAAGACCAGGAGACCAGGAGAGACAGCGTAATCAGCATCAACCTTTTCATAACTGCGAGAGCATCTGTTCCAACGTCGGAAGGAATTCCATCGGCATAAGGGAATCGCGCAGCCGGACGGGGCCTTCCCGGACGGGGCCGCTGAGCAGGCGGTTCAACGCGGCCGTCATCTCCGGGACGGATTCCGGATTGAAAACCGTCCCGTTCAGTCCTTCCTTCACCAGAAAGGCCGATCCGGCACGCGCCGAAACGGCGACCGGGCATCCCCCGACCAGCGCCTCGTTCACAACGGCTCCGAAAGCCTCCTGAACGCTGGGAAGAACCAGCACGTCGGCCAGGTTGTACCAGGCCATCAGGTCCGGCCCTGACAACCTTCCCAGGAAAAGAATCCGGGCAGATCCGGCCGCCTCCCGTTGGAGTGTATCCTGTTCCACTCCGTCTCCGACAAAGACCAGGACCGCCCGTTCATCAACGGAAGTGAAGGCGGCCAGCAGCCGCTCCAGGTTTTTCACCGGGATCAGCCGGCCCACATACAGGACGATTTTCCGGTGTCGCAGACCCAGATTGTCCAGCCATCGTTCGGAACGCGGGACCGCCAGTTCCATTTCCTTCCGCAACCGCCTCTCATCGGCCATGATCGGGAAGAACACTCCTTTCCCGAAACGATTCCGATACCAGGCGACCGTCTCCGGGTTCGTGAGGACCAGGTTGTCCAGCCATTTGGGAAAAACCCGGCGGGCCCAGGCGTGGGAGCGGGTCAGATCCCGGCCGGTGAGCATATCCATGTTGTCGTCACATACGGAGACGACCTTGTAACGTCCCCGCATTCTCCATCGGAGAAAGAGGACGGACAACGCGGTCAGAGACAGTTCGGGAACGAAAACGACCTCGGGCTGATGTTCTTTCAAAAGCCGCCGGAGGAAGGACATCCGGACCACTTTCCGGCCGACCACATTCCTCGTTTCCATGCGGTTCGCCTCATATACGCCGATTCCGTCACAATAGGCGCCGCTGAAACAGGAATCCTCCAGCCGTTCATGCAGAAAATAGATGTCGCAGTCATGCCACCCGTACAATTCATTGCACAGGTCGACCCGGTACGGCGCATTGACGATTCCCAGGAAGAGGTTGTGTTTCATAAGGTTCTCAAGAGTTCCCCGAGACGGGCCGTGCCGGCCTCGAAGGAAAAACGGTCCGAGTAAATCTTCAACGCCTCTTTCACATTCGGATGCAGGGCCAGCATCCTGTCCAGCGAATCACGGAAAGACGCCGGATCGTGATACGGGAACAGAGTGATGCCCAGGAAAGGTTCATACCCGCGGGCGGAAATCTCATGCGTGAGGACAGGGAGTCCGGCGCGGAGACCGTCCATCACGCGCAGTTTGACTCCCCCGCCCTTGCAGGTGGGACAGATGTAATACCGGCCGCGGGCCAGGACAGCATCCATGTCCGCCGGCGTGTCGATCACCTCGATGTCCCGTTCCGAAGCCAGAGCCTTCAGTTTCGGTCCCGGCCGTTTTCCGGCCAGAATCAGCTTCGCATCAGGGACCGATTCCAACAGGACGGGGTGATAATCCTTCATCCATGGAATCAAGGATTCCTCCGCCTGCCGGGTGGATAGGTTCCCGGTCATGACAAAGACCGGAGCGGCGACTTCCTCCCGGACGGGAAATTCCCGATGAACATACTCGAACACGCCCAAGATTTCCATCCGGGTCCGGCCCTGCGGATCATAGTGCCGGCGGAGCAGCTCCCGGTCCTTCTCGCACAGGACCAGATTCAGATCACTCTTCCGGACGGATTCCCGTTCTGATTTCAGAATGGCCGGAAGGGAGAGCGGGAGATAGTACGGTTTCTCGTTGTCCACCGTGTAATCCCGCTCGTAGTTGTTATGCACGGTAATCACCTTCGCACCCCGGGCATGCGCCCGGTCGATCAGCCCTCTGGAGGCCTTGCTGTTGTGGAAGGTGACGAGATCGAACCGCTCCTGCGAAATCAGTTCCGGAAACTTCGTTTCGAAACGGTGAGGAATCCCCTTGAAAAGCAGCCTGGCCGCCTTTCCGATCCGGGATGCCCGGTCCGGTACGGGAATCTGCCTGACGGCCGGATGGATCCGGGGGTCGGGAGCACCGTCCCCGGAGGGGAACATGAACACCGTTTCCTCCGCCAGCACGGCCATGGCATTGACATAGGCGAGCGTGGCGAAGATTCCTCCGCCGTTTCCGTTCATTTCGCTGTATGCGACAACCAGGGATTTCATTTCAGCCCATCCTCAAACCGGTTGCGGATCTTGACGGCAGGATTACCGCCCCAGATCTCATAAGGGGGGATGTCTTTCGTGACGACGGACCCGGCGGCGACGATGGAGCCCTTCCCGATACGGACCCCGGACAGGATGACGGCGGCCGTTCCGATCCAGACGTCGTCTTCCACGACCACCGGTTCCCCCTCCACGCGTTCGCCGTCCCAGATTCTCTGTCCCGGGACGTCGAACCGATGGTCCCGCCGCCCGACGAAAGACACCCTCGCCCCCGTCAGGATGTAGTTCCCGAAACGGGCGTTGCAGGCCACATCGGTATAGGGCCCGAACTGGACGTGGTCACCCACGACGATGTCCATGTTTCTGGCGAACGTCACATGTTTCATCACCCGGACGAAACCGTTGTACTTCACCCAAGGGAAAAGGACATGGAACTTCCACCACGTCCGCATCCGGTTCAGTACCTGGCGGACGGAAAAGTGCAGGCGGGATTCTCCCTTCATGGTATTGACAAACTCCATAAGTCTTATTTTGGATGGTCGACGGCATAACGGACGGCGGCCTGGATTCCTTCCGCCATCGCTTCCGGAGAAGCTTCCTCCGCATAAAAGCGATGCGCGGCGCGCCCCATCTCCAGATACTTCTCCGGATGGGCCGCCGCATCGGACAGGATCGGCGCCAGATCGGCGTCGTCTCCGTACAGGATACCGTTTTCGCCGTCCCGGATATTGTACAGTTCCCCGCCGGTGATGGCGTCCTGGCGGGTGACGAAAGGGGTCCCGTAAGCAAAACTCTTCAGGACGGACAGCCCGGCCTGATGGGGCGAGATGCAAAGCATGGACTGCTGGAACAGCTTCGAAAGCACATTTTCGTCGAAAACCGCATGGCAGAACACGACCTTTCCTTCCAATCCGTCCCGCCGGGCCTTTTCGGTGAGGACGGGCTCTTCACTCCCCCCGCCTACAATCAGCAGGTTCGGGAAGCTGTCCGGATCTCCGCAGGAAAACAGGGCTTCGCGGTACGAATCCATCAGGAGATCCACCCGCTTCTGGGCATAAAGAGAGCCGACGAACAGGAAATCCTTCCGGCCTTCCGGCGAATAGGGAGTCTGGGGGACGTCGATCGTGTTGTGCGCCACGAACAGGGTTTCGGCCGGTATGCCGCGTCCCGCCCAAACCGGAACAGGCTCCGGCATATAGAAGATGTTGGCCGCGCAGCGGCGCATGATGCGCCGGTAAATCCGGTCATCCCATCGCATCGGACCGCCCAGTGAATAATGCCGGTCATACGAGACCCGGATGCCGATGTCCCAGGAGACCGGAATGAACTTCCTGTTCCTCCGGAAAGGAAGGGCGCAGACCGAAGGGCGAGACAAGTGCGGTTGCAGGATGACAACGTCAAAACCGTTGCAAAAGGCCGTCAGGCCGGGCATCGTCCGGATGTCGCCGAAAGATTTCGTCTTCAGGACAGTGACCGGGAAAGCGGTTGCTCCCAATCCCTTTCCTTTCTCCACGCACGCGACTTCCAGACGGACTTCCCGGGCGACCCGTTCCAGGATCGGAACACGGTAGGGATAGAGCACATCCTGTATCAGCAGAACCCGGGGCTTATTCATCGGCGGTTTCCTCCAGAATATGCAGCAGTCTGTCTTCGAAACAGGCTTTCATGAATTGTTTTTCAAAGCGTTCCCTGCCGGCGGCGCCCATCCGGGTCCGGAGGGAAGCGTCGACAAGAAGCGTTTCCAGGCAGCGCGCCAGTTCCGTGGAATCACCTTTGCGGTACAGAAGCCCCGTTTTACCGTCCTCCACTTCATCGGGAATGCCCCCCTCCTCGCTTGCGACGACCGGCAGCCCGGCCGACATGGCCTCGAGAATCACCAGCGGGAAACAGTCTTCACGGGTGGGATGGACAAAAATGTCCGCCGTCCGGCAGGCCGACGCTTTCTCTTCCCCATACAAAGGGCCGTCAAAGCTGACGTTCCCCTCCAATTCCCGTTCCCGGGCCATCCTTTCAAAGGACTCGGCGGAAAAACCGGGGAAAATGCTGCCGACGAACCGGGCATGGAACGGAATGCCCCGGTCTGCCAGGGCGCGGCAGGCATCCAGCAAATCGCAGGCGCCCTTGCTGCCGAGCACATGGGACATGAACAGCAGAACCGGTACTCCGGTGCCGTCCCGGACAGGAACCGTCTCCAGGACAGGGTCGATGCCATTGGGGCACAGACGGACATCGGAGCGGTCCACATAGCGCGCGATGTCAGGGTACAACCGTTCCGAAAGCAGGATGACTTTCGTTCCGGCGAAGAAGGTCCGGAACTGCCGGTCATATCCCGGACGTTCCGCAAGGGCCGAAACACCTTTGTTGTGCAGGTGCAGAATCACCCGGCAGCCTCTCCGTTTCAAGAAACGGACGACCAGCCGGTCCTTCCGGAATCCGAGGGAGCGGAACGACGGGGTGACATAGACGATTTCCGGCCGGAACCGCATCACTTCCCGGAATACGCGCAGAAGCAGACGGGAAACAACCCGGATTTTTCTCCAGGAAAAACGGTCTATCTCCTCCATCGACCGGGAGATGGAATAGTTGACATACCGGCACTCGAAACGATTCCTGAACGCCTCGCAATCCCGGACAATCTCCCCCATCACCGCAGCGCCGTGAACCGGCGGCGGCATATGCATCAGGAACAGGATTCTCGGTTTGCTCATCAGGCGAAGAGATTACGCAGCCGTGTCCAGGCGCGAAGGGGAATCGAATGATAGCGAAGCGCCGATCTGCGGACACTCGGAATCACATCCACCGAGTCCGGAAAGCGGAAAGGGCCCGGCCGGGAATCCAGGTCGAAACGGAACCGGTTATAGCGCGGGCAATGGGTTCCGGATCCGTCGAAACCGGCCGAGGCGTCGACCAGACTCCTGACCGGGAACAGGGAAACCTTCCCCTGCATGAATTCGGAGAAACAGAAACGAATGGCCCAGGAGGCGTTTCTGCCTTCCCGCCAGGCACGGAGCAGGGCCGGACAGTCCGAGCCGCCCCACGCCGCAAAAGCGCGGCGATATTTCTGCAAGTCAGCGGGCGTAGGGTTCCAATCGACCGAATCCCACCGGTCCTTCCAGGTGGCCCAGCCCCACGAGGAGCTGCGGGGGCAGAAATAAGCGTCAGCAGCATAATCTTCCGGCATACGGACCCGGTTGGTATACCCGCAGACGGAGAAGACACGTTCCTCCTCCGCATATCGGTCCAACCCGTCCCGCATGAACCGCAGGAAACCCGGCTGCACGGTCAGGTCATCCTCCAGGACGATCACGGAGGCATGGGCCGTCAGCACACGGTCAATTCCGCCGATGACGGACGCTCCCAGACCCAGGTGGGTTTCCGATTGACAGACCTCAAGGCTCCGGAAGCCGCGACTGGAACGGGCGGTACGTGCCGTTTCATCCACCAAGGTCCGGTCCTTCCCATCCGCCGGCCCGTCCACGAATACCGTCACATCCAGATCCGCCGCCCCGTCACAAGCGGCCAGCGAAGCCAGGCAAACCCGCAGGGCCTGCGGACGCCGATAAGCGAAGACGGCGACGGCGGTATCCATCATTGTCCGATCCATTGTTTCCAAACTTTCATCGCCTCATTCCGGGGCGTGTCGGGAGGTAGTGACAAATTTTCACCGATATAACTCTCCGGGTCATCCTTCCGGACATAGAGGCGGCAGCGGCCGTTTACGACATTCCCGGTCACGCGGTTGGCCACGTTGGCCTTCTCCACCCTGCTGCCGGCCATCCGCTGAACCTTGTGCCGCTTCCGAAGGTCGATGCACCAGGAAGGATGGACATCCAGCACCAGATTGTCCTCGATCCGCACCCCGACGACTCCGTCGTCACAGAAAATGCCGCGGTTTCCGTGGTGGCCCCGGATGTCATGGATATAGTTGCGGCGGATGACGGTGCCCGCATTCTGGGTCCATACATAGATGGCTCCGGAATCGATGAGCATGCGCATCGGCTTCTGCCGGAAAGCCTCCGACATCCGGATTTCATTGCCCTCCACGAGCCCGGACGAAACCGGATCCTCCGTCTCCTTGAAATGGGTGCCAACGCCCACGGCGGCATAGGCGAAATCCTCAAAGACGTTATCGGCGATCCGGAATTCCGGTCCCTTGCACAGGACGACCGGCGCATTGGTGAGGGCGAGGCCGATGTCCCGGAAGGAATTGCCTTCCACCCGGGCGTCAACAGAGGCAGTATCGGCCGAAAAACAGCCCCTGTAGCAGCGAACGGCCTCATTGTCCCGGAAATAGACATGACTTGCCGCTTCGCAGGACACCACCGTGCTCCGGATTCCTTCAAAGGTGCAGCCGGAAACAACCGTCGAATCAGCCTGAAGGTTTCCGAACCGAAACAGCGGCTCCCCCGCCCTGTTTCCGAGGAAACGGATTCCTTCCGTCCGGAAAGCGCCCAGCCGGCTGCCGTCCAAGTTGCAGAACGTGGATGCCATGCAGCGGTGAACCGGCTCCTTTGTCCTGTCCGCCGGATGATTGATCATCCGATACCTGGGCAGGCATCGCCCGAAACGGAACTCAGTATACCAGGCGGTATGGTGTGTTCCCTGCCTTTCCAGATAGGCCACGCCCTTCGATATGCTCAGTACCTTGTACAGGGCGCCCTGAAACCATTGCGTCAGGACCATATACACATCGGCGGACTCCTCGGCGGAAAGGTCGGGCTCGCTGACCCGCAGCCGGAACCTGTCCCGATGCTTCAACGAAGGGATCGGATAGAGTTTCGCGTACTTGACCGGACCCATCAGAGAGGCGTCGGCATCTTTTTCCAAGTCCGCCCAGCCGTCTTCCGGCGGAAAAGACGGCGAGTCCGCATCGGCCGCAACTATGCGGGTGTCCTTTCCGGTCAGGACGATTTCCAGTTCCGGACGGTCCAGACCCTGCAAGTCCAGGTGATTCTCCCGGAAAAAGAAAGTCCCGGGACCGAACTCCACCCGGATGGAGGAAGCATCCGGCAGGAGCTGCTCCACCGCGGCGGGGAAAGCGTCAAACTCCTCCTGCGTGCGCACCGGAATCACTTCCGGGACGCCCGCGAGGAGACTGATGAGCAGCTGGAGAATCATCGGCCGATGGTTCGGAAGCGCCCCCAGGAGGCCTTTTTGCGGGCGGGGTCAAACGCATTGTCATGCAGTTCGCCTACGCGGTCCGTATTGTACATGTACAGGAAGTAAGCCAGCAGCGTCAACGTCTCGGCCAGGCCGAAGTAGGACAGTGTCGCCGCCCCCAGGAGGATGTAGATGGCGACCGACTTGCTGATATAGGACTTCCGGGCGGCCAGTCCCTTGATGCAGGAGACGATGACGGTGATGACGGGTATCAGGCCATACTGATGCCACATGCCGAACAAGCCGACGTCGGAATGGAAGATACCCTCCGCTCCGAGCCGCTGAAGAATGTTGTTGACGTAGCCGGAAATGAAACCGTCCCCCAGGATGTAGCGGATGAAGCCCTCACGCCGGGCGAACATATACCCCATCGCCTTGATCCGGTTATAATCCGGGTCGGAAAGCTGGGTCATCGTCTCGTCATACAGCAGGCCCCACTGACTCGCCGTCATCGCAACCAGGAACAGGCCGGCGACGAGGATCACCGCCATCATCAGGAGCTTGCGGGCGCTCATTTTCATGTCCCAGACGGCGAACATGGCGACGACGACCGCCACCAGGATGGCGGTACGGTTCTGGATCAGGAAAATGATGCCGAACAGGAAGAACACCCAGAACAGATTTCTGGAATTGAACCGGGCCATCAGCCGGTCAAGGGCCATGATCAGTCCCAGAACCACATAACGGAAGCCCTGCACCGTGAACACATAGTCGCCGTCATTCTCCAGGAAAGAGGAGTATTCCGGCACAGGGACCAGATTGACATTCACGAAAGAGACGATCAGGACGATGATCAGATAAATGACGGAGAAACTGTACAGAGCGCTGCGGATCTCCCTTTCCGTCGGCCGGATGGCGATGAACACGGGGAACGCGCAGAAATACAGCATGTGGCGGTTCGTCAGGATCGACCGTCCGAAGCTCTGCCCGTAATACAGCAGCGCCGGTATGAACGACAGGACGATGCCGGCGAGGAACCACCAGAAAGGTTTCAGCCACGGGAGATAGTCCCTGATGTGCTTCCGCCGGTAGAACGTGAACAGGATGAACAGCGTGATCAGGTATAAGGTGAAACCGCCGTCCACGCCCAGCCTGCCCGTAATCGGAATCAGCTCGAAGAAATTGACCGACAGAATCATCAGCACGCAAAGCCATACGTCGATGATCCGCCGCTTCTTCCTGACCACTCCCCAGCTGTACCCGCTCATCTGAAACAAAGGATCAATCGGTAGAACATGCGGACAGCGAAAACGGCGGCGGCTGAATACCCTTTGTACCGCCGGTAATAATACGCCATGCTCCGGAATTGCAGCAGATCGCTCTCCTTCCGCCGGTAGGCGGAACGGATGACGGCCCCATGGTCGTGCAGGAGCGTGACCGAAGGACAATACCCGCACCCCTTGCCGATGGCCGACAGCCGTTCGCTGAGGATAGGCTCCTCGGCATAAAGGAACGTCCGCTCGTCAAAACAGCCGGCCCTGAAAAAATCATCGGTCCGGACCATCAGGAAAGAGCCCATCAGTTTATAGTGGAACCCCTCTCCGGCATTTTCGGCATAGTCCAGCCGGAATACCTTCCGTTTTTTTGCTCCGGACAGGAAAGGAGTCGATACATACATCCAGAAATACCGGTTCCACAAGCCGCGATAAGGTTCCGGACTCTGCCGGCGGCCGTCACGGCCCACGATGCAGGGGCCGGCCGCCCCGGCGTCTTCATGGGCGGCCAGGGCCGAAAAAATGGAGGCGACCACATCGTCAGACTGAAACCGGATATCGTTGTTGCTGAACACAATGGCTTCCGGCCGGACGTGCTCGCGGAGCCAGAGAGCCCCCAGGTTGCAAGCGGCCGCATACCCCTTGTTCCCGGAATGCAGAACCGTCACGCCGGGCAAGGCCTGTTCCAACGTATCGGCAGGTCTCTCTCCGCCGTTTTCCACGACCACTACGTGATACGGGACGGCAGTCCGGGACAGTTCCTCCCGGACATATCGGATGGTCAGGTCATCCGAACGATAACTGACGACAACGATTCCGACCATCCTTCCTAGGGACGATACTTTTGTCTGAGATACCCCCAGAAGGTCAGTCCTGATTCACAGTTCTCCCGGAGTTCCGTCTTGTAAGTCAATTTGAACAGGCCCGTGGTCTCTTCCATCGCGGCCATCCGGACCGGGTCATAGGGTTCGTTCAGCAGGGAGCGGAGCTCATGGAGCGCGGGATTCGACACGGGAACCCGGTCCATCATCTCCCGCATCCCGGCGTCCTTCCGGTACAGCAGGTCGAAGAAATAGTCAATCATCAGGTAATCCACATTCCGCCCTTTCCGCTCGAAATAGGCCCGGAACATGCGCTCAACCTTCCTGAAGAACGGAGACCCCTGGACGGCCCCGAGGCAGAAAGTGGCCCAACGGTAGCGGGAAACGGAAGCATTGTCCCCCCCTTCCTGCCTGACGGACATGAAGGGCGCCCGGAACCATTCGTCCCCCAAGGGTCCGGTCAGCAGCACGGTGCTGTCCAGCCACACGCCTCCGTAGCGGGACAGCAGTGCGCAACGGACGTAATCGGTATAGATGGCCGGCTTGATCCTGCCGGACGAAAAAGCACGCTCAATGCAGGGCGGAATATCCAAGTACTCGGGGATGTCCGGGAGGGACAGGAAAACAACCGGATGGTTTCCGGCATTCTCGCGGATGCTTTCCACACAGATCCGGTTCAGTTCCGGCATTTGTTCATCCCCCTGCAGCCAACACACCCAGACGGGCGGGACCGGAAAGGTTCCCGGGGCACCGGAGTCCGCAGGGGCGGCCTGGGAATCCGAAAGGACAATTCCCTCCAGGAAATCACCGATCAGCCGATGCTTCTCCTCATTCAGCCGGGAGCGTTGTTCCGCCTCCTCCGCAAAGCCATAACGGTTACGGTTCCCTATCAGTCGAACGGCATCCCGGAAAGGAAGAAGACAAAAGAGGTACAGATGGGCTCGGAACTCCCGTAGGGCGCCCCACCATCGGCCGGGGATGACGGACCGGATCAGATTCTTGATCTCCGGGTTGGGGAAGACGACCAGATGGAGCAGCAGGAAGTATGCGGCGGTCAGACCGGAAGCCAGGAAAAACCGGACATGGAACGGAACCCGTATCCGAAGAAGCAGGAACAGGAGGAGGGCCAGGGGAAGATTCCGCACCACCTCGACAAGGAGATCACGGACCGGGAAAGGGATCCGGATCTTCCGGGTGACGACGGCAAGGGCCCCCGCCAGCACCGCACACTCGGACAGAAGCCAGACAACAGCCGATCCTACGGCCTCCATCTTCCTGACCAGCAGGATGTTCAGCAAGACTCCGACGACTGCGCCGACGATGGAATTGACCAGAACCTCGCGGTCGTGCTTCTTCGGCAGCATCGTCTGAAGGACCAGGACCTGTTCCAGGCCGATCACCAGAATCAGCGGCGCGACGATGCGCATCGGGATCACAGCCCCCTCGTATCCCTTTCCGGAAATGAGCCGGATCAGATCCGCCGCCTCCGCCTCCAGCAGCAGCACGAGCGGAACGCCCAGGCAGAAAAGGACCCGGATCACCGTCAGGACAATTTTCCGGAACTCCTCCTCGCGTCCTTCGGCAAGCACGGCGCTCAACCGGGGCAGCATCACGGCCGTGAAGGCGGTGAACAAGGCGATGACCATGCCGAAGATCTTGGCAGCGGATCCGTAATAGCCCACTTGCTCCGCTGTGGAGACAAATCCCAGGTAGACCGAGTTGAACGACGTGTACATGGATGCCATCACCGTGTACAGGCCGATCAGGAAGAAGGGCCCCAGCACGCTCCGGATGGAAAGGCCTTTCCCTGTAAAAGAGACGAAACGCCTGGAATACAAGAGATTGACCAGGGCGTTGGCGACAATGGTCAGGCAGAGGAGCAGGTAATAGACGCCGTAGTCGTCCGGTTTCCGGACAAAAATGAAAACAGCGGCGACATAGAGGGTGCGGACCGCCACGGAACGGAGGGTAATGTACCGGAAATCCTCAAGCCCCTTGAAAAGCCACTCCATGCACAGGAAGTTCGCCAGCAGGCGGACCACACCGATGCCCATCAGTTCTTTGTGCTCATAGAGCTTGGGAACGCAGAAGATGGCGGCCACCAGGGCGGCCGCGGCCAGGAGAGACGTGACGGCATTCAAAGATGCCAGACTGGAGAAAACCTGGTTCCGCCGGGTCCGGTCGTCCCGGACCGCCGCGATTTCCCGGACACCGATCGTCGTGATTCCCATCATGGAAAACATGATGAAATAGTTCACCACCCCGTCCACGAAATTGCAGATGCCGATGTTCGTGACGCCCAGCACCCTGGACACGTACGGATACGTGATCAGGGGGAAAATGTAATTGGCCAGCGTCAGGAGGGCGCTGTAGAAAAAGTTTTTCTTCAGGCTGGGCATTTACCG
>JAEEGL014601660.1_pt1 | contig 14832 bp, 23 predicted proteins | sample 9134231 | NCBI WGS metagenome assembly JAEEGL01 (sample SAMN16246548, study PRJNA631951) | gut metagenome | biome: gut microbiome; feature: rumen; material: fiber-attached | host: Bos | place: Iran: Karaj | collected 2018-10 | reverse complement strand
CTTTATATTTTCCCCGGGGGGAGAATTGGTTTAATTGGTTCTGGTTAGGGTGATATTCCGCCGGGGCTATATAGGCATGGTGGCGCCAGTAAATGGCCCCGGATTCACCCTTTAAAAGTATGCCTAAAGTCCTATCATCTTAACCAGAAGTAATTACTACTATATTTAAAAAGGAGAGAACAATAATGAAAGCCACCAAAACAATTAACAAAGTAGACTCCATAATGGAAACTCTAGCTTTTGTATTAGCCATTATATTTTTAATGGTCGCTTTGTACGAGAGTAGATCCGAAATCTCTGCAATAATAGTGGAGTTTAAGGAATTGACATATTCTGTACAGCGTGAAGATGTGTTTTTGCCAACTATAGCAATGAATCCAGTCGATCCAATAGTACTAGAACATATGGATGATGAACGTACTGACGAACAGAGACGTATTGACACGTATGAAAGATATTCTAAAGAGATAGGAGAAGCTTTAGACGTGGATCCATATTTGATCTTGGCTGTAATAGAAGCCGAATCACATTACAATCCAGATGCACATGGCGGTGGAGCGGTTGGACTCATGCAATTAATACCTTCGTGTCATAAGAACACAATGGCAAAGTACGGATATTCTAAAGAAGATTTGTTTGATCCGTATAAAAACATACAAATAGGTGCTGAATACCTATCGTTGTTAACTCACAAGTATGATGATATTTCATTTGCACTTGTGTGCTATAATAAAGGTGAAGGCGGCGCACTTTCTTCAGGTGTCAAAAGTACAAAGTATTCGGAACATGTCCTGAACATTTACAATAAACTAACAGGAGGTGATATTTGATGAGAGCTAGAGTTAAAAGTAATGATGCATATGATAGACCGCCTGCCCTCACTCCAGAATTGGCCGAACAACGATGCATAGAAGAATCGTTTAAATTGGCTGAGGCGCAGTTAAAGGCCGGCACAGCTTCGCCGTCGGTAATAACACACTTTTTGAAGATGGGCGCCGAGCGGGCTAGATTGGAAAACAAAAAGTTAGAGGCTGACATACAGCTTTTGAGTACTAAAAACACATCCATTAAGAATGCAGAAACATCGGCCGAAACGTATACTAAAGCGATGGAAGCTTTTAAGACGTATGCCGGTATTGATGACGGTGACGACAATTGGGATTATTAAGGACTTATAACGAAATGATCTTACTACCGACTTTTGAAGACCGATTCAAGTATTTGAAACTAGGAGGAAAAGTTGGAGGCGAGACTTTCGGATGGGATCGGTATTTTAACCAAATGTTTTACAAATCAACAGAATGGCTTCATGCTAGACAAGAGGCTATTCTTAGAGATAATGGATGTGATTTAGCAATAGAAGATAGAGAGATCATGGGCAAGATAATAGTTCACCATATGAACCCTCTGACTTTGGATCAAATAGAATCTGGCGGACCAGAACTGTTTGATCTTAGGTATTTGGTGTGTGTTTCTCATGAGACACATAATGCTATACATTATGGTGACGAGCATTTACTGATACCAACCAATTTTGTAGAAAGAAAACCAAACGACACATGTCCTTGGTTACAGTGAAAGGAGATAATCATGAGCTTAAATTTTGTTGATATGGATAACAAAGAAGAATACACCAAATACAGTAAAAAGAAGAAACATGACAAGTTTATTAAAGACAATAAGTTTGCTACTAAGACCGAATCTTCTTTTGAGAATACCGAAGACCTTACGGATGCCGATAAAGAACTTCCCCCTGGAGATCTTTACGGAAAAGTAATAAAGATCGATCAGCTTAGAGTCAGAAATGCTCCGGAAGGTGACATCATATGTCTCATCAACAAAGGAGATGAAGTAGTAATAGTGTCTGACTTCGACGACATATGGTATAAGGTACAGCTCAAGAACGGTACTGTAGGTTTCTGCATGAAGGAATTTCTTATGACATTCAGCGAAGGTTTTAACGATAACCGGAGGTGTAAAACATGGCCGATAACAACGTAAATGAGACTGAACCGATTGTCGATACAGACGGAATTTACAATTCCATAAAGCTAATGCTTGGAATGGAACCGGATTATACGGCTTTTGACACGGACATAATAGTTCATATCAATACCGCATTGGCAAAACTTACTCAGGTCGGTGTGGGACCTAAAAACGGATACGAACTAGATCTTCAGGATCCGACAACTTCAAAATGGGAGGACTTCTTAGGTAACAATGCAAGTAAAGTTCTTAACATGGTTAAGACATATGTATACACACAGGTAAAACTTGTGTTCGATCCTCCTCAGAATTCTTATACTCAGGATCTTCTCAGAAAAGAGGCTGAAGAACTGATATGGAGAATTAATGTCGAAGCTGATGATTGGCCTAACACGGAAGGTTAACATATTTGTAACAAAGAAAGGGTGATGTTAATGCTTTCAAATACGGCTGTTCCTATTTATTACGGAGAATTTCGAGAGAAAGTTTTAAACGGTGAGATACCAGTTTGCGAAACTATAGAGATGGAGATGAATCGAATCGACAATCTCATAGCTGACGACCGTTATTGGTATGACGACAAAGCAGTTAATGGTTTTATAGCTTTCTGTGAACAGGAATTAACTTTGACTGACGGTTCTGATTTATATTTGTTGGATTCGTTCAAACTCTGGGCGGAACAAATCTTTGGTTGGTACTATTTCGTGGACAAAACTATATTTGTTCCAGGATCTGACGGACAACCAGGAGAATACGTTCAGAAAAGAGTAAAACAAAGGCTTACCAAAAAGCAATACTTGATCGTAGCTCGAGGCGCAGCGAAATCTATGTATGGAAGTTGTATTCAAAACTTCTTTCTTAATGTAGATACTTCTACCACACATCAGATAACAACTGCTCCGACCATGAGACAAGCAGAAGAAGTATTATCACCAATAAGAACCGCTATAGCTAGAGCTAGAGGTTGGTATTTCAAGATGCTAACCGAAGGAAGTATACAAAATACTACTGGAAACAAAGCTAATCGCCAAAAGCTAGCTTCCACAAAGAAAGGTATAGAAAATTTCATTACCGGATCACTTCTTGAGATCCGCCCCATGTCTATAGATAAACTTCAAGGTCTTCGACCGAAAATCTCAACAATTGATGAATGGCTTTCTGGTGACATTAGAGAAGATGTTATAGGAGCCATTGAGCAAGGTGCTTCTAAAATGGACGACTATTTAATAGTCGCTATGTCTTCCGAAGGTACAGTTCGTAATGGGGCGGGTGACACTATTAAAATGGAGCTTCTTGACATCCTTAAAAGCCAAGATAGCAAATTTGATTACATCTCTATTTGGTACTATCGTTTGGATGACATAAAAGAAGTTAATGATCCGGATATGTGGATTAAAGCTAATCCAAACATAGGAAAAACCGTTTCTTATGAGGCTTATCAGAAAGACATAGATAGAGCAGAGTTGGCTCCGTCTACTCGAAACGATATGCTGGCAAAAAGATTTGGAATTCCTATGGAAGGATACACATATTTCTTTACGTATAACGAAACTATTCCTCATAGACGTCATGATTTTTGGAAGATGCCATGCTCTATAGGAGCTGATCTATCGCAAGGCGATGATTTCTGTGCGTTTACGTTTCTTTTTCCTTTGTCAAGAGGCGATTTTGGAGTTAAGACTAGAAGTTATATTTCGAGTAGAACTTTAGCTAAATTGCCGTCCGCAGCCAGATTGAAATACGAAGAATTCATGCAGGAAGGAAGTTTGGCGGTTCTGGATTGCTCAGTTTTAGACATGATGGAAGTTTATGACGATCTTATGCAGTTTATAGAAGATTCTGAATACGAAATAAATTGCATAGGTTATGACCCTTACAACGCTAAAGATTTTATCGAACGTTGGGCTTCTGAAAATGGGGAATACGGTATTGTCAAAGTGCCTCAAGGTGTTAAAACAGAGACAGTTCCTTTAGGCGAAATCAAGATACTCGCAGAAGATCGTAAACTTATATTTGATCAGTCTCTTATGCAGTTTGCAATGGGCAATTGCGTAACACTTGAAGATACAAATGGTAATAGAAAGCTTCTCAAGAAGCGATACGAAGAAAAGATCGATAACGTGGCAGCTCTGTTAGACGCATGGGTTGCGTATAAATTAAACAAAGAATTGTTTGAATAAGGAGGAAACTGCAATGACTGATATTTTTCCGGAAAGCAGAGAAGAAGAAATCCTCGTTAGCACGATTAATGGAGAAGAGTATGACAAAGCTCCGGAAAGTCGTATTGAGGCTCTCCTTCTGGAATTAAAAGAAGTAATAGAAGAAGGTGGCGGAGGTGGAGGCGGTACTTCCAACTACAATCAGCTTACTAACAAACCTTCAATAAATGGTATTACGTTATCCGGAAACAAGACCAATGCTGATCTTGGAATACCAGATGTTCCTTTAACCGGTCTTGGTATGGGATCAAAAACGACATACAGTGCGTTATCTGGTGTTATAGACACCAATGTTATACTGTTTAGAACGCCTAAGAATGGTGATCGTTTAACGGTATTTATAGGCGATGAGATTTATCGTGAAGGTTTGGGAAATTATTTATCGTTAACCATATATGGCGAATCGTATAGTGACGTTTATACATATGGAATTTCCACGCCTGGTTCGGTTTGGGATGGCATACATAGAGTAAGCGGAATTTGTATATTTGAAGTTCATACAGACCTAAGTGGAGAAATAGATAAGTTTGATCTTATAGCGATGTATGAACCTCCGGTAACGCCAATTCCAGTTGTAAATACTGTTAGAGGACTTAGTGTCGATCTATCTTATAATAATGTCACAGATTAAGGAGGAATAAAAGATGCCAAAAATGAATTATTCCATTATGCCTCAAACAATAAGTATCGATAGAGTAAGCGATACCCTTGACGGAACTAATACTATATATTATGTTCCGAAAACAAGTTTGGACAATATCGCAGAAACACTTGGAGATGGATGGACTACTACAGAATTAACTAATGAAATAGCAACATCCTCTGTTAATTTCCGCGATAACAACTCTACTAGAGTGCTAGGTAACGAAAAAAGTATACCTTGTTTAATAAATCCTACAATGTATCCGTATCTTTATTTTCCTTTGTTTTATGCCAATAATATGGGACAGAATTTGATGGTTAACATTATTTCGTTATCCGGTACACTAATTACATGGGATGCTATTGGGGCTCATGGTACTGCTGTTAACACGATAGATGTATATAGTTTCAATTCAAAAACAAAAGCATTATGCGGACCGGTCGAAAATAATGGGAATAATACATCAGCTATAATATTTTCAGAAAATGGTGTAATGTGTCCGGATAGAGTACAAGGTAGTAATGGAACAAATGATCTTTGTGTTGTGTTGTCAGATTCGAATGGGGAATATTATACCACGCCGTTTAATAACATGCTGGTCGGATACACTAGAACTGTGTTTGAACCTGTATTTTGCAGATCGGATGCTAGTATTCCGTTCAATGGAATTTATGTATTAACAAGAGGCGATGATGATTCAGAAAAAACGGTAGTATTTAATAATATTACTTATAAAATATTTGGAGGTCCTCATATTGCTACCCGTCCAAATCGTCCCAAGTTAGTAGTTTCCAGCGAGATCGTAGGTTAACACATGTATCGATATTATAACCCTAATCCTTGCGGGCGCGCGGTAGGTGATTGTGCTGTAAGAGCTTTATCAGCCGCACTTGGTTTAGACTGGGATCAGGCAAAAGATCTCTTAGCTGAATTCTCTAAGAACATGTGCGATATGGATTCCTCGGATCAGGTATGGGGTGCGATACTAAGAGCTAATGGCTTCTATAGGCGCACCTTGCCTGATTATTGTCCAGACTGTTACACTGCAGAGGACTTCTGTCAAGATAATCCTTATGGAATATTTGTCCTGTCTTTTGGCGGGCATGTGGCTACCGTAATAGATGGTGTCCTTTATGACAGCTGGAATTCAAGTAACGAAATACCTATATATTTCTGGCATAGACCAGACTAAGGAAGGAGGATGAGATGGGCGCGATTGATCCTTTGATTCAAACGCTTTTGACGATTCTCTGTTCTGTACTCGCTTCGTCTGGAGTTTGGGCAGTAGTGCTTAAACTCATGGACAAAAAAGATGTTAAGACTCAGATGCTTATAGGTTTGGGTCACGATCGTATTATGTATTTGGCTACATCTTACATAAATCGTGGGAATTGGATAACGACTGAAGAGTATGAAAACCTGGTTGATTATCTTTACAAACCATATGAAGCTATGGGCGGTAATGGATCAGCAAAACGTCTTGTTGACGAAATAAAAAAGATGGACATAAAACCGAATGATTATGTTCCTCAGAAGGAGGTGTAAAGATGAAACGCACAGGCGATGAATGGTTTAAAGCGGCTCTTATTAGAGCTTTAAGAACTATGGCACAGACAGCATTGTCTATGCTCACAGTAGGTATGGCTATAAGCGACGTTGATTGGTTAAAGCTAATTTCGATTTCTGTTGTTGCTGGCGTTATCTCGATACTTACTTCTTTCGCAACAGGTCTTCCCGAAGCTACTACAGAAGGAGAGATAATAATAGATACTAAGTCCGATGACGCATCTGGTCTATTGGGACTTAACATAGATGGAGAAGTCAATAAAGAACTGCTCGAAAAGCTTAAAGCTCGCGGACATGTAAACCTGAGAGTTAAATGACTTCAAAATGAGAGGAGAAGAAAGGATATGGCCACCTATAACCCGATGAGCTACTATCAACCGCAGTCGATCGGAATACCTCAAAATCCAATGACTTGGGTTCAAGGTCCTCAGCAGGTTGATACATTTCCTGTTCAGTATGGAGGAACGGTTGTTTTATGGGACAAAGAGCAGCCAATTATTTACATAAAATCTGTAGATAATTTTGGCAACACCAACGTACAGATACTCGATTATACGTTTCGTAAAAACCAAGCTTCGACTGTTCAGGAGACACAAACGAACGAAGACGAAAAGAATTATGTCACTAAAGAAGATTTTAATAAGTTCACTGAAGATCTTCAGAAACAATTAAATGAAATAATGTCTAATTGTTCTAAAAATTCTCAAGAGATTAAAATTAATAGGAAGTTTAAGGAGGACTAAGGTATATGCCTAATCAATTATATTCTCAAATGAATCAACAGGCGAACCCCAACGATCCGATCAGTATTATTAATCAAATGAAATCTCAAGGTATGAACCCGATGCAAATAGCTCAACAGTTATATCAGATGAAACTTAATCCGACGCAGATAATGCAGCAGATGATGAATTCTGGTATGATTAGTCAGCAACAGTACAATACTGCTGCTCAAAACGCCGAACGAATGAAGTCTATGTTCGGAATGTAAAAGCCACCATAATAATGTGAACATACTGTCGAGGTATGTAAATATTTTATTAAAGGAGGTTCTAAAATGTTAGAATCTAATGGTAACATGTACATGCCGGTAGCTCCTGCTTATAGCTATGGAAACGGCGGTAATTGTATGTTCGGTGGAGACTGGGCATGGATTATCTTGCTGCTTCTGCTTGGCTGGGGTAATAACGGCAACAATTTTGGTGGTGGCTCAAATGGTCTCTATCCTTGGATGAACCAGGCAGACGCTATGAACGCTGGTTTCAGAGGAGTGCAGGTCAATGATCAGCTTACTGCAATCCAGAATGCAGTAGTGAACGGCTTCCAGAATCAGGCATCTCAGATGGCACAGTGGGGCTGTGATACTAAGCTCGGTATTGCCGACCTCAAGTACACGGTAGCAACCGAGAACTGTGCTGACCGTACTCAGAGTATGCAGAACACACGCGACATTATCGAAAATCAGAATCGCAATAGTCAGGCGATTCTCGATAAACTTTGCCAGCTCGAGCTTGATGGGGTTAAGAATCAGCTTGCTCAGGCTCAGAGAGACAATGTCAATCTTCAGAACCAGCTTAACCTTGCTGTTACGAGAAATGATCTCAACCAGGAGGTTGACGCTCTGTACAACAGACTGAAGAATTGTCCTGTAGGAACTGTGCCTGTATATGGATCTCAGCCGATATTCTCTTGTCCTGGTAGCGGTTGCGGCTGCAGTGGTAACACGTTTATAAACTAAAGGAGGTACTTGCCATGCCAGTTTATATAACGACTACGGATTCGGATGTTTCGTTAAACAATACGATACCGTTTAATAGCGTTTCTATTCCGTGCAATAGCGGGTTAGTTACCCCTCTTGCTACAGGGATTCTTAATCTGAAAGGCCGTACTTCTAATCGTTTTGCTCGGTATAAAGTTACTCTAAAAGCAAATGTGCAAATTCCTGCCGGCGGTGCAGTTACAGCAGTAGCTTTGGGAATTAAGGTAGATGGTGCTACTATTCCTGAAAGTGTTGCTATCATAACACCAGCTGCTGTTGAACAGTATCAGCATATTAATACTGATGCTATAATTACTGTACCTTGTGGGTGCTGTGTATTAGTGTCTGGATCATATGTCGACGGAACAGAAGACGACGCCACTGTAACACCTACGCCTTCAGTAACAGTAAGACGTGAAGCATCCATTGAAGTCGAGAGATTAGCATAAGGAGGATAAAGCTATGCAGGATTTGTACGATCTTAAGGAAAATCTCTTAAGAGAACTTAAGACTTATGCAAAGCGTGATAAACTTGATATGGCGTCTTTGCAGCAGATAGACACCCTCGCTCATTCTTTGAAAAACCTTTGCAAGGTTATAGAGGATGAAGAGATGAATATGAACGATTATAGTCAGATGGCTATGCCGAGAATGCCTCGTATGAGTTATGGCTATGACTACGACATGTCTTATGCTCGTGGAAGAGGAGCTAATGCTCGAAGAGATTCTATGGGTCGTTATTCTTCTCGTGATGGTGGCTACTCGAACCATGGCGATTTTCGTATGGAGCTTCAGGAAATGATGAACATGGCTCCGAATGAACAGGTTCGTCAGAAGATGGCCGAAGCTATGGGAATGATGTAAAACAGTAATGATTAGGTTAAGGCGGTATTCAGGGTGATGGGCTGGCCGCCTTCCTTTTCATCAAAATGAGAGTGGGAGGTAAGTTACTATGCCTGAAGAAATTAATTATTACGGTCTCGTTAACAAGCCGCCCATCGACGAGATCTATAATTTAAATCTGGTTAACAAACCAGACTTGTGCTCCGATGAAATTAAACATTGGGGTATTCTCGGTATGAAGTGGGGTATTAGGCGTTATCAGAATAAAGATGGTACCCTTACTGAATTAGGTAAGAAACGCTTAGAAAAGATACAAAAAGATAAAGAATTTAAAGATGCTAAAAGAGCGGAGCGGCGTAAACGTATGGAAGATGCTGCTAAAGCTAGAGAAGAGAAGCGAAGAGATAAGATTTTAGACGATCCGGATCTCATTCTTAAATACAAAAAGATGTTCTCTAATGAAGATATTTCAAAAGCCATCGCTAGAATAAAACTTTTAAATGAAGTTAAAGAACTCAGTTCCAAAAAGTTTAATCGTGGAAAGAAAGCTGCAGATGATATTTTAGGTTATGGTAAGTCAATAAACGGTATAATAGATTTTCTTAACAGTAATGCCGGAAAGGGTATTCGCGAATTGTTAGGGTTCGATTCAAAAGATATTTGGAAGTTTAATAAAGATAAAAACGAAAAAGATAAAGATAAAAAAGATAATGACTGAAAAACCAAAAGGCTCTGAAGATTTCAGGGCCTAATGGGTATTGCTTTGCCTCCGTCACCGGTTGCTAGCTGTCTGATTAATCTCGTTTCTATCGATTAGAATCAGATCGTGTCGTTCATTTTGGTATTCCACTGTTATCCTCGGTAAATTAAACCGAAATCCAGCGGCGTACATGCTGGTTGCGACTGCAAAACCAATCGCAAACATCAATAGTGCCATGGCCAAATTGGCCATAATTTTCCTTGCTACCTTCTTCACAAGTTCTTTTTTGTTTAATTCTTTCTTTTCTTCCATTTGTTTATCCTCCTATAATAATTGTTGTGACAGGCCATTCCTGTCATTATATGAGGTGAAAAAGATGAGCGTGTATTTTAAACATAAAGGCAATTTCTCTAAAACTATGAAGTTTTTTAATCATGTTTTAAGGAGAGATTATCTCAATTACTTAAACAAATGCGGTCACGAAGGTGTTTTGGCTTTAATGGAAGCAACGCCAAAAGATACCGGTTTAACTGCTATGTCGTGGAATTACGAAATAGAAGAAGACAAACGTGCCGGCACTATTGCTATACGTTTCACAAATAGCAATACAGTCGACGATTGGGCCAATGTCGCAATATTATTACAATATGGACACGCGACTCGAAATGGAGGTTGGGTCGAAGGTATTGATTATATTAATCCTGCACTAGCTCCAATATTCGATAAATTGGCCGACGATGTATGGAAAAACATAACACAATAATTTACGAATACATTATCTCGACAGTATGTTTCGTAAACTTCAAAATGAGAGGAGAAACCAATGCCATCAGTAGTTGATAGAGTAAAAAAGGCATGGGATGTATTCCGAGGTAGAGATCCCACGGAAGAATCCAACTATAATTTTAAAGTTGATTACGGCCCGGCATATGCTTACAGATCTGACAGAATAAGACCTTTTAGCGGAACAGACCGGACATTAGTAATGGCCATTTATGAGCGAATCGCTATTGATGTAGCAGCAGTTACGCTCTCGCATGCAAAAAGAAATGAAAATGGTCAATATGTGGATACGATCCACTCTGATTTGAATAAATGTCTGAATCTATCAGCAAACATAGATCAAACAGGAAGACAATTTATACAGGATTTAGTTATGTCATTATTTGATGAGGGTGTTGTCGCCGTTGTTCCGACATACACGGACGTTAATCCTAAGTATAATGATTCTTATAAGATTTATGAAATGAGAGTCGCCAAGATTAAAACTTGGTATCCTCAAGACGTTCGAGTAGAACTATATGACGATAGAACAGGACATAAGAAGGAGATTGTTCTTCCTAAAAAGAGTGTTGCTATAATAGAGAATCCGTTCTATGCAGTTATGAATGACCGCAATTCCGTAGCAAAACAAATTATTAGGAAGATGTCACTTATGGACAGTATAGATGATCAAGCTGCTAATAGCAAATTGGATCTGATTATACAGCTTCCGTATGTGATAAGATCTGAAGCTAGAAAGAAGCAAGCTGAAGAACGTCGAAAAGATGTTGAACAACAGCTTAATAACTCGAAATACGGTGTAGCTTATACAGATGGTACAGAAAGAGTTATACAGCTTAATAGATCTTTGGAAAACAATCTTCTTAAGTCCATAGAATACCTTATGGACATACTTTACAGTCAGCTAGGCGTTTCCAAAGCAATACTTGATGGTACTGCTAATGAACAGGAAATGCTTAACTATAGAAACAATACACTAGAACCCGTTTTAGCGGCTATAACCAACGAATTCACTAGAAAGTTCTTGACTTCGACGGCTATAACTCAGAAGCAGGCTATAGTGTTCATTCAATCACCGTTCAATCTTGTTCCCGTTAACAATATCGCTGAAATTGCAGATAAGTTTGGACGTAATGCTATTCTGTCATCTAATGAAATCAGATCTATTATAGGATACAAACCGGTAGACGATGTCAAAGCTGACGAATTGCGTAACAACAATCTAAATGCACAGGAAGGCGAACAGTTCCCGGTAGTAAGTGAAGACGGTGGTACTGGCAGTATGCCTGAAGAACAAAAACAACAGCCTAACAAACTCGATATTGGAAAATCTCTAGTCGAGCAAATGCTAGGTCGAGTCTAGTGAAAGGAGAAACTTCAAAATGGGAGCAAAATACGATTTTGGAGGTATCGCGACACAGTATGGTGTTAGATGCGGCGATGGCTTGACCATTCATAAAGACGCATTTAAAGACTGTGACGGTAAAAAGGTGCCTCTTGTATGGAACCATCAGCATGATAAGATCGATAATGTTCTTGGTCATGCAATTCTTGAGGATCGTGGTGATTGTATTTATGCGCATTGCAAACTTAACAACACCAGCGAAGGTCAGAAGGCTCGTGAGATACTTCATAATTATGATATCGAAGCCCTTTCGATATATGCTAACGAGCTTACAAAGAAGGGTAAAAATGTTATGCACGGTAATATCCGTGAAGTTAGTCTTGTGTTGGCTGGTTGTAATCCTGGAGCCCTTATCGATCAGATTTCTATAGCTCATTCCATGGGCATAAATGATCCGGATGAGATTAACAACTTCGTAGAAGATCTTGATGAAGCTTATATTTATCATGGTATGAACGACTCCATTGAGATCGAAGACGATGACGAAGATGGCGAAAATGTAGAAGATGATGTAGATGCAGAAGATGACAACATAGAGCACGCTGCAACCGACGATAAGGAGGACAAAGAAGTGGCCGATTCAAAAGGCAGCGGTAAAACCGCAGAAGAGATCTTCAATTCTATGAATGAAGATCAGAAAACATTTCTTTACGCGATGTTAGCAGAAGTAGCAGACTCCAATTCTAATGGAGAAGCAGATAACAATAAGGAGGAAGAAGATATGAAACATAACGTGTTTGATCAGGATGGATATGTATCGAATGGTCCTGTTCTCAGTTTAGCTGATAGACAGCAGATTCTTAAGGACGCAAAGCGTCTTGGATCGCTTAAAGAAGCTATTAAGCATCACATGGAAGACGAAGATGGTGTTATAGCACATGCTATTATCCCTTCGCCTAACTATCCTCAGAATGAAGATGGCACAACTCAGGAATATGGCATTGCTAACATTAATTGGCTGTTCCCCGAGCCCAAGGCTGTTGCTACAGGCGCTCCGGAATTCATCAAGAGAGATCAGGATTGGATTTCTCATCTGATGGGATCAGTACATCATACACCTTTTGCACGTGTTAAGATGATGTTCGCTGACATCACCGAAGATGAGGCTCGTGCTAGGGGTTACATGAAGGGTAAGAAGAAGATCGAAGAAGTATTCACTCTGCTGAAGAGATCGTTCGGTCCTCAGACCATTTACAAAAAGCAGAAGCTTGATCGTGATGACATAGTAGACATTACCGATTTTGATGTTGTTGGCTGGATCCGTGAGGAAATGCGTTTCATGCTGCAGGAGGAAATCGCTCGTGCGATCCTTGTAGGTGATGGACGTAATCCGGCTTCTGATGATAAGATTCAGGAAGCTCACATTCATCCTATCTGGAACGATGACGAACTGTATACCATTAAGGTTCGTCTGGCTCTTGTACAGAGCGAGACCGAAGCTGCTCGTGCTAAGAGGATCATCAAGGCTTGCATCAAAGCTCGTAAAGATTACAAGGGTACCGGCAATCCTAAGATGTTCACGACTGCTGATGAGCATACCGAGATGCTGCTGCTTGAAGACGGTAACGGCTACAGCCTGTACAAGACTGACACCGAACTGGCTACCAAGTGCCGTGTAAGTGAGATCGTTGAAGTTCCTGTAATGGAAGGTCTTACCGAGACTGTAACTGACACTCAGGCCGGAACCTCTACCACGTATCAGGTTGCTGCTATCATAGTTAACCCTGTTGACTACAATGTTGGTACCGATCGTGGCGGCGAAGTTAACACATTTGAAGACTTCGATATCGACTACAACCAGCATAAGTACCTGATAGAGACTCGTATCTCTGGTGGTCTGGTTCGTCCTAAGTCTGCTATCGTTATTGAGATCGAAGCTCCTTCACAGGGCGGCTGATAACTTCAAAATGAGAGTGAAAGGTAGGTAGAAAACATGACAACTACGAAGTTTTATGGTGCTGTCGGATATGTGACACTCGAAGAAGTTGTCCCTGGAAAGTGGAAAGAAGTAGTTACAGAGCGCAAGTATCGCGGAGACGTGACACGAGTGTCTCGTAGACTTCAGACTGCTGATAAGGTCAATGATGATATTCGTATCAACAACGAAGCTCGCATTGTTGCCGATGCTTTCGCCTACCAAAACTTTCAGTCCATTAGATATATTATCTGGATGGGCGTTAAATGGAAGGTCGAATCCGTAACGGTCGACCGTCCGAGATTAGTCTTACAGATAGGGGGTGAGTATAATGGCAGCGATGGACCGGAGGCTTGAATTAGATGCTATATTGCGTCAAATTTTGGGCAACAATAATACATATTTTGAGCCGCCTACATCTGTCAAGATGAAATACCCCTGCGTTAGATACAGTAGATCGCATATTGACACTGTGTATGCAGATAATAAATCCTATCTTAAGCATAAACGTTACGAACTGATACTAATTTACGAAGACGCTGACAGCGATTTGCCAGATAAACTCATGGAAGAGTTAACAGTGACTCACGATAGACACTATGTTGCTGACAATTTGCATCACGACGTTTTCACTATGTATTTTTAAGGAGGAAATAAAAATGGCTAAATTAGCTTGGGATCAGACTGGACAGCACCTGTATGAGACAGGTACTGACCATTGCGTGGTTTATCCTGCTGCTTCCGATGGTACCTATCCTGAGGGTGTTGCATGGAATGGTGTTACAGGTTGGACCGAGAGTCCTTCAGGAGCTGACGAGACAGCACTGTATGCAGATAACATCAAATACCTTTCACTGCGTTCAGCAGAAGAGTTCGGTGCTACCCTCACCGCTTATACCTATCCTGATGAATTTGCTGTTCTGGATGGTTCAGCATCTATCGAAGGCCTTAGCGGTGTTAGGATCTATCAGCAGGCAAGAAAGAGCTTTGGTCTTGCTATTCGTACCCTCATT